>ENA-ORTS01000007-ORTS01000007.1-human-gut-metagenome-genome-assembly--contig:-NODE-7-length-207915-cov-6.330968_pt1 | contig 207915 bp, 160 predicted proteins | sample MGYA00241911_ERZ509186 | MGnify/ENA primary metagenome ERZ509186 (study PRJEB26280, sample SAMEA2338852) | human gut metagenome | biome: human gut; feature: human-associated habitat; material: faeces...
AAAATTCGACAAACTGTTATTTTTCTATCTATTTATTTGGGTGGGAAACTTTAGTAAATAATGAAGAAAACAGATAAAAACGTTGCATCCGTAACCCCAATGAGACTTGTAGCAGAACGCATAATCAACCATGACAACAATAAGGCATACAAAACGTTCTTGCCCGGCGATGGCCGAGCCATCTTATACAAACATACGTTATAAAAAAGGTATCCGGCCAATCCGACCAACCCCTGATTAGTCAATAAGGGCAACCAAACCGATTCTCCCCCATAAAATTCATTATAGAATGATGAGGGATTGAATTCCATCCCTTGGCCAAACAAAGGTGATTGCAAAAAGAACCTTAATGCGATGGAAAACTGGACCATCCGCATTTCCGTGGAACTTCCTCCCGCATCGTCAGCCACATCGGATGCAAATACGGATTTTAAAAGGTACAAGACATAATCGCCTTGTAGCAACAGAAAACAAACAAGGATTAAGAGAAAAGGCCTTATCTTTCGAAAGGATATTTTCATATCACGGAATATCATGACAAAAGGGAACAGCCCCAAAATCGGAGTACGTGACGTACATATCACGACCCCACTTAACAACAAACAAATCCCTATAATTATCCAAGCCTTTCCACCGCGTGCCACTTTCAATAAATACCATACAAGAAGGTACAATAGCGTCACGCACAATACGCCATAACTTATGGCATGTGGAATAAAAGACCTATAACGTTCACGACCAAAACGCACCAAATCATTGTCTGAAAAGAACGAAAGTTCCTCATTGGATACAGATTGAATATAATCATCCAAAGGATTTATGCTCAATAAGGGGCCTAATAACCCATTTCCACATAAGAGGACTATAAAAAACAGATAAGAATAAACAGCAAAATATATATCTTTCCGGTTCTGCAAACAACAGTAATATACATACGAAAAGCATAACACGCTAATCAAAATTCTTGGAATATAATTCAATGCCATATCCGGATACAAGCAATTCAACACATAGGAAACTGAATAAATGACAAAACATTTTTTTAAAGGGAATTTCTCTTTCACAAACAAGTGCCTCCTCAGCCCAAATAGAGATATTGCAAATAAACAAAAGGCAAAATCAACCGTCATACTCGGCAACAACCTTACATTCATTCCAAAAAAAAGCTTAAAAGGCATAAACAATAATACCCCCTTCTTAAAATCATATAAAGTCAATAGGACGAAAAAAGCGAATAATACATAAATAATAGCCATACGCCTATTTTACCTCTTTAGTTTCTCCGCTATTCGGGACAAATAATACTTAACTGTAGAAATGCCATCATAAAAAATTTCTACGGGTGGAATACATCTCAACAATGGATATCTCATTTTATATACGAGCAACTTTTCTTTTATCTTCTTGTGATGATAGTTATATTCACTAATTTCCTTTACACCAACTTCATCCGGATGCAAAATCAGTTGTTCCCAACGTTCGATGTTTTTTTCTACACCAAAACGGGATTGTATAAAATCATATAATGCCCCAACATCATCCGAAGGAGACTTAATACGAGCTATGATATATTGTGCCAATCGGGAAGAATTCCGGTATAAATAAGACTTATTAAAAACAGTATCCAAATAAGCAGGATGCAAAACCGTAGTAATACTACAACCAGCAAGTTGCATTTCCATAGCTGTTATAGGCAAACATTCCGACACTCCTGTAGGATTAGGTACTGCAACCTTACATTTTCCCATTACGCCTAATTTTTCTTCTTTCAAGATTCCCAGAAAATGAACGGAAGGCAACACTTCCCCCTTTTCATTTGTCAAATACGACATAAACAAATCCTCATAATCTTTTTCCGCAATCCCATATCGTCCTAACCCGGCATCCCGATTGTACAGTTTACCACTCCCGATTACATATAATTGGGCATCGGGAATCTCACTCAACACTTTTTTCCATGCACTGGCTAAAACATGGAACCCTTTTGCACGCACTATACTGCCCATGTAAACCACATTATGGTTATCCCTATCCTCAGCCGCATAATACTCCCGTTCTTTTATTGGGAATATATTGTATATGTAGGTAGACTTTAATGTGGCCAAATGGTCACGGTACAATTCCATTTGCTCACGCCCCACGTTCACTATCTTTTGAACGTAAGGCAACTTCACAAATAAATCCAACAAGGAATATTTCACAGTATTATGCGCCCAAACAAGAATGGACAAGGATTTCGAAAAGCCATCCAACACATTTTTATCAAAATACTTAATATCCACAACCAACAAGTTTATCCCCAAGTCACAGCATTTGACGCAAACATCGTACAACTGCCCTGCATAAAAAACATTCTTATGAGGAAATGTTCCCTTAAAATTCACAAAAAGGTATACATCTATTTCGTTTTCTCTTTGTTCCAACAAATAAGGAACTAACAAAAACTCGTATTCCGACCCACCCAAGCCCGGGTTTCCAGTTATAATAGAAGAATAATCACCCTCTGGTAATGTTGGGTTATTCAAATAAAAGGCAATTTTCTTTTTCATAATGTTTTTACTTATTTATATGCCTACCTACCGTATTTTTCAATTTTAAAATCAATATAGAATATGTGTCATGATTGACACTCACAAATACCACTAAACCTATGGCAAAGGTAAATCCTAAAATCCACCCTTTTTCCATCAAACTAACAAAATAAAGCAACATGATAATTAGTATGTTATATACTATTACCGCCTTTGCTTTAAACTCTACAAAACCCGCAGAAAAGAATATTCGGCTCACCATCGACAATAAGTGAGATAGGATAATAGCCACGCAAGCACCCAACAAACCATATTGAGGTATCAGCAAGTAATTGAAAACGATGGCTCCTACCCCTCCAAAAATAGTGGAAATAAAAATATAATTACTTTTCCGAATTGCCGTAAAAACAGAACCAACAAAAGCCGAAGTGTTTGAAAATAAAACCGACAGACATAACAATGGAACATACTTCCAAGCTTCCATATATTCTGCTGACGTAAACAGCATGACAAACAACTTTGAAAACAAGACCAATACCATGCAAAGAAACGTCTGCATACCGAAAACCACCCGGAACATCTTATTGTAGTACAGAGAAAAATCTTTTTTTGCAAATTCTTCTATTGCCGTTATATTCCATGCTTGTTGGAATAATCCAAAAACCATATTCAGCACATTAGGTAATTTGTTTGCCACAGCAAACAAACCAATGGCAAACATCCCTACATGCCGTTCCAACAATGGCCGGTTTAAACTGGACACCAACCACCACATGATGGCCGTTGGAATCAGCGGTATGGAATATTTCAACATTCGTTTTAGACAAGTCCAGTCAAACATAAATACGGACAAGAACCGATATGAACGGGAATAGAAAAAAGTAAATATTCCAGTTATTGTATTAGCGATTATCATCGCAGTAGCAAACCCATAAACACCCGTACGAGGAATGAGTAATATGGAAAAAAGAGCTATTGATGCCGATTGCACAATCCCGGTAAAACTGAACACAGACATTTTATTGATACCACGACAAAAATCCTGCGCATATTTTTGAAACAAATTTGAAATTAAAATGCCATAGACATACCATATATATTCAAAAAAGCTATTCTTCGCTCCGATAAACGTCAACAGAAAGAAAGCAAAGGCGCACAATAAACTACAAAAAATCTGAAAAAAGAATCCAGATGAATAGTACTTTTTTATTTCAACTTCTGTCGCTCCTGAAGGAAACACAAATATGGCATCACTCACATCACACGCCACTACGTTAAGCAACAGCCCTGCATAAACACCCATAATGTCGGTGACACCATAATCTGCGGGTGAAAGCCAACTCGTGTACAACGGCAACATAATAAACCCCATTAACTTGGAGCCCACATTGCCTATCAGGACAAATGATATGTTTTTGGCTAATATTTTATTTCTACCCATGTTTCTGAAGTGCTTGACGGGCTTCTTGCAACGTACAGAAGCCTTCATCTTTCACAAGGTCACGTTCCATCTCTTCGGCCCACCAATCAATAGCCGTATCCAAACCAAATGACAAGGCCGATGATGAATTAATAGTCGCAACCCGTTCAAACCCCGCACCTAAAAGTACCAACAGTTGCATGGGAACCACTTTGTCGAACACTTCCACATGCGGAAAAAAAGACTTGTAATCACACTTGTCACGCGGATGAGGCTTGATTACCACATTATCCTCGCCATAATGAGACACTATTTTTCTATAAACATTCATCTGTTCCTCCTCTGTCATGTGCCCGTCTACGGCATAAGGCTGCGTCAACAAGATGACTTTGCAACTCCTGAATCTGTCCATACATTCTTCATCAATATTAAAAATCCTAAGAATAAGCTCTTTCTTGGATTCTGGAAAACTGTTCCATGCTTCTTCAAGACGCATGACTATTTTCTCTTTCCCCTTATGGTAAGGCTTGTCATAAGGGGAAGAAGTATAAACAGCGGTAACTAGACGTGATGTCCCGACAGGGTGACAATAATAATCCCCGAAAAAAAATCTCGCTATCATACGTTTAAACGAGGGTGCTTTTTCAAACGACATATACCGTGCGTAAAGACTGCTCTTTTCCCATATATCCAGCACGTTCGGGCAGTCTTCTACATACCCCATCTTCAGCCCTCGCAACAACCACCAATTAAAATCCAATCCAAAAATTTCCGAACGAAAAAGTTCCGGATACTTGATTTTCCGTATGGCAGGTACTAATAAAGCCGCAACAAAACGATTCCTAAAATACAATTTCCTCAAATCTAAAAAATACCGGTGCGGCATATGCCTTCGTATTTCCTCAGGAATATCTTTCGTAAAAAAATACACTGTATCCTTTATTTGCTCTTCCGTAGAAAGGAAGAGGTAAAACATGAAACAATACAGTGAGTTTGGCATACAGACCCTTTGATGTTTTTTTACCATATATTTTATTTATTAAAAGCCTTTTTTAATGAAACAGAAATTCCATAAATAGACCGTAATAATGGAATTTGCCTTATTACTATATACCCTGCTACAACAAAAAGTATTTTTAAAACAGTTTCTAACATCAATGTAAATTCTCCATTTTTCATTGAGCCTCTCATTATACTCTCTGTGATGCCGGTTAAGTAATCCACACTGTGGATACAAACTAATGCAAGGCTATTCCTTCCTATAAAAGAAAAACATTTCGCACCAAATGACAATTGAGTGTCCGGACATATTTTATAAATAATAAAGCAACAATATAATGCACCGATGAACTGCAGAAACAAAAACCTATAAATCATAGAAGCCATACTAACTTCCCCACATAAACAACAAAGAATAGCTATGCTATATCCAATCACTAAAGACACTTTATTCCTAAATAATACCTCACATACACTAGGGTTATTTATTTTATAGCCTAAATACATGAATCCGATAGAAGGAATGGCATTTAAAATATCAAACGGCAAAAGATTAAAATAATGCCTCCAACCCATTGCTAACAAAAATCCTCCTCCCAACATGACTATACGCCATACTTCACTTTTCATTCGTAACAAAAAAAAGAAGAAGATTGCCGAGACAAAATAGCACATCAAAAACCACAACGGCCCCACAGCATAATCTTTATAATGTAATACAGGTAAAGAACCATTTGCCATCAATATGGATATCCCCCAATCATAATCCTCTTTTGTAATTGATAAAATACACCATACTATCCCCCCTGTTACAATATAAGGAACCAGCACCTTCTTTGTATTCCGCCTTATAATATCCATAATAGGCCTTTCCTTATATAAATAGCCACTAATAATAAAGAATAGCGGCATATGAAAAGCAAAAATTACTCTTGAAAAAGCATGTGGTAATGCACAATGCCCTATCACCATAAGAATAATCCCCCCCCTTTCATTAAGTCAAATTTTACATTCCTCTCCACATTTTTAACTTTTAGACTTTCTTATATATTATTTCAGCAATCTCAATTATTCATTTGGGAAGCATGTTATTTTGGGTTTATTAGAAGAATTAATTATGTACATTCCCTCCTCAGAAACTTTCAAAGTATTTCTCGATATATGGAAGCAAGATTTTGAATAATCCCACTATTCACCTCACATCATATTCTTTCAAATCCTATTAATTCATAATCCACAATTAACCAGACGTTTATCCCTACACGCCTGCTATCAATCATAACGCATCTTCATCTTTTCACATACTCATCTCTTTACCCGTCCACTGACCGAACCTGCCATCAAGCTTTCGACTTCTTTTACCGTAACCTGATTATAATCCCCTTTGATGGAATGTTTGAGACAGGATGCTGCTACAGCAAACTCCAATGCCTTTTGGTCATTGTCCGGATAAGTCAACAAACCGTAAATAAGGCCGCCCATGAACGAGTCACCACCACCTACACGATCCACAATATCTGTAATGAGATAGCTACGCGACTGCATAAAAGTGCGACCATCATAAAGAACACCACTCCACGTGTTTTGGTTAGCATTGATGGAGCCACGTAATGTCACTACCATTTTCTTGCAACGTGGGAACCGTCCCATCATCTGCTTGCATACAGAAGCAAATGAAGTTTGTTCCACTTGTCCTTTGGTCTGTTCCGCATCAAATCCTAATGGCTTAATTCCAAATACTTTCTCACAGTCTTCCTCATTACCTAAAATTACATCACTTTTGGCCACCAGTTCAGACATCACTTCTGTGGCAGTTTTGCCATAATTCCATAGATTATCCCGATAGTTGATGTCGCAGCTCACTGTAACGCCCATCTCATTAGCTGTAGCAATGGCCTGCCGACACATTTGCGCTGCATTCTCTGACAAGGCTGGTGTAATACCTGTCCAGTGAAGCCACCGGGTATCACCTAAGATTTCCTTCCAGTCCAACTGGTTTGGACTCATTGTGGCAAAAGCAGAATAGTCACGGTCATAGTATACTTGCGATGGACGTGCATTACTTCCAGTCTCCAAAAAAAGAATCCCCATACGCTTACCACCACGTTGCACGTGAGAAGTTCCAACCTGATAGGAACGCAACTCACGCAAGCATTTTTCTGCCATGGGATTTTGAGGCAGACAGGTGATATAGTCTGTAGGAATACCATAGTTGGACAATGACACAGCCACATTGGCTTCAGCCCCAGCAAAACTTACATCCAACTGATGGGATTGCACCAAGCGCAAATAATCGGGTGCTCCCAAACGAAGCATAATCTCCCCAAATGTCACAACCTTATTCATCATTGATATAAACTTTTGTACATGATTTCAGCAATCTGGAAATCTTCTTCCCAATCAATGTCTTTGGAATGCAATTCATCCATAACATACAAGAAAGGGGTCTTTCCTATTCGATTACCTTGTTCTATATATACCTCCCGCCTAGCTAAAAACATAGCATGATTTATTTCATACAGTGGTTCGAGATCTTGTGTGCGAGGCCAAGGAAGATTAGTACTATTATTAACCAATGTTCCAGACTTATCCAAGAGAAAGTTTTTTAATTCCTTTACACTTACCAATGAATCATATCCGTTGTTCAATCCTGCCAGATAACTCTCAATGGCAACATCATAAATATTTGCATCGACAAGTGGTGTTGTCACATGCCCCCAAAGAATGTGTTCAACCTCTGTAATAGTAGGTACATAACGAATCAAATCCTGAAGGTTCGTACTACTGAGACATAAATCTTCCGGACGAGGAATGATGCGTAATCTTTTGTCACTACAATACTTTTTGGCTATAGTCATACAGATTTCGTCGTTGGTGGACAAAATAATTTCATCCAAATGTCTCGTGGCTACCAACTGCCTAATCTTGTTTTCTATCAATCCACCCTCTATTCCAGCAAAAGGACGCGTATTCTTATTGCGAACTCGTTCGCTTCCTTTACGAGTTGGAAGGAAAAAAGCTATTTTATTTCCCATGGTTACAGAAATTGATAAATGGATTCTACTTTAAGTGATTTATATAGTGACGGAGTAAGTGAACGTAACTCAACACCTTGCGCATCTTTGAAAGCTTCGAAAAGGGTCTTATTTTCATTGGTTAACTCCATCTCTTTCTCAGAAAGCACCTCACCTTTATAGCCATCATATCCGATGATATTCACCTCTTTTGCTACCATGGCAATAGCAGCCTGTAAGGCCAATGTAGTACACGAATCAAGATATGACTGTGTGAACGTAATATTATCCAGTTCATAGGTCAACCGTTCGGCATAGGGTGGTACTTCTGTACCCATACGCCGAGGATAGGGAGCTAGCAGGCATACTCCATTGAAGTCTTTTTCTGATACATTTCGGCTTAAGCGTTTAGCTTCGTTACCCACCAAACAGTAATACTTTGGGTTTGAAAGGTCATTGTAAAGAGCTGCATAACGAGATGTTACAAAAATGAGTGGCATACTGGGAATGAGTGCGGCAAACTGCTTCACAGCTTGTTGATGCACCAAACATGAATTTCCACCACCCACAATCAACACCCGTTCTGCAGAGTGTGCCTTGAACAAGGGATAACGGGCATTGTCTTTCTGGTTGTTCTTCTTGTTATCCAATGCCCTGACAATACTGTTGAAACTATATGTACGATTGGAAACCCACTCCATTACTTCTTTCTGTGGTAACGAATTGGCACCGGAAATCATATACGGTAGGTTGGTTCCCCACCGGTAGTTTTCATACAATGTATGGAATGCAGTAATCACTTCACCAAGCACATTGAAATCTACAGGGAACCCACCTTTGTTGAGGTAAGTTAACAATAGTTCCATGTTCAGATTTCCAGCACCACGTCCCATACCTAGGATGGTTGCATCCACATAATCGGCACCGCATTCAATAGCTGTTAGTGTATTGATAAGCCCCAGTTGCATGTTGTTATGCCCATGAAAGCCTATGGGTACAGTGGTTTTCTGTTTCACTACCTCAAACAAACTTCTCACATCTGTAGGAGTTACCCCACCGAAGGAGTCCACCATACAAAACAAATCGACCACTTGATCTAGTTGCCTCAACTTGTCCAAGAATCCTTCGTACTCGTTCCACTTAGACATATACATGGTGTTAAATCCAACTTCAAAACCCTGTTTCTTCACCTCTTTGGCCAAAACCAAAGCACGGTCAAAGTTCTTCGGATCAATGGCAATACGCACCATATCTACCAAGCCCTGAATCGGTTTCAGGAGATTATCCAAATCCTCCAAACGGGTACTCTTCTCATTCAACATCACCACAATCTTTTTGCAACAATCCTTGCGTAAACGACGTAGCGTAGACACCGGCGAGTAGCCAAATTCACCCAAATATTCTTTGGAAGGATTATTGCGATAACCCACTTCTAAATAGTCTATAGGAAGTTTGTTCATCGCTTCGATATAAGCACTAACCACTTGTGAAGGAAAATCCCAAAGTGTATAATATCCTCCATCACGTAATGTACAATCTAGTAATTTCATTTCAAATATTATAAGCACTCACCTTTTGGACATCCCCTTTTTATTAAAGGAAGGAACTAGTGCCCTAAAACTGAGTTATGTTAAATAATTAATAAACGTCTGATTTTGGTGTACCCCTGTTTTTCAGTCAGAACATCTAAAATAAGGTTAAAATTCAGTTGGCATTTAACTTTCATCAGCACTCATACTGATGGTTGAGGAGCATAAGCATTTCATAGTCACGGTTTTCTACAACTATCTAAGAAAAATGTAAAGGATAGAAAAGGCAATGTTAAGTGGGCTCACACTCTTTTTTAGCCCAGACATTGAATAATGCAGAAACTAAGTAACAATACCTGACGCAACAAGGAATGCTTGACACACCTACCTCTCCAAAAGAAGCCAATACAGCAGAACCACTATGTCATACCATGACCTATCTGGAGTTATATAGCAGTTTCTTTTATCCCTCGTTATTCAAATATGATTTTATTCCGTTCTTTATTCCTCAACCTTCCACTCTTCCACTCCTTTGGCCACTGAAGAAAAGTTCACACCTACGAGGAACACCTTCCGGCCATCCTTACGGTAAGGCTCGGCATAACCTTTCTCATGAATCTGTCGCAAAGCCTCGTCGGCACTGCCGTCGAGTTTGATTTCCATCACATAGATGTAATCCGACGTTTTGATGACGATGTCGATACGGCCGCGATGGATAGTGCGCTCCACTTCGGTATAAAAGCCCATCATCTTGAAGATGACATACATGGTGTTCTGAAAGTAGAGCTCCATCTTGCCCATTACCTGGTAACTGTTATCGGCAAACATCGTCTGCAAATGTTCCATGAAAGCTTCGGCATCGCCGCGCTCTACCTCTTGGATGAACTTTTGGATGAAGAACTCCGATTCACCCCTTTCTTTCGGGGCGTAATATGGCAACAGGTAACGCACAAATCCGTTTTCCACTTCCTGGTTCGGAAAGCCTAACTTATACATTCTGAAACGTTCGTCATATCCTTTAATGGTCAGATAACCACTCTGATAAAGCAGAGGAACCGGATTCCTATGTACGGAATCTATGCTGTTCAACATATCCGAGGTTTGTTCCTCGTGCGCCAAATGGTTCAATTCATAATTCGTACGTTTCAGCATCTCCACCAAGAAAGAGGGAGTGCCCGTTTCAAACCAATAGTCATTGAATTGTTTGTTCTTCAACGCATTCAACAAGCTGAACGGATTGTACACCCCTATGGAATCTCTATCGAAATGATAACCATCGTACATTTCTTTTAATCGGTCCAGTGTTTCTTCATAAGTCAGTCCGTTACTTTCCGCCATCTCCTCCACCGCCGGTTTCAACCCGCTGTGCAATTCCTCTTCCGTGATACCGCAAAGTGAAGCCCAATTGCGATTGAGCGAAATATCTTCCAGATTGTTCAAGTCGCTGAACACACTGAGTTTACTGAACTTTGACACTCCGGTTAGCAAACCAAACTTGATATAGCGGTCTTGCGTCTTGAGCACGGAATAAAACAAACGGAGAATGCCACGCAACTCTTCCTGAAGTTCGTTGTTGCCGATGTTCTGAAGCAACGGCTTGTCATACTCGTCCACCAATATCGCGACCCTGTGACCTGTCTTTTCGTAAGCACGCTGCACAACTCCCTTGAAGCGCAAGCCCACGTTGCGTTCCGCTTCCACTGCCCCATACTCTTGCTCCCATGCCGTCAAGGCCTCGTTCAACGTATCTAAAAGCGATTGGACACTTTCGTATTTCCCGGTGTTCAAGTCGAGATGAAACACCGGACATTCCGTCCAATCCGTCTCTAGCCGTTCCATGGCTAACCCTTTAAACAACTCCTTTTTCCCTTTGAAATAGGCCTCGATAGTGGAAACCAACAATGATTTGCCAAACCGTCGCGGACGGCTCAGAAAATAATAATTACCGGTATCCACCATCTTATAGATAAGCTCCGTTTTATCCACATATAGATAACCGGCCTTTATCAGTTTTTCAAAACTCTGTATACCTATGGGAAACCTCATCTTCACAACCTGTTTAAATGATTCTTCCACAAAGATAACGGCCAAAGAAGAATAAACCAAACATTTCTACCTCTTTTATTATATACATGATTTATCCTGTACGGGAAGTTCCCTCAAAAAAGCCTTAGGAATATAGGCCGAAGCCAGAAAGCATATCGGCTGCAAATCCACGATGACACACGTCTGACGGTCTATACGGGCCACTCGCCCCACTACGCCCTTGAAATCCCCTTCGGTAATCACGACTTGTTGGTCTTTCTTAATCCGGAAATCAGCCGGCGAGACGGCACGGATAGACTCGCTCCCTCCGATGGTGAAACGAATAAAATTGACCATTTCCTTGTGGGGTATAACCACCACGTCATTCAGCCCGTTTTCATTCAAAGACGTATGGTCGTACATGAAATGGAGGCTTACGGGCATCTTGTCCTTTCGACGGGATTCAGATTTCAATGGGAATGACACCAAACGGCGAGCCGTGCACTCGTCCGTAAACACGAAAACAAGATTGGGCAAGAGGGATTCCTCTACTTTCTTCTTCTCTCCTTTCACCATCTTCAATGTCTTCCGTTTCGGCACATACACCAAAACGCCCCGTTTCTTCAACAAGTCTTCAGCCTCCCGTTCACGTCCATACGTAGCTCTCAAAACATACCATCGGCATTCTTGCGGAAGACCGTGCGTCGGATGCAGGACATACTCCAAGGACACCCCGGTCCCGCATCTTTGCGAACCGGCGGCTGTGACGGGAGGCAATCCCTCACTCGGAAGACGGCTACCGCTTTCTTCCGGAATACTGGCTACATTAATCAACGTATCCATCACACCTTGGCACGGAAGTCCTGTGTGACGACACAAAAAAAGCGTGAGACCGTCGTTACTCGTCCCACCCTAAGAGGCTCTGGTATGCCCATCACTGTTGAACGAGCAACATCCAGAGCCCACGCCGATATGGATATAACTTCTCCCTTTACGACACAGTGCCCCGTATCGAAAAGGGATGCGCATATATACACATCCCGAGGACATCTACTGTTGCCTCATCCCTGACAGTGATTGAAATTTACCAGATTCCTTAGAGTCAAGAACAAGACGTCACGTAAACGCCTTTAATATGTCGCGAATCTCCGTCCCCACCCTTCCCCCGCATAAGCGGTTCGGCGCAGGCTTCCGTCCGTTTTCAGCATCCCTGACAAATTACTCCGTCAGGACAAGCTTCGCACGAACCCGGAAATTCTGCGGCAAAGATAATTATTTTTTCATTCCGTTCAAAAAATTCACCTTTAATTAACTCATAAACTTCAGCGATGCCGTCTTGGTCCCATCGAAATGCGAAAACAGTCCGAAAACGTCAGGCAAACGACTTTCCGGTGTACGGCAAACGTTCGAGCAATCTACTGAGAACTTTTTACGGATGTCCTGCAGGTGATGTTCCTTCCCCACCCCCTTCATTATGTTTTCATTAAAAAAGGGTTCACATCCTTCATTCTATCTAATAATCAAACGATTAAGGTGAACCCTTCACTCAAACAGCCTTCACAAGGGGTTCACCGAAAAAATGCGTTCCACACTGTGGCACAACGCTTTACGGTGAACCTTCAGCCGTCATTCACAAAAAAGAAAAATCAAATGCCCTTTATGGTTCCCGTACGAAAAAACTTTGTGCCATTTCATCCATCTCTTTTCGGAAAGGTTCACTCGTGGCCCACTGCACGATGGTCATGCACCGTAAAGGATTATCCTTATAATATCCGTAAGTGGTACGCCTCGCCTCAATCCATTTTCCATCCTTGAGGGAAATCCGTTGAGGGCTACTGACTTTCACAAATTCAACCCCGTTCAGAACGACCGTTTCGCAAGTACACCCCACAAGCAAATGCCCGTCACCGTCACATACGCTCAGCTCTAAAGCATCCCTCATCCCTTGGGCATCCGTATCAGCCGTAGCATCCGAATACTCTATAGTCATCCAGTTCAACCCGTTTTCGATGCGGAAATCCGACCATCCATCCGGCTTTCTATGCCAATTGGACGGATAACGGAAACTGAAACCACTCGCTTCATCGCTGAAAGGAATCCAGACATCCTGATCTGTCATGGTCCAACCCTCTACTACGGTATACTCCCTATTCTGCCCCATACCATCCTCTTCAGGATGAATACCCGTTTCTCCGTTTTCCACATAGGCTTCCAACTGCCCACTCCGCCAAGCTTCGCGCACGTCTTGGTAATCGGGAGGCATTCCGTGTGTCAAGGCGGAAAACCAACAGACAAGCTCAGACAACAAGACGAACTCTGCCAGACAAGCCACAACCATCCGTTTGCCCTTTTCACGCACCTTATCTGCCACTCCATATACCACCCCCAACAAGAATCCTGCGACCAACCCTCCTGTATGCGCAGCGTTATCCACATTATTATCCCCTATCCCATACAACAAATTATACAAAATAAATCCTCCGATGGCAATGAGCAAAATCTTTCGCCAGGAAGATTGGCCTTTATAAAACAACAAACGGGCAAACAAAGCACCATACAGGCCGAAAATTGCTCCGGAAGCCCCTACACTAATCCAGTCTGCATGGCAAAACAAACCGGCCACCGAAGAATAAAGCCCTGCAAGAGAATAGACCATGACGACCCTGAGAGAGCCCAACATAGGTTCCAAAAACAAGCCTACGAACAAAAGGGCATATACATTCATTATCAAATGTATAAGGCCGGAATGTACAAAATTGCAAGTCCATACACGCCAATAATCACCTGTTAAAGTCAACGGGCCAAAATTGGCTCCCCAATGCAACAAACTGATATTATCCGGCTCCAACACCCCCACGCCGGTCAAACACATCACGAAAAACACCAGTATGTTGCACCCCAAAAGCAACGGAATAGCCCAAAAATCCCTACGAGGAATGAAAAAAGATAGAAAAAAGCCTTTTCCGGGCTCGGCAGCACCTGCCAACACATCCCTATCCATATTTTCGAAGCTTCTTTCCCCGCCACTGCCTGATACCAACCGAGAAGACTGACTCGAACCCATATCAGGATCAAAAGCCTTGTGATTGTCCATCTGCAAATCCACCCTCAAAAAAACGCTGCCATATCCCAATCCTAAAAAACGGTGTAGCAACACCTCACAGGATGGAAAATGGCAGCAAAACACCAAAAATCAAACTTTCTCTTTATTCCTTTATAATATGTTCACCGTCCTCCGCAATATGATAAGATTTGGTCAACATATTGGAAGACTTATGCCCCACCGTAATAAAAGCATCACCTTTTTCTATCTGGTAGCTTCGCACATAGCCCTCTTCCCCATATCCGGACGCCTCCAAAGCCTCTTTACAGAACACCGGCAAGTTCTCCACCAGTTTGGACACGTCATTGTAGGTGAAAAGCATATCCTTGAAGCCGTCATAAGTGTCAATCACATTATCGTCATGATCCGAAATCACCATGTCCTGTTTATCCAGTTTGTTACGGACATCCTTATTGTCGTACCAACTATATTCCGCCATCTTGTTCTTATCTTCCGGCGTCACGATTTGTATCGTCACACTCGTAGAAGGATTGCCCGGCTTGTAATTCAAATAGGTATAAATCTCGGCAAACTCTGCCGTTTCCTTTTTTGCCTTGGCCAATTCCAACAATTCATCTATCTTCCCGTCCAACTCGCCGACATTGGCTCCGATAATCGTGTCCGACGGCGTAGTGGTGGCATTCTCTTTCATTTTATTCACAAAATCACATGATGCCATCGTAACGGCAACTACACATAAGGCCAAAACTCCTTTCCAAACATTTGTTCCCATAGTTCCATTTTTTAAAAGTTATCACTCTACTTATTTGTTTGCGAAAGTTAGCGTTTTTATACTTAATAAAATTACCCCCCCCCGGATATTTAACACAAATTTAACAATGCAAGTCTGACTTTCTAAAAAAGGAAGTATAAAGCATGCTTCCGGAAACTTAAGCCCCATATTAATAAACGGGTAAATCATTGGGGTACTCAAAAAACTTTTGTAATTTTGTCCCAAATATCGAAATCAGAATAAAAATGAATGTTTTAGAGTTAAGTGAACAAGAAATCGTAAGAAGGAACAACCTGAACGAACTCCGTGCCTTGGGCATCGACCCTTATCCGGCTGACGAATACCCGACAGATGCTTTCTCGACCGACATCAAAGCCGAATACAATGATGCTGCGGAAGAGAAACGCCAAGTGTGCATCGCGGGCCGTATCATGAGCCGACGCATCATGGGCAAAGCCTCTTTCCTCGAATTGCAGGACTCCAAAGGGCGCATTCAGGTGTACGTCACCCGCGATGATATTTGTCCCGGAGAAAACAAGGATTTATACAATACCGTTTTCAAGAAATTACTTGATTTGGGAGATTTCGTCGGTATCAAAGGCTTTGTTTTCAAGACTCAAACAGGAGAAATCAGCGTGCACACGCAAGAACTGACGGTTTTGGCCAAGAGCCTTAGGCCACTCCCCATCGTCAAGATGAAAGACGGCGAGGTATATGACTCTTTCGACGACCCGGAACTACGCTACCGCCAACGTTACGTGGACTTGATTGTCAACAGCGGAGTGAAGGAAACGTTCCTGAAGCGTTCTGCCATCCTGAAAACGTTGCGTGCCGCCCTGGACGAAGCAGGCTACACGGAGGTGGAGACACCTATCCTGCAATCCATCCCGGGAGGAGCCAGTGCGCGCCCGTTCATTACCCACCACAACTCGCTCGACATCGACCTGTATCTTCGTATCGCCACGGAACTTTACCTGAAACGCCTCATCGTAGGCGGTTTCGAAGGTGTGTACGAAATCGGGAAGAACTTCCGCAACGAGGGTATGGACAAGAGCCACAATCCGGAGTTCACTTGCATGGAACTTTATGTACAATATAAGGATTACAACTGGATGATGGCGTTTACCGAAAAGTTGCTCGAGCGCATCTGCATCGCCGTGAACGGGGGCACGGAGAGCGTGGTGGACGGAAAGACCATCAGCTTCAAAGCTCCTTACCGTCGTTTGCCCATCTTAGAGGCCATCAAAGAAAAGACAGGATATGACCTGAACGGGAAGAGCGAAGAGGAAATCCGCGAGATATGCAAGACCCTGAACCTGGAAATCGACGACACAATGGGTAAAGGCAAACTTATCGACGAGATTTTCGGCGAGTTCTGTGAGGGTACTTACATCCAACCGACTTTCATCACCGACTATCCGGTGGAAATGTCGCCGCTCACCAAGAAACATCGTAGCAATCCGGCGTTGACCGAACGTTTCGAGTTGATGGTCAACGGTAAGGAATTGGCTAACGCTTATTCGGAATTGAACGACCCGATAGATCAGGAAGAGCGTTTCATCGAACAGATGCGCCTGAGCGAGAAGGGCGACGACGAAGCGATGTTCATCGATCAGGATTTCCTGCGTGCCTTGCAATATGGCATGCCCCCCACTAGCGGCATCGGTATCGGCATCGACCGTCTGGTCATGCTCATGACGGGCCAGACCACGATTCAAGAGGTTCTCTTCTTCCCGCAAATGCGCCCTGAAAAGAAAGTACCCAAGGACAGTGCCGACAAATACGCTGCCATCGGCGTGCCCGAGGCACTCGTGCCCGTGCTGCAAAAAGCCGGATATAACCTGGTAAGCGACATGAAGGACGTCAATCCGCAAAAGCTACAGCAACAAGTGGGAGAGGTCATCAAGAAATACAAACTCGACATCGAAAAGCCATCTGTCAACGACGTGGCCGAATGGATTGCTAAAATATAACAACCGGAAAATATGGGAAATTGTGGAACCATAGCCATCATGGGGGGCGGTAGCTGGGCTACCGCCATCGCCAAGATGATGTTGGAGCGAAACGATTCCATCCATTGGTACATGCGACGGGAAGACCGCATCGAGGAATTCCGCCGCCTGGGGCACAATCCGGCTTACCTGACCAGCGTGCATTTTGACGTAAACCGTATCCACTTCTCTGCCGACATCAATAAAATAGTGGAAGAAGCGGACACTCTGATATTCGTTACTCCTTCACCTTATTTAAAAAGCCACCTGAAAAAACTCAAGACTCGCCTGCGCGACAAGTTTGTCGTCACAGCCATCAAGGGTATCGTGCCCGACGAGAACTTGGTCTGTTCGGAATATTTTCATCAGGTGTATAACGTGCCCGACGAGAATCTGGCTGTTTTGGGAGGGCCGAGCCATGCGGAAGAAGTGGCTCTGGGACGGCTTACTTATCTGACCGTGGGATGCGCCGACTTGGAAAAGGCGCAAAACTTTGCCGACATGATCAGCAGCGAATACGTCAAGACCAAAACCAGCGACGACGTCATCGGCATCGAATACGCTTCGGTGTTGAAAAACGTCTACGCCATTGCAGCAGGCATCTGCAACGGCCTGAAGTATGGAGACAACTTCCAGTCGGTCATCATGTCCAACGCGGCACAGGAGATGAACCGCTTCCTCACGGTAGTACACCCCATCGAACGGAATATCATCGATTCGGTCTATCTGGGCGACCTCCTCGTCACGGGATATTCCAACTTCAGCCGCAACCGGGTGTTCGGCTCCATGATAGGCAAGGGTTACAGTGTGAAAAGCGCGCAAATAGAAATGGAAATGATAGCCGAAGGATATTACGGCACCAAATGCATGAAGGACATCAACAAATGCCTCCATGTCAACATGCCGATTCTGGATGCCGTATATAACATCCTTTACGAACGTATCTCGCCGAGCATCGAGATAAAACTGCTCACCGATTCATTCCGATAACTCATTATTGTTTTTTAATAGCGTAAAAAGATGAAGAATATTCAATTAGACATCACAAAAGCATCACAGTTTCTGAACGCTGATGCCATCGCGGCTTACGAGCCGAAGGTGAAAGCCGCACAGGAAGCTTTGGAAAACGGCACTTGCCCGGGTAACGATTTCTTAGGTTGGCTGCACTTGCCGTCATCCATCACCTCTGACTTCATTGGCGAACTGAATGCTACGGCACAGGTACTTCGCGAGAATTGCGAAGTGGTCGTAGTAGCCGGTATCGGCGGAAGCTACCTCGGCGCACGCACTGTCATCGAGGCTTTGAGCAACAGTTTCCAGTGGTTGCTGAACGATAAGAAGAACCCGGTCATCCTGTTTGCCGGAAACAATATCGGCGAAGACTATCTGGCCGAGATGTGCGCCTACTTAGCCGACAAGAAATTCGGTGTCATCAATATTTCCAAGAGCGGCACGACCACCGAAACGGCTTTGGCTTTCCGCCTGCTGAAGAAGCAATGCGAAGACCAACGCGGCAAGGACATGGCCCGCAAAGTCATCGTGGCCGTAACCGATGCCAAGAAAGGTGCCGCCCGTACCACGGCTGACAAGGAAGGATACAAGAGCTTTATCATCCCCGACAATGTGGGCGGACGTTTCTCCGTACTCACTCCCGTAGGCTTGTTGCCTATCGCCGTGGCTGGTTTCGACATCGCACAACTCGTGGCCGGTGCCGCCGACATGGAAAAAGCTACTGCCGCGGACGTACCTTTCATGGAAAACCCCTCGGCCGTATATGCAGCCTGCCGCAACGCTTTGTATGCAGAAGGCAAGAAAATCGAAATCTTGGTAAACTACCAACCTAAGTTGCACTACCTGAACGAATGGTGGAAACAATTATACGGAGAATCGGAAGGCAAGGACCAAAAAGGCATTTTCCCGGCTGCCGTGGACTTTACTACCGACCTTCATTCCATGGGACAGTGGATTCAGGACGGTGAACGCACCATCTTCGAGACCGTCATCAGCATCGAACAGCCCAACCACAAGGTGCTCTTCCCTTCGGACGACGAAAATCTGGACGGCCTGAACTTCCTGGCCGGAAAGCGTGTGGACGAAGTGAACAAAATGGCCGAACTGGGTACGCAACTGGCTCACGTGGACGGCGGTGTGCCCAACATGCGCCTGAGTGTCCCCGTGCTGAACGAATACTACTTGGGACAAATCATCTATTTCTTCGAGAAAGCTTGTGGTATCAGCGGCAACCTTTTGGGCGTAAATACCTTCAACCAACCGGGCGTGGAAGCCTATAAAAAGAACATGTTCGCCCTGCTGAACAAACCGGGTTACGAAAAAGAAAGTGAAGCCATCCGTGCACGCTTAAACAAATAAGCCCATGTTTGAAACTGAAAAAGACAAATATTTAATGAAGCACGGCTTTGGGGCGACGAGCCTTAAAGCCGTGCTCTTTGATATGGACGGGGTCCTCTTCGACTCCATGCCCAACCATGCGTATTCCTGGAGCCACGCCATGACGCAGTTCGGCCTGCATATCACGCCCGAAGAAGCCTACATGCACGAAGGACGTACGGGCGGCGGAACCATCGATCTTCTGGCACAACGTGATTGGGGACGCCGGGCTACCGAAGAGGAGAAGCAAACCATCTATAAAGCCAAGTCCGACGTGTTCAGCCGTTGTCCGGAAGCCCCACGGATGCCGGGCGCTTACGAGTTGCTGAAAAAGGTAAAGGCCGATGGCTTCACCCCCATGGTCGTTACCGGGTCGGGGCAGGTCAGCCTCATCGACCGGCTGAATCATAATTTCCCGAGCGTATTCCGGCGCGACCTGATGGTGACCAGTTTTGATGTGAAATACGGCAAGCCCAACCCCGAGCCCTACCTCATGGGGCTGCAAAAAGCCGGTGTACAACCGTGGGAAGGCCTTGTGGTGGAAAACGCCCCCTTGGGTGTACAAGCCGGAGTTGCCGCCGGCATCTTCACCATTGCGGTCAACACAGGCCCGTTGCCCGACAAAGTACTGCTCGATGCTGGAGCCGATTTGTTGTTCCCGTCCATGATGTCGCTTTGTGAACACTGGGAAGAAATACGAAAGACTTTCGCCTGACATTTTTATCCAACTATAGTATGACTTTATCTGAATTATTACAAAACGACCGGTTCGCCCAGGCGGCCGGTGTCGAAATACTCGACATCCGTCCGGGATATGCCAAAGCCCGGATGGAAGTCACTCCGGCGCATCTCAACGCAGCCGGAGTCTGTCAGGGAGGTGCCCTTTTCACGTTGGCCGACCTTGCTTTTGCCGCAGTAGCCAACAGTTACGCACAGGTAACCTTGTCCTTAAGCGCCAATATCACATTCTTGAAAGCTGTATCCTCCGGATGGCTTTACGCCGAAGCACGAGAGATACACCATCACCCACGCATTCCTTATATAGAGGTAAGAATCTGCCAGGAAAATGGTGATTTAGTGGCTATCCTCAACAGCACAGGTTACCGGAAAAAAGACGTATTACCTATCAACAATCCATCCGATACGGAACGACCATGAAGATCCTGCTAATTGAAGACGAAGAGGAGTTGCGAAATACCGTCAGGGAATACCTCACACGTGAAAAATTCATCGTGGAGTGTGCGGAAGATTATGCTTCTGCCATGGAAAAAGTGAACGATTACGATTATGACTGTGTCTTATTGGACATCATGCTGCCCGGCGGAAGCGGGTTGTCCATTTTGGCCCACCTTAAACGGACGCGCAAACAGGAAAGTGTCATCATCATCTCGGCCAAAGACTCCATTGAGGACAAGGTGGAAGGGCTTGACCTCGGTGCCGACGATTATCTGGCCAAACCGTTCCATCTGGCTGAACTTAATGCACGGGTGAAATCCCTGCTGCGCAGGAAAAAGGCCGGAGGAGACACCAGTATCGTACTGGGCAACCTGACTTTAGTGCCCGACACCCGTAAAGCAACCGTAGATGGGAACGAGCTGAACCTCAACCGCAAGGAGTTCGACCTGCTGTATTATTTCATCAGCAATCCCAACCGCCTCATCAATCGCATGGCATTGGCAGAATCCGTATGGGGCGACCACATTGACCAGGCGGACAGCCTTGATTTCATTTACTCCCAAGTGAAGAACCTGCGAAAGAAAATGAAAGCCGCAGGCGCACAAGCTGAAATAAAAGCCGTCTACGGCTTCGGTTATAAACTGGCATTCGATATGCCGTAAATCTTCCAGTCCGCCCATGAAGTTATTGCGTTATACCCACTTTAATCTCTCTTTCCTCCTTTTTTTGTTATTAGGCGGATGGGGAACCTTTTTCTATTACACCGTCATCGACGAAGTAATGGACGAGACCGACGATGCCCTGGCGAATTACCGGGATATTATTGTGGGGAAAATTCTGGCGGATTCTACTCTTTTAGATACCGAGGATAAAATCATACACAGCTACAGCATCCGTCCACTCGCCACGGAAGAAGTCGAGCACTATCGCGACCGGTACTATGACGGTACGGTATATATCGAGACTGAAGATGAATATGAACCCGTACGTATCATGAAGTCCTGTTTCATGGCTACCGACCTGAAATATTATGAATTGGAACTTCGGCTTTCTACTTTGGAAAGGGATGACCTGATAACGGCCATATTCAAATACCTTGTCGCACTTTACATCGCATTGCTTTGTTGTATCATCTTCAGCACACGCCTTATCCTGAAGTCCGTGTTCCGTCCGCTCGACCGCCTGTTGGAATGGCTTGAAAACGTATCACCCGGACGCCCGGCACCTTATTTGAATCCGGATTGCCGTATCCGGGAGTTCCGTACCCTGAACCGTGCTGCCCTTGAAATGCACGAACGAGCAGAAAAAGCATACCGTGAACAGAAGGAATTCATCGAAAACGCCTCCCACGAACTGCAAACCCCGTTGGCTGTCATCAACGGTAAGTTGGAGTTATTGGCCGAACATGAGAATCTCGATGAAGAGGAACTGAAAACCATCGACGATATGTTCCGCAGCCTGCACCGTGCCATACAGCTCAATAAATCCCTGCTCCTGCTTTCACGTATCCAAAACCGGCAATTCGAGGAAGTTGCAGAAGTAGACATGAACCGGCATGCCCGGCATATTATAGGACTCTTATCTGACTTGTACGAAGAAAAAGAATTGGACTATCATCTGTCGGACACGGAAACCTGCCGCATCCGTATGAACGAATCACTGGCTCATACTTTATTGACTAACCTCATCAAAAATGCCATCATACATAGCCCGGACCATGGACGCGTAGACATCGTTATCCATTCTTCCCGAATCGAAATCATCAACGATGGAAACCAGGCACTTGACAAACAACAAATATTCAAACGTTTCTATAAAGGTAATGCCGGACAAAAGGAATCGACCGGATTGGGACTGTCCATCGCCCAATCCATAGCCAATCTTTACCATATAAAACTCACATATTATCATGACGGACGACACCACTTCGTGTTAAAAATTGCAAAGCCATAGAACTTGAAGTATAAATCCCAAATCTTTCCAGAATCAGGTATTTCCTTTGCAGTTACAATAGCATTACTAACCATTAAAAGAACTTACCGTTATGAGAAAGATGTTTGCCATATTGCTTTTGGGAATGGTCATCGTAACGACAGCTTGCGCTGACAATGATGTCATCACCCGTAATTTAAACGATTTGCCTGTTCCGGCACGTACGATTCTAAAACAGCAATTTGCCCATACTAAAATTTCGTATATCAAAATAGACAAAGACTGGTTCAAATCGGCCACCTACGACGTACAGCTTGTCAACGGTACGGAAATATCCTTCGACAGCAAAGGCGATTGGACCGAAGTAGACGGAAAAAGGTCTGAAGTTCCTGCTTTTTTTATCCCGGCTCCCATCAAGAAACAAGTGAACGACATGTTTCCCGGGGAGAAAATCACCAAAATAGAAAAAGACAGCCGTGAGTATGAAGTGGAACTTACCAACGACGTAGACCTCAAATTCGACCGGAAATTCAATATCCGCGAGATAGACTGAAAAAACGAGATTTTCACAAGAATATAAACCTTAAAAAAAACAAAACAAAATGAGAAAGAATATATGGAAATGGGGGCTTTTCATCTTATTGCTCGCCCCGGTTATGACCGCATGTAAAGATGACGATGAGGATGACTACAACTTCCGGAATGACCCACACATCATCCAAACGGTAGAAAGCCGTTATCCGGGAGCACAAATCGTGGAAGTCGAGCGTACCTACCGAGGATATGAAATACAAATGTGGCTGAACAACACAGAAGTGGACATGCACCTCGACCTCAACTATCAATGGCTTTATACGGAATTCGAGGACATTGCATGGACATCCCTTCCCGAAGCCGTTGTCAACAGCTTTACGCAAAACGGATTCACGTTCAACCCACGTGAAGACGATGTGGACCGCATTGAATATCCCAACGGAACAGAAACGTCCATACAATACCGTATCGAATTGGACCGTGAACCTACAGACATCATACTCTACTACAATGCGGACGGAAGCCAACACCCGGGAAGTGGATCAGACCCCTCGGCACAAATCCCACAGGAAGTACGCCAAATGGTAGCGGCCAAATATCCCGGTGCCAATATTATTGAAATGGACCGCACTGCAAAAGGCTACGAAATACAACTGTGGCTGAACAACGCAGAAGTGGACATGCATGTAGATACGAATTACCAATGGCTGTTCACAGAGTTTGAGGATATGGCATGGACATCAGTTCCTGAAGCCGTAGTCAACAGCTTCACACAAGAAGGTTACACGTTCAATCCTCGTGAGGACGATGTGGACCGCATTGAATATCCCAACGGAACGGACACAGGTATCTATTACCGTATTGAATTGGATCGTGAACCGATGGACCTCATTCTGGTTTACAATCCCGACGGCAGCAAACGTTCATAAGAATATTTCCTTAAGGAAAGAGTCACTCCCTGCCGGTAAAGACATGCCGGCAGGGAGTGTTTTCATCCTCTTCCTGCTTACCAATACACCTGTTTGCCATCCTTATACTCGAACAACCGTTCCGCTTCTCCCCTACTCAAGTCGCGGAGTAACAAAAGCGCATGTTTCGGCACACCCTTGAAAAGTAAAGAGTCTGACGTGGCTGTTTGCCGGGCAAACGGCCTCCATTTCCCCTCCCGGCAAACCCAAAGCTCATACAAATCCCCCTTACGGACAAAATTATCCCGATTACGGGGTGTATAGACAATCTTCCCTATATGCTTTCGCTCGCCAAGGTCGAGTCCGGCCCATCCCCCGTCGGCGAAAGGATAATCATACGATGTGTCCGTATGCCCGTCGAACACATTGAAATAAGAATGGTCGCCTGCCGCACCGTCTTCCGGACCCAAGACTTTTCCGGCCAACGGCACCGTGTCATTGGCAGACGAATAGAACCCGGCCTCGGAGATATTCCCATAACCATCTGCCGGACCGTAATACCTCACATAACGGTATGCTTTGGAGGAATCTGTTTTTACCACGGTGCAAAGCCTGCCCGGAATCTCACGAATCAGGAGCAACGTGTCTTTTTGTTTGAAAGAAGGCGAATTGCTGCCCTCAAACACCCCATTGACCATCCGTCCCAAAAAGAACTCCCCGAGCATTCCGAATTTGCTCAGCAGAACGACATCTTCCGTTTCTTCCCGTGCCTCATAAAACTCCATTTTCCCGTCCTCCTTCCCTACGCTGAAAGGTGCGGTCGGACATGCAAATGTAAACGACCTCGCCCCTTTTCACGTCCCGGACGAAATGCCGTTTCCCAACGGATAAAGTAAAAGCCTTGTCCGTGGCATACAGACGGGTGACATCCTCGAAGAATGGATAGCGGAATACAGGATGCACACTATCCAACGGCAACTGCAACGAATCCGTCATGGCACGGTTCAGGCTGAACCGTTGCCTGAACACTTTTCCATACACATCGTCATAGACTTCGGCTTTCAGCAAACGGTGCCACCAATAAAACATGGAAAAATACCAAGTCTGTCCATGTTGGTCTACCAAGAAGTTCCAGTAATGGGGCGCGTTGTTGTTACCACGCATCGGAAGTTCCTCTATGCCGCAAGGGATTCCCAACGCCCTGTAAATGTATACCAACATGTCGCACAAGTCCAGACAACTTCCGCCCCTCCAGTCCGCTATCCTCGGACCGATACGCACGCTCGTCGCCATTTCGCCCGTAAAATGAAAAGGTGCCCGGAGCAGGCTGTCCAAAACAATGTGGGCGGCAAATGTGGGATTCTCTATTTGAGGGTCATTCTTATACTTCTCGATAATAGGCATGAACTGGTAATACAATTTTTCCCGCCACGGAACCAATTCCTCGTTTCCTATGCGGTAAGGCAGTATATACTCACAGAATTGCTCGAACGAAACGTTTTTGCCCCACGGCTGTTCCCTCCATACCTTGAAGGCCCATTCTATATTGGAAACCAAAAAGCCGGGTTCCATGTCCACGTCCGCTTTCCATCGTATCTGCTGCACGTTTTTGGGCTTTCCGCACAACCTTTCCGCCGAATCCAACGCCTGCCGGTACGTGTAACGTCCCGTGCTGAATATATCGTATGCCTTGTACATGGACTCCAACTCCCCCACTGTCAGCCCCTTGGTAATATGCCATATTGTCTATCAGGAACAAAGCCGCCTCGTATTTCAACGAATCTTCCTGATATAATTCCAATATCCCCTTCAAACCGGGATTTTCAGCCAAAGCCATTTCGCGGACATGTACCCTTTCCGAACGCCTCGAACCCCAGACGGCATAAACCCCAACCGCAACTATCACGATGACTGCCGTAACCGCCATCTTCCCAACAACCGGTTTTCTTATCTTCATAAGTTTCATAGCTTTTTCATCATTCCGTCTCGCGGCACCGTCTTTTCACCGTGCCGCACATCCTCCAATATTTCCTTTTTAATCCGTTGCACGTCCGGAGAATCCACCTTTATCCTCTTCCGGGCTACCACGTCTGCCACAGAATCCGCCCTATCCCGCTGTCTTCCGGATTTGTATGCGTAATACAGTCCTTCCAAAGGCGCAAACCTGACGGGGCACATCCAATGGGCCTGTTCATAATGTCGCACGGCTTCTCCATACTTCCCGGCCGCCCGGCAAATGTCCCCGGTCAGGAGGGACAAGTTATACGAGGGCCATAACGCCCGGCATTCCCTTGCCGTCGACAACGCCTCCTCATAACGCCCGGCATAAAACTGTTCGGCGGCATAATTATACAGGAAAGAAGCGTCATGGCGGTAATGCCCGTACAATTCCGCATACCGGGGCATCATTTCACGCGAATGCCCGCGCAAGGCCTGACGGGCCACCCGGCTCCATTCATATTCATAAGAATAGGCAACGAACACCTTTATCAACGCCACGACCGCTACCACAATTCCGGCCATGCCTGCCCAACGCCAACATTTTCCATCCATCCTGCCTCGTCCAAGCATACCGCTACACATACGTCCCATGGCCGCTATCCCTATCACCGAAGCCAACGGATATTTCAACGGATAGGAAAACAGGGCAAAAACGACGCATGCACACAAAGAAACAGCCAACATGCGGGAAAAGATGTCGCGCCTCCGGAACAATCCGGACAAAAGCCAAGCCAAAGCCCCCAATGACAATAATACGCCCGGCAAACCGTACTCAATCCATACCCATACGAACTCGTTCAACGGATGGTACACCTCACTGGCCAACCACGCATGTCCGCTATCGGCATGCGCCTTGAAGTAGTCGGCTTGCCGGGGCATATACTCCCGCAGGAAACCGCCGGGGCCATATCCGGCAAAAGGCCGTGCCTGCACCAGTTCCCATGAACGTTCCAATATGAAACGGCGTCCGTTGGTGGAATCCATCTTGACCACCGAAATGCCCCAGGCCAGACCAACAGCCAACACCGCCAAAATCGTCAGTTTCATCATACGATGACCTTGCCACTGTTTTTGCAACCACAAGGCTGCATACAATGCCAAACATATCCATCCGGTACGGGAACCCGCGCATAATATGGCTGTCAAGATGACCAAAGCACATACGGCAAGGGCAGAACGGAACCAAAGCCTTCCCGGGCACCTTTGCCACAAACAGGCATGGAACGGCAAAGCGGCGCAAAGGCAGAAAGCCAACCCGGCAGGATTGTCGAACGTGCCGGATGCCGCCATCCCTTCTTGTCCTCCCCGGAACATCCGGACTATCGCATACACGGCCTCCAAGAAAGCCACGCCCACTAAGGCTTCGCAAAACGCGTCTTCCACGCGCCCCCACCACCCAAAAGCCCGCCGTCCGGAACCTCGATGCCTGCAGGCCACAAGCACCTGTATCCCGAATGTCAAAAGCACCAACAGCCCTACGGCTTCGGCCAAGACCCATTTCGGCCTTAGCCATTCCTCCGAAAAGCCCCTTACCGGTGGAAAGAAACAGGCGGCAAACAGGCACAGGAACAAGTAAAAGTAAACGCCTGCCCCGTCTGCCACCTGCTTTCCTTCGGGAACACTTCCCCTGATATGTTGGCCGCTTCTCTCCATTACCATCGTTGCATCTCTTTTTCCGCCTTCAATATACGGCGGAATCGGTCACGGAACATCGTTTCGTTTTTCATGTCGAGCGTTTGTTTGAAGACCAACCCGTTGCGGTCGAAAGTCATCTGCTTGCCACTGCTGTAGAAATGGAACAACTCCTGTAGTTTGAGGTAACTTTCGCCATCTTCTATATGAACGATTGGTGCAGACAACTCTTTTCTTATTTGGGCGAACCTGTTTTCATCCGAATACGCCTCCCCGTTGACTATCGCGATGATTTGCAAGTCCGGAAAACTTTCATAATCTGCCATGATGTTCTTCACGGATGAATTGGAACAAAAACTCCAATCCCCATTCGGGTCTGAAAGCCAAACCACCTGCACATACCGGCCTTTATACCTATTTAAAATAGACTTCATCTCCCGACAACCGTCCCCTTCCGGTATTTCATAGACCCATGAGGCCGAGTTCCCGGACAAACGGTTCAATTCCTTTATTTTCTCCTTAAAGTAGGGGTAAGTCAGATAGGAAGAAGACAAGAAGTCCACCAACCTTTCGCGTTGTCCTACACTCCATTCCCCTTGCAAACCTGTAATTTTTTGTGTGAGGTAGGCTTGCACAGCCCAAGGAGTCCCCTCTGCGCCGGTCAGTTCGCGCAAAAGGTTCACTTGAAGGCAGTCTTTTTCTATTTCTACTTTCACATAGTCCAAAGGTTCTGTTTCAGAAGAATTATCCCAAAAAGCATACATATCAAGGAAAGCCATCATATATGTCATATCGATAGACGGAGGATACCCCAAACTATAAGGCAAGAAAGAAAGCGACGGATCATCCAAAGAAAGGATGTTCAACACCTTATAGGCTGAATAATCATAACCTGCATAATCTTCTTTTTGCACCTGCACTTTTCTCGGGCGTTCCACCTTTTCTTCAAACAACCGGCTGGCCATGTACAAATAACGGTCTGTCAATTCAAACCTTTGACGGTTCTTCAAAAGATGCGTCTCCCATGGAGAAAGCTTGTACTTCCATGCCACATAGTCGCAAAGCCGCATGTTTTCCGCCACACTCTCGTCCACATTCTTCAGGAAATATTCAGTGTCCAGGTTCCGTCCATAATCCGACAAACGTTCCCATCCGTAACAGATGAGCGGCACGTCCTGATGTTTCAACAGGTTCTCATAACAGCCTTTCGGATGGCTACTGGCATAGTCCACTGTCACATTATCTTCCCGCACCCCTTTCACGGTGATGTCAAGCGTATCCCCGGGACGGACATAGAAAGGAACAGGCAAGTTTCCACCTCCCATCTTCATTTCCGCCCACACCGGATGATCCAAAGAAAGTTCTGCATAGAATGTCCCGTCCTGCTTCAAAGCCGTGCAAGGGCGACTTATGGGATAAGGGGCAATCTCCCTATGTCCCAAAAAACTGACATCAAAGAACAAAATCCCCTTATTCCAATCCCGTGAATATTCCTCTATCTTGCCGCGCACCACGGCCTTTCCTTTTCGGAACATCTTCTCGGAGGTCTCTTCCGCGTCTATCTCTTCTTTGGCCTCTGGAATCTTCACCTTAGTCTTGGCTGCGTGGATGCCATAGATGCGGAACATATCCTTGTCAGTCCCTTCTATCAGGTCGAATATCTTCGTATCCTTCGGCATCGGTTCGAAGAGCAGACGGAACTCCAACAGCCCGGCTTTCGGAATATAGCATTTCTCGCCCAACGCCAACCCTACAGCCCCCTTCACGGGATAACGTGCGTCCTCTTCATCGCTCAGGTACGTGGACGGTGAGAATTGGAACCAGGCATTGATTTTCCCTTTCGCCGTGCAATACATGACCGTGGCCGTGTCGGACAACACCACCTTGTCTATGCCCACCATCCCCGCATTGGAATAGAAAGACTGCAAACGCGTATAGGCCACTTCACCTTTTCCTAATAGCGTGGTTGGCAGCAATGCTGCCACCAACCACAAGATTTTTTTCCTATTCATCTTTAACGTTTTAGAATTTCCTCCAACTCTTCCGGCGTAATATAATTCAAATGAAGTGGGAAATCATAGCTATCACTTCCACGTCTTTTCTCCCACCGAAATTTTTCGTTCCCATATTCATCTATATACTTTACATAAACTTCATAAGTATAGCTTATGGTACCAAACACCCCAATGTTACTACCTCCATACCAAGTTGCATCAACACTTACGATAGAAGCATTAACTTCACTACAACGTGACACACTTACAGTTAATTCTGACTGAGGAATACGCTGAGTTCCACCTATATACCCTGCGTTCCACGAAACAGAGACATCACATTTTTTACTTAAGCTAGTACCCGTATAAGAGCCAGCCGTAACAGGATTCACGCAATAAGCGTCGGAATGTTCCCCTCTCGTACTCATCGCCCGCTTCGCCAACGAACGTGCATCCTCTTCCTCCTCAAAAATATCATCCCCGGAACAGCTATACGCCAATGCACCCACGCCGACAAACAGCAATGCCAAAACTTTCATTAATACGGTCTTTTTCATTTTCATTCTTTGATATTAAGTTAATACTCCAATTACTTGTCCTCTTCTTTACCATGGCTTGAGATGACAATACAAAGTAAAGCAATATCGCCATCAAACGCAAAACTTCGTTATCAAATATTATCAAATCAACTATCAAATATTATCAGAAAATGTCAAGCAACTGATTTTCAGTCATTTCGAAAAGCTGTTTTTCTTCCCATTTTCCTACCGGCCATACACACAACAGGTGAAGATATGGTTCCAAACGGCACTTTCCTACAGAAAAAAGAGCCGGACACCTTGCATTTTATTCAAAGAAATCATAATTTTGTTTACGATTTACCATAAACATATATCATGAAACCTAAATACAAATTTAACCTAAGCATCATATTGGCTTCCGTCTTAGTCTTATGCACCCTCACGGGAATGGGCATTAGCATCCGCCGCTGCATGGAATTGGCTGACTATTGCAAGAATGAAAACATGTCTGCCACAGCCCTGGATTTTTCAGAAAACATGGTCTTCCACGCCTACTATTGGATGGGCATTGCTTTTATCTGTATCTGCCTGACGGCCGCCATGCCCTTATGGTACTTCCACCACCAAAAAAAGCTGCATTCGGAACAGGCCACACCAATGACGGACGCACAAAAGGGCGAATTCAAGAAATTACGTGTCAATATCCATACCCGAGAAGTCACGTTGGGGAACATTTCACGAAAAAGCCGCTTACAAGTGGTAACCTTGTTGGACTACCTCGTAAAACACCCCCAGCATGAAATCTCATTTTCGGAACTCAATACCGTGTTCCATGAGAATTTTTTCGATGGTTCCTCCTCAGCCAAGCGGAAAATCAGCACCCTCAAATATGAGGCCAACGAAGCGTTGAAGGATACGGGGTTTGAATTGCTCCGGCTTCCTCCCGGCAAGTTGGTCATGGCAACGAAAAAGGGGAATTGACTTTTCCCCTTTCGCATTTCCACATCCAACTCCCCCTACATCCTTACCGCACATTATTATATTGCATATACCGCCCACTGTCCGTAACGCCCACGGCCTCTACGCTGACTGCCGTCCGCTTTCCGTTGTTGTAAAGGCGGACCGTGGCACTCCCCTTCGCATCAAACCTCACTTCGGGCATCCATAAGAGCGTACGGCGGTAATCCTTCGTTTCAGGCAAAGGACGGCGACTGTAGTCGGGGCTGTAGAAATCGTCGCAGACGGCATAACCGTGCCACAGGTAACGGCGGTCACGGCAAGAAGGGAAATATTCCCCGTTGGGACGGAGCTGCATCCCCACGATGACTTCCGGTTGGTTGTCCTGCCGGTATTTCCAACTCCCCATTTCACGGGGCACATAGTCCGTATAAATATAGAACCGTTCCAACAGGCTCAGCGACCGGAATTTCTCGAATTCCCCACGCGACAGCCAATCGGGAACGGGATGGGTCGGCGTGTTCGGCATGACAGGCTTGTCCCACAAGCGGTTGGGCCAAGCGTTGAAGGTCGTCCGAAGAAAATAATCACGGTATTTGTTCATGTCGCCCACGAACAAGAACGAAACGAGCGTGGACACGGCAGGACTGCTCAAATAATAGAAAGGCACATCGGCCAGACCGTAGTCGGCCATCATGTTGTAGGCATCATACGCGTCGATCACCACAGCCGGTTTCGCCGGGTCGTAACGGCGCAACCCGTTCCTCCGCGTCCGTACCGTCACGGAAGGCAACACGCGGCCTTCGAACGAACCGCGCACAAGGCTGTCCTCATGGGCAAACGGTTCGAGGTCGCGCGGCGACATGTCCTGATAAAAACTGTAGGGATGCGCAAAATGGGGGTGGAACAAGTCCAACTTCACATAATAGTCCGGCCAAGCCTCCTCGTCGGTGAAGCCTTTCTGGCGCATTTTGCGGATATAGTCTGTACCCTTTTTCAGTTTCGCCGCACTGAGGAACATCATGCAATCACCGTAAATCTTGGGCATGGCCATATAGAACGAGCCGTCTTTCGTCTGCTGCTTCAATTCAAAAGTCTCCGGCCCCTGCGTGAACATGGCCCAGACGTTCACCTCCTTTTTCAAATTGCTAATCTTTTTGAAATCTATGTTCTGCCTTTCAGAGCGGTTGACACATCCTCCGATGGTCTGGAACTTCTCGGGCAACCAAGCGGGCGCGAACCGCTCCACGTCCGCCATCTCGCGCCATTTGTAACGCCGCCACCCCTGCACCATCATGAGCCGGTCGAGGGCCTGGCGGTGGAGGCTGTCATCGGACTCGAAATAATAACCGGGATTTTCCACAAAGCCTTTGATTTCACTGGCAAGGAGCATTTCGGTGAGTATCGTGCCGTTGTCGTACGTATCCTCTTCCGTTTCCCGGTCGCGGACGGCAAGGGAAAGGCTGGACAGGGAATCCGCCGGGTCGGCTAATTGCAGATGCAAGGTGATGGAATCGAAAGGTTCGTAAGACTGGCAGATACCGGAAACGGCCAGCCTCGGGGCATCATAGTCGTGATGGTTGACGAAAAAGAGCCGGTCGGCGTAGATGCGCCCCTTGCCATCGAACACCGTAAGCTGGTTGACTCCCGTGGGGAGGCTGTCCAACGGGATGGCCATCCGGCACGTACGGCAACCGGATGCCGCCCCGTCCGCCACATCCACGCCCCCGGACGAAAGAAGGTAAACCGGCAACGAACGGTAGAAACGGGACACTCCGCCACTCATGACGTGCACGGCTATAGGGCTATCCACACCGACAGCCTGCACCACGGCCTCCACCACGCTGTCGCCCACCGTGACAGCCAAGGCACAACCTTCTTTCTCCACTTCGGGAAGTTCTTCCTCATACCCATACCCCTTGTAAGTGAAGGTAGCACGGTAATCTGCGCCCTCCGACACGTCCGGCAAACGGAATGTCGTCCGGCCGCGTTCGTCCGTCCGGCAAACAGCCGCCACCTTTCCATCCTTATCCCGGACGGAAAGCTCCATGCCGCCAAGGTGTTGCCCGTCCTCGCCGTTCAGTTCAAGGGCCACCCGGCAAGCCGTGCCGGCCACGAGGTTCCCCCCTTCGGGATAGAAACGCAAGTCCACTTCGGGTTTCTTTTTCTTCGGCGTTTTATAGTAACGGCGCATGGGGCGCAACGTCATGTCTTTCACAAAATCCCCGGCTTCCTCGGGTTTGTCATACACGGGAAACACCCGGGAATAAAGTTTCTCATAGTCGCGGAAAAACTCCTTGGCCATCTTCTTGCTGTAGAACAAATCCTCCGAAATACGCACATGGGGATATTCGCACTGCCCGAAGTTGAGCATCCAACGCGTGTAGGCCCGCAATTCGTAGTATCCGGCATAAAGCGTGTCCTTGAGCACGAACATGCCGTGGACTGTACCGTCCTCCATCTCCAATTGCTGCCGTTCCACGGAATACCCGTCCGGCGTGAGAAGCTCCACGTAGAGAATCTTGCTCAGGTCGGTCAACGTGCCCCGGTCGGAACGCATGACGTATCCCTTATACCAAAGGGTGTCGCCAAGGAAATAACAAGTGTTGTCCAAATGGAGATACACTTTTTCCTGCGGCAGCCCGACACCGAAACCCTCCACTTTGCGATAAAGCGAATCCGTGCCTTCAAAACCTGCCGTTCCCTGCCCGTGCATGGGGAGCGGCCCCCCCAATCCACACATCAGCACCCATGCTAAAGATACATATTTCATAGTCCTGCATTTTATTTAAACGACTGAGCATTACAAAGTAAAATAACAAAAACGACACAAGCAACTTTTCGCTATCAAATATTATCAAATCCAGTATCAAATATTATCAGAAAATGTCAACGCCAAAAAAACATCTTCTTTCTTTTGTTATTTCCAGACGTTTCTTTTAAATTTGTAGGACTTAACCGGATAAAAATAATAAAAACATGAAACACAAAATTAACCTAATCGCATCATCGGCTGCCATCTTAATCCTGACTGCAATCATAGGGGCATGCATCAGCCTACACCACTGTATGGAATGGGAAACCTACTGCGACGATGGCACCCTACCTTTATTGGCCATAAGGCACACGCAAAACATGATATTCCACGCCTATTACTGGATGGGCATTGCTTTCGTATGTTTATGCCTGATGACAGCCATGATGGTATGGTACTTCCGCCAACAACAAAAACGCCATCCGGAATTGGTCGATTTGATGGCAGACACGTCGGAATGCGAACTCCACAAGATACAAGTGAACATCTATACCAACGAAATCATCATAGACGGCACAGCCTACCCAAGCCGCTGCCAAGTGGTGTCCCTGTTGGACTACCTGATGAAACAGCCCACGCACGAAATCTCATTCACGGAACTCAATACCGTATTCAATGAGAATTTCTTTGACGGCACGCCAGCTTCCAAACGGAGAATCAGCAACCTCAAATATGAAGTCAACGACTTGTTGAAAAGCGGAGGATTTGAAATGATTAAAGTTTCCCCCGACAGGTTTGCCTTGACCACCACAAACCAAAGAGCATCCTGACATTGACAAAAAGTAAAACCGACCTCCACGAGACCCGCGTATTTCCGCCCCCTCACGGAAGTACCCGGAAATACGCGAGTCTCGCAGGGAGACGGAAAGACAATCTGACAGCCCATAAGGTTTTCTTGCCACATCCTGCTCAACGGGATGGAAAATGTAACGCTGAAGGCTCAAAGACGAGAAAGCCCCAACCAGATTTGCATGCCATTTTGACATCCGGCTTTTACAAACCAAAACACTCCAAATAGAATAAAACCACGCCTGAAAAGCATTTCCTTATCCCGTTTTCAGGTGCTTTCCGTCGCCATGTGCGGAGATTCCCTCAACAACGTGCGGAGAAAAAAAATGTTTTCTCAGCCGAACGAAAAACCATTCGGCTGAGACTGATTCTTAAAAATCCCCAATATAGTAAAAAAACAAGCCTGAAATGCTAAAAAATGTACCCAAAAGCACCTTGCGCCCCCTCTAAAACCTGCCGGTTTTCAGGGCATGCCTTAATCAAAAATCGTGGTTTTACTGTCAAAAAGACAGCAAAACCACGAAATATCGTCCATTCATGAAAGTTACAGGCACGTTTACCCTTGGAGTCCGGCAGGCGCTTCCGCCGTCCCTTCCACTCCGCGCAACGGTTCGTCCTCTTCGGGAATCACCTTCTTGGCACTGGCCTTGGCGCCCAACTTGATAAGCTTGTTGGCCGCCCCCACCACGCTCAACCGCCCGTCCTTCAGCTTGTCGGCGGCCTTGGCAAAGGAGGATGAAGCATCTTGCAACTTCTGTCCCACCGTCTCGAAATGGCCGATAAAGTCGGCCACGCGGTCGAGCAACATCCGGGCCGTATCATAGATGGCCTCCTGGTTCTGCGCCTGTTGCATTTGGGTCCACGCAATCTGGATGATGCGGAGTGCCGCCGTGAGGTTCTGCTCGCCGGTGATGAACACCCCTTTGGAAAAAGCCTCACGCCACAACTCCGGTGCTTCGGCCAACGCCAACTGGAGCGCCCCTTCGTTGGGCACGAACATGATGACGTAATTCAAAGCCTGACGCGGCAACTTGATGTACGCGCTGTAATCCTTGCGGGCCAATTCGGCCACATGCTGCCGCACGCTACGGACATGCCGCTGCAGGGCTTCGGCACGCGCCTCATCGGTCTCGGCGTTCTGGTAGTCCACGAAAGCCGTAAGCGACACCTTGGAGTCGATTACCGCATCTTTCCCGTCGGGGTAATGCAGGATGGTGTCGGGAATCATCCGCTTCCCGGACTCTTCGTTCAAGATGGCCTTGCCGGTGCGGTCACGCAGGGTCACCTGCTTCTCGTAATGTATGCCTTCTTTCAGCCCTTGGCTTTCGAGCAATTCGTCCAGAATCAACTCGCCCCAATTCCCCTGCACCTTGTTCTCGTTGCGCAACGCCGAAGCCAGCTTGTCGGCCTCAGCCCCGATTTCACGCGTACGCTTCATCACTTCCTCAATGGCTTTCTCCAACGAGGCCGTGTTCTTGTTATGCGTGTCGCGGCTGCTGTCCATGGCCGTACGCATTTCCCGGATGGTCTCTTTCAGCGGGTCTATGATAGCCGTCATCTGCACCGTGTTCTGCTGCGAAAGCTCACGGGTACGCTGTCCCAGAATCTCACGGGTGGCATTCTGCAACTGCTCCTGCATGAGGTCCATCTGTTCCTTGAAACGGCGGCTGCGCTCTTCGGCCTCGCGCACCATCTGTTCGCGCACCAACACCAATTCCTTTTCCACCGTCTGCTTGTCGGCAGCCAGACCTTTGTTCTCGCGATTCAGCGTCTCGCACCGCTCTTGCAACTCGGCCAAACGGTTCTCCATGCGCCCCTCGCGCTCCTTGAAATCCTGCGACTGCCGTCCTGCCAGTTCTTCCATGTCGAGACGACGTTTTTCCATCTCTTCCTCACGGGCCTGCAGCAGGGTCTGCAAGGAAGACACACGCGCCTTCGTCCACAAAAAAACAACACCGGCACCACATACCAAACCGGTGAAAAGCCATAAAAGTCCTGTCATTACTTCTTTTTCCTTACGTTTTACAACAAAATTACATTTTTTAATGGACAAAGCAAAACGAACTTTGTATTTTTGCAGGATTAATCCCAAAAAACAAACAGAAATGGAACTCATACCTGTAAAAACGACAGACCCGTATTATGCTGAAGCCGAACGGCTCATGACGGACGCTTTCCCGCCCGAAGAACGCCGTCCACTGGAGCGGCAACGCCAATACACCGACCACAACCCACTTTTCCACCCTCAAGTCGTTGTGGAAAACGGGACGTTTGCCGGACTGTTCAACTATTGGACCTTGGACGGGTTCCTTTATGGGGAACACTTGGCCACCTGCCCCCACTTGCGCAGCGGCGGACTGGGACGGCGCATCCTCGATGCCTTCATCCGGCAAGCCGGACAACCCATCGTGCTGGAAGTGGAGCCGCCCACAACCGACATTGCCGCACGGCGCATCGGCTTCTACCGCCGCTGCGGTTTCTGCCTGTGGGAACATCGTACCTATATGCAGCCTCCTTACGCCGCCGACCTCTCGCCGCTCCCCCTGCTCCTTATGGTGCACGGCGATTTGGACGAAGAGAAAGACTTTGAACGCATCTGCCACGAAATCCATACGAAAGTGTACGGATGGCAGGGAGGCAAGTTGGAACCCGAATCACCCTACAAATAAATCCGGTGCGGCGGAAAGCTTTCGCCGCACCGGATTTCCTTGCCGGCATCCCGTATTCCCGGGTCAATCCGTCTCGATACTGTTCAACAAGTCTGCCTTCCCCTCGTTAATCAGTTTCAATATCAATTCGCCGAACAACGTGTTTTGCCAAGCAAACCATGCACGGGTAAAGTTCTTCGGGTCATTCTTATGGAAAGACTCGTGCATGAATCCCGTACCGGCATCCGTATTCACCAGCATTTCCACACAGGCTTTGATTTCCTTGTCGTCACGGCTTGTAAAAGCTTTCATCATGATGCTCATCGGCCAAATCATATCGTAACCGACATGCGGCCCGCCGATGCCTTCGCCCGCCGTCCCTTTAAAGAAATAAGGATTGTCCTTGCTCCATATCAGCTTGCGGGTATTCTGATACACCGGGTCGTCCACTGGCACGTCACCCAGATAAGGCATGGCCAACAGGCTGGGCACATTGGCATCGTCCATGAGCAAACGGTTGCCAAAACCGTCCACCTCGAAAGCATACACCTTTCCGTAACGGGGATGATCGTATACGGCGTATTTCTTCAAGGCGGCCTCCACTTCATCCGCCAATTCACGGCATTCTTTGGCCAACGTCTTTTCATGGTTCACCTCGGTCAATATCTCGGCAGCCTTACGCAAGGAAGTCACGGCAAAGAAATTGGAAGGCACCAGAAACTGAAACGTGGTGGCATCGTCGGAGGGTCGGAAAGCCGAGGCTATCAACCCCACAGGCTTCACCGGATTGCCCCATCCGTTATTGGTCATGGTGTCGAGCGCACGTTCCGTCTTGCGTTGGAAATGATAGGGGCCGTTCCCCTCCTTACGCTGCTGTTCCCGGAACGTCTGTAGAATGTAGGCCACGGCTTGCAGCCATTCGTCGGAGAAGACACTGGCATCTCCCGTCACCTTCCAATAATGGTAGGCCAGACGAATGGGATAACACAGCGAGTCGATTTCCCATTTCCGCTCATACACTTCGGGCTTCATATCCGTCATGTCGGACGCCCAATAGCTTCCCGTCGCCTCCTTATTGAAGGCATTGGCGTATGGGTCGATATTGATACACCGGAACTGACGGCGAATCACTCCGGCCAACATTTTCTTCAGTTCAGGATCCTCATTGGCCAACTGTACGTAGGGCCACACCTGCGCACCGGAATCCCGCAACCACATGGCATGTATATCACCCGTGTACACGAAAGTGTCGTCCGCCCCGTCGAAGTGGACGGTCGTATCCAACGTATTCGGGAAACAATTCTCAAACATCCATGCCAATTTCGTATTCGTCAACAGTTTCTTGGCACGTTGTATCTGTTCCTCCACAGCCTTGGACGTGAACAAACGTTTTTCAGGACGATGGCTCTTCCACGCGCTAATTTGGGTATTGTCCCGTTCGGCCACATACTCCTGCACTCCGGCCGCCCGGGTCTCCACCGTCATTCCGGCAACCCCCACGGCGACTCCTACAATTTTAATAAGATTTAAGTTCATAACATTTATTGTGAATTAGTATTAAGTTGGGTTATCTTATAAAATAGATTTCCACCGTATGAAAACCCAAAGCACGGAACAAGGCCGTGAACTGATTGCGTGCATTGGCCTCTGCCCTACGCATATTTGATGGTGTCAGGCATTGGCGCAACATCTTCACGTAGGCACGGTCGTACAAATCTCGACGCACGTCATTCGACCACTTCCCACTCTCATAAAAAACCTTAGTACGGGCTTCGTCGATAAAATTCTTGTCCAGCAAATGCACGGCCGGCAAACGGAGAGTCACGGTATCACCACGTGCCTGCACCCATTCCCCGGTCACCCGGTTCATGTCGATGCCGATGCGGGGGACTCCGGTGTACACAGCCACCAAGCGGTCGTCGGTAAAAAATCCTTCGCGCAACGTGTCTGCCACGACTTCAGACTGGACCGACAAGAATTCCCATTGCCCGATTTGTTCGATACGGCGTATCTCCTGAGAGGTCAGCTCGATACGGTCATCAAAACCGGCTTCCACCGATATGCCTCCTTTACGGTTCCATTTTACCAACAACCCGATAAAGACTGCCAATACGACGGCCACGACCAACCATTTCAGTGCACTCAACCATTTTCCCATTTCATTTCAGTTTTTCAGTCCGTCCTTCACGTTCCAACAGCAACGGCATATCTGCCGCCGTAAAATCCTTACGGAAAGAAACCACTATGTTCCGCTCGTCATAGCCCAACCTCGTCAACATCGGCACCAACACGTGGGCCGCATTCTCGCGGGCCATCTCCAAAATGCCCAACTGCGGCACGGAAGCCAGAATCTCGTCTTCCCCCTGACGCGTAAAATCGGCCAGTTCCGCAGAAGTATAGTCCGAACGTGTCAAAGACACAAATTGCTTCACTTCATCGTGATTGATGCGCGAGGAGGTCACGACCACCCGTGGATCGGGCAAAGTGACCACAATACGGTCGCCCGAACGCAACACATTCTTCTCGCCGAACCCCGTGAAGTCAATGTAAGCTTTCAGGGTTACATCAAGAGGTATCATGACCTTGCGTTCGCCGATAGGCACTTTTACATCGAACGTCCGCTGAAAGAGATTCCCTTTCACCCGCAACGGGTCATCCTTCAAAACTAATTTATGCACTTCATATTCGGCCGTATACAGACGGGCACACTCCTTTACCTGCATAACCAAGGAGAGCGTATCGACCCGGACGGCCTCTGCTTTCGTCTCTTTCCCGCGACAAGCCGACAAAAGAGACAGGCACAAAACTATGACAAAACAGAACGTTATTTTCATTGCAAATGCTTGGGGGCTTCAAAGATAGGCATTTATGGAATAACAGGCAACAAAAGAAGACCTAAAAATATAACAGACAAGCTTGTCCAACTCGCCTTTTTTTTGTTCCTTTGTGAAACGGTTGAGAAAAAGAAGAAAATGCAGACACATTTCAAATTCCTATGTATGGCATGCACCGTACTGCTGTGCTACAGTTGCGGTGGAAATAACCCGCAAACCGTCAGCGGATACAGTGAATATGAAAAACCGGACACGACAAATTCCGTGCAGGAAATGAAAGACTATCATTACAGCGCAGAAGTCAAAGTCGGACAAACGCGATATACGTACGACATTGTACGGGAGGTAAACGACACGCTTCCGTTAGTGACGGGGGACGGCGGCGAACGCTATGCCGACAACTATATCCGGTTGCGCGTGAACCGCGAAGGAAAAGAAATCTTCAATAAAGCCTTTACCAAAAACCACTTCAGAAACTATATGGAAAAAGGCTTCATATCCCATGCCATCTTGGAAGGAATGGCTTTCGACAAAGTGGACGGCAACAACCTGCGCTTCGCTGCCAGTGTCAGCTACCCGGCTTCGGACATCTACATCCCGTTGTCCATTACCATCTCGCCCGACGGCAGTTACCAAATAACGAAAGATGAAGTCTTGGACACGGTGGTAGCCACAGACTCTACGGAAACGGGAGAATAAATCCGACACGAGGTTGACAACAGACAAAAAAGGAGGTGAAGACATGATAGTCATTAAAATAAGCCGTGGCGCAACCCAACGCATAATATGGATTCTGGCCCTCCTGGTTCTGGCCGGGGGACTTACGGTGGCTTTCTTCCACCTGCGTGACAAAATCTTCCCCTCCACCACGTTTGAACTGAATGACGAATTAGGGGGAAACATCTTCCCATCCCTGATTCTTTCCACAGCCACTACGGACACCCTCATCGTAGCCCCCACGGAAAAAGGCGCGTTGGGCAATCCCAAATCGGGAATCTCGATACAAATCACAAGTCCCGTAAAAGACGCCCGCCTGCATGTAGAGGTGGCAGAAACACCGTTTTTCAAACGTTCCGTATCGGAATTCATCCTTCCCGAGGAAGGAAAGGCTTACACGGTGTATCCCGACATTCTTTGGAACTACGACGCTTTACGCAACAACACACAGGCCGAACCCATCACCGTGTCGGTGGAAGTACAAATCAAAGACCGGGAGGCAAGCCAACGCGTACGCACGTTCTCCGTGCGCAGCATCAATGAATGCCTCATCGGCTACAATGACAAGAAGAACCGCTTCCACAATACAGGCGTCCTGTTTGCCGCATACGTGAACGAGGATAGTCCGTTGATAGACAAAATCCTGCGGGAAGCCTTGAACACACGTATCGTCAACCGTTTCATGGGCTATCAGAACAAGCGTAAAGACTACGTGGACAAGCAGGTTTATGCCCTATGGAACGTGTTGCAACGGCGCAAGTTCCGTTACAGTTCGATTTCATACAGCAGTCTTTCGAGCAACGTGGTCTATTCCCAACGCGTACGGACGTTGGAAAACGCCCTGGCTTCTTCGCAAATCAACTGCGTGGACGGCAGCGTATTGTTCGCCTCCCTGCTCCGCGCCATCAACATCGACCCGATATTGGTGCGTATTCCGGGGCACATGTATGTTGGGTATTACACCGACCGCAGTCATAACCAGGCTAATTTTCTGGAGACTACGATGATCGGAGATATAGACCTGGATGATTTTTTCCCCGAAGAAAAACTGGATTCCACTTCCGAAGGCAAGTCGCAGGAGGAAATGTCGCGGCTCACTTTCGAGAAATCCAAAGAGTATGCCCGTCGTAAATACTCTGCCGACAGCGCACGTATCCACACGCTCCCACGGCAATACATGTTTCTGGAAATCTCCAAGGCATTAAGACGGAAGATACAACCGTTGGGCAAATGAAACAGTTTCTAAAAAAGGAGATGGCCTCTCGCAAAGCCATCCCCTTCAAGTTCCTGAAAAAATATCTACCGTCCACTCCTACGAAACGAATTTCCGTCTCTGCCCGCACACGGTTCAACCTTCCTGCGACGGATAATGCAAATTGGCGTCCGTCATCTGTTCCAGCACTTCATGGAGGTATTTGGCAGACTCCCATTTAGCCATCGGCAAGTCCTGCAACAAATAATTGCCGCAGTCGCGCGGGGTTGCCCCGGGAACTTCCCCTTCATATTCCGCAATGAAACGGAACGTTTCTTTCATCAGTTCCACAATATCCTCCGACTGCAAGTCCCCTTTCATCAGCAGGTAATTTCCCGTCAGGCACCCCATCGGCCCCCAATATACAATCTTATCGGACCATACCGGATGATTGCGCAGGAACGTGGCCGCCAGATGTTCTATCGTATGCAACGCACCTTGCCCCAAAGCCGGCTCACGGTTAGGTTCTTTCATGCGGACATCGAACGTGGTCACTGCCTCACCTCCCACTTCATCTTTACGAGAGACGTAAATGCCCCGCAACAAGTGAATGTGGTCAATCGTAAAACTTGGAATTTTCTTCATTGGATTTATATGTTTTTTCGGATTAAGACAAAGAAGAAGGCAAACCCTCCAAGAAGGTACGTACTACCCCGAAAGATCGGTCGGCCATCGTTTCCCAAAAATTCTCGTACTGCTGCCAGTGCGCATCGGCTCCCGGCGTGTCGCTGATAATCCGGAAACTGATAAAAGGCACGCGGTAGAGGTGGCAAACCTGCGCTATGGCAGCCGATTCCATGTCTACGGCCAATCCCTCCGGGAATTCGGCCTTTATGGCATCCAACTCGGCGCGTTCCGTAATGAACTTGTCACCGGTACAAATCAACCCGGCATGCACGGGTACGGAAGCATCTAAAGAAACAGCTACGGAAAGCAAACGCCCGTCACAAACAAACCTGGCCGGCATATCTTGTATTTGTCCGACCTCGTTCCCGTTACCACACCACACATCGTGATAAACGACTTCCGAGGCTGCCACGACTTCCATCACCCCGGCTTTTTCGTCGATGCCTCCGGCCACTCCCGTACTCACCACCACATCCGGCTGCATGTGGGCCATCAGTTCGGACGCACCAACGGCTGCGTTCACTTTCCCAATACCACACTCCATGATATATAAGGTGTTCCCGCCCAACCGTCCTACGGTATACTCAAAAAGTCCATGCTGTTCCGTACGCATTCCCTTGACCAACCGGGCCAACTGTTCGCGTTCGGAAGCCATCGCTGCAATAATTCCTATTTTCATTCGCCATCGTCTTTATTTCCTTGCAAAAGTACAACTTTTCCACCACTAATTCAATATAACTGGAACAATCGGTTGTTCTTTCACATCGTCTATCGCAACAGAACGGTACTTTACACGGGCAAAATCTATGGCCTTCAAGTCGATACTTCGGATCTCGCTGTTGTACATGGTGCGGTAATAAAACACCAAACCTGTCATATCCGTGGCTGAAGTCCACTGCGTGGCACTCGGAATATCCACCGGCACCTTGGCATCTGCAAATTCAATCCCTACAGGAATGTCGAAATTATTCAATATCTGGAAAGCCTGCAGCACCGTCTTCCGCGCCGTAGCCTGCATGGGAGAAGAAGTCTGATAGAAAGCCGCACGCACAAAACGGGACGGAGGCGTCACGTCGCCGGGAATCCCTAAAAAGCCGCTGCCCGCGCCAAAAGCTGCAAGTTTCACCTTGCCAAACGGTTTGGCCTCTGCCCCTCCGGCATACAGGTTTACATAATTGTTCAGGTTCGTCATCTGCCATTCAAAACCTGGAGAGTTGGTAAGCACGCCTAATTCATTTTCATAAAAATGAGGAATGCCGCCCACAATCTCTAACACGACCTGTCGTCCCGAAGCGTCCGCAATACGCCAATGGACTGTAGAAGCACGTGGGTCGGATGACACTACATGTACTTTTCCAAGCGCCTCTTTTACCTCATCCACCGTCTTGAACCGAGACAACATCCAAGGTACAAGTTGCAAATCGGACAATGTACTCTCACGTTGCCCCTCACCGTACGCTTCATAACTACCGTAGTGAGGGAAGTAAAACAAACCGGCAGCCAGTCCGGCCTCATTCAGTCCATCGGCCACAAAATCCTCCAACTCCACGGCTATCCCTACATAACCGTATGCCGCCGTAAATTTCAATCCGTTTTTTTGTCCTCCAGGCACATATGATTGTTGCACATACCCCCGAGGAACAACCACATAACGGCTGTTCAGGTAGCTGCCGCCCCACTCTATGGTACGAGCCAAGACAGTGGCGCCGTCCTGCGACTTCAACGTAATTCCCGTACATGCCTCAGCAGTATGCGGAACACACAGCCCAACCGCCGTAACGGCAAGCCCGAAAACCATCCCCTTTATTATTTTATTCACATTCCTCATCTTTTCAATATTTTATATGGTTATATTTCGAAAGGTACGAAAAAAAACATACTTTTGCAAGCATAATCCAGTATTATATTTTCCAGCTTCACAAAGATGCAACGCTTGTATGCCTTCTTATTATTGTTCCTAAATGCAGTATTATGGGTTCTTGTCGCAATCATCAGCCCCCTATATTTGTTATTGCATGCCCTCTACCAAACATGCAAACGATGCTTCGTACACCCCGAATTCCCCCGGAAGAGACTCGAATCCCTCATTAAAACTTATCTTAGAAAAGGGTAAGTAAGACTTGAAATATCCGGCCTCTCTACTCAAATAAAAGTATACAAACAAAAGGACTCCCTCCATCAACTTTTGGAAGTTGATGGAGGGAGTCCGCATCTATTAACTAACACCTAATGTAATTACTTCACTTCCTCAAAATCTGCATCTTGAATAGTATCATCAGAAGAAGAGTTTCCAGCGTTGGCATTACTCTGCCCTCCGGCATTCTGCTGTGCACCGGCTCCAGGCTGTGCACCACCCTGGTACATCTGTGCACTGGCAGCCTGCCATGCTGCATTCATTTCGGCAATAGCAGCATCGATGGCGGCAACATCACCTGCCTTGTGGGCATCTTTCAATTTCTGCAAAGCTCCTTCGATAGCAGGTTTCTTGTCAGCCGGAATCTTATCACCCAACTCTTTCAACTGGTTCTCAGTCTGGAAAATCATAGAGTCAGCCTGATTCATCTTGTCTACTCTTTCACGCTCTTTCTTGTCGGCATCTGCATTAGCCTCAGCCTCAGCTTTCATACGGTCTATTTCGTCTTTGCTCAAACCAGAAGAAGCTTCGATACGGATAGCCTGTTCCTTACCGGTAGCCTTATCCTTGGCAGACACTTTCAAAATACCATTGGCATCGATGTCGAAAGTCACCTCTATTTGAGGAACTCCACGACGAGCAGGCGCAATGCCGGTCAAATTAAACTGACCGATAGACTTATTCTGAGCGGCCATCGGACGTTCTCCCTGCAATACATGAATAGTCACTTCCGTCTGATTGTCGGCAGCCGTGCTGAAGACTTCGCTCTTGTTGCACGGGATTGTCGTATTGGCTTCAATCAACTTCGTCATTACGCCACCCATCGTCTCAATACCCATAGACAACGGCGTCACATCCAACAATACGATGTCGCCCACTCCGGCTTCCTTATTCAGGATAGCCCCTTGGATAGAAGCACCTACCGCTACGACCTCATCTGGATTTACACCTTTAGACGGAGCCTTGCCGAAGAAATCTTCTACTAACTTCTGGATGGCCGGAATACGGCTCGAACCTCCGACAAGAATTACTTCGTCAATGTCTGAATTACTCAAACCGGCATCCTGCATTGCCTTCTGGCACGGCACCTTACAAGCCTGAATCAAATTATCAGCCAACTGCTCGAACTTAGCACGCGTCAAAGTCTTCACCAAGTGCTTGGGTACACCGCCTACAGCCGTGATATAAGGCAAATTGATTTCCGTAGTCGTAGACGAAGACAATTCAATCTTGGCTTTCTCGGCAGCTTCTTTCAAACGTTGCAATGCCATCGGGTCTTGTTTCAAATCTACTCCTTCTTCTGCCTTGAAGTCAGCAGCCAACCAGTCGATAATCACTTGGTCGAAATCATCACCTCCGAGGTGAGTATCACCATTGGTAGAAAGCACCTCGAATACACCGCTACCAAACTCCAGTATGGAAATATCAAATGTACCGCCCCCCAAATCGAAGACAGCAATCTTCATGTCCTTATTGGACTTATCCACACCGTAAGCCAAAGCCGCAGCCGTCGGTTCATTCACAATACGTTTCACTTCCAAACCGGCAATCTGTCCGGCCTCTTTCGTCGCCTGACGCTGAGAATCCGAAAAATAAGCCGGCACGGTAATCACAGCTTCCGTCACCTCCTGGCCCAGATAGTCCTCGGCCGTCTTCTTCATCTTCTGGAGAACCATGGCAGAGATTTCCTGAGGAGTATAGAGACGACCCTCAATATCCACACGAGGCGTGTTGTTATCTCCTCTTACTACTGAATAAGGAACACGCGAGATTTCCTTCTGTACCTGATCATAGGTCTCACCCATGAAACGTTTGATAGAGAAAATGGTATTCTTCGGATTCGTAATCGCCTGACGTTTGGCCGGATCACCCACCAAGCGTTCGCCGTTTTTAAACGCCACGATAGAAGGAGTCGTACGCTTGCCTTCGTTGTTAGCGATTACTACCGGTTCGTTACCTTCAAATACGGAAACACAAGAGTTTGTAGTTCCCAAGTCAATTCCAATAATCTTTCCCATAATATATCTACTTTTTTATTATTAATCTAAATTGAATGTATTTCTTGCGTCCGCCTCTTACAAAAGCAACGCACTGTTATAAAAACAAACCGCGTGCCAAACTATCTCATGAAGCAGAAAAAACTATAAAAAAAGATTTATCGGAATCAAGAGAGAGTTTTTCCGCTATCTTTGTTCTCGGACAAGCCCATCTGCGACAGTCAGACCTGAAAACTGCCAAAATGGCTGAAAAAATTTAAAATGTATGACGAAAATAGCACGACTTCTATTATTTCTTTGCACCTTATTGGTATTCCATATTTCTATGGCACGCCCACGGGTAGCCGTAGTACTAAGCGGAGGTGGTGCAAAAGGTACGGCACACATCGGGGCACTGAAAGTAATTGAAGAAGCAGGAGTCCCCATCGACATGATTGTAGGTACGAGCATGGGCAGTATCATCGGCGGGTTATATGCCATAGGATATACGACCGAACAGCTCGACAGCATATTCATGGCACAAGACTGGAACACATTGCTTAGCGACAAAGCTTATCGCAATGCACTTAACCTACAGGCCCGGGAACAAAATTCACAATACATCCTCTCCGTCCCCTTCTTTGAAAAACCGCAAGACTTAATCAGCGGAGGGGTCATCAAAGGAAGAAACATCGGGCGTATGTTATGGCAACTCACCGAAGGCTACCACGACTCCATTGATTTTCAAAAAATGCCTATCCCGTTTGCTTGTATTTCCCAAGATTTGGTGACGGGCGAAGAGATCGTATTCCGAAACGGTGTACTGCCCATCGCCATACGTGCTAGCATGTCCATTCCCGGTGCTTTTGCCCCGATATCCATGAACGGCAAACTTCTCATTGACGGTGGCATCATCAACAATTATCCGGTAGATGTGGCACGACAAATGGGAGCAGACATAGTCATAGGAGTGGATGTACAGGATCCGATGAAAAATGCAGAAGAACTTCAAAACAATATCTTCGCGCAACTCAACCAACTCATCGACTTGCAAAGGAAAGACCGTTGGGAACAAAACATAGCTCTTTCAGACGTCTATATCAAGGTCAATGTAAAAGGATACAACACAGCCAGTTTCAACACAACCGCCATAGACTCCCTGATGGGACGTGGAGCACAAGCAGCCCGTTCACAAATAGACACCTTACAGGCTATAGGCAGCCGCTTCTCTCCCGACGACTCCATCGTGAGCCGTCCCACACCTCCTTTCTTCTACATGCACCGCCCGGGAAATATCGAAGCGCGCTATGCAGGGAGCTTAAAGATCCTGATAGGCGACGCACCCAGAAATTCCATCAACCTTGGACTTAGGTTCGACAACGAAGAACTGGCCGCCTTGCTGTTCAACGGGCAAATGCAGCTCGGGAAAAAAAGGAACCACCACGTCAACCTGACTTTACGTTTAGGAAAGCAAACTTATGGCGACGCACATTACAATCTCGACTTAGGCAGGGAATGGAACCTTACCACAGGCTACCGTTATACCTATAACGATTTTAACATCTATGAGAAAGGAGAACGGACATACGGCATCAGCTTCAATCATCATTTCGGAGAAGTCGGATTCACCAAAAGTTGGAAAAACGTACGTCTCAAATTGGGAGGAATTTACCAACTCTACAACTACGGCTCCTTCCTCTATCGCTTCGAGGACAACTCGCCGACAGATATCACCAAAGAAAGCTACCTGAAGTTCGGCACGCAATATGCCGTCAATACATTGGACGACAATTATTTCCCGACAAAAGGTTCCGAATTGGAAATGGCATATTACTATGCCATACCATTAAACGGGAACAAAGCCTTCCACACAGCGGGAATACATTGGAACGCCGCATTCTCTTTCAACTCACGCTTCACTTTAATGCCCCGGATAGAAGGGCGCTATCTGACGACAGAAAACACCGTTGCCGAAATGAACACGCTCGGTGGACAAGAAAGAGGCAAATACTTCAGTCAACAAATACCATTTTACGGCATCAACCATTTCGAGATGCCCCATCGTTCTTTGGTCGTGGCGGGAATAGAAGCCCGTCAACGCATCGGAGGGAAGCATTACGTCAGTGGTATATTCAACATCGCCGCCACATCGGATGACTGGATGCATTTTTTCAAAAACAGCTTCAACGACAACGACCTGTCGGGATATCACATCTTCGGTGGAGCCGTAAAGTATGACCTACGCACTTTCATCGGCCCTGTCGGTTTTACTATATGCTACAGCGACCGCGCCAAAGCTTCCGGATACATAAGGGCGGGATTCAATTTCTGAAACCCGCCCTTCAGTCCTTCACGGCTTTTTCACTCGGCTTTAAACTCCAAAACTCCGCCTTTCATCAAGTCACGGATGTCAATAAAAGGCGCATCCAGTTTCTTTCCGTTAAAAAGAATAACCGGCAGATGCTTATGTTCTTTCAGCCCTTCGGCACGAACTGTCAACACCTTGCCATGCGGCAGTTCCACACGGGCCGACGGGAACCTCGGAATCCCCAACGCATATTCTCCCGATGCCGGAGTCACCGGATAAAAGCCCAACGAACTGAACAGATACCAGGCGGACATCTGTCCGCAGTCGTCATTTCCCGACAACCCGTCCGCCCCGTTCCTGTAATGAGTGTCCAAGATTTCCGGAATACGTTCTTGCGCCTTGTCGAAACGACCGCAATAGTTATATAGATACACATAATGGTGGCCAGGCTCATTGTCATGCCGGTAATGCCCGTTGTCGAACACGTTATCGAGCGCTGCGGCAAAAGACTCGTCACCCCCCATCAAATCTATCAGCCCCTGCACATCCTGCATGACACAAAATTGATAAGTCCAGTTGGCCCCTTCGGTAAACCCTGAATGCTCCCCGGCCCAACTGCCATCGGCATTACGCGCTTGGAAAAGTTTCGTTTTCGGATTATACAAATAGCGGTAATTCTTTGCCCTTCTCATTAAATCTTCATAATCAGCCGTTTTTCCCAAAGCCTTTGCCATTTGGGCAATGCAATAGTCGCTTAAAGCGAACTCCAACGTACGGGCCACGGATTCATTGGTCTTGTCATCGGCCACATACCCGTTTTTCAGATAATTGGTCAATCCGCCCCGTGCTTCATATCCCCCGTTCCACCATTCGCGGTCACCCCAACGCGACTTATCGTCACCCGTAGGAGGCACGTAGGCATCCTTACGAATCGCTTCATACGCCTTCTCCACGTCATAATCGCGAAAGCCATTGATGTAAGCATCCGCTATTACAGCGTCCGCATGCGTGCCGATCATGATATTCGTATAGGTAGGATTCGGCCATTTGGGTATCCAGCCGCCCTCTTCGTACATTTGTACCAATGCCGTAACCATATCGTTCACCCGTTCGGGCGCCATGATTTGCAGCCAAGGGTGTTCAGCCCTGAAAGTATCCCACAAAGAATAAGCATTATAGGAAACGCCCTGATGCACCTTATCGTCAAACGGACTGTAATAACGGCCATATTCCGAAAACTCCCGAGGATACTGCAAGGTACGGAAAAACGCCGTATAGAATATCGTACGGTCTTCTTCGCTCGCCCCCTCCAGGTCTATCTTGGAAAGCTTTTCCTCCCATTCCTTTTTCACTTTTTTCGTCACGGATGCAAACGAAGACCTGGCCGGAATCTCTTTCGACAGGTTCACCGCAGCTTGCTCGAAGTCGATAAAAGAACTACCGATACGTACATCAACCCACGTTGTCCCCGCAGGAAACTCGACATATCCGCCCACCGAACCACCTTCCGCCTGTACAGACTTTCCGCTGACCGCCCCGTCGCGCCATGTGCCGTAACCGGCGAAGTCTTCGGAGAACTTCAACACATAATATCCTTTGAATCCCGGTAAGGCCGGCCCCAAATGGGCATCATGCCTTTCCTTATTATATATATGTACCTCGCGCTTGTCGGGATAAATGCGTATGAAGCCTCCTTCGTTTTCCCTCCCGGCCTCCAAATAAAGCAAGGATTTTTCCCCTTTGGGGTAAGTGATATGAAAGAAAGACGCACGTGAAGTCGCCGTCATTTCCGTGGTAATCTCCGAAGCGCCGTGTTTTCCCGAAGCGTATGACACCTTATAATAATAAGGTGTAGCCACTTCTTTCCCATGGTCCAGACGCACCTGTCTGTCCGTCGCCTTGATTTTCAGTTCTCCACTTTGGGGCATCAGGGTCATGAACCCGTAATCTCCCATCCAGATGGCCGGTTGGTGCGTCCCCATAAAACCGATTAAGACCGAATCGCAACGGCGATACATCGTACGGGATATACCGTTGAGGCGGGTCGCCGCGCACCACTGCGTCATGGCAAAAGGTGAACCCACGGCCGGAGTCGTCCCTCCGTATTCCGTCTCATGGCTACCATCCGTACCAATCATCATACACACTTCGTCCACATGGGATTTAGCTGTCTTTGCGGCTTTGCCCGACATGACAAAAGGACACGAAGCCACACTCATCAATAAAAATAAAGTTCGTAATACTCTCATGTTATCAAAAATTTGGTTAGGGTTGTCTTACAAATAAACGGAAAAGAACAGCCCTTCGGCCATTCTTTTCGTTCATAAAAAAAGATATTGTCACGGATTGGCATTGGCATCCTGCAAGGCTGCCGCAATCAGTCCTTCCACTTCGTCACAGAGTTCGGGGTTGTCTTTCAACATATTTTTCACGGCATCCCTTCCCTGTCCTATCTTCGTATCGTTGTAACTGTACCAGGAACCGCTCTTCTTCAGAATGCCCAGCTCCGTACCCAAGTCTACGATTTCGCCGATTTTAGAGATACCTTCTCCAAAGGTGATTTCAAATTCAGCCTTACGGAAAGGAGGAGCCACCTTGTTCTTCACCACTTTCACGCGTACCTGATTACCGACCACCTCGTCGCCGTCCTTGATACTCGTCACACGGCGGATGTCCAGACGCACGCTGGCGTAAAATTTCAAAGCGTTACCACCGGTCGTCGTCTCCGGATTGCCGAACATCACACCGATTTTCTCACGCAACTGGTTGATGAAAATACAAGTGGTGTTCGTCTTGTTGATTGTGGAAGTCAGTTTACGCAAAGCCTGACTCATCAGGCGGGCCTGCAAACCCACCTTATTGTCTCCCATATCGCCCTCAATCTCGGCTTTCGGTGTCAAGGCAGCCACGGAGTCTATCACGATAATGTCGATAGCCGACGAACGGATCAACTGGTCGGCTATTTCCAATGCCTGCTCCCCGTTGTCCGGTTGGGAAATCCACAAATTGTCCACATCCACGCCCAACTTGGCGGCATAAAAGCGGTCGAAAGCGTGCTCCGCATCGATAAACGCGGCTATCCCGCCGGCTTTCTGCGCCTCGGCAATGGCATGGATGGCCAAGGTCGTCTTACCGGAACTCTCCGGACCGTAAATCTCTATGATACGTCCGCGCGGGTATCCCCCCACGCCCAAAGCGGCATTCAACGCGATGGAACCCGTAGGAATCACATCCACCTGTTCCACGTGGTCGTCGCCCAGTTTCATGATAGAACCCTTTCCGAAGTTCTTCTCTATCTTGTCCATTGCAGCCTGCAAGGCCTTCAGCTTTTCCGTATTCGGCCCCGCAAACAAAACTGCTTCTTCTTCTTTCTTTGCCATATTCTTTTTTATAATCAAATCATCTATGTTCCACCTCCCCACAGCACCCCGGCAAGGGATGCCTTCCGGGAAATGCAGGATTAAAGTTCAAGGTCGCCGTTGAACACTTCGTGCCAGGGAAGCCCGTCCTTGTTCAACTCCTCCATGAACGGATCCGGGTCGAACTCTTCCACATTCCACACACCGGGCTTCTTCCAGATGCCTTTCAGGAACATCATGGCCCCTATCATGGCCGGCACGCCCGTCGTATAGCTAACCCCCTGCATGCCGGTCTCCAGATAAGCGGCATGATGGCTACAATTATTGTACACGTAATAAGTCAGCTCTTTTCCGTCCTTCACCCCACGGATACGGCAGCCGATACTGGTCTCGCCTTCGTAGTTTTCACCCAAATCCTGCGGGTTGGGCAACACGGCCTTGAGAAACTGCAACGGAACGATTTTCACCCCATTGTAATCCACCTCGTCTATGCGTGCCATACCGATATTCTGAATCACGCGCAGATGCGTAAGGTATTCCTGCCCGAAAGTCATCCAGAAACGGGCACGCTTGATGGTCGGGAAGTTTTTCACCAACGATTCGAGTTCTTCGTGGAACAACAAATAAGAGTCGCGCGGACCGATGTTCGGATACGTCAGGTCCTTATGGATTTCCATGGGCTTCGTCTCTACCCACTGTCCGTTCTCGTAATAACGCCCGTTCTGCGTGATTTCGCGGATGTTGATTTCCGGATTGAAGTTTGTGGCAAAAGCCTTATGATGGTTCCCCGCATTGCAGTCCACGATGTCCAGGTAATGGATTTCGTCGAAATAATGTTTGGCCGCGTATGCCGTATACACGCCGGAAACGCCCGGGTCGAAACCGCACCCTAAGATGGCGGTCAGTCCGGCCTCCTCGAAACGTTTCTTGTAGGCCCACTGCCAACTGTATTCAAAATGAGCCACATCCTTCGGCTCGTAATTTGCCGTATCCAGATAATTGCACCCGGTTTGCAGGCAAGCTTCCATAATGGTCAAGTCCTGATAAGGCAAGGCCAGGTTCATCACCATGTCCGGCTTGTAACCGTTCAGCAGTTCCACCAACTCTTCCACGTTGTCGGCATCCACCTTTGCCGTTTGGATAGACGGGTTCCCGATGGCCTTCACGATGGCGTCGCATTTGGCCTTCGTACGGCTGGCAATCATGATTTCGTCAAACACTTCCGGATGCTGGGCCACTTTGTGCGCTGCTACCGTGGCCACACCGCCGGCACCGATAATTAAAACTTTTCCCATTTTTTGAATTCGGTATTATAATTAAATATGTATAGGATGCAAAGTTAATGACTTTTTCCAAGAAGCAAAGAAAAAGCCTGTTTTTTTGATTTTTATTTGAATTAGATAATTTACTCACGCTCGGCAGACTCGAACAAGTTCGATCTGTTCTCGCTTAATCGCAAATTTCGTCCCCTCTGATGCCCAACGCATTCATCAACGAATAACCGAGGATCTCCTGCCGGAACCCTCTCCCGGCCTGAGGCTCCATGGCTAGCAACGTGACGTCCTTGCCTTCGGTCCGGCCCAAAATCTCGCGTACTCGAAGACCGTATTTCTCCACGTCCGGCACGATAACCAGTCGTTTGATACCTTTCTCGTCGGCCAACGCCTCGAGCGACTGCAAATAGAGGGCATCTCCGTCCACCAAGTTCTCCACCTGTACGGAACTCAATTTGAACTCCCCCAAATGCCCGTCGCAGAACGCCTTGCCGTCAAGCTCGGCCTCGAAGTCCGAGGGCGTGAAGTTGTCCAAGGCTTTCCGCCCCTTGCCGTGGATAAACACGACCTGTATGTCGTTCTTCCCCTCGCCGACTCCCCCGTCCAAAGCCGCGCAAACCAACCATTGCGCCAAGTCGGCTTTAGGAATCGGACGGTTCAGCATCCGCTCGAAATTCACGATTAAATTGAACGCCACGGCATCCACGTAATCCGCATCCACCAGAATGACATTCTCACTCCATTTCGTTTTTTCCATTTTATGTAGTACTGTTTTCCGTTTACAAAGATAGCGAAAGGCGAGCGCAGTTCCAAGCCAAAAGCTTGCTTTTGAGTGAAAGACTGCCGAGCCGCATCCTATCTTCGTGAAACAAAGATAAACAAAGGCGGGTGCAGAGGCAAACGAAAACGAAGTTTTCTTGTGACCCACTCAGCCTTTTTGCTTTCAAAATGACAGCAAAAAGACAATACGGTACAGCGATAAAACCTTTATAAATCATGGTTCCAGACGTTTTTGGGACGTTTTCAGACACATTTTTTCACATTTGAAGTTCGTTTTTTTATCTTTTTAAGCCTAAACGCGTTTCAATCTCAAGAGATTGATTTTCCATTCGGCTGAAAAAACATTTTTTTTCTCCGCATGTCGTACGGGAAATGTCCGTACATGGAAGCGGAAAGCACCTGAAAACGACGTGAGAAAAAGCTTTTTCCGGTTCGATTTCATTCTATTTGAAACATTTCCACCTGTAAAAAACGGATATCAAAATGCCACGTCCGTCCGGTTTGTGCTACCACCTCCTCCACTCTCCTGCGCAGAACCTTGCCACCCGGCTTTCCGGATGTTACCGGTAAGCCCCCTGTAGCTGACAAACAGCTTCTCCGCCACCCCTGCGAGAATCGCGTATTTCCGAAGCCACCCTGACAAGGACGCAAATAACGGATTCTCATGAAGGCCGATTTGACTTTTTGACAAAGGGGCTTGTCTCTTTTATGAAACCACATCTGCCGATTCCGTCAGCCCGCGAAGCGTTCCGCCTGCCATTTTTTCATCTTTCATGACATTTTGTCAGTCTACGCCTTATGGCAAACATTTTGATACGAGATAAGTGTGGCTCGACAACGCCACGTTGGGAAACAGAAAAATAAACAATTAAATATAGAAAGGAAACAACCATGACTTTTGACAAATTTACCATCAAGGCTCAAGAGGCCATTCAGGAAGCCGTCAACCTTGTACAGGCAAGGGGACAGCAAGCCATCGAACCGGAACACTTGTTGGCCGGTATCCTCAAAGTGGGAGAAAATGTCACGAATTTCCTCTTTCAGAAATTAGGAGTCAACAGCCGGCAAATCGAACAGGTACTGGAAAGCCAGATTGCTTCGCTGCCAAAGGTCCAGGGGGGCGAACCTTACCTGAGCCGTGAAAGCAATGAAGTGCTGACACGGGCACAGGATTACGCTTCCAAGGGCGGAGACGAGTTCGTCTCGCTCGAACCGATGCTTCTGGCTTTGCTGAACGTGAAAAGCACGGCCTCCAGAATACTGAAGGACGCAGGCATCACCGAAAAGGAACTGGCATCTGCCGTCAACGAACTGCGAAAAGGGGAAAAAGTGACTTCTCAAAACAGTGAAGACACTTATCAGGCGCTCAACAAGTATGCCAAGAATCTCATCGAAGAAGCGCGGAGCGGAAAGCTCGACCCGGTCATCGGACGGGACGAAGAGATACGGCGCGTGCTGCAAATCCTGAGCCGACGTACGAAGAACAACCCGATATTAATCGGCGAACCGGGTACGGGCAAGACGGCCATCGTGGAAGGACTGGCCCATCGTATCCTGCGGGGCGACGTACCGGAAAACCTGAAAGACAAACAACTCTACTCCCTCGACATGGGTGCGCTGATTGCCGGTGCCAAATACAAAGGGGAATTCGAGGAACGTCTGAAATCCGTCATCAACGAAGTGACGAAAAGTGAAGGGCGCATCATCCTCTTCATCGACGAAATCCACACGTTGGTGGGCGCAGGAAAGGGCGAGGGTGCCATGGATGCCGCCAACATACTGAAGCCTGCTTTGGCACGGGGCGAGTTGCGGAGTATCGGTGCCACCACGTTGGACGAATACCAGAAGTACTTCGAGAAGGACAAGGCACTGGAACGCCGTTTCCAGACGGTCATGGTCAACGAGCCGGACACGCTCAGCACCATTTCCATCCTGAGGGGACTGAAGGAAAGGTATGAGAACCACCACAAGGTGCGTATCCAAGACGATGCCATCATCGCCGCCGTGGAACTTTCCAACCGCTATATCACAGACCGTTTCCTCCCGGACAAGGCCATCGACCTGATGGACGAGGCGGCAGCCAAACTGCGCATGGAGCGTGACTCCGTACCGGAAGAACTGGACGAAATCGAACGCCGGTTGAAACAGTTGGAAATCGAACGCGAGGCCATCAAACGGGAAAACGACCAGCCCAAACTGGAACAACTGAGCAAGGAGATTGCCGAACTGAAAGAACAGGAAAGCAGCTACAAGGCCAAATGGGAAGCCGAACGCGGACTGGTGAACAAAATCCAGCAGAACAAACAGCAGATCGAGCAGTTGAAGTTCGAAGCCGAACGGGCCGAACGCGAAGGCGACTATGGCAAGGTGGCCGAAATCCGCTACGGCAAGCTCAAGGCACTGGAGGACGAAATCAACCGGATACAAGACCAGTTGAAGGACACGCAGGGCGGAGACGCGATGATTAAAGAGGAAGTGACCTCGGAAGACATCGCCGACGTGGTAAGCCGTTGGACGGGCATTCCCGTGAGCAAGATGCTGCAAAGCGAGCGCGAGAAGCTGCTCCATCTGGAAGAGGAACTCCACAAACGGGTCATCGGACAAGACGAGGCCATACAGGCCGTGAGCGATGCCGTGCGGCGCAGCCGTGCGGGACTGCAAGACCCGAAACGCCCCATCGGCTCGTTCATCTTCTTGGGAACGACCGGTGTAGGCAAGACCGAACTGGCCAAGGCTTTGGCCGAATACCTCTTCGACGACGAGACGCTGATGACGCGTATCGACATGTCGGAATACCAAGAGAAATTCAGCGTGAGCCGGTTGATCGGTGCGCCTCCGGGATACGTAGGGTACGACGAGGGCGGACAACTCACGGAAGCCGTACGCCGCAAACCTTATTCGGTGGTTTTGTTCGACGAGATAGAAAAGGCACACCCGGACGTATTCAACATCCTCTTGCAAGTTCTCGACGACGGCCGTCTGACCGACAATAAGGGACGCGTGGTGAATTTCAAGAACACCATCATCATCATGACGAGCAACCTGGGAAGCGGTTACATCCAGAGCCAGTTCGAGAAACTGGCACCGGAGACCGGCGCACAAGCCCGCGAAGCCCTCATAGAGGAGACGAAAAAAGAGGTGCTCGGCATGCTGAAGAAGACCATCCGTCCGGAGTTCCTGAACCGTATCGACGAGACCATCATGTTCTTGCCGCTCACACAGGAACAAATCAAACAGGTGGTGCGCCTGCAAATCAACGGCATCACCAAGATGTTGGAGGGCAACGGCGTAGCCTTGCAACTGACCGATGCCGCCCTGGACTTCCTGGCCGATGCGGGTTACGATCCCGAGTTCGGTGCCCGTCCGGTCAAACGGGCCATCCAGCGTTACCTGCTGAACGACTTGTCGAAGACCATGTTGGCACAGCACATCGACCGGACGAGACCCATCATCGTGGATGCGGACGGAAACGGATTGGTGTTCAGAAACTAAGCATAAACAAAGAGCGGGAATGTGAGGCCACACATTCCCACTCTTTTTGTTCGTTTTTCACAATATACTTACTTTCAAGTATCCATGTGTCCATTCCTCTGCTGACATAACCTTATAAAACAATCAAGCAACACCACAATACCCAAAAACAAGTATTTTCCAATCCGGCAAATTACCGACTTTCCACGATTGCAAGACACGCTTTCCAAGTCGTATCTTTGCATTCGCAAAACAAACCTCCTAAACTCATCAAACATTGAAAACGGTAATCAGATTGTTAAGCCTTACATTGGCATTTATTACGGGAATAGGCCACCTTTCAGGACAAGCCCAAAAACAGGCCATGGTCTCAGGCAAGGTCATCTCCACTTCTAACGAAATCATGGACTTTGCCACCGTACAAGTCAAAGGAACTTCTATCGGAACACGTCCCAATGAAAAAGGAATCTATCATTTGAAAGTCGACGCGGGAAAACACACATTGGTGTTTAAGGCTATGGGATACGCCACGGTGGAACGTACCGTCACTCTCCAGGCCGGCGAACGCCAGAAGTTGAATGTCAAAATGCACCAGAAAGATATGGAACTGGCCGAAGTGAAAGTGGAAGCCAGCCACGTGGGCCGCATCAACAAATCGGCATTCAACGCAGTGGCCGTAGACTTGAAAAGCATGGCCGGACTGAACAAGAACCTGGCCGAGGTGCTGACCACCGTTCCGGGCGTCAAGCTGCGCGAGACGGGCGGAATGGGTTCGGACATGCAACTCATGCTCGACGGTTTTACGGGCAAACACGTCAAGGTCTTTATCGACGGCGTACCGCAGGAAGGAGCCGGAACGGCCCTCAATCTGAACAACCTGCCGGTGAACTTCGCCGAACGCATCGAGGTCTACCGCGGAGTGGTTCCCGTCGGTTTCGGTACCGATGCCTTGGGCGGGGTCATCAATATCGTCACCAACCAAAGGAAACTCGGTTGGTTTGCCGATGCCTCTTATTCTTACGGCTCGTTCAACACCCACAAATCTTTCGTCAACTTCGGCCAGTCGTTCAAGAACGGCCTGCTGTATGAAATCAACGCTTTCCAGAATTTTTCGGACAACAACTATTACATTGATTACTACGTTACGGAATTCAGCGATGACGGCATTTCGGAGAACACCGACAAGACGAAGATTTACCATATAAAACGTTTCAACGACCGTTTCCACAACGAAGCCGTGAGCGGCAAAATCGGGGTGGCCGACAAGAAATGGGCCGACCGCCTGATGCTGGGTTTCAGCTACACCCACTTTTATAAGGAAATACAAAACGGAGTATTGCAGAAAGTCGTGTTCGGAGAAAAACACCGTCATGGCTTCTCGTTCATCCCCTCTTTGGAATACCGCAAACGCAACTTGTGGGTCGAGGGACTCGATGTCATGGCCAATGTCAACTACAACCACAACATCACCCACAACATAGATACGGCATCTTACAAATACAACTGGTTGGGACAACGGAAATATACCGGCGTGCCGGGGGAGCAATCCCACCAGAACAACGAGGCCAAGAACAAGAACTGGAACGGTACGCTCACGGCCAACTACCGCATCGGCCACGCCCATTTGGTCACGTTCAACCATGTGCTGAGCACTTTTGAACGCACCACCCGTTCGTACGTCTCAGGAAGTTCGCGCCTTTCGGACTTCAGCATCCCCAAGCGTTCCCGAAAGAACGTCACGGGACTGTCTTACCGCTTCATGCCTACAGAGAAATGGAACGCCACGGTGTTCGGCAAGTATTACAACCAATACAACGAAGGCCCCGTATCCCAAAGCGACGACGGTATCGGCAACTACATACAGATGTCGCAAAAGACGAGTGCTTTCGGCTACGGGGCCGCAGGGACTTACTTCATCCTGAAAAACCTGCAGGCCAAGTTGTCATACGAGAAAGCTTACCGCCTGCCCTCGACCGACGAACTTTTCGGCGACGAAGACCTGGAAGCCGGGCGGGCGAACCTGCGTCCCGAAAAAAGCGACAATGTCAACTTCAACCTCGGCTACACTCCGCGATTCGGCAAACACGGACTGTACATGGAGGGAAGCCTCATCTACCGCGACACGAAGGATTACATCCGTCGCGGATTGGACAACGTGGGCGGCATGGACTTCGGATTCTACGAGAACCACGGACGGGTCAAGACCAAAGGGTACAATGTCTCCTTGCGTTACAGCTATGCGGACTGGTTCAGCTTGGGCGGGACGTTCAACAGCATGGACGCCATCGACCGTGAGAAACGGTTGGCCGAAGGCACGGGGCAGGCTTCGCTGACCTACGGACAGCGCATCCCCAACCAACCCTACCGCTACGCCAATTTCGACGCGTCGTTCTACTGGCATGACTTGTTCGGCAAAGGCAACATGCTCTCGCTCACCTACGACAGCTATTACCAACACGAGTTCCCCTTGTACTGGGAAGACTTCGGCGACCCGGACACCAAAGCACGCGTCCCCGAACAGTTCTCCCACAACCTCACGCTGAATTACAGTGTGGCCAAGGGACGTTACAACTTTTCACTCGAATGCCGTAACCTGACGGACGAAAAGCTTTACGACAATTACAGCCTGCAAAAGGCCGGACGGGCTTTCTATGGAAAGGTAAGAGTATACTTCGGGAAATAAACAGCATCATTCACTCAATAAATAATTAAAAACATGGAAAAAAGATTCTTCACTTGGGCGCTTGCTGCCGCCCTCTGCGCCGGTGGCGCATTGACTTCGTGCAGCGACGACGACACCACTCCCGGCGGAGGCAATGGCAATGGCGGCGCCACGGCTCCGGGTACAAGCAAATACGTCATTGCAGCCAAGGCAGACGAAGGTACTTATCTCGTCACCAGCGAGACACTCGACGAAGGTAGCGTGACGGTATTGGGCAACGGCACGGAAGCCATCGGTGCATCCTACTGGGTATTTTACGGGCAGCAATACCTCTTCGGCTTGCAATATAACGATGGAAATGCGGGTACCGGAGCCTCTTATGTCCTGAACGCCACAACCGGAAAAGTAAAAGAAGCACGGGAATATACGTTCAACCGTGTAACGACATACGGGACATGGGGCGACAATGTCATCACGTCTTCCACCAACGATGGCTCGAAAGAGAAAGATTCCAAAGGCCATTATGCCAAATATTTGCAGTTCAACTATCTAAACGTACATACCGGTAATACGACAACAGGTACGCGCATCGCGGAAAACTTCCTGGGTAACGGAGAAATCGTCAGCTTTGCCGGTTTCGTAGAAGCCAACGGCAAGCTCTACACCTCGGTAGTCCCCATGGGCATGAGCCACTACGGCGTGAACACCTACCCCGAAAAAGTCACGGATCAAGCCCTCATAGCAACCCAAGACGGGGGGAGCGGTTCCGGAAAATATACAGCCGGGCAAATCCCTTCGACCCAATATCCGGACAAGGCTTTCATAGCTATTTACAGTGGGGACAGCTTCAACGATACTCCGGTCATTGCGGAAACCGATAAGATTGGCTTCGCCTGCGGACGTATGAAATCACAATACTATCAAACCATTTGGGCAGCGGACAACGGTGACCTTTATGTATTCTCTCCGGGCTACGGACGTACGGCCACCTCTTCTGCCGACCTGAAGAAAGTCACAGGACAACTGCCTTCGGGCGTTGTCCGCATCAAGGCCGGCCAGACCACTTTCGACCCGGATTACTACTATAACCTCGAGTCACAAGGCACCGGACATCCGATGTTCCGTTGTTGGCATATCACGGCCGACTATTTCTTGCTTCAGATGTACAGCGAAGGAACGATGAGCGGCAAGAATGCACCGACCAAAGAATTGGCCGTATTCAAGGGCCAAAGCGGCACGCTGACCCAAGTAACCGAGGGATTGCCGGCCCAAGACAAGATTTCGTCTTTCGGTATTCCTTTCAGCGACAATGGCGTGGCCTACATTCCGGTCACGACCACAGACGGCGACGCTCCGGCACTCTACAAGATAGACCCGGCCACGGCTAAAGCCACCAAAGGATTGACCATCATTACCCACAACAGCGTGTCGGCCATCGGCAAACTGTCTGCTACGAACTAATTTTGGGATATGAGAAAAACATTCGCCAAGATTCACCTTTGGTTTTCCCTTCCATTCGGCATCATTATCAGCGTCGTCTGCCTTTCGGGGGCGGCGTTGGTATTTGAGCAGGATGTCACCCGTGCCTTGAATCCCGGCTTTTACCGGGTCGAAGCAGAGGACGGGGCAAAGCCGCTCACGCCTTCCGAACTGGTCACGAAGCTCGGCATGCAACTTCCGGACTCATTGCAGATTTCCGGCCTGCAAATGTCAGGCGACCCGGAAGAAGCCTGGATGGTCAGCTTTGAGCACTTAAACCGCAAGACGCTAAGCGTAAACCCTTACACCGGCGAGATAAACGGATGGAACAAAAGCTATCCTTTCTTTCAGATCATGCGCAAACTTCATCGTTGGCTAATGGATGTCCCGCCCCGGAAAGGAGACAAGACCGTGGGTAAAACGATCGTCGGTGTCACTACGTTGGTCTTCGTTGCGATACTCATCAGTGGTGTGGTGATTTGGATACCGAAAACCAAAAAGGCTCTGAAAAACCGCCTTCAAGTATCCTGCAACAAAGGATGGCGGCGTTTCTGGTACGACAGTCACGTATCGCTCGGTTTCTACGCCACACCATTCCTCCTCGTCATGGCACTGACCGGGCTTACCTGGTCGTTCACTTGGTACCGCACTGCCGCCTATTCCCTTTTCGGTGGCACCGCGCCAAAAGAGGAAAACACGCCTCGACCGGAATTTCAGCAAAAGGGACGGAAAGATACCGCAAAACAGTCCCGGCCGGAAAGACAGCAGCATATCAGGGGAGAAAAAGGCCGGGAAGGAAACACTTTCAATTATGCCGTATGGGACAAAGCCGCAGACGCTGTCCGCCAGATTTATCCGACCTACAAGTCGGTCAAGTTGGGTACGGAAGGCATAGAAGTAGCCCCCAACCCGAATACCGACCGTCGTCAAACGGATAAAATACAATTTGACCCGCAAACAGGTCGCCTCGGTTCCATAACCTATTATAAGGATGCCCCGGCCTCACAGACGCTGAAAGGTTGGTTTTATGCCTTCCACACCGGCTCCTGGGGCGGCCTATGGACCAAGGTGCTTTATTTCCTGGCTGCTTTCATCGGAGGGATTCTCCCGCTCAGCGGCTATTACTTGTGGTACAAACGAAAGTTCTCGTCTCGACGGAAACGTTAACACCTTCATTCTACGTAATGCACACGTCCCCGGGAAATCCCAAACGGAAATTCCCGGGGACGTATCTTATATCCTATAACCCGACCCACTCCTCCGAAAAAATAGGCGGACTGATCCATGTCGGGTCGCGGAACCACCGACGAGGATAGATTTTCATACCGTTGCCGTCTACGGCCAAATATGCCCCCCAAAAGCTGAACGTGGAATTGGAAATGATATGCCCACGGCACAAAGTCATCAAATATAAATCCACGTAGTCGGGCATCAGTTCCGTATGTTCCACATATACGGCATCCTCCATCCAAAGATTCTCCCTCACCCATTCCATATCGTCGGAAAAGAAAAAGAAACGCGCATCGGGCCTCTTCTTTCTGACATAAGCAATGGCTTGCCGGAAATAGTCCACTCCGCATAAAACGAAACTCGAGTTCGAAGGATGCAAATAATCTCCGCGCCTCACGTGTACCGATACCGGGTAATCCACGGCTCTTATCATCTGTACGAAACCACTCTGCAGTTCTGCCAAAAACTGACGGAAAGAGAAGTAACGACGAGCATTCGGTATAAAACGCCGATGCTGGCTGTAATCGTCTATCAACACGGCGTCGGGCTTCTCATCATCATACAGCCTTTTCAAAACTCCTACGGCACGACAGATCTTGAGCCCCCAAACCACCAGTCTTATCCCCCACGGACAGGAAGGCAATTCCAGTTCAAAACAATCGGAAAGCCTCAATTCATCATGCTGTTTCAACCTACGGCGGTCGTAAAACAGATAAACCTTACCGTTTCCGGAGTCCATCAAATCCCGGAAACGACAATATTCAAACATCTGGTTCCCCAGTCCTCCTTTCAGACAAACGATTTTCATGCCGTCCGCATACAATTCTAAAGACGTATTTTCTTCTTCACCTTTTTCGACTCGTTTTGCAGACGGTCGAGTGCCGTCACCACATACGTATATTTCCGGTTTCCGTCCTCGTACGGCAGTTTATAGAAAGTGTTCGGCGTAATCGCCACGATATTCTCGGCATATTCCAAATCTACAGGCTCGCCCTCGGCAAAACGGTAAACCACGTATTGACACGCACGGTCCATCTCGCCTTTTCCCCTTGGCGCACGCCAAAACAGCATGTAGCCGTCTTCCGTCCACAAGGCAGTCAGCTTGCGCACCTTCTTCGGCCGCTTGTGGTCTATCCACGGCATCTCAGGCTGCAAAGCCGGATAACGGTGGTAATAGTTGCGCAACATCGTGCCATAGTTTCCTTTGTTGTCCACCACGGCCTTGGCATACCATTGGCAACTGCCCTCGATGTTAGGCAGCGAACGTTGCAAGGCCATCTTGCGCTCCATCTGGTGTTTGTTCGGGTCCACGGGGTCGGCTTTGGCTACCGTGCGGTCCACGTCCTGCCCGATGATGAGCGGCCTGTGGCCGGCATGCTCGCTCCACCAACGTATCAGTGTATCATAATCTGCTGCGGAATGCCCGATTTCCCAATACACCTGAGGAATGTTATAATCCACCCAACCTTCCTTCACCCACTTCAGCACATCGGCATAGAGATCGTCATAGTTCTGCAGTCCGCGCGTATTGCTGCCGTTCTCCGGGTCGCTCTTCAAGTTACGGTAAATACCGAAAGGAGACACGCCGAACTTCACCCAAGGCTTCACGGCATGGATGCAGTCGTGCAACTGGCGGATGAAAAGGTTCACGTTCTCCCGCCGCCAGTCATCGCGGTTCATCCCGTTCCCGTAACGCGCATACGTCTGGTCGTCCGGGATGCGCAAACCGCTTTCGGGATAAGGATAAAAGTAATCGTCGATATGGATGCCATCCACGTCATAACGCAACAGGATGTCCGTCACGACGTTGCAAATGTAGTCCCGGTTCTCAGGCATCCCCGGATCCATAATCAGTTGTTCGCCATACCAGAAATACCGCCCGGGATGCTTTCTGTAATCATGTGTGGCAGCCAGTTCCTTCGTACCCTTCGTTTTGGCCCGGTAAGGATTGATCCAGGCATGCAGCTCCATCCCCCGTGCATGACATTGGGCTATCATCCATTGCAACGGATCCCAATAGGGAGAAGGCGGCGTGCCTTGCTTTCCGGTCAGATAACGGCTCCACGGTTCGAAGCTGCTGGCATAAAGCGCGTCGAACTCGGGGCGCACCTGAAACAGTATGGCATTGATACCGCACTTTTGCAGTTCATTCAACTGGTACGTCAGCGTACGCTGCATCTCAGCCGTACCCAACCCCATAAACTGATAGTTCACACACTGTATCCATGCGCCGCGAAACTCCCGTTTGGGCGACAACTGGGCCTGCAACGCAAAGCTGCAAAGCCACATCATCAAAAGCAAAAGTGATTTTTTATTCATCATACACGTTATTTCCGTGCAAAAATACAATAAAAATCCATCATGCCTTTGCCAAACATTGACTAACTTTGCAAACATAAGGACAATTAACGAAAACAACTGATGAACGACTACATACACATCAAGGGGGCAAGGGTGAACAACCTGAAGAATATCGACCTGGACATTCCGCGCAATAAACTGATTGTCATCACCGGCCTGTCCGGATCGGGCAAGTCTTCGCTAGCGTTCGACACGCTCTACGCCGAAGGACAGCGACGCTACGTGGAGAGCCTGTCGGCTTACGCCCGGCAGTTTCTCGGACGAATGAGCAAACCGGAATGCGACTACATCAAAGGCATCCCGCCCGCCATCGCCATCGAGCAAAAGGTGAGCAGCCGCAATCCCCGTTCCACCGTAGGGACTTCCACTGAAATTTACGAGTACCTGCGCCTGTTGTATGCCCGTATCGGGCACACTTTCTCCCCCGTGAGCGGTCAGGAAGTGAAAAAAAACACCACGGAAGACGTAGTGCAATGTATGTTGTCCTACTCCAAAGGCACACGCTTCACCGTACTCGCCCCGTTGCAGGTCCGTGAAGGACGTACCCTTCAAGAGCAACTGGACAGCGACTTCAAGCAAGGATTCTCGCGCATCGAAGTGGACGGCGAGGTCGTGCGCATCGAGGACTTCATGCTAGAACTGTCCTCGGACCCGTCGAAAGGCGAACACCGCACCATCCATCTGCTCATCGACCGCATGAGTTGCGATGACAGCAAAGACAGTATTTCCCGGCTGACAGACTCGGCCGAAACCGCCTTTTATGAAGGGAACGGGCAATGTATGCTGCGCATCGCGCCGTCGGGCATCCTGCACTCCTTTTCCACACGTTTTGAAGCGGACGGCATCACGTTCGAGGAACCGACGGACAATTTTTTCGCCTTCAACTCGCCGGTCGGTGCCTGCCCCGTATGCGAGGGATTCGGACGGGTCATCGGCATCGACGAAAAGTTGGTCATCCCCAACTCGGCCCTCAGCGTGTACGAAGGAGCCGTGGTCTGTTGGCGCGGAGAAAAGATGAGCGAATGGAAAACGGAGTTCTGCCGTAGGGCTCAGAAAGTGAACTTCCCTATTTTTGAACCCTATTACAAGTTGACCCGGGAACAAAAAGATTATCTATGGCACGGGACGGCCGGTGCTTCATCGCCCGATGAGGAAGTCTGCATCGACAACTTCTTCAAGATGTTGGAAAAAGACCAATACAAAATACAGAACCGCGTCATGTTGGCACGTTACCGGGGCAAGACGATCTGCCCACAATGCCACGGCACGCGCCTGCGTCCCGAAGCCGGATATGTGAAAGTGGGCGGGCGGGCCATTTCGGATTTGGTAGACCTGCCCGTCACCGAACTGAAGAAGTTCTTCGACACGCTGACGCTCACCGCCCACGAGGCGGAAGTGGGCAAACGCCTACTCACAGAAATCAACAACCGCATCCGTTTCCTGCTCGACGTAGGACTGGGATACCTCACCCTGAACCGCCTGAGCAACACGCTTTCGGGCGGCGAAAGCCAACGCATCAACCTGGCCACGTCATTGGGCAGCAGCCTGGTGGGTTCGCTCTATATCTTAGACGAACCGAGCATCGGACTACACAGCCGCGACACGGACAAACTCATCCGTGTGCTCCGGCAATTACAACAATTAGGCAACACGGTCATCGTGGTAGAACATGACGAGGAAATCATCCGTGCGGCAGACTACATCATCGACATCGGACCGCAGGCCGGACGATTGGGCGGTGAGGTGGTGTTCCAAGGCGACCTACAGCAGATGTTGGCCGAGAAACCGCAGGACACACGGAGCTACACCGTGAAATACCTGACGGGGCAGGAAACCATCGCCTTGCCGGACAGCGTACGCCCATGGACAAACTATATCGAAGTGAAAGGCGCACGGGCCAACAACCTGCGCGGCATCGACGTACGCTTCCCGCTCAACGTCATGACGGTGGTCACGGGAGTCAGCGGCTCAGGCAAGTCCACCCTCGTGCGCGACATCTTCTACCGTGCCATGAAAAGGCAGTTCGACGAAGTGGCAGACCGCCCGGGAGAGTTCCTCGGACTGGAAGGCGACCTGCAAATGGTAAAAAATATCGAGTTCGTGGACCAGAACCCCATCGGAAAATCCTCGCGCAGCAACCCCGTCACTTATATCAAGGCTTACGACGAGATACGCAAACTGTTCGCTGCACAACCGCTGTCCCAGCAAATGGGTTTCACGCCCGGCTTCTTCTCTTTCAACACCGAAGGCGGACGTTGCGAGGAATGCAAGGGCGAAGGGACAGTCACGGTGGAAATGCAGTTCATGGCCGACCTCGTGCTAGAATGCGAGTCATGCCACGGCAAACGGTTCAAAAGCGACCTGTTGGAGGTGAAATTCGGCGGGCAGAACATTTACGACGTGCTCAACATGACAGTGAACCAAGCCATCGAGTTCTTCGACGCACAGGGGCAAGCCAAGATTTCCAAAAAGCTCAAACCACTACAAGACGTGGGACTGGGCTACATCAAGTTGGGACAATCGTCCAACACCCTATCGGGCGGCGAGAACCAACGCGTGAAACTGGCCTACTATCTCGGCATGGAAAAGGTGGAACCTACCATTTTCATCTTCGACGAACCGACCACGGGGCTGCATTTCCATGACATCAAACGCCTGTTGGCGGCTTTCGACGCCCTCATCCTGCGCGGCCACACGCTCGTCATCATCGAACACAACATGGATGTCATAAAATGTGCCGACCACATCATCGACCTCGGTCCGGAAGGAGGCGCGCAAGGCGGCAACGTGGTCGTGTGCGGCACACCGCACGAAGTAGCGGCCTGCCCGGACAGCTATACGGGTCGCTACCTGAAAGAAAAGCTCTGAAGTCCGGCCTGACCATATAAGAAGCCCCTCGCACATTCACCGTGCAAGGGGCTTCACCAACCTTAAAATCCACTATCCTCTACCGGACCATGGCTTTTACCACAGTAGTCCGTCCGTCGGCACCGGCCACCTTGAAGAGGTAAGCCCCTCTTGCCAGTACAAAAGCCACTTCGTTTCCTGTAGCCTCCTCGGTAGCCACGATCTTACCGTCGACCGTCACCACGGTCACGGCATCGCCGTCGGCCACACCAAACACGGTGGCCTTGCCCATACCGGACTTCACATATATATCATGCCGTTGGTCTGCATCCATACGTTTGAAACTCAAAGTAAAGCGTCCCTCAGCGACTCCCGCTTCCGCCGTCCGGAACGAGCAAGCCCCTTCTTTCAGGTCGGCCGCCTTGCCCGTCACTGCATCTTTCAGTATCACATATTCATAATCCCCGGCCTCGCAGTCTTCCGGAATGCCGATGGAGTACATTCCCGCTTCGGGCAGGCTTACGCCCACGCCTATCGTGCCTTCACGGTCGATGGCCGAAAGCAACGAATAACGTCCGCCGTCGCGTACGGCAAAGATTTCAGGTTCGCCGTTGTCGTTCATCCATTTCACGCCGTCGTGCGCCAAGTCGAATTCCATCGAGGCTTCTTCCGACGGCACCGCCATCAACTGCAACTCGTCATGGATGCCACCGGTTTCCACGCCTCGCTTGCCTGCTTCAGGCGCAATATAAAGCGCCAAGTCCGTACTACGTACCGGTTCCTGCACTTCTTCGGCACGCATCCCCACGTCAAACGTCTCCTTTTCTTTCAGGGTTGCCGTCTGCGTAAAGACTGCGCTGCCCGCAGGAATATTACCCTGTACACGCGTACCGTCGGATGACAAGCCCATAGCCGTGTAATACCCATCATTGGCATAGCCATACACCACACGGCCATATTCCATATCCTCGTAGTTCATCGTACAGAGGTATGGCGAACCGAAGAGGTTCCATCCCATGTTCTCCTTATGGGTGAACTTATCCCCGTCTTCATCAGCGGAACTCCAAGGAGCATTGAAATTATACTGCTTCAATTCGATGCTCTTCGGCTGTCCGTCTTCCTTGTAATCCGTTCCATAGAAACGCAGGGTCATGTCCTTGTCATGTCCTTCCGGTGCCTCAAAGAGCAACCCTTCCGTCACAGCCTCAAGCACACCCGAAGAAATATCCCTCCAAGCTTTCGAATCACTCTCCTCGAAAGCGTAGTCATGTCCTGCACGCAAATTCCCGTCATACCGGAATATGCCTACTTGGGTATCCTCTTTCCCGTCCACTGTCATACGGTCTACACGGAATGGCATAGCCACCAAGTCCTTATATCCGTTATCCGCCACCAGTTTGCGTTCTGCGGCAAAGTGCGTCAAAGCGACTTGCCTGCCTCCGCCCCACAAGCCGGCACCGTGTTCCAACAACAAGAACCCGGGGTTGAAAGGCGATGCGGAAGCATAGCCGCGCTTCAGGCGCAGTTCACCGCCTTCGCGCACGTACACCACTGACTTTCCATGCGGATAGTCACCGTCCGTCACCTCCGCGCTCCCCTCCACGTTCCATGTCTCGAAACAGCCGTTGTCCACCGTGCCACGCACACGCAGGTTACCCGCAAGGTCTTTCTCATGTCCGACCCTCGTCATGTAAGTCTCGATATCCGTTTTCCCGCCATCGATATTCCCGGTATCCGTTTCCTTCAACTGGTATGCCCAATACCCATCGGCCACATAACCGTTCTCCTGTCCGGCCTCCACCGTGTTTTCCTTCGAGGCATCGCCCAACGTGCCGCCGTTCACAGCCGTCACGTTCACGGCCTTTCCTTGCCCGTCCACGGTCGCCCCGTCCACAATACTATTATATAATACTCCACCGGTTCCCAAATCCAACTTGCTGCCGGATGCAAGGATAGAAGTAGACAACATGCCTGCGGAAACTCTGTTATCTTCGCCCTTCACTTCAAAGCCGTCCACCACACTGGCACCGGTCATTTCCAGGGAGGACAAGGAAGAACGTCCGGAAACTTCCAACAAGCCCTTCCGTGCCGCCAACACGGCGTCGGGTGTTTCTCCGGCCTCATCGGCCATGCTGCCATATACTTTCACATTCTGGCGGGCCAGGCGCAACGGCAAGCCTTTCACGTTCCCGTGTACAAACACGTAACCGTTCTCCCCTTCGTGGCCCTGGGCATATACCGTAGCCAAATCGGCAGCCCCTTGCAAATCGCCCATGGCATTGGCCCAGTCGCTTCCACTTTGGTCTCCTCCTGCCACACCGGCTTTCACATAAATCACCGGTTTCAATTCCGACGCATATTCATATGCTCCCACGTCGATGCCTTCTCCCACCGCACGCTGGCTTCCGGCCAAATCGCTTTCGGCAGACGGAATCGGTTCATCTTCTTTTCCCAACACCTCACGCTGATAGGCCGCATTGTCGCCTTTGTCCAACAAAGTCAGGTTAGGACGGATACGGTAGTCACGTGACAAAACATCCCCATTATCCGGATCCACAAAGTTCGGTCCATGCTCAATGTCGCTGTTCTCAGCTGTTCCCAAAGAGACATTTCCATTTCCGTACAACCCGTTCAACTCCTCCTCGTTCCTCCATGCCACGGAGTTGTACACCGCTTTCGGGGTGCCTTCCACAGCCTTCCTCTGGTTTTGCGCAAAGGTGGCATTGACCACCGTGGTTCCTGTCGTGGCTCTCAGTCCAGTCTGCCCGTCGCCCATCAAGGTATTCACAATCAGAATATCCCCGTTGCTCTCCGTCAAGTCGATGCCTGTAATATTGGCGCGTGAAGCCACATTCTTCAATGTGAGCTTGCCTTCGCCGGAAGCATTGGCCCGGACACCGGTATTACCGCTACGGAATGTCAAGCCCTCCACAGTCACCGGCTTACCCTTGGTACTGACATCCAACAGGATGGTATTCCCATCCTTAGCCGATATTACCGTAGGTTGGCCAAAATCCTGTTTACCAGCATCGTTATAAGAGCCTTTCACCGTCAGACTCTTTGTCACGATATCCTCCGTTGTGCCCATATTGATTTGGTAAGCCACATTGCCCGTGTACAAATTGGTCTTAATACTATATTCACCGGCTTTGATGAATACCTTTTTCTGGATGGTCGAAGGATTAGTTTGCGAACCGGTGGAATTGGCCATTGCATTCAAAGCGCCCCGCAAGTCGGAAGTAGCATTCTCCCAACTCTCCCCCGAACGGTCGCCGCTTTCTTCCGTAGCCACGTAGACGGCATCCAAGCTATACAGGTTAGTCGGATACTGGTATTCATACAAACCTATATCTATCTTCTTGTCTTGCTCTTGTCCCTGTTCATCCTTCGGGCCGGCATAACGTTTGTCCCCCGCCATGTATCCTTGGTACGCCTCCTTATTGCTGTTCATCCATTCACAGTAAGCTCCCGATTCCTCTCCCCCGACTGTTTTTTCACCATGACCGGCATCTACCAAAACAGAAATAGCTCCCGGATTCCAACGTGCATCCGACACATATCCTTCGACACCGGCCACCGTGGAGGGACGGGAGAAACGTGGCCCGTCAATATGGTTGTTTCGGGAATCAAGCTGTACAAATCCGGTCGACACCACATTATCTTCCAACGGTACATCGGAAGCTGAATAGACCATTTTAGCTACTGATACCGGTGCACCTTCCCCTTCATTGCCCCATACCACCGTATTGGTCAGTAACCCGCCGGGCACATACAAAGCCGCATATTTACTGGCCTTGTTCCTTGCAAGGGTATTGTTCATCAATTCTACCGTAACATCTTCACCGCTCGTAGCCAAGGCACCTCCCATCGAAGGTTGTCCGTCCAAAGCCCCGTCTGCCTCGTTGTTCACCCAAAGCGTATTGACGGCTTTGAACGAAGCCTTTCCACCGCGGCTTCCGGCCACGTATACCGCTCCTCCCCGGACGTCATTCACCGTAGTCCCTTCTCCTACCTTAGGATTATCCACCGTACCGTTTCCGGCAAACACGGAACCGGATACGACGACATCCGCATTCAAGGCATGCAATGCGCCTCCGCGCACAGCCTTATTATTCAACAGCCGGCATCGATTCAATGTATAGTCTACGCCATAGGTATATATACCGCCTCCTCGTCCAATTTCCTTCTGTCCTTCCAATGTAGAAGCCGTCTCGCCATCCATAATGGTCAATCCGTCCAATACCACGCCCTTGCTGTCCGTAACGTCGTCTTCTGCCCTGCTATATATCACATGGTACACGTTACGTGCGCCTTCAGCCACATTCACACGTCCGGAAAGGATGGTCTGGTGGGCAAAATCCCAGGGCTCTTTCACACCGTTCCCGCTAAACTCTCCTGATTCACGTTTGTTCAACAAATCCTGTATCTGTTCAGGAGCATAATTTGATATATCCTCAAAATGAACTCCGCTTGCATTCACCAAGGATATCTCCCCCCAGGCATACGGTTCGTCTCCCTTAAACCCACCGAACAACTTGACATTGTCTGGAATGACATACGAATTGTCACGTTGGCTTGGTTCTCCCGCACTCTCGTCCGCCCCACCTTCACGAGTGTACAAAGGCTTATACGTGCCTTCAGCCAACCAGATTTCAAATTCAATGTCCTTTGCATTTGGAATGACCTTGGATGCCCGTACCTGGCGGATATACTCCAAAGCATCGCCCAAATGGAAAAGACTGGTATAGAACGAACATCCCAACAATTCGCCCTCCTTTCCGGCTTCTTCCTCTGTCAATTCCGTATTGTTGAGAGGAGATACGAAAATGCGCCGCACCACCTCATGCGCATTCTCCGGAATCTTCATCGTCCCCCCGGGATGCGCATAGGCTCCTGCATCTATCAGAGATTCTTCGTCACTTGTATTCTCCGCACGAAGATTGCCTTGCATATCGTAAATAGAAACATCAAGTTTGTCCACCCAATTCTTCTGAAACCTTACCGGTGCCCCATGCTTGATCAATGCCGAGAACTCCCTTGGCACATAATAGTCGTTTTTGAAATAAAGTTTCCACTCCGTGGTCATTGACTTGTTGCCGTAATTGGACGGCATTTCATACGTCTCCACGAAACAGTTATTAAACGGGTAGAAAGCCGTCACCTTGGAGTCGATAGAAGCAAACAAAGCATCCGGGTAAACCTCTTGCGTGATACCGCTCACGTTCTTGTCGCTAGGAGCCGTATTGCCCCATACCACGGTATTGGCTGTCAACGCCGCACCACGCTCCACAAATATACCGCCCCCCATACCTGTAGCCGTGTTCCCTGCCACCGTGGAGGAGATAATATAAGAACGCGTTTCCACTTGGCTCATATCTTTCCCTTCGGTACCGGCATAGATACCGGCTCCCTTTTCAGCCGTATTGCCCATCACACCGCATCCGGAAACCCGTCCACCGGGCAAAACGAACAGCCCGCCACCTTCCGTAGCCGTATTGTTACGCACCACACAGTTGCGCACATGGGCATTCTTTGGCACAATGGTTCCGCCCCCCCGGGTTCTTGAATCTCCATACCCGACGGTAGACGTAGCCTGCCCGTCCTCCAAATAGACACCGTCGAGCACGGCCGGCTTCTCCAATGCCGCCGTGGCTTCCGTGCCAAACTGCACGGCATGGTAGCCGTTCACCTCTTGGCGCGTACCTGTGGCCTCGGAAACCGCGCTCAACACAGTCATATAACGGGCTGCATCGCGTGGAGATGCCTCATCCCAGTTTCCTTCCTCCGTAGACGTACCTTCCCAATAACCACCCTTGACCGTCACCCCCGCAGGAATGACGAAAGTATAACTTTGCGGGTCTTTGGGATCAGACAGCGTATTGGCATGATAAACCACTCCCTCTACATTAGCTCCTTCGTACCCGGCTATCTTCACCGTCACTCCGTCTCGGCTTGCCGCCAATCGTCCGGCTGCATTCAACACTTCCTGCAACTTCATGGCGCAGGCCGCATTCGCAGGAGAATCTCCCACGGCAGTCCCTTTTCCGTTGAAAGTCACATAAAATATTCCGTCGGCATCAGCCTTCACGGCATCTTCATTGTTCCGCTCGTATGCCCCGATGTCCACCGTACAGTCCTTGATACGGTCGGTGAAGTCTACGTCCGTGACGGGCAACTCCACCGGCTTATCTTGATAATCATTACCTAAGTCCTCAGTCCCTTTGTTCAGACACCACGTATCCGCATTCAACCGGAAATTATTCTCCATCTGTGCCTCAGCTGACGCAAAAGGAGAAGGCAATTTTGTGCCTATCTGCGAATTTCTGATTTTATCTTGAACTGCACCATCCAATGCAGTAGCCGTCTGCACAAAACAATTCCATGCTCCATTGAAGTTCCCTACTTCAGAAACACCTATGGCTTGATTCTGATTCTCATAGAATATGGTATTGTAAAGTTTCAATGTAGTTGTAGTTCCGGAAGACCCCGTCCACTGATGCAAGCCTCCAGTACCACCGGAGCGGTTATAAACCACTGTATTGTTATAAAACATAGCATCTTCGATAAAGATACCTCCGCCATTAGTTTTCGCATAATTACTGGCTACCAAAGTATTATAACTTGTGCCCAAAATCATGTACATGCCACCGCCATAACCTTCATTGGAATTACAGGCATTGTTCAACACAAAGCAATTCACCACCTTGCTATTGTCACCATCACAGTAAATACCACCACCCCGTCCGGCATCATTGTGGGCATTGATATAGTTGTCCGTCACGACACAATTCTGCAAGGTCACCCCACGGAACATGCGCACACCTGCCCCTCCATCACGGTTGGCCTTATAATCAGTATAGAAACCATGACGAATGGTAAAGCCATCCCATGTGGCTCCTTCATATTCCACATATATACCGTTCTGTTTTTCCGATGAAAGATCATAACGATAGGTGTTGGACTCCGTAGCACCAGCACCGGAAACAGAGCTGCCATAGCCTTTGTCATTCCAATAATATCCGAAAAACCAATCCCAACTCCAATAACTAAAAGCACTTTCCCTATCCGATGGTGCCAAAGTCGGCAAGCACACATCCGGCTGAAAGAGTACCGGCTTGCGCGTCTTCTCCGGTAGATTGTTAGCCGAATAATTACCATTACTCAACACATAAGGCTTTTTCTCCTGTATCTGCAAAATAGTTTCATATTGTTTTATATCCAATCCCTCCGATTCCTCATTGGCCGGGATGTATTGCGAGAGCAACGGATGGCGGTCATCCAAACCCGGTGTTCCGGAAGCCGGGAAACCGCCCAATACCTCCACCTTGTCTCGGATGACGAAACCCTTATAGTCGGTATAAGTTCCTCCGGCCACCCATACCTGTACACGCTGGCCGCTCTCGGCAGAAGACGCCGCACGCTCTACGGCATATTGCAATCCGCCAATATACCGTTCATAACGTTTGTTACGGATATTGATACCAGAGGCACCCGTCACATGGGTCACTCCATCATGAGTTTCCGTCTTGTAATTCACATTACTGGCCTCCAGATTATTTTCATTGAGATGCTCGAAAAACAACTTGCTAGCTCCGGAAGTCTCACCATAAGGACGGGCCGAAGCATCATAGAAACCCACATAACGCGAATCTGTTGTGGAAACACCTAATGTGTTTTTTCCGCCAAGGTCGTAAACCTCATTGCCCGCAATGGCATTTTCCCATGACGAGCCGTCTTTGCGGCCTGCCCCGCCGGCCGTGACATAAAGCACTGTCCCGTTCTCCGGCAGGTCGGCCTCGTAAGCACCTTTGTCCGGCATACCACCTAAATTACGCCCTTTCCCGGCAATGTCCTTATCCAAATGCGAAGGTGTCCCGGCAGCCTTGTTTATCAAGCTTCCGGCCTCAGCGGAACTGGTATTCGGCAAGAAACTGGAATAGCCGCCCAGATAAGTGTCATATCCCATGGTCGCACCGGCTTGATTCGTGGGATTGGCAAAGTTTTTAGCCCCTTCAACCCCCAAGGAAGCTCCGGTGAACGTGTCAGCCCCCTCCGTGTTCCCGGCAGAAAAAGAAGAAGCCCCCATATCGGCAGGAGCCGACCCCATGTTGTTCACCACGGTGACATGGTACATCGTAAGGTCGTTGCACAAAATGACCGGATTGGTTTCCGTAGTATTCGTATTATTGTTGACCACACAATTCTCTAACGTCAGCTTAGCTGCGGAAGCCGAAATAGCCGCACCGTTCACCGCCGTATTATTCTCGAAAACCGTATTCCTCACGGTAACGTCGGCTCCGGAAGCCACCAACAAACCTGCCCCTTGGGTACTTGTAGCTTCCCCGGCAGCATATCCTCCTGTAACATGCAATCCGTCGAACACCACCTTGGCTCCTGCCTCGACGGTAATGCAATGGTAAATGCCGTCTTCCAGAGCCGTACCATCGGGATTCCCATTAATCCAAGTACGATATGTCAAAGGATCGCGTTCTCCCACTCCTCCTTCCATTCTCTGATAACCGCCCTTAATCGTCAACGTCGCCCCGCCCGGCATTCTCGATACATTCACAGTAGCCGTCTTAGGATCCAAATTGGTAAAGGCATAGCGCGGATAACAATCTCCTTCTGTAATACAAATCTCGAATGATTTTCCACGGGCTTTCTCCTCATCATAAGCTGCGAAGCAAGCTATGGCCTCATTGACGGAACGATAAGCTTTCTCCCAACTGCTTCCGTCGTGGCTCGGAGTGGTACACTCCATATCCACATACAAACGGATGACATCCCCGTCTTCCTGCGGATGCAACGGCATGGCCTTGACGGCCACGGCGCCCAAGCAAGGTTTCTGTGCGAAAAGCGTCCCGCGAATATCCAATTCCGGATTCAGCAAAACGTCTTCGGGAAACTGCCCCAATGTAAGCCCCCTGGCCCGTAAATTAGACCCGGTTTGGGGTATCCAATGATAATCCACCGAAGTCCAACCGGCTTGCACACCGATATCCTGGGGCATCTTTTCCGTTTCAAAGTCCGGAGATATCACACTTTCCTCAGGACGGGAATTGGCTTCCGTCAGCGAAATCAAGTTCTGTTGGAGGGTATTGTTCCACACGGCATTGCCCATGCCAGAAACAGCAGTATAAAAGAAACGCACCTTATCCACCGAAGAGTTATCAGCATAAACAGGAACGTTGATGCCATCAATCTGATTGTTCCACAATACGGAATTCACCACCAAGGCATATTCGTCCACATACAGTCCACCCGTACGAGAGGTTCGGCTCGCACTCGCATCTGCCCCATTCGGCGTGTTATTGTTCGTAATAGTGGCATGCAACACCACCCCTCCCCGGTCGCAATATACGGCACCATTTTTACGGCTCGTATTGTTACTGACCACCGAAGTAGACAATATCAGATATTCCGGATGCCGCCCGTCAAACCAGGCTTCATGGCTTGCCATGTATATTCCGCCTCCATCGTCTGCCGAATTATTAGCCAACATAGACCGCAAGACAATGCCCGTATTGTCCATGTAAACACCTCCTCCGCTACCATCGGCATTGTTATTATAAATCAGCGAACCGCTCACACATCCGCCTTCCATATATACAGCGCCTCCGTTCCCTTCGGCCGAATTCTCCGTGACAATACAATTATTAAGGTAGGCATTAGCCTGCATATAGACACCGCCCCCTCTGTCGCCGTCATAATCCCCTGCATATTCAACCCTTGCACTTCCTCCCTTAATGGTCACCCCATCAAGTACCGTGGAACGAGTGAAAGCACTCCCGTCCATACGGGCAAACCATACTACATGACTGGAATTGCTACCGCTCACCGTCCATTTCTGGTCATTTTCAGACCATACGCATTTCCGCCCCGTCTCATCCTCACTGACGTAACCGGACCCTTTCAATACCGTCAGGTACTCGTATTCCCAAGGCATGCCGCCGTCCTTAAGCTTACGCTCTCCCTTGCGGGTCTCTGTCCCGGCAAAACCACCATAAACGTTGATACCTTCTTTCATGATGAAAGCCGCAGTGTGCTGCTTGCCGTTCTCCATCAACTCCGTAGGAGCATACTCTCCCTGGGCTACCCAGACTTCGCCCGCCTGTCCGGTCTCGGCCAAACGGTTGATGGCTGCCTGCACATCCGGAAATGCTGTCTCCCAACTCTTGCCATCGGCACCGACCGACGAAGCCCCTTGCTTGACACGCAATACCCGTTCGGCCGGTACCGCCTGAAACTCGTATGCACCGATGTCTATCCTGCCATTAGAAAAACGTGGATAACCGGACAAGTCAACTTCTCCATAATCCGTGTAGACCTCGTCGGCACCTTTGTCTATAAATGCAGAGCCCTCCAACACTTCCCATGCCCAAATCGGATAAGCATCATTGTTCCAATCGAAATCACGGTCGAAACTCGTCTTTTGGGAGGGACTGGAAAAGAACGGTGAAGCCTGGGACCGGTCGTTGTTTTTATCGCTTACATAAATATTGCCATCCGCGTCGATGCCACCCGCATCCGTCACTTCATGGTAAGAAGAAGATTTGAACTTCGGGCTAATTTCATCAAACAGTGCCGTATTCCCCCATACCACGGTATTGAACACCGCATAATCATCCGTCTGCCGTGTCATGTCGATACCGGCTACAGTATTGCGGGCCACAGTAGAATTGACCACACGGGAGGAAGGAGATATACGGACTCCCCCATTCTCATTGTTAAACACGGAAGTATTCACTACCGTGCCGGCACCTTCCAACCAGATTCCTCCCCCGGCATTTCTTAATTCCCCGCGTTGGCCCGCCGCATTATTGTAAACCATGCAACGTTCTATCAACGACGTGTTCGTAGCTTCATCGGCATTCCCCTCTACATAAAGGGCTCCTCCCTGAGCGGCATAATTATTGAAGAAAAAGCACCGGCTGATAGTATAGGCGCACGCATACTCCCCGCCTTTCACTTCTATTCCTCCACCGTTTTGCCCTTCCGCATGCCCGCCCATGATGGTGAATCCGTCCACCACCGAGCGCTCGTTGTTCTTGTTATCCGACTGCGCACAATCCACGCTCACTTCCAATACCCGTACCGCATTGTCCTGCCGGGTAGTGTTCCCCGTATAAATCAAGGACGTAGGATCTATTCGGTCATCGCCATTCAAGTCGGCAGAAAGCACCGAACGGAAAGTGAAGCTGCAGGCCTTCCCCTGCGTGGCACGCTGCTCCACATCGGTTTCATTTCCATAAAAACCGCCATAGAGCCTCACGCCAGCTTTCAGGAAAAAAGGCTTGTCTTTGGCATCTACTTTGTACACGGCTCCTGCCTCAAGTCCCTGCACCCAAATTTCATCACCGGGGACAGCCTTCGACAAAGCGTCTTCCAACCCGTAAAACGGTCCGTCCCAAGCATTTTCCACCTTCGGAGCCTGACCGTCCGGAGTCACGTAATAACGTGTCTGTGCCATGGCAGCCAAAGCCATCAGCCCCCATAACACCATAAACAAAGAAAAACGTCTTTCTGACATCCTTCGTACATTGAATGTATTGATTACAGGCATATACATGATTATAATGATTTTACGTGTTAATTACCTTGATTGGACATCAGCTGCAAGTCATGACTTTCAGCCTCAAAGGAAGTTCCTTTCACAGACAGGTTCACCTTATGCCACGAGGCTGCATCCAACGGTGAAAGAAATTCCGCCGTGTATTCGGTCTTCTCGCTTGCACCTTCTCCCTTCTTCTTATGGGACACACTGAATGTAAACTTATTCTTCTGTCCGGAAAAGGTGTAGAAATAGGTACGTCCGTTACGTTCGCTCACCGCATCGTCTGCTTGGTAATAGCCTGCGTACGTAAGGGCTTCTTCCGCCTGATGGAATTGCGGGAAGAACCATCCCCTTTCCGTCCCGTAAAGTGTGATGCTTCCCATCCGGGCTTCCACATAACCTTCGGGAGAATAAGCGTCCTCAGCATCCCATTGCACGTCCACTTTGGCTATTATCCGTTGGAGGGTTACTTTGATTGTGGTAATCTTTTCCTTTTCGACCTCTATGGCTTTTCCGGCCCGGCCGCTGAAAAGGCTGAGCAAATAGGCCTTTTTCTCTTCTGCCGTAGAAAAACCAGAAAGCAATGCCGTCTGCAAGTCTTGGATTCCCTGTTCCGAAGAGGCCGTCACGGTCGTCACGCCTGTTTCCTTGTAGGCCACGGCATATACATCCCTTACCGTTCCGGCAAAAGCGTAAAACTTTTGTTCCTTGCCTGACACATAATCTTCACCCAACGAATAGTGAAGCACTTGCCCCCAATCGTACACAAGGAAGATGTCAATCCGTGTCCATTCTGCCGTACCTTCGCCCGTACCGGAACCGGGGTCTCCCATCCCTCTCAAAGAAGCAGCATCCAATCTCACCGACACTGTCACTTCGCAATCCTTCGGTGGCAACAAAGTCTCACCGGCCGGTTCTTCCCCTCCGCATGCCGTCCAACACAGCAGACAGAAGAGCCACAGCCATTTCATCCCTTTCCGTACCTTATGCTCCATATCCTTTTCTCCTTACATCGTTCATAACCAGTTACATTTCACCTTCATAATCATTACCCGGCTTCCAATCGGTGTCTATCTCCACACCGGCCGTGATGTCTACGGCTTCGCCCCCCGATTCGGTGATGTCGAACTCAGCTTCCAACACGCGCCCCGCCTCTATGGGTTCAGTCACGGTAAATATATGTTGTATGATCTTATCTTCAAATTCAGAGTAGAAATACAATTTCCACGTGCCGGTGGTCTTCGTGGCGTACCGGCGGACACCTTCCCCCAAGGTGGGATAACAATAAAAGACGAAATCGTCGCATTGGCCGCTTACCGTCTTCCTGAAACCGGAAGCGTCGGTCACCATCTTGTCATGATCGACATATTCATCGGCCCAACAACGGAACCCGCCCTTGGTCTGCGACAGGTAGCACTTGACGTTCGCCAGCGTGGTAGGATGGTTCACGCGGATTTTCATCTTGCCCACTACCGGACTCATCAGCACCGTGTAGTGCTCTTGGTCCCGGTTCTCCAACTTCAAACTCAACAGGCCGACAAAAGGAGCATAGGCCAAAGCCCGGACTGTATCTCCCGCCACCGGCGTTTCATCCACACATACTCCGGACAAGTCATTCCCAAAAGCATGCACGCCTCCTGTCACCATGTCATTATTATGATTGGCCACCGCGATATGGTCGTAATCGCCCATAGGAAGGGTGACCTTAAAATAGAGGTCTTCCGGCATGTCCTGCGGAGCAAACATCTTGTCATAATACAGGCTTTGGGGCGTATTCCAAAAACCTAAATGAAGCGAATGCAAAGCATCGTCGAACTCTGGATCAACCCCGTGCTGCAAATCTATCTGGTAGGATACCGTAATGTCCCGCATCTCTACGCCTGTAGGACAATCGGACAAATCCTCGTCTATACACGCGGCCAAGGACAAAGCGCACACCATGCATGCCCCTATGCCATATCTGTCTATGTTCGTCTTCATTCGTTTCATCAAAATCCTTATTCAATTCTGTTCATTCTGTAGTTGAAAACAGCGCGTGCCGCAAGCCCCGCCTTACAGACAAAACTGCACGGCACGCGCTGTGACAAAGCCCTAAAAGGGATAGCGTTAAATATCCATGTCGTACACGATACCTTGTTTCCACTGCACGTCAAACTCGACACCGATGAACACGTCCGTCTTCTCAGGTGGCGTGGTCGTACCATTCCCCCAATCCTGGATATTGGCATTCAAAAGGGTGGTAGTAGCCTTTTCGAAAACGTTTTTCCTGTCTTTGTTAGCCAACTTTGCAGTATAGTACACGTAACCTCCATTAGCCACGTCTCCTCCGTTTTTCAGGTTCAGGTTCTTGCCCGTATTGTTCTGCACCTGAAAAGTAACTAAAATATCTTTGTCTTCTTCAGCTACAACCGTATATGTATTAGCATCAGCTACCTTCCCGTCATCACCTGTAAATGCAAGGGCACTTGATTGCCAATCCTCCTTTACAGCAGTAGAGTAAACTTTCACGTCAGCACCCGCTTGCTCGAACTTTTCGTTCAGACTGCCAGGCTGACCTTCCACGATAACACCTTTCAAATCCATCTTGGCACTGATTTCGGTATCCCAGTTGCTACCGCTGTTATCAAAGTCGTCAAACTGTCCTTCGACGTACTTCGTACTTTGGCGCACGGCACCGACAAGCACACCCACCCCGTATCCTACGCCGGAGATTTTCACGCCTGTCTTACCTTTGATTTCTTGTTCTTCTTCTGTTCCCCAACTTGGAGAGTCTGTCCAAAACTCGTTCTGTGCATTAGTAAATGTATAAGTGCTCGTAGAGAATCGTTTGGCATCCTTATAATAATACAAGCCATAAGGTTCCTTGACATCCGTAACTGAAACATCACCATTTTTCCCACCAGACAATTCAGCCGGTGACAACGTGAAACCATCAAAGGCATCTGCCGTCTCCTTGATTTTACCCGCATCGATATTGCCGTAGACCAAAAACTCATCTACTGTTTCCAACAATGAAACCGTCTTCACTTCGGTCTGTTTTTCTCCGGCCGAGATACCCTGAAAAACGATAGGAGCTTGGTAAGCTCCGTTGGCCACCGGCACTACTGCCACTTGGTTGATAGCTTGCGTTTGACTGCCCATATTCACTTCTTCAGCAGTAGAACGCTTATGGGGTTCTGGCATGCCGTTGGCATAGACCCCCAAGGTAATCTTCGTGGCTGCCACTTGCGGAGGTGTAGCAACGCCCACAGCTTCCTCGTCATTGGAACAAGAAGCCAATCCCATCGTACTGGCCACGATTGCCGTGGCAAACAAGTACATTCCATTTTTCATTTTCATAAAAGTTAAATTTTAAATGAATGAATAAAACAATTAATAAACTCTATAATTAGAAAATCTCATAAATTCCGTCATTCCACGGCCTGTACGCCCTTCAGGTTGCCCACAGCCTCGCTGTCGCCCGCCTTCACGGCACGCTCGAAGCATACGATGGCCTCCTTACGCCGCCCCGTCTTGAAGTAGGCCACACCCAACGTGTTCCACTTGCGTTCGTCGTCCAACGGTTCGAGCAGGGCAACCGCCTCGGCATCGCGCCCCCCGCGCACCAAAGCCACGGCCCGGTTGATAGCTTCGGCTGCCTCGTCCGGCACAGCCTCATAGTAAGCACGGATATACCCCGAATTACGTTGGTCGGCAAAGACCGACTGCTTCAGGTATTGGTAAGGCCGCCCGCCATTGAGCCTGCGGATACGCTGCTCGCGCAGGTTGGCATCCGGCGTGTGGTCGATGATTTGCAACAGCTCCTGCCGCTCGTCCAGGTCGCTCTCGGCGATGACATCGCGCAAGTCGGCCCATGCCTCCCCTGCACCCACCACCTCATACACACTGTCGGGCATGTCCACCCGGGCATCAAGGTAGTCTTTCAGGACTTCGGCACGCCGCCCGGCCAGATGCTCGTTGAAAGCCACGGAGCCTTCGATGGAAGCCAAACCCACAATCACCACTTTCACGATGGATGAGGTCTTGTCGTCCTTCACGCGCCGCATCATGTCCACGATACGCGCCAACGTGGCCTCGTTGTCGCGGAAGTCTTCGCGCAAGTCCCACTTTCCCACGGGGAAATGCACGTAAAGCGCATCTTTCATTTTGCGCAAAGGGATGTCGCGCGTATAGGGCTTGTATTCGCTGACGGGCTTCAGCACGGGTTCGCGCACGGCAATCTGTTCAGCCACGCTCAGCACTGGCACGACAGCCTTGGGTTTCGGCGTGAACCAACACGTAGCACCCAAATCGAGCGCAGCCAACGGCCGCACGTCACAGCAGTCCTCGAACTCGCAATCCACCGTAAGCGAAAGCTCCGACGCACGCATCCACGGCTCCGCCTCTACCACCTTATTATAATATAGGGTATCGGCGGCAGCTGCCACGACGGCACGTTCTTCACCGTGCAAAGCCGCACGGCGGTCGAAGTAACGGCGGTTGCGCCGCCCGGCCAGTTCCACAGGAGGCAGCGCCAACGTGTCGCCCGCCTTCGTGGTAAGGCGCGGCGTAAGGATGAGACGGTCGTCGGAGGTAATTTCCACATCGCCGGCAGCCACGGAAAAGGCCACTTTGAGTTGCGTGCTGTCCTGCCACGACAACACAGGTTCGCCCGTCGGCACCACCTGTTGGGCCAACAACGGACAGGAAGACAGGCACAAGGCCGCTGCTCCCATCCACGCTTGTATATCATTGATTATCTTCATCTTTTCGGTCTGATTTACTTGAACACATAAATAAAAGACACGGACAACTTGGTGGGCACGAAGCGGTGGGTAGTGCGCTCTTCCAACTTGTCGCCACACTTGCGGCACTCATAGGCACTGAAGTCTGCGAAAGAATAGCCCAACCCCAACTCGGCCTCCAAACTCCAATGGCGGCTCAGGATCCAATGGTAGCCGTAACCCAGACCCACAGCCCACTCATTACCCTGCATGCGCTCATCTTCCAACTTGGGCAACAGGCCGAAAGGCAGGTTCACCCCTCCGGCATTAAACCGCGTGTAAGAAGCGTGAAGCCCTAAGAAGTGCCCACCGAACGGACGGCATATCCAATAACGGTACTCCGGCTGCACCCGTAGGTGACGCCATTTCTTGTTGTCGGAAAACGTCCAGGGATTCCACGAAAGCCCCAAAGCCATGGTGGACTTGCGCCCCACTTTCACTTCGGGTTCCAAATTCAACGAAGCTGTAGCCCAGTTCACCACATCCGTTTTTAACGCTACGGTCTGTGCTTGAACAGCGATGAACCAACTGCACAGCCCCAGCAAACATAAAACAAGTCGTTTGCTCTTCATCATGGTTTTCAGTTTATAGAATATACGTAAAGGCCCGCTTTCATCTGAAAGCGGACAATATACCAAATACCCGACATGGCCAAACATAGCGGGGTTTATCGACAAAATACAAAAAGATATTACATGATTTACATGTGTGTGTGTGTGTGTGTGTTTACACAAATATTCGGAACAACCAAATACAAATAGTTAAAAAAGCAGTTCAAAACGCATGTTTTCTCATATAAAATCGTCAAAAAACGGTATTTTTCGCCCTTGCACAGTACTATCAGCAACGGCCTCCACACCGTAGCACCTCTCTGATTTCTATGTACAAGTCCGTTTTTCATCATCGCATTTGGATAATATTACGTGACAAATATAGAATTTATAAACAAAACAAACAAATTTTCTCGACATTTTTTTAAAAAATCATGGATATAAGTACTCTTCACTTCCCTCCAAAGGGTTTTATAAAACCATCCTTCATCCTTCAGAATCTGTCATAAGACACTATAATACAATATATTATAAACTGAAGAATGGTTTTGTGAAACTTCTGGGTAGGGGTAGGAGCTTTCAGACAAAAGAACAAAAGGACACAAGGTGAATGCCGACTTCCACAAACGGGATTTGACAAGTTGCACCTTATGTCCTTTTGTCTAATAATAATTCCCGGAGAAGGGTTTCGCCCTTCTGTCACCCAAGACCGGCAGTTCCGCTTACTGCGCGGGTGCCTGCTGTGCCGGAGCTTGCCCGGCCGGAGCAGCCTGTTGCTGCGGTTGGCTAGCACCGAATCCCGGCAAATTGTTGGAATTTACGGCCTTTTGCTCGGTGGCCGCCTTCATCATGGCAGACTCTTCCGTAGCCACTTTGGGAATAAAGAATACCGAAACCACGCTCAATACGACCATGGCAGCCGCCAATCCCCAAGTCAGTTTTTCAATCACATCCGTCGTCTTGCGCACACCCATAATCTGATTGGAAGCGGAGAAGCTAGAAGCGAGACCTCCACCTTTGGACTCCTGGATGAGTACAACCAGACACATCAGAATGGCAAGAATGACGATGAGAACAACCAATACTGTGTACATGTTTACGATTTTTTATTTTTATTATTTATTATCAATTTCTCCAAGAAACGAATCTGGTCTGCAAAGTAACGGTTTTTTTTTGGATATTTCAAACTTAACCGCCTTATAATTTCCATCGCTTTGGTATATCGGCCTTGTTTTATATAAATTTTAGCCAATGTTTCGGTAAAATAGTCCTCATCCTCCTCGTTTTCGCCCTCGGCAGGAAGAGCAGGAGTCTGCAACTCGCTGTCGGCATCCTGCTTCAGTACGATGCGTTTATCCCCTTGCCCGATAAATTCGTCTATCAGTTCCTGATGCTGCATGCGGGGCACTGCCGTAATCGTGTCGGGAGCGTCTTCACTCTGCATCAGGTATGCCATATAGTCTGTGGAAGCATCCACCGGCTTCGGGCGGTGGGGCTTCTCCTCCGGCAAGTTGGCCAGAAAATTGTCTATGAGCGAATAAGTGCGGTCCTCTTCCACCTCTCCCGCCCTCTCTGCTTTCGTCTGATACTTCTTGACGGGTTCGAACCGATAGTTTACGCCTTCTATCAAACGGAACAGGGCTTTACGGTCGGGCAGGAAAAAGGCGGCGCGACGAAGCTCCCGGTCGAAAGCCGCATCGTGCAAAAGGTACAGATTACGCAAATAGAGCAGACGGGCCGGTTGGAAATAAGGATAGTCGCTGACCAACTTCTCCAGGCGGGGCAACGTCTCCTTATCCAGTTTCTCCGGATGCTTGATATAATCCGACAAGTTCAAATCCATATCCTTACCAATTCGCTACGGTTGCATTAAATATCTGGTCCACAATATCCTTCACCATCTGGGTCACCAGTTCCTCTTGTACAGCGGTCAACTGTTGCGAAGAGTCATACTGGGAGGTGGCACTGAACTTCTGTTCGAAGTCTTCATCATGGTTGGCATTATTCACAAAACGGACATTCACTGTCATCTTCAACTGCACCTGCGACGAAAACCCGTCGGCAGACACGGCCTTGTTGAACTGGCTGTATTCCACAATCTCGCCCGAAAGCTGCAAATCCCCGTTACGGTTCACCTGCCTCAACTTGGTCTGGCGGGCAAAGACGTCGGTCAACTGGTTGCTGAAAATAGACTGCATGGGCGCCCATACGTATGCAGAGCGGATGGGGAAAGGTGAAATCTGTATCGTCTTGGTTTTCGTATAGTCGATGGATGCCCCGTTGAATTTATAGGAAATAGAACAAGCCGCCAACAAAAAGACACAAGACAACAGCCCGACCACCTTACTTTTAAATATCCTCTTTATCCAAACCATATTCCTTTATTTTACGATAAAGCGTCCTTTCGGAGATGTTCAGTTCCTGGGCGGCCTTGCGACGCTTGCCCCGGTTCTTCTCCAAAGCCCTCACTATCACCTGACGTTCCACGTCGTTCAAAGACACGGTCTCTTCCACATATTCTTCCGGAGTCTGAAACTCATCCGCCCCTTTGGCCGCATGAGCCACCGGATAAGTGACATCCGGCTGATAATAAGTAATAGGACGCTCGACAACCTGAGGGGCGGAAGAGTGCTCACGCTCCACCCGCTGCCCGTGCACCAACTTTTTCAGTTCCGTCACGTCGTTGCGCAAATCGAAAAGTATCTTGTACAACAGTTCGCGTTCGTTTTCAAAACTGTGGCCTTCATTCCGTTTGTTCAACGGTACGATGTCATGCGTCACCGGATCTTCGGGGATATACCCGGACAAGATTTCAGGAGTGATAATCCGCTCCGGGGAGAGGATGGAAATCTGTTCCGTCACGTTCTTCAGTTGGCGGACGTTCCCCGGCCATGAATATCTTTTCAGCCTTTCCTGGGCGGCTTCCGTCAGCTCCACAGGATCCGGCATATTATACTTTTCCGCCGTGTCCATCGCAAACTTCTTGAAAAGCAGCACCACATCGTCCCCCCGTTCGCGAAGAGCCGGCATCTTGACGGGAATCGTGTTCAGGCGGTAGAACAGGTCTTCGCGGAAACGGCCGTCGCGGATGGCCTGCGCCATGTTGACATTGGTAGCCGCCACGATGCGCACGTCGGTCTTACGCACGTCGCTCGAACCGACCCGGATGTATTCCCCCGTCTCCAACACACGCAACAAACGCGCCTGCGTGGCCAAAGGCAGCTCTCCCACCTCATCGAGAAACAGCGTACCTCCGTTGGCCGCCCCGAAATAGCCTTCGCGCTCTCCTATCGCCCCGGTAAAAGCTCCTTTCTCATGACCGAACAATTCAGAATCTATTGTTCCCTCAGGAATGGAACCGCAATTCACGGCAAAATATTTCTTCGTCTTCCTCAGGCTGTTGTCGTGGATAATGCGGGGAATGATTTCCTTTCCCACACCGCTCTCTCCGGTGATCAATACGGATAAGTCCGTCTTGGCCACCTGCAAAGCAATGTCCACTGCATGGTTCAACCCTTCCGAGTTGCCCACGATACCATATCTTCTTTTCTGTGCCTGAACGTCGGATGTATTCATATCTTCTCCCAAAATGCGATTGTCGACAAAATTACATAAAAAATCCCGTGGGACACAACTTTAACCGCATTAATTTAAGAAAAACTAAGCAGGCTTATTGCCCAGTTTGATCAACAGCAAACCGACGGCTGTCCACACCAGTTCGCGCAGACGGACAATCAAACCGGTGTAAACACCGTAGGCACCGGCCAGGGAAAGTCCGCCCACGGCTAAGGCAAAACCGCCTTCACGCGCTCCCATACCCATCGGAATAAAGAAAAACAAATTGGCAAAAAGCGACGTGAAAGCCTGTATCAGCACGCAATCCCAAAAAGAAACATGATCGGTCAGTATCAGCAAGATGAACTGGATTTCAAGACAACCGGCCACCCGCACGGCGAACTCTATGAACAACGACAGGTAGAACGTGGACTTACGCTGTGCATGCAAGGCGGCTATCTGGCTGTCCACCTTCCGTATGGACTCTTCCCGCGTGCCGATGAACCGCCGCAGACGGGACTTCAACCCGGGTATATGGGCCAACAAGCGCAAGGCTTTCATGGCTAACCCGTTTTTATATCCCTTCTGGAAGAAGTAAATGCCCGCAGCGCAGAAGGCGGAACAAACGGTCATGAATACCGCCATCCCCGCCGACATTTCCCGTCCATAGAGCCACAAATAAAGGAGAATGGAGAAAGTCCAAAAACAGAAATGGGAAAAGATGTGCATCATGGCATACAAAATCACACTGGATGTTGCCTTGGCCGCCCCCACGTAGGGCGTCAGCTCCATGATACGGTAAGGCTCGCCGCCGAGCAGTCCCACCGGAGTGACATAGTTCAGCGCATAACCGCTGACCGTGTACTTATAAATCTTCAGGAAAGGAATTTTCGGTGCCGCCCCGTCGTGGATGATGACCGACCAAGCCCAGGCGTTGGCCAGATAAAGGAAGACCCATAAGAGGATGACGGCCGGAAACCAGTATCCCGCCCGACGGATGTTGTCCCATAATTCCGAATAGGACAAGTCCGAAGTGCAGAGCATAATAATGATGGCCACCACGCCGATGGCCAGAAACACGTTACGGTAAAGAGGCTTCATGTTATTCTTCCGGAGCGTTCAGTTTGAGTTTGTCGCTGTCGTCACGACGCTCGTGATACTGCTTGCGCAAAGGATGGGCATACGCTTCTTCGTAACGGGCACGGTTGCGGTACACATCCAATGCCGCATAGACCGCCTGGCGGAAGGATGACTCGTCGGCCTTTCCCTGTCCGGCGATATCGTAGGCCGTACCATGGTCTGGAGAAGTACGGACGATGGGCAGTCCTGCCGTATAATTCACCCCGTCCGCCATGGACAGTGCCTTGAACGGTGCCAATCCCTGGTCGTGATACATGGCCAACACGCCGTCGAAATGCTCGTACGTACGGTTTCCGAAAAAGCCGTCGGCCGCATAAGGGCCGAAACAGAAAACGCCATCCTTCTCCATCTCCTGGAGAGCCGGACGGATAATATCCTTTTCTTCCGTGCCCAACAGGCCGCCGTCGCCGGCATGGGGGTTCAGTGCCAATACGGCGATACGCGGGTTCGATACATTAAAATCCTTGCGCAACGCCTCATGGAAGATACGGATTTTTTGCATAACGGCTTCCTTGGTTATCGCCTGCGCCACGTCGCGAATTGGCAAATGTGTAGTCACCAAAGCCACGCGAAGCACGTCATTCATCAAAATCATCAGTGCCTCCCGGCCTTCGCCGACGCGCTCCTGTATATATTCCGTATGTCCGGGAAAGTGGAAACCATCTCCCTGTATCGTTGCCTTGTTGATGGGTGCCGTCACCAATACATCGAACAGTCTCTCGCGATAATCCACCATAGCCCTTTCCAAAGCCGCCAAAGCCGCTTTGCCGCTCTCGGCAGAGGGCTGTCCGAAATCGATTTTCACCTCTTCTTCCAGACAGTCCACCAAATTCAACTTGCCCTCCACGGCCTCGTCCGCTTTTTGTATCGTGACGAAGTTTGTCGTCAGCTCCATCGCCTTGCGGTGATAAGTGGCCACTTTGGGCGAACCATATATAATAGGTATACATAACTCCAACATCATCGGTTCGCTGAAAAGCTTCAGGATAACCTCGTATCCCACACCGTTTATGTCACCGTGGGTTATCCCCACCAATATCTTACCATTCTTCATATCTTTTGTTTCTGATTTATTCTTGTTCTTTTCCTGCCACCACGCTGACTTCGGGTATGTTGGCTTTCAATTCACGGGCTTGCTCGCCCGGCAAGCAAAGGGTGTACAACGCAGCCTCCAACCGACGAATCAGCCCTCTCTTCATTTTCTCCGGCGCATAAACAAAGCCTTCCGCCACCACCACGCGGTTGTTCAACGTGTCCACCCGGGAATGGCTGACAAACGGGCCGCCCATGGCATCATGCTCCATTTTCCACAGTCCGCGTGCCTCCATGGCATACCCTCCTTTCACCGTAATGGGTTTCACCGAAGTACAAACCGTGTCGGTAGCCATATACATACGGGGTTCCACACCGGGGATATTGACTTTCATCACGGAATCGCGTTTGGCCAACACGTATGCCTTGTTGAACGTCCAAGGCCCTTCATAAGGATAGGAATACATACAGATGTTCACTAACCCGGAAGCCGTGTTGGAAGAAGTCCAGAAGAAGTCTTTCCCTTTCTTGTAGCTCTTGATTTCCGCCGGTGCCCAGAATTGGCAACCGAAGATGGAATCGGCCAAGAAAGACACGACTTCCGAATGTTTTTTCTCCAATTCATTGATTTGCCGGTTCATTTCCATTTTCACCAGAAAGTCGATGATGGCCCGGGCATTCTTTTTCACAAAAGCGGCAAAGTCCTTTTCATTCGGACTTTGAATCGTCAGCAGCACTTGCGGCCGGGCATACACGTCACGCGTGAACTTCATTTTGGTCTGCGTATATTGGTTAGGAGCAATATCCACCTTTATGATGTTCCGGAAAATGTTCAACACCTGATTAAAACGCTTCGGGTCGGTCTGCGAAATACGAAACGAACGCTCGGGCTGCGGAAGACCGGGGATATCCGTATCCAACACATCAAACAACGCACGTCCCGCAGGACGTTGCCACAAGGAGTCGCCCACAACGATCAACACTTCGTACGGGCGTCCACTGGACGTAGGCTTAGCCAAATGGTCACAGGCAGCCAACAGCATTACGGCAACCCATATCCCGCACCACGACATCCACCGATTTCCTAAAATCCTTTTCATAGCCTTATTCTGTCTTTTTAAGTTCCACACCTTGTTGTTTCGCCGTGCTCAACAATCCGCAAGCGGCAAAAATATCCTGTCCGCGCGACGCCCGGATGGTAGAAAAAAGCCCGTGCCCGGTCAGGTAATCCCGAAAACGCAACATGCCTTCCTCCGACGTCCCCTTCAAGTCCACGCCGGGAACGGGATGGAAACGAATCAAGTTCATCCGGCATTCCACCCCTCCAAGCAAGCGCAAGAGCTCCTTGGCATGCGCCAAGGTGTCGTTCACCCCTTCAAACATCGTATATTCAAAAGAAAGGCGACGTTGGTGCGTAAAGTCGTACTCCCGGAGCAACGCCACGATTTCCTGCAGGCCGTAACTGTTCTCGGCCGGCATCAACCGGGCACGTTGGTCGGCAAACGGGTTATGCAGGCTGACTGCCAGATGACATTCACTCTCGTCCAAAAAACGTTTCAGCCCCTTGCGCAGTCCGACGGTAGACACCGTAATGCGCTTAGGACTCCAGGCATAGCCATAATCGGCTGTCAGAATCTCCGTGGCGCGCAACACATTATCCAGATTGTCCAACGGTTCTCCCTGCCCCATGAACACCACATTGGTCAGGGTGTCGCGCTCCGGCAGCGAATACAGTTGGTTCAGGATATCAGCAGCCGTCAGCTGTCCGGAAAAGCCTTGTTTTCCGGTCATGCAAAAACGGCAGTTCATCCTGCACCCCACCTGGGAAGACACGCAAAGCGTAGCCCGGTCGCCATCGGGGATATACACCGTCTCCACGTATCCGCCCGCCGCCGTACGGTACAGATACTTCACGGTCCCGTCTGCCGAGCGTTGGCAATCCACCGGACCCAAGCAGCCCACGGTATAACGTTCGTTCAACAAACATCGGTTCTTCGCCGAAATATTGGTCATTTCGTCAATGGAAGCCACCTTCTTCCCATACAGCCATTCCGCCATCTGACGGGCGACAAAAGACGGCATACCGATTTCCCCCGCCACGGACTTCAACTCCGACAACGTCATGCCCAATAATGCTATCTTATCCTCCACGGTTATCTCTTCTCCTTTATTTTACAGGCAAAGTTACGGAAAAAAGAGAAAACTTTCCACTATATTGGACTTCTATTAGTATATTTGCACGCTATAATACATAAATTACCACATGAAATCGTCATCACATTCTCCACGAATAGACTGTTTCCTCCCTTGCGGAACAGAGAACCAAATGGCCGGACTGGTACAGGAACTCCGCAGCAGTGGATGGACAGGCCGTATCTACGGGCTATGCCCCGTTGGTGTCGAGGCCACCCTGCCAGATACCTGCTTACCGTTGCACACCGACGGTATTTTCAGCACACAGGCCATGTTGGACATGGCTCGCCTTTGCGAGGCCGAATACTGCCTGTTCTACCACAAAGCCCTGCCACTTGAACTGGGGTTCCATGCCCTCGACCGCCTGTTGCGTGTGGCCGACGACACCCGTGCCGACTTGCTTTATGCCGACCATTACGCCATACAGGACGGGGCACGGCATGCCCATCCGCTCATAGATTACCAAAAGGGCAGCCTGCGCGACGATTTCGATTTCGGCCCGTTGGTCTTGATACGTACAGAAGGCCTGAAAGCATACGCCGGACAAGAGAATTTGCCCGACTACCGTTTCGCTGGATGGTATGACTTACGGCTATACTTGAGCCGCCACGGCAAGTTGTTCCATTTGGACGAACCCCTTTATACGAAAACGGAAACCGACACCCGGAAAAGCGGAGAGAAAAATTTCGACTACGTAGACCCGAAAAACCGCACCGTGCAAATCGAAATGGAAAAAGCCTGTACGGAGCACCTGAAGCAAATCGGGGCTTATCTGGCTCCCGACGAATTCGACGAGGTAGACTTCCGTGCCGAAGATTTCCCTTGCGAGGCCACGGTCGTCATTCCGGTACGCAACCGGGTCCGCACTATCGAAGATGCCATCCGCAGCGTGCTGTCCCAAGAAACAGATTTCGATTTCAACCTTATCGTGGCGGACAATCATTCCACAGACGGAACGACGGAAGCCATCGCACGTTATGCCACCCGTGACCCTCGCGTCGTCCACCTTATCCCCGAACGCGGCGACTTGGGCATCGGGGGCTGTTGGAACTTGGCCGTACACCACCCGCGTTGCGGACGCTTCGTCGTCCAGTTGGATTCGGACGACCTGTACAGTTCACCACAGACTTTGCAGCGCATCATACAAACTTTTTATCATGAAAAGGCAGCCATGGTCATCGGAGCCTACCGCATGACGGATTTCTCCCTGCAAACTCTGCCGCCGGGCCTGATAGACCACAAGGAATGGACCCCCGAAAACGGCCGCAACAATGCCTTGCGCATCAACGGACTGGGTGCCCCGCGCGCTTTCTTCACCCCGATTCTGAGGAAGCTGCAAATCCCGAACACCAGTTACGGGGAAGATTATGCACTCGGCTTATGCTTTTCACGCTACTACCGCATCGGGCGCATCTATGAAGAACTTTACTTATGCCGACGTTGGGAAGGCAATTCCGACGCGGCACTGAGCATAGAAAAAGCCAATGCCCACAATCTTTACAAGGACCGGCTGCGTACTATCGAGATAGAAGCCCGCCGCCGACTGAACCGACTGTGGGCACACCCGCTGAATCCCGAAGAAATGCAGGCTTTCTTCCGCAAGCAATTAGAGGACTGGGGCGAAGCCCGGCAACGTTTTGAAGACCTGCAAAAAGCAGAGAACAAGGAACTGGCCATCGGCGACCATACGCTGACCGCCCAGTTCAATCCGGCACGAATAGCCTCGACCGGAGCCAATATCTCAGCCGAAGCCTTGGCCGCCCGCCCGTGCTTCCTTTGCGACCTGAACCGGCCGGAGGTACAACACGCCCTGCCCATAGAAGGACATTACCAACTGTTGGTGAACCCTTACCCTATCTTACCGGAACACTTTACCATCCCGGCACGGAGGCATACACCACAAAGCATCCTGCCTCACTTCAAGACCTTGCGCAACATGGCCTGGAACATACCGGAAGCCGTCTTTTTCTACAACGGCCCCGTATGCGGCGCTTCTGCCCCCGACCACATGCACTTCCAGGCAGGGAAACGGGGTGTGTTGCCCATCGAACGGGACTGGAAAAGCTACGAAATGGGGATGGAAAAACTCTATCCCCTGCAACCGGACGAAGAAGAGAGCATCGAGGAAATCATGATGCAAAACGCCAACTGCGGGCTCTACATCCTCAAAAGTTATATATGTCCGGTATTTGTCATCCGCACCCGGCCGTCGGAACATCCCTGCCTGCTTTTTGAAAAACTCTATTATGCCCTTCCGCTCTGCGACGGGGAAAACGAACCGCGCATGAACATCATCTGTTGGCGGCAGTCATGGAACGCCGGACGAGAAGACGAAATCGTCATCCTGATTTTCCCACGCAAGAAACACAGGCCGGCCTGCTACGGACAGACCGGCGAGCACCAACTGCTCGTCAGTCCCGGAGCCTTGGATATGGGCGGCCTGTTCATCACACCGAGAGAAAAAGATTTCCGGGCCATCACGGCCGAATTGGCTACGGACATCCTGCGCGAAGTGACGCTGAGCGAAGAAGAACTGAAACCGGTCATCGGGCAGTTCACCCGCCACCAGAAGAAAGACGGCACGGAAAACGCGGAGCCGCGCACGGCTCCGGAACGACTACATGAAGGCACGGAACCCGAAGTCAGCGTAGGCATCATGAGCCGGCAACGTATCCATTTCTCCCTCAACGCCACCTATTCGGCCAAAGGCAGCCTCGTAAGGGGCGAGCAAACGGTAGAATGCAGCGAAGGAGGCATCCTGTGGAACGGAAACCTGTACCGGGAATTGACTTTTACCCCTCAGGAAAACAAAGCTTCTTTCTCGCTTTACGACGTGACAATCGGTATCAAATTCCATTGGGAACGGCAAGAAACGCAAATCTTCAGCGGCACGTTGAAATTAGTGGTGGAAGAAGAAAAAATCGTGGCCATCAACGTGTTGCCGGTGGAAGACTACCTCATCAGTGTCATTTCCAGCGAAATGAACGCCTCCGCCTCTCCTGAGTTCCTGAAAGCATCGGCCGTCATCAGCCGGAGCTGGCTCTATGCCCAGATAGAAAAGCGCAAACAACTGAGTAACCACGACCGTGGATTCTTCTCGTTCAGCAAAAGCGACGGAGAGCTGATCCGTTGGTACGACCGCGAAGACCATACGATATTCGACGTATGTGCCGACGACCATTGCCAACGCTATCAGGGCATCACGCGGGCCAGCAACGAGGCCGTGGTGGAAGCCGTCAAAGCTACACGCGGGCAAATCCTCACGTCGGGGGATGACATCTGCGACGCACGTTTCTCGAAATGCTGCGGCGGAGCGACCGAAGAATTCGAATATTGCTGGGAGGACAAGCATTTGTCTTACCTGACCAGTGTCAGAGATATTGCGCCCGGGAATCTTTCGGGCATCCGTCCGGCGCTGCCGGACCTCACCCGGGAAGAGGAGGCTGAAAAGTGGATACGGAGCAACCCGCCTTCGTTCTGCCACACGGAAGACGAAGAGATACTCCGTCAAGTGCTGAACGACTACGACCGGGAAACCACGGACTTCTACCGTTGGCGCGTGGAATACACGCAAGACGAATTGTCCGGGCTCATCGAGGAGAACCTGAAAACGGATTTTGGCAGCATCCTCGACCTCATCCCCGTGGAACGCGGACGAGGCGGACACATCAGCCGGTTGAGAATCGTCGGTACACAGGAGACACTCGTCATCGGAAAAGAGTTGGAAATACGCCGTGTATTAAGCCACACCCATTTGTTCAGTTCGGCATTCGTGGTCGACAAGGAGGATTTGCACGACGGCATACCCGGCCGGTTCGTCCTCCACGGTGCCGGATGGGGGCACGGCGTGGGCTTATGCCAGATCGGGGCGGCGGTCATGGGAGCCAAAGGTTACCGTTACGACGAAATCCTGAAACATTATTATGACGGAATCACCATCCGGAAAGCCTACTCCTGACAGCCTTATGAAAAGAAAACCTTACGCCATAGACGACCGGCAAACACCGGAAACCCCAAGCCGGACCCCATGGAAATGGATTCCGACCCTGTACTTTGCCGAGGCACTGCCTTACGTGACGGTCATGAGCATCTCTACCGTCATGTACGAACGCATGGGACTTTCCAACGCCGAAATCGCTTTCTACACTAGCGCACTCTACCTCCCGTGGGTCGTCAAACCCCTATGGAGCCCGTTCATCGACCTTGCCAAAAGCAAAAGATGGTGGATATTGGCCATGGAGTTCCTCATCGCCGCCGCCATAGCCGGAGTGGCCTTCACGCTTCCCTCCGCCCATTTCCTCGTCTTTACCCTGATGTTCCTGTGGATGATGGCTTTCAGCAGTGCCACCCACGACATCGCAGCCGACGGTTTTTACATGTTGGCGCTCGACCCGCACGAGCAAAGCCTGTATGTGGGCATCAGGAGCACGTTCTACCGCATCGCCACCATAGCGGGCAGCGGACTGCTCATCATGTTGGCGGGCACGTTGGAAACTTTCACCCGCCGCATCGCCTATTCGTGGAGCATCGCTTTCTACGTGCTGGCGGCATTCTTCATTGCCGTGACTGCCTACCACTTTTTCCACTTGCCGCGCCCCGACTGCGACCGGACACGAAAAGCCGTGTCGGCCCGCAGCCTGTGGAAAGACATTTGGCTCACCGTCACATCGTTTTTCCGGAAACCGCAGCCTGTGGCCGCCGTCCTTTTCATGCTTTTCTACCGCCTGCCGGAAGCGTTGCTCATCCGGATTTCCAACCTGTTCCTGATTAAACCCGTCAGCGAAGGCGGACTGGGGCTTTCCACGCAGGAAGTAGGGTTCGTACAGGGAACGGTAGGCGTACTCGGCCTGACCCTCGGCGGCATCATAGGCGGTATAGCCGCCTCGCGCAACGGGCTGAAAAAGTGGCTGTGGCCGATGGTATGGAGCATCACGCTACCAGACCTTGTATATGTCTATCTGAGTTACTTCCAGTCTACGAATTTCTTGCTTATCAACGCCATGGTATTCATTGAGCAATTCGGTTACGGCTTTGGCTTCACTGCCTACATGCTGTTCCTCCTATATTATTCGCAAGGGGAACAACAAACTTCGCATTATGCCTTCTGCACGGCTTTCATGGCCCTGTCCATGATGCTGCCGGGCGCCGTGGCCGGAGAATTGCAGGAAGCCGTGGGATACTTCCACTTCTTCCTTATCGTAATGGCCTGCTGCTTGGTGACGGTCGGCGTCACAGCACTGCTGAAAATAGACCCGGAATTCGGGAAAAAAGAACATCATGGAAACCAAGCATAACCTACGGAAAGCCTTGTTGGTGGCCGACGGAGGCTCCACAAAAACCGACTGGTGCCTGGCAGTTCCCCATCGGGAGCCTCAGCTTTTCCGTACGCGTGGACTCAACCCTGCCCTGTTGGAACCTCCCGCCATCCGGGAAATCCTGCAAACGGAACTGCTTCCCCGGTTGGCCCCCCATCTCCAAGGACCGGAAACGGAAACCCATATCTATTATTACGGTGCGGGATGCCTGCCTTCCGTCTGCGACAAGATGGGACAGGCCCTTACCGGACTCTTCCCCCGCTCCACAGCCGAAGTCCATTCCGACCTGTTGGGGGCTGCACGGGCCTTATGCGGACACGAAGCCGGCATTGCCTGCATTTTGGGCACCGGTTCCAATTCCTGCCGTTACGACGGACAGGACATTGTGCAACATGTGTCTCCGTTGGGATACATCTTAGGGGACGAAGGCAGCGGCACAGCTTTAGGCAAACGCCTGATAGGCGACTGGCTCAAAGGACTTTTAGACGAAGAACTAAGCCGTAAGCTGGCGGAAAGCTACGGATGGGACGAAGCTGACATCATCCGGAAAGTGTACCGGGGACCGGAAGCCAACCGTTTCTTAGCTTCTTTCACACCTTTCCTGAAAGCCCACCGTACCCACCCTGACGCCCACCGTATACTCACAGACTGCTTCAAAGCCTTCTTTGAACGGAACATCATGGCTTACCACCCCGGATCGCTTGCCGTACACTTCGTGGGCAGCATAGCCGCCATTTTCCACGAAGAACTGGAGGAGGCTGCCGGAATATACGACATACGGATAGGAAACATCCTCAAAGAACCGATAGACCGGATGGTAAATTACCATCGGCAAAAACTGAAAGACAAAGCAGATTAAAAGATTTTTAAGGAAAATGCAGTGTTTTTCGCAAAATATGTTTTATAGCATGTTTTTTTACTTGCACGCACCTAAAAATGCGCTTACCTTTGCAGCGTTATCCTGAAAACAATCTTTTTACCTTAAACAAAACTAATACCTAAAAAACTAAAGAATACGGGTCGCTGTGAAGCGACCCGTATTTCTTTTATCCCTTTAAAAAGGTCCCGTCACCAACCGAGGCCGACAACGGGACCACCGCTCAGGGGCAACTGACGGGAAAGTAATCGAATGAAAAGCGCGGAACTCCACCGTAAGACAATATCGCAGCATTCTTTTCCGGCCTGAGGATAAAAGTGATAGATTGCGTTTCGCTGCGATTTTCTCCGTCTCCCACCTTTTCGTATGTGACCGTCTGCGGAATGCGACGGGTGGTTTTCCCCCACAGTCCGGCATACCAAATAAAATCATAAAGCCCCGGAAAACAATTCATCTCTTGGAGGTAGATACCGGGATTTAACTTCAGGGAATCCTGCATGTCATAGCCAAAAGTATAAATCTCATGTTTCTCGTATAGGTTATTCGTATGGGAGACATCGGAAACCACCGTCTCTAAGTCCCCGTCCTTCCAAGTATACCGCGCCACACCGGTTTCTCTGCGCCCCAAACTGTTTTCACGACAGTAGTTCATCTCGGTTATATGACCATCGGGGTCGTAAGAAGCCGACACCTCACCTCGAAAAGGACGGGCTTTTCCGCCGTTCGCCGCTTCTTGCTCCATTCCGTTGAACTCCATATAAACCACATAACCTTCCGGAGCGACACGAACGGGCTTGAAACAAACCTCGCAGACGTGACCGGCATCCATGGACTTCTTTTCCTTGAAAGCCCGAAACGCCAACGGATGGCTCTCCACGATAAAAGTACCATATTCCGTACTGTAGCCCCCGACCATCCGTCCGTCACGATATTTAAACCGGGTCATGACACTATCCTCCCGACTCCATCCGGAAATCGGACGCACGATGCCCATATCTCGCAAACAGGGAACCGACACAGCGGCTTTCCCTTCTAAGGGATGCGATTTTTTATTACTCCGACAGGCCACACAGCCACAGGCCATATACGCAACGAGCCATATTTTCATCAAACTACGGATCAATCTTATCATATTCCTGCGTTACTATTATTTTATATTACCAATAGCGGTCCATCTCTTGGTAAGAGATAGACCGACATTTAAAATATACTATTTTACAGCCATTTAAAAAATACAAAGTTTAGAAAAACATCGCATTTCTTAGATTTTTTCATACAGTTACTTGGCGTTATCTGGCTTTTTACCTACATTTGCAAACGGTAGTCTATCTCTTACCAAGAGATGGACTTTTTTCATCCCCCAATAGACCTCGAAAAACGACTAAAAAAACAGCTAAACCCAAGCTTATCCTATAAAAAACGTTAAGAATAGACATTTTAATTCTTTTTCTATTGTTTATTTCAAAAAACTCCGTAACTTTGCATCGTGTTTTTCATAGTATTAGATTTAAGGTTAACAAAGGTTGGGTCAGAGCGCTGACCCTTTTTTTATATCCTTACTGTGAAGTAGGGATATTTTTTATAGTCGGAAAAAGAAAATCAACGGGGAGTTCTACGGTATTTTTTAACCACTTATAGAAGTGACTTTCATCAATATTTTTCCACCTACAAACACACCTGAAAACCAACCACTTACATTTTCAAAATCGTTCTGCGCCAAATGAAAAATCATTTGGCTGAGACTGATTTTTCAATCTGCGGCAAACGATTTTCAAATCTCCGCAGAATAATTTTTGTTGGTATAGATGAAAAAAATCCCTATTTTTGCAACCACGAAACAAACAAAAGGAAAAAAAACATGCAAAACACCACCATGACGAAACATCCACGCGTGGACGTGGCTGACGTATTACGCGGAATAGCCGTAATGGGCATCATTCTGTTGCACTCCATCGAACATTTCAATTTCTACTCCTACCCCGACACTGCGGGACAAAGCGAGTGGTTGGACTTCAGTGACAAAGCCATCTGGGACGGCATGTTCTTCCTCTTCGGCGGAAAAGCATACGCCGTTTTCGCATTGCTCTTCGGTTTCAGCTTTTTCATCCAATACGACAACCAGCGGCTGCGCGGAAAAGACTTCAGGGGACGGTTTTGCTGGCGGCTCTTCCTGCTTTTCCTTTTCGGCAACCTGAACGCCTCGTTCTTTACGGCGGAGGTATTGGTGCTCTACTCTTTAGTGGGCTTCATCCTTCCGCTCACCTGCCGCCTGAAAGACAAATGGCTGCTGGTACTGGCCTGCGTCCTGCTTATCCAACCCCTACCCTTATACTACGCCATCCGGGCGGCCTGCGACCCGGCATTCGTCACTCCGGCCGTACCCACCGGGCATTTGTGGGCACAAACTTTCGCCGTACAACAGGGCGGCACGTTTTGGGAAACCGTACGCGTGAACCTTTGGGAGGGACAACTGGCCAGCCTGGCTTGGGCCTGGGACAACGGACGTGTGTTCCAGACAGCGGCCTTGTTCCTATTCGGGCTGCTCATCGGCAGACGGGGCTTGTTCCTGAAAGAAAACCTGAAAGTGTGGAACAAGATACTCTGCGGAGCCTTGGTCGCATTTTTCCCCCTATACGGGCTTGGCAACATGCTGCCCGACTTCATCAGCAATCCGTCCGTATTGACCCCGCTGAACCTTGTGGTAAGCTCTTTGTATAAATTCGCTTTCATGTTGGTACTGGTTTCGGGCGGGCTCATGGCCTTTTACCGCACCCGGATGCAAGCGTTCATGAGCAAAATCATCCCATACGGCAAGATGAGCCTGACGAACTACATCACCCAAAGCATTGCCGGAGCCATGCTTTATTACAACTGGGGCTTTTCCTTGCACGACGATTTGGGCATTACGGCCAGCCTGTTGGCCGGAATGGCGTTCTTCGTCCTGCAATTCTCTTTCTGCAAATGGTGGATGAAACACCACGACCACGGCCCGTTGGAATATGTGTGGAAACGGGCCACATGGCTGAAATGACCCGTATGGTTACGAATGTTCCTTAACCTTATCATATAATGAGAACTTTATTCCTTCTTATCTTCTTGGGAGTGGCCGGAAACATTTCCGTCCCCTCCCATGCCAAGTCCAAACCACGTGGGGGACAAAACTATTACGTAGATGCGCAAAACGGTGATGACCGCGCCGACGGAAAGAGCGAAAAGACGGCTTGGAAAAGCCTGTCGCGGACGAAAGAAATACAACTGAATGCCGGCGATTCCTTATTATTGCGCAGGAACTCATCATTCAACGGGCTGTTGGAAGTGTCGGCCGAGGGGATGGCAGGCCGTCCGGTCGTAATCGGTGCTTACGGCACAGGCAGGAAACCTTGCATCCAAGCCCCGGACTCGTCGCTGTACACGGTCTTGGTGCGCAATTCAGACTATCTCACTTTAGAGAATCTGGAGGTCGTGAACACCGGAAAGCAAAGGATGGCGAACCGCACGGGCGTGAAAGTGCTCTGCGAAGATTATGGCGTGTCGCACGACATCGTGCTCCGGGCACTCCATATCCACGACGTGAACGGCAGCCTAATCAAACAGAAAGGGGGAGGTTCGGGCATACTCATCGTCAACCGGGGTAAAGACACGCCCTCCACGTTCGACGGATTACGGGTGGAAGACTGCATCATCCGGAGGTGCGAGCGGAACGGCATCATCTGGTCCGGTTACAGCGACCGCGAACATTGGCATCCCAACACGCGTACCGTCATACGCAAAAACCTGATAGAGGAAGTCCCGGGCGACGGCATCGTCCCCATCGGATGCGACGGGGCCTTGATAGAATACAACCTGATGCGCAACTGCCCGGGCACATTGCCCCACAGCGAGGCCGCCGCAGGCTTTTGGCCTTGGAGTTGCGACAACACCGTGATGCAGTTCAACGAAGTGAGCGACCATAAGGCCCCATGGGACGCACAAGGATTCGACTCGGATTACAACTGCCGCAACACGACCATACAATACAACTATAGCCACGACAACGACGGCGGACTGGTCCTGATTTGCAATTCAGGCACGTACCACGGTGCAGGCAACCAAGGCAGCGCGGTGCAATATAATGTGAGCATCAATGACGCTATCCGCCCGCGTGCAACCCGTAGCGGAATATTCTCGGCCAACATCCACATTGCCGGTCCTTGCAAAAACACATTGGTACAACGGAACCTCTTGCATGTCAACCCCAAAACGGAGCCGTTCATCGACCGCAGTATCATCACGTCCGATTCATGGGACGGCTATGCGGACTCTACCGTGTTCCGGGAAAATGTATTCTTCGTCCCGCAGGAATCAGAAATCCGCCTGAACCGCTCCACCCGTAACACGTTCGACGGGAACTATTACTTAGGCAACATAAAAGGCCGTCCCGAAGACCCGAACGGCAGAAACGCATCGGACTATTACAACCAGTGCATCAGCAAAGACCCATCCGGCTTCAACAGTTTGTCTTTTCTCTTCGACACGGTAATTATCGGTGACGGCTCTGCCGTACTGAAAGCGGTGAACCGGGACACCATCCACCGCTTTTTTGAAATGATGAAAGAAGAATGAGCCTTTCAAAAGAATAACGGGAGCCAGTCTTGCCGACCTCGCTCCCGTTACACTTTTTTATAATATGGCTTTGCCCGTTCCTTAAATGGACAAAATCCCCAATACATTTATCAACTCTTTCTTCACCGGCTTGTCGCTCTTGATGGCATTGCAGAACGGCACGTACACCACTTCATCATTCTTGATGCCGATCATCACGTTACGCTGCCCTTCGCGCAAAGCCGTAATGGCGCCTACCCCCAAACGGGAAGCCAAAATACGGTCGTAAGCACTCGGAGAACCGCCACGCTGCAAATGCCCGAGAATAGACACGCGCACGTCGAACTCGGGATATTCTTTCTTCACCCGGTCGGCATAATACATGGCACCGCACTTGGGGCTTTCGGACACGATAACCATACTGGAACTCTTGCTCTTGCGAATACCCCGGCTGATGAACTGTTCCAACTGGTCGGCATTGGAAGAGTCTTCGGGAATGATGGCAGCTTCCGCCCCGCTAGCTATCGCACTGTTCTGCGCCAGGAAACCGGCATCGCGCCCCATCACTTCGATGAAGAATATACGTTCGTGCGAAGTCGCGGTATCACGAATCTTGTCTACACACTGCACAATGGTATTCAACGTCGTGTCGTAACCGATAGTGGAATCCGTCCCGCTCAGGTCATTGTCGATGGTGCCGGGCAGACCGATACAGGGCACATCGAACTCCTCAGCAAAAATGCGTGCACCTTCAAGCGAACCGTTACCCCCTATGATAATCAAGGCATCAATACCCTGTTCCACCATGTTGTCATAAGCCTTTTTACGCCCCTCCGGCGTAAGGAATTCCTTGCTGCGAGCCGTTTTCAGAATCGTTCCTCCCCTCTGGATGATATTGCTCACATTCTCTGTCGTAAATTCCTGAATTTCGTTGTTAATCAATCCTTCATAACCACGATATATACCTTTTACCTTCAAACCCGCTGCTATCCCGGCACGCGTAACAGCGCGGATAGCGGCATTCATTCCGGGAGCATCTCCTCCGGAAGTCAAAATACCTATACAATTAATCTTTCCCATGTTAGATGATTATAAATGACGCTGCAAAGATACAAACAAAAACAAGAAATACATTCATTTTCTTGCCTTTTTAATTGCATATTTATACCTTTTATTGTAACTTTGCGCCCGATTATATACAACATAATGTCTAACATTATTAATTTTATTATTTTCAATTAATTAAATGGCAGAATTAAAGAACGTAGCACCGTTGGCAGACTTCGACTGGAATGCTTATGAAAGCGGTGACACTCTGGTGAACGAGAGCCGCGAAGCTCAGGAAAAGGCCTACGAAGGCTCTTTAAACAAAGTAAATGACCACGAAGTGGTTGACGGTACGGTTATCGCGATGAACAAGCGTGAAGTGGTGGTGAACATCGGCTTCAAGTCAGACGGCATCATCCCGATGAGCGAATTCCGCTACAATCCCGATTTGAAAGTCGGAGACAAAGTCGAGGTTTACATCGAGAACCAAGAGGACAAGAAAGGACAGCTCATCCTTTCTCACAAGAAGGCACGCGCTACCCGTTCCTGGGATCGTGTGAACGAAGCCCTCGAAAATGAAGAGATCATCAAGGGTTACATCAAATGCCGTACGAAAGGTGGCATGATTGTGGACGTATTCGGCATTGAAGCATTCTTGCCGGGTTCACAAATCGACGTGAAACCCATCCGCGACTACGATGTATTCGTAGGAAAGACTATGGAATTCAAGGTCGTTAAAATCAACCAGGAATTCAAGAATGTCGTTGTTTCGCACAAGGCTCTTATCGAAGCCGAATTGGAACAACAGAAAAAAGAAATCATCAGCAAGCTTGAAAAAGGACAGGTACTTGAGGGTACCGTTAAGAATATCACCTCTTACGGCGTCTTCATCGACTTGGGCGGCGTAGACGGTCTGATCCACATCACCGACCTCTCTTGGGGACGCGTGAGCGATCCGAAAGAAGTGGTACAGCTTGACCAGAAGATCAATGTGGTTATCCTTGACTTCGACGACGAGAAGAAGCGTATCGCATTGGGTCTGAAACAACTGACTCCGCATCCTTGGGACGCTTTGGATCCGAACTTGAAAGTAGGTGACAAAGTAAAAGGCAAAGTTGTCGTGATGGCCGATTACGGTGCATTCATCGAAATCGCTCCGGGCGTAGAAGGTTTGATCCACGTATCGGAAATGTCTTGGAGCCAACACTTGCGTTCTGCACAGGACTTCATGAAAGTGGGCGACGAAGTAGAAGCTGTCATTCTGACTTTGGATCGTGAAGAACGTAAGATGTCTTTGGGCATCAAACAGCTGAAAGCCGACCCTTGGGAAAACATTGAAGAGAAATACCCCGTAGGTTCCAAACATACGGCCAAAGTACGCAACTTTACGAACTTCGGCGTATTTGTCGAGATAGAAGAAGGCGTAGACGGTTTGATTCATATTTCCGACCTTTCTTGGACAAAGAAAATCAAGCATCCGTCTGAATTTACGCAGATTGGTGCAGAAATCGAGGTTCAGGTATTGGAAATCGACAAAGAAAACCGCCGTTTGAGCTTGGGTCACAAGCAACTTGAAGAGAATCCTTGGGATGTGTTTGAAACCGTATTCACGGTGAACTCTATTCACGAAGGTACTATCGTCGAGATGTTGGACAAAGGCGCTGTAATCCAATTGGAATATGGTGTAGAAGGCTTTGCTACTCCGAAACATTTGGTGAAGGAAGACGGCAGCCAGGCTCAACTGAACGAAAAATTGCAGTTCAAGGTAATTGAGTTTAACAAGGAAAGCAAACGTATCATCTTGTCTCACAGCCGTATCTACGAAGATGCACAGCGCGCTGAAGCTAAAGAAGCCAAAAAAACAACTAACAGCGCCAAGAAAGGTACGAAAAAAGAAGAAACTCCGGTGATTCAAAACCAAGCAGCTGCTACCACCTTGGGTGACATCGACGCATTGGCTGCATTGAAAGCCCAAATGGAAAAAGGCGAATAAGCCACATTCCTAAATAGGAAAAAATACGAAAGAAAGGGTGATGATTATTTCTCATCGCCCTTTTTTATGTATTTTTGTACAATGAAACTCATATCCGGAAGGCATGGAAAAGTTTGAATTGACAATTTTGGGATGCGGGTCTGCACTACCTACCACACGGCACTTCGCCACGTCACAGGTCATCAACATCCGCGAAAAATTATACATGATTGATTGCGGAGAAGGAGCACAACTGCAGTTGAGGCGTTCGCGGCTTAAATTCTCGCGGCTGAACCATATATTCATCTCCCACCTGCACGGCGACCACTGTTTCGGTTTAATAGGCCTCATCTCTACTTTTGGCTTATTAGGGCGTACAGCGCCTCTATACGTACATGCCCCGGCGGCATTCGGCCCCATATTGCAAAGCCTGTTGAGCTTTTTTTGTAAAGGGTTAGATTTCCGTGTTGAGTTCTACCCCGTAGATACCTCGCGCCATACTTTGATTCATGAAGACCGCTCCGTCTACGTTTACTCCATCCCCCTGCGCCACCGTATCGAATGCTGCGGTTTCCTGTTTCAGGAGAAAGCCACTCTGCCACACATCCGGCGAGACATGATCGATTTCTACCGTATCCCGATCTGTGAAATCAATAACATCAAAAACGGAATGGACTGGACTACGGAAGACGGCACACTCGTCCCCAACCACCGGCTTACCGAACCATCGGACCCTCCACGCTCTTTCGCCTATTGCTCGGATACGTGCTATCTACCGGAACTTGCCCAATATATCCAAAAAGCAGATTTATTATTTCATGAAGCCACGTTCTCGCACGATGACCTGGCAAGGGCAAAAGAAACATTCCATACCACGGCCCTACAGGCAGCCACACTCGCACGGGACAGCCAAGTCAAAAAGCTCTGTATCGGTCATTTTTCGGCACGGTACGAAGACGAAAGCCAACTCCTGAAAGAAGCCCAAAGCATATTTGAACCGACAATCCTTGCAAGGGAAAATCTTCTCATAAAAATTTAACGAAGGGAAAAATCGTTTTTCACACAATAAAATTTGTTTCTTCCGTTAGGAATACCTATATTTGTACCATTAGAATAAATGAAGAATAAGACTATGATGAAAAAGACACTTCTTTTAATATTGACGACCTTCCTCCTGAATACCGCAGGAGTTTGTTGGGCGCAAGAAGAGAAGAACGAGCCGGAGACAGAACTTTCGGCCACATCCATAGTCGTGAAAGGCTCTACTTTATCAGTCTATAACGCCAACGGAAGCATATTGGAGATTTTCTCCCTGACAGGTACTAAGGTGGCAACAATAAGAATTGACAGCAACGAAAAAACAGTAGACTTATCTCTGAAGAAAGGCTGTTATATATTAAAGGTTAATAAAGTAGTGCGCAAGATTTCCATCCGCTAATTCATGTAATGGGATTTTCTCGTTTTTTCAATCTCTTCCTCTTCGGTCTGATTATCATTTCATGCCATGAAGAGAAAAGAAATGCAAACATCAACATCCAGTTGGACGATTTTGCAGATTGGAACATACGGGAATATAGTTTGTCCAGTCGGAAAATACGACATGAAATCGACAGCCTGCGGCTACTTCCTCTCAAAATGTATGCAGACGAGCATACCCGTAAATACTATGCCTCCAGTGCTCCTTTCCTTTGGATTACCCGCTCGGGCATAGATGAAAAAGCGGATACGTTACTGACTTACCTCCAAAAGGCTTCTTTGGCCGGTCTACGGGAAAGTAATTTTTATATATCCGAGCTTCAAACGAACCTGCGACGAATCCGTCAACTGGATTTCGACACCGAAAACAACATCAATTCCGTTTTCGGACGTACCGAGTTCCTGCTTACGAAAGCTTATCTCAGATACGTATGCGGACAACGCTTCGGATACGTCCAACCGAACTATATTTTCAACCGGTTAGAACAAACGGACACAACGAAAAAAGCTCCTTTTCGCCGATTGTATGACACCGAGACGGAAAGCGCGGATCAAGAATTCATCCATAAAGCCCTCTCTATACTGAAAGACGGGAACTTTACCGATTTTTTCCGGGACATACAACCCGATAACCCATTATACTACCAACTGACAAACCTTTGCCTGCAAACGCAAAATCCGGAAACACGCCGTAAAGCCATCGTCAATATCGAACGGAGCCGTTGGCGAACCCCTCGCGCCGCGCACGACAAGTACGTATGGGTCAACCTGGCTGCCGCGAAGCTTTATGCCGTAGACGAAAAGAAGCCGGAATATCTGGACATGAAAATATGCATCGGCAGCCCCAAAAGTAAAACCCCCATGTTGCAAAGCCGTATCGAAAGGGTAGACATGAATCCATATTGGAACATCCCATACAGCATTGTAAAAAAGGAGATAGCCCCTCGACATGCAGGAAACGAGGCTTATTTCTCACGCAACCGTTATCGTATTTTCAGTAAAGAAACCGGAGAAGAACTACCTCCTGCAGCAGTCACGGCCGACATGCTCACCAGTGGCCGTTACAGGGTACGCCAAGATAACGGAGAAGGTAATTCCTTGGGAAGACTTATATTCAGGTTTCCCAACAATTTCTCCATCTACCTGCACGACACCAACAACAAACAGGCTTTCAAGCGCACAAACAGAGCCATCAGCCACGGATGTATCCGAATAGAAAAACCGCTCGAACTGGCTGTCTTTTTATTAGATACACCAGAAGAAAAAACAGTAAACAGACTTCGGGAAGCTATCGGACTACCTCCGTTGAATTCATCTATTCCCATAGAAAAAAAAGAAGGCGAACCGTTGAAAGTAGGCATACAACGTTTCGATCCTTCCATACCTGTCGTCATAGACTATTACACCCTCTATCCGAAACCCGACGGCGGATGGGAAGAAAGTCCCGACCCATACGGTTATGATGAAATTTTACTCAAAAAGTTAGAAGCTTTTTAAACCATCTTCCCTTCCGGGTGTCCTATCTAAACAACGACTTGTACGAGCATGAATTCTACGGAGGAAACTTCACTCATCCACCGGCTGAACCAACCGGAACATCAACGCCAAGCATTTGAACAATTGGTGAACCTTTACAGCCCGCAGCTGTATCGTCAAATCCGCCGTATGGTATACAGTCATGACGACACCAATGACATTTTGCAAAATACATTTATCAAAGCATGGGTCAATTTAGACACTTTCCGCGGCGATGCCCGTCTGAGTACATGGCTTTACCGTATTGCCACCAATGAAACCCTGAACTTCCTACAACGGAAAAAAGACACGACCGGACTGGACGATGCCCCGTCGGCCATCGTCAGCCAACTGACGGCCGACGAATATTTCGATGGAAACGAAACGGAGCTTCAGTTGCAAAAAGCCATCGCCAGTTTGCCGGACAAGCAACGCGCCGTATTCCATTTAAAGTATTACGAAGAAATGAAATACGAAGAAATGAGCTGCATATTAGACACTAGCGTAGGTGCCTTGAAAGCCTCCTACCACCATGCCGTGAAAAAAATATGCGATTTTTTTAAATCCCAAGATTAAACCTTTTGAATCCGGAAATATCAAATATACAAAGAAAGGAATGCCAATTATGAAAGAAGAAGATTTCATCCGAAAAAAATACGGTTCCGGCAACCCGTTCAAGGTTCCGGAAGAGTATTTCGAGCAGTTTACGTCCGAATTGATGAGCAAATTGCCGGAGAAGGAAATGAAGCCTGTTCTCTCTATGCCCTCCCGCCGACGAACACGCATACGCACGCTATGGTATGCAGTGGCCGCCGCCCTATGCGGTGCCATGTTTCTCGGAACATATTATCTCCGGTCCGTAATTCACCCCCACAGTGAAAGCCCTGTGGCACAATATGGAGAGACCATAGAAACCGAAGACATCTATATGGATGACGTTCTCGATTACGCCATGGTCAGCAACCACGAAATCGCCCTATATTTGACAGATGTGTATTAATTCATAGACATAAAACCAGATGAAAAGAAAAATACTGCCCATGTTCGTCTTGTTTTGGGTACTCGGTCACATACAGTTCATGGCCCAACCGCCCAAAAGACAGTTCTCTCCTCAAGATTTTGTGAAGCGTCTGGAGAGTTTCATCGTACGTGAAGCCTGCCTGACTCCGACCGAAGCCACGGCCTTTTTCCCGATTTTCCACGAACTTCATGACAAACAACGGGGCATCAACTGGCAAATCAGGGAACTTAAAAAAAGAAGCCTCCCTGCCCATGCGACAGACAAAGATTACTATAACCTCATCAAAGAAATCAATAAATTAAAGATTGAGTCGGCCGAACTGGAAGACCTTTACTACAAAAAAATGTGCAAAGCGATTCCGGCCCGGAAAGTACATGAAGCGATGCAGGCCGAAGACCGCTTCCACCGTCGCATGTTACGTAAGTTCAGCAACCGGCCGGACAAGTCCAAGCAAAAGTAAGCACAGCTCGCAAGGCTGTGCTTTTTCGTTTCAAGTCCATATCTAAAGAATACATAAAAAAGCCCCCTCCCCATCCCGATAACAGATTAATCTTCGTAACTTTGAAGAAGATATATGATATAAACCCTAACATGTTTTCATCCATGCTGACCACCCTCTGCATCTTGATTCTTTCCGCCATATTTTTTGTCAGCGGAAAAATACGTTCCGACATCGTGGCATTATGCGCCTTAGTAGCCCTGCTGATATTCCAGATCCTCACTCCGGAAGAAGCCCTGTCGGGATTCTCCAACTCCGTAGTCATTATGATGGTGGGCCTGTTTGTCGTCGGAGGAGCCATCTTCCAGACCGGCCTGGCCAAAATGCTAAGTTCGCGCATTCTCAAACTGGCCGGAAACAGCGAGCTACGCCTGTTCATCCTCATCATGGCTGTCACCTCGGCCATCGGCGCTTTCGTCAGCAACACTGGTACCGTGGCCCTGATGCTCCCGATTGTCGTCAGTTTGGCGGCATCCAATCCCCACATGAACGCTAGCCGGCTACTTATGCCGCTGGCCTTTGCCAGCAGTATGGGCGGCATGATGACCCTAATCGGCACACCTCCCAACCTCGTCATACAGAACACGCTGACAGACGCGGGCTATCCCAACCTCTCTTTCTTTTCATTTCTTCCCGTAGGACTTATCTGCGTAGTTACAGGTACCATAGTCCTGCTGCCACTCAGCAAAATGTTCTTATCCAAGCGAGGTACAGAAAGCCGCACAGGCAAGCATTCGGGAAAGTCGCTCAAAGAGTTAGTACATGAGTACGGACTCTCCGACAACCTTTTCCGGTTAAGAGTCCCTGCACAGTCCGCGCTGAAAGGCAAAACCATCATAGAACTGGACATACGCCGCAGATACGGGCTGAACATCCTGGAAGTACGGAGAGGAGAGGCATCGCAACACCGTTTCCTGAAAACCATCACGCAAAAATTGGCCGAGCCGGACACCATCCTGCAAGCAGAAGACATCCTATATGTCAAAGGAGATTTCGAACAAGTACACACTTGGGCTGTAGCACACCGGTTGGAAATCCTTGACGGCCGGGCTTCGGAAGACATACGCAGAGACCGTTCGCTGGATTTCTATGACATAGGCATCGCAGAAATCGTCTTAATGCCGGCCTCAAGGATCGTCAACCGCACGATTAAAGAAATAGGCTTCAGAGACAAATTCAATGTTAACGTATTGGGTATCCGCCGTAAGAAAGAATACCTGTTGCAGGATTTGGGAGACCTTCGCATCCACTCCGGCGACGTACTACTCATACAAGGAACATGGAGCGACATCTCGCGGTTGAGCAAAGAGGATGAAGACTGGGTCGTATTGGGAGAACCGCTTGACGAAGCGGCCAAGGTGACCCTGGACTACAAAGCCCCGTTGGCAGCAGCCATCATGATACTGATGGTCGCCATGATGGTATTCGACTTCATCCCCGTAGCCCCCGTCACGGCAGTCATGATAGCCGGTATCCTGATGGTGCTGACCGGATGTTTCCGCAATGTGGAAGCGGCCTATAAAACCATCAATTGGGAAAGCATCGTGCTGATTGCCGCCATGCTTCCTATGTCGTTAGCCTTGGAAAAAACGGGAGGAGCCGAGTTCATATCCAACAGCCTTGTCAACGGACTGGGCAGTTACGGCCCTTTGGCACTCATGGCCGGAATCTATTTCACGACCTCCCTGATGACCATGTTCATCAGCAACACAGCGACGGCCGTATTGTTGGCTCCCATAGCTTTGCAAAGTGCGCAACAGATTGGTGTCAGCCCTGTCCCTTTCCTGTTTGCCGTCACCCTCGGTGCCAGCATGTGTTTCGCGTCTCCGTTTTCCACTCCTCCCAACGCATTGGTCATGCCGGCCGGCCAATACACCTTCATGGATTACGTCAAAGTCGGATTGCCGCTGCAAATCATTATGGGCATCGTCATGATATTCGTACTGCCCTTGCTTTTCCCCTTCTGACTTCACCTTCGAAGTTACAGATAATCTTAAGCTAAAAGTAGGGTTCAGACACACTCCGAACCGTCTTCAGATATTGGATTTTCATTCTGCGCCAAACGATTTTTCAATCTCCTGCGATTGATTTTTCGTTTGGCGCAGAACGATTTCACGTTGTAAGGCAGATGATTTTTGCCTCTCAAAAAAGCACAAAAAGTTACTTTAAACAAAAAATATGCAACGCAGCCGAAAACAAGATAATCCCATACCGCTTACCTTTGCAACGTACTGAAAGGACAGGAAAAACAATATAAACAAAAAACATCATTTGAATGCCATGTATGTATCTACGTTAAAACTTCAACCCGGAATATGTCTGAAAACGGTGTTCGCATTACTATTGGCCGCCTCCGCCTCTGCATGCCATTGCCGTAACGCACGGACGTGTCCGGACAAGCAAAGACTCATCGTCACCACAGACCTCGGGGGCACGGACCCGGACGATACCCAGTCGATGATTCATCTTCTGGTATGTTCCAATGCGATAGACATCGAAGGGTTGGTCAGCTCGCAGGTCTGGTCGGACATGCCGGACAAGGTGGACCGAATTCATGAAATTGTCGGGCAATTTGAAAAAGTCCTGCCACGCTTGAAAAAACATGCGGAAGGCTATCCTGAACCGGGCTACCTCTGCTCCGTCATCCGGCAAGGCCAAAAGACATCCAATATGGCGGGCGTGGGAGACGGCAAAGCATCTCCCGGCTCCGAACTCATCATCGAAGCCGTGGACAAAAAGGAGGACCTGCGACCGGTATGGATTGCCGCTTGGGGCGGCATGAACACTGTGGCTCAGGCACTTTGGACTGTGACGCACACGCGCTCCCCCGAAGACATCGAAAGGTTCGTACGTAAAATCCGCATCTATGATGTGTTGGGACAGGACGACGCTGGTGCTTGGATTGCCAAGAACTATCCCGGCATCTTATACATCCGTAACAAAGCGGTTTACGGATGGACACCATCGGACACGTGGGTCAGGGAAAACATACAAAGCCACAGCCCGTTCGGGAAATGCTATCCCGACAAGGAGTGGGTGTTTGAAGGAGATTCGCCATCTTTCCTTTACGTATATGCCAACGGGCTGAATGTCCCCGAAGAACCTACTTTCGGGGGATGGGGCGGACGCTTTTCCACTCACAAGGCCAAGAACGTGCGAGGTATGGATTTCATCACCCGGAGCGGGAACAACGAAAGCCAATACGATCCGTACTGCATGTACGTCAGCGCAGCCGAAGGAGGCGAGGCTATAAAAAGATGGCAACAGGAAATATGGAACGACTTCGCTGCACGCATGGCATGGACTACCACAAGCGAATATTCCGCCGTCAACCACCATCCTACAGCCATTGTGGACGGGCATGACGACATGAACTGCATATATAAAAAGGTGAAGGCAGGCCGTGATATGGAATTCGACGCTTCCGCATCTTACGACCCCGATGGGAATCCGTTGGATTTCCGTTGGGAAATCTATGCCGAACCCAGTACGTATAAGGGTAAGGTAAACATGGAAAACGGGGATTCCCTGAAATGCCGCATACACATCCCGGCAGAGGCATCCGGAAAGTCCCTGCACGTCATTCTCTCCCTGACCGACCGGGGCACGCCGGCACTGACGGCATATAAACGGATAGTCGTACAAGTATTATAAGAAACGGGGCGTTACAAGTCGCCCCGTTTCTCCATTTCTTTCGCCTCGTTCCAAAGCGCATCCATTTCTCCCAAGGTCATATCCTTCAAAGATCGTCCTTGGCGGATGGAATGTTGCTCCACATAATTGAACCGCCGGATGAACTTGCGGTTCGTACGCTCTAAGGCGTTGTCAGGATTGATATGATAAAGCCTTCCGGCATTGATGACACTGAAAAGGAAATCGCCGAACTCATCGGTGGATTTCTCCTTGTCCCCCCGAGCCAGTTCTGCCTGCAATTCGCCAAGCTCTTCCCTCACCTTGCCCCATACGTCCTCTTTCTTTTCCCAATCGAAGCCGACATTACGAGCCTTGTCCTGAATGCGGTAAGCCTTGATGAGCGAAGGCAAAGCTTCCGGCACGCCACCCAACACGCTCTGGTTGCCGTCTTTCTCCTTCAATTTGATTTGTTCCCAATTCTGGCTTACCTGGCCTGCCGTGTCTGCCTGCGCTTCGCCGTACACATGCGGATGGCGGAAAATCAGTTTGTCCGTCAACTTGTCACACACGTCTGCTATATCAAAATCCCCCGTCTCACTGGCAATCTTGGCATAGAAACACACGTGCAGCAGCACGTCGCCCAACTCCTTGCAAATGTTTTTCTTGTCGTCTTTCATCAGGGCGTCACACAACTCAAAGGTTTCCTCTATCGTGTTCGGCCGCAAACTCTCGTTCGTCTGTTTCCTGTCCCACGGACACTTTTCGCGCAACGTATCCAACACGTCGAGGAAACGCCCGAAAGCCTCTAATTTTTCTTCTCTGCTATGCATAAATATTCCTGTTTATCCCGCAAAAATACGCTTTTTTCCCGCTTCGCCCAATACCGACGGGACATTTTTGCCATAATAAACACCGATGGCAGAGACTCGGTAAATACGATAGCCACTATCGAAACTTTCGCGAACGAAAACTTTCCGGAGAACGATAAACCGCCTACTTTTGCGGCATCAAAAAGAAAAAAGACATGAATAATCAGATGACCATTTGGATTTTAACCGTAGGTTGCTTATTTTTGATTTTTATTTTCAGAAGCATCCAAAAGGTGCGCAAGGAAACGGGAGACAGCAAGATTCTTGAAATAGGAAACGAAAACAATATCTATGACGAATTCGACGACGACGAATCATAAAGAGGCACTCATTGCAGAGACGGATATTCCTGCAACGCCGAAAGATGCATGCATCTTTCTTTCCGACTACGCCGCATGGCTCTTAGGATGCGGTGCCACATGTATCCGTATAGAAAAGAATGTAAAACGGATGGCCGACAGATGGAACATGGTATCGGAAATGACCATCTTGCCCTCTCATATACACATGACGGTATGGAACGATGACCGCAGCCACTCGTACAGCAATATCGTAAGGCTGCATCATACGGGCATCAGTTTCGACATCAATACCCAACTGAGCAAATTAAGTTGGGCGATAGCCGACCGGAAAATAGGTTTCGCAGAGGCCCGCCGGAATTTTGAAGCCATCGTGCAGACCCGACCGGCCAATCCTTGGATGGTGTGGATACTGGCATCCTTGGCCAACATGGCATTTTGCCGTCTGTTCGGAGGAGATTTCATAGCCATGGCCATCGTACTGACAGGGACATTGGCAGGCTACAAACTGAAACAGGTCATGTTGGAAGACAGGCAAGACGTACGTTTCGTTTTCTTCTGCTGCGCGTTCTTCTCTTCCGTAATCGGTGCGGCGGGTTACGTATTCGACCTCAGCGATACACCGGAAATCGCCCTTGGCACCAGTGTCCTGTACCTGATACCGGGCATTCCTTACATTAACTCCGTAAGCGACCTTCTGGACGGCCACTATATCAGTTCATTCAGCCGTTTCATGAATGCCATGGTACTGACCGCTTGTTTGTCGGCCGGCTTGTGCGGCGGTTTATTACTCATGAATATCAAATGGCTTTAACGATGATGACTTATCTCTTCAATATTCTTCAGGACGGATTCTTTGCGGCGATTGCTGCCATCGGCTTTGCCAGTATCAGTAATCCTCCGCGTCAGGCTTACAAGTATTGTGCCCTCATAGCGGCTTTGGGCCACGCCACACGGTATGTCCTCACCCACAACGCTTACGGTGAGATGCACCTCATCGGTGCTAGCTTCATCGCGTCGTTGGTCATCGGCGTACTGACAGTGTTTCTGGCTCCACGTGCCAAATGCCCGGCGGAGACCTTCTCCTTCCCTGCACTGCTACCCATGATTCCGGGAATGTACGCCTACCGTACGATTGAAGCTCTTTTGCTCTGCCTGACCTATCAGGAAGAACATGCTTTCAACCACTATTTCTATCTGTTGTCCTACAACGGTTTGACTTGCACATTTATTATATTGGGAATGGTCGTAGGAGCCACGCTACCCATCTTCCTGTTCAAGAACACTTCATTTAAAGCCACACGCTAATCACCGACAATATGGAATTACGACAACTCAGGTATTTCGTCAAAGCAGCCGAAACACTCAACTTTTCCGAAGCCGCCAAAGGGCTGTACATCACACAAAGTACATTATCCCAGCAAATCCGACAACTGGAAACCGAGTTGGACGTACAACTCTTCCAACGCAACAGCCATGAAGTGACGCTGACCGAAGCCGGAGCGGAACTTTTGCCATACGCCAAAGAAACCCTGTATGCCGCCGACACGTGCAAAGAGCACATACGCGACCTGCAACAACTGCTCACCGGCACGCTAAACATCGGCGTGACCTATTCGTTCAGCCCGATTCTGACGGAAACTGTGTTGGCTTTCATGAAACTGTACCCCGAAGTGAAACTGAACATTTTCTACAAGACCATGACGGAACTGATGCAAATGCTCGTCAAGCGAGAAGTGGATTTCGTATTGGCCTTCAAGCCCACACGCCGTTACGAACAGATCGAATCGCACATCCTCTTCGACAACCACCTGTCGGTCATCGTGCGTTCCGACCATGCTTTGGCCCAAAAACAGAAAGTGACACTCAGCGAACTGGAAAAATATGAATTCGCCCTGCCTAGCAAAGGCTTGCAGGCCCGGAACACATTCGACCAAGTGTTTTCCGAACGCGACTACAAATTCAAAGTCCGTGTGGAACTGAACGAAGTCAATATCCTGCTGAAACTGATTAAGAAAAGCAATCTGGTGACCATACTCTCCGAAGCCACCATACACGACGAAACGGATGTCAAAGCCATCCCGTTGGATGTCAAGGAATATGAGATGGAAGGATGCATCCACACCTTAAAGCACACCTACCGGAAGCACTCGGCCCTCAAATTCATCCAACTGCTCAGTGAATCGAACGCCATCCGCGAAAGGATGCACACTTGGTTAGGATAGCAAGTTAGAACGGGGTCTCAACGTACTGCCGGTCAAGAGCACATGGCGCCGCAAAACCAACCAACCGAACAAGACACAGCCTTTCAGGATACTGGACAGACTGATGGCCCACCATACGCCGGCTATCCCCCATCCCCAATGTCCTAAAAGCAAAGCCAGAGGGATGCGCAACATGTTGCCGGTGATACTGACCAAAGCCGGGGGCACCGTACGCCCGGTACCGTAGAAAACACCTTGCGTAGTGATCTCAAGCATCATAAAAATCATGGAATAACTATCTATTTTCAAGAAAAGCCCTCCGGCACGGTAAGCATCCTGCTCCGGTGTAATAAGGGAAAAAATCCATTCGCCGCCTACATAAAACAAGGCCGTGCATCCGATACCTATGGCAGCCGTAATCCCCAACGTCATTTTAAACGCCTTGCGGATACGCTCCTCACATCCGGCCGCATAGTTTTGTGCCACGAAGGTACCCAGTGCAGTGCTGAATCCTTGTGAGCTGTACCAAGCTATGGCTTCCAACTGCCCACCGGCCGTCAAAGTCATTACCCCCAAATATCCTCCCTCTGCCGATGCCGTACGCCCCATGAACAAACTAATCAAAGAGAAAAAGATATTCAACAAAGCCACCGGCAACCCGACTTTGAAGATTAAAGGTACATAAGGCAAACGCAACGGAACCAATATCCGAAAACCTTCGAACAACCGGTGCCTCCTCATCAATACGTAAAAAAACATCAGGCAAACCGTAGCCTGAGAAATCCAAGTAGCCCAAGCTGCCCCCAAAATCCCCATGTCGAGACCTAAAATGAAAAGCGGGTCAAGCAGCATATTGAGTGCCAATCCTATTCCATTTACATAAAAAGGAACCTGCGTATGCCCCGAAGCATTGTAGATTCCGGTGAAAGCAGCAGACGTAAAAATAAAAGGGAAAGCCGTAGATACCACCCGCAAATAGTCCACTGACAACTGCGACACATCACGTTCCATCCCGAATATCCCTATCAACGGAGTAGCACACGTCCAGATTAATGTAGTCCATACTATGGAAATCAACAAAGCCAACGTCAGATTATGCGATGCATAAGCCTGTGCCTTATCCATACGCTGTGCACCTATGCACTGGCCGACATTTACCTCCGAACCAACCTTGTTGATAAGAGCCAGGGAATTACTCGTCCAAGTCAGCACCCCGACTGCCCCAATAGCCGCAACCGATTTGCTACCCAAGCTTCCTACCCAAGCCATATCGGTAAAACTATAGGCCATTTGGACAAATGACGAGCCCATGACGGGAAGAGCCAGTCTCACCAGTTGTCCGCGAATAGAACCGCAGGTCAAATCTTTAACGTATTGCATCATAGGAATAAAAAAGCTGAAAAGCGGTGCAAAGATAGTGATAATCCGGAAGATTAGTCTTTTTTCATATTTATTATTAGGCAAAATGCAATAAAACAAACTACTTTTGCAGCCGAATTATCCTATACCGTTTGAACATCCAACCCATTATGAAATGAAATATCCATTGAACAAGAAAGAATTGAGATTTAAGAAAAAGAAGTTTCTTTATGCTTTTATATGCATCGCATTGGTGGTAGGCGTATACTGGATTCTGACCCGCGAGAAACAACCGGCCCCCGAAATTCCGGTGGTCTCCGTCATGCCCGTGGAGCAGCAAAATGTGGAAATCTTCGGAGAATACGTAGGACGCATACGTGCCCAACAGTTCGTGGAAGTACGTGCCCGTGTGGAAGGTTTCCTGGAGAACATGTTATTTGAAGAAGGCACGTACGTCAGCCGCAACCAGGTTCTTTTTGTCATCGACCAACGACAATACCGTGCCAAAGCCGACAAAGCGCGTGCACAATTAAAAAAAGACGAGGCACAAGCCCGAAAGGCCAAACGCGACTTGGACCGCATCAAGCCCTTGTACGAACAAAATGCAGCCAGCCAGTTGGATTTGGACAATGCCGTGGCAGCATACGAAACGGCTGTGGCCAGCGTGGGAATGAGCCAAGCCGATCTGGACCAAGCGGAACAAGAGCTGGGCTACACCATCGTGCGTTCCCCCATCTCCGGTCACATCAGCGAGCGGCATGTAGACTTGGGTACTTTGGTGGGCAGCGGCGGCAAATCGCTGTTGGCTACTATCGTCAAGAGCGATACGGTACTGGTGGACTTCAGCATGACCGCCCTCGACTACCTCAAGAGCAAGGAACGTAACGTAAATATCGGGCAAAAGGACCAGAACCGCTCTTGGCAGCCTACCGTCACCATCACGTTGCCGGACAACACGACCTATCCTTTCAAGGGATTGGTGGACTTTGCGGAACCCCAAGTAGACCCGCGGACCGGCACCTTTTCCGTACGTGCGGAAATGCCTAATCCGGACCACGTGCTGTTGCCGGGACAGTTCACAAAAGTCAAAGCCCTGCTTGATGTCCGCGAGAAGGCCACGGTGGTCCCGCAAAAGGCACTTATTATCGAAAAAGGCGGGGCTTACGTCTTTGTCATGCGTAAAGACTCCACCGTGGAACGGCGTTTCATCGAATTAGGACCGGAATTCGGGAACCACGTCGTAGTGGAACGCGGCCTGGTTCCGAACGAACAGCTTGTCACCGAAGGTTACCATAAGCTGACCCCCGGCATGAAAGTGCACGTAGCCACGGCTGAGACAAACGAAAAGAAACAGCAAACGAAAACTGCCCAATAATCAAGAAGCCCATGAAAGTGACTTATTTCATTGACCGTCCGGTGTTCTCGATGGTCATATCCATACTGATTGTCATCGTGGGATTCATAGGTCTGACCTTATTGCCCATTGACCAATATCCTCAAATTACGCCTCCGGTAGTCAAGATCAGCGCATCCTACCCGGGAGCCAGTGCGCTGACGGTATCGCAGGCCGTAGCCACCCCCATCGAACAGGAACTGAACGGAACACCGGGCATGCTGTATATGGAATCCAGTAGTTCCAATTCCGGAGGTTTTTCCGCCACGGTTACGTTCGACATCTCTGCCGACCCCGACTTGGCGGCTGTAGAAATACAGAACCGCGTGAAACTGGCAGAATCACGTCTGCCTGCCGAGGTGATACAAAACGGAATCTCCGTGGAGAAACAGGCTCCTAGCCAACTCATGACCTTATGCCTGACTTCCGACGACCCGAAATTCGATGAAATCTATCTGAGCAACTTTGCCACCATCAATGTGCTCGACGTATTGCGACGCATACCGGGTGTAGGCCGTGTGTCGAACATCGGAAGCCGCTATTACGCCATGCAGATATGGGTTCAACCGGACAAGTTGGCCAACTTCGGCCTGACGGTACAGGACGTGCAGAACGCCTTAAAAGACCAAAACCGCGAATCCGCAGCAGGCGTACTCGGACAGCAACCCATAGAAGGTTTGGACATCACCATCCCTATCTCTACCAAAGGGCGGCTCTCTACCGTCAGCCAATTCGAGGAAATCGTGCTCCGTGCCGATGCAGATGGCTCGCTCATCCGGCTGCGCGACGTGGCACGCATCTCGCTCGAAGCCCAGTCTTACAACACGGAAAGCGGTATCAACGGAGGGAATGCTGCCGTACTCGGCATTTACATGCTACCGGGAGCAAATGCCATGGAAGTGGCAGAGAACGTGAAAAAGGCCATGGACGAAATCAGCAAGAACTTTCCGGAAGGACTGGAATATGAGATTCCGTTCGACATGACGACTTACATTTCGGAATCCATCCACGAAGTGTACAAGACGCTCTTCGAAGCATTGGTATTGGTGATTTTCGTAGTTTTCCTTTCCCTGCAAAGTTGGCGTGCCACGCTGATACCCGTCGTGGCCGTACCGATTTCCCTTATCGGAACTTTCGGCTTCATGCTGATATTCGGATTCTCGCTTAACATGTTGACTTTGTTGGGACTGATTTTGGCCATCGGTATTGTGGTGGACGACGCTATCGTCGTGGTAGAGAACGTGGAACGCATCATGGAAGAAGAACATCTCGGCGCATACGAAGCCACAAAGAAAGCCATGACAGGACTGGCCGGTGCCCTGATAGCCACATCATTGGTATTGGCAGCCGTGTTCGTGCCAGTAAGCTTCCTGCCGGGCATCACGGGACAACTCTACCGCCAGTTCACCGTAACGATTGTGGTATCGGTACTGATTTCTACGGTAGTTGCCCTGACGCTAAGTCCGGTCATGTGCTCGCTCATCCTGAAACCGGCCAACCCGAACAAACCTAAAAACATCGTTTTCCGCAAAATCAACGAATGGTTGTCCGTCGGAAACCACAAATACATCCAAGGAATCCAAAAAGTCTTGATACATCCTAAACGAATCATTCTGAGTTTTTGCCTGGTCATCGGGCTGACTTTCGTCCTTCACCGTATGGTGCCGACCAGTTTCCTCCCGGTAGAAGACCAAGGATATTTCAAGGTGGAACTGGAGCTTCCGGAAGGAGCCACACTCGAACGTACACGGAACGTGACCGAACGTGCCATCCGTTACCTGATGGAGAACCCGGCTGTGGAATACGTACAAAACGTAACCGGAAGCAGCCCCCGCGTAGGTACGAGCCAAGCGCGTAGCGAACTGACCGTCATCCTGAAACCATGGGAGGAACGGGACAAGACCACGATTGATGAAGTCATGGCCGAGGTCAAAACGCATTTTAAGGAATACCCCGAATGCAAAGTCTACCTGTCCACCCCTCCGGTCATTCCCGGGTTGGGTTCATCGGGCGGCTTTGAGATGCAACTGGAGGCGCGTGGCGACGCCACATTCGAGAACCTCGTACAGGCCACCGACACCTTATTATATTATGCGGCGCAACGCAAGGAACTGTCGGGACTTTCATCTTCCCTCCAGGCCGAGATTCCGCAGCTTTATTTCGATGTGGACCGCGACAAGGTGAAACTGTCCGGCGTACCAATGGCCGACGTTTTCTCCACGATGAAAGCCTATACCGGGTCGGTCTACGTCAACGACTTCAACATGTTCAACCGTATCTACCGCGTGTACATACAGGCTGAAGCCGACTACCGTGAGCATCCCGAAAACATCAATTTGTTTTTCGTACGCGGAAGCAACAACGCCATGATACCACTGACCTCCTTAGGTACGACTTCCTATACGACGGGGCCGGGCAGCATCAAACGTTTCAACATGTTCAACAGTGCCATTATCCGAGGAGACGCCGCCGACGGTTACAGTTCAGGACAAGCCATGGAAGTCATCGAACAGGTAGCCCGCGAGCATCTGCCCGACAACATCGGCGTGGAATGGAGCGGACTGTCCTATCAGGAAAAACAAGCGGGCGGGCAGACCGGCCTCGTGCTGATGCTCGTGTTCATCTTCGTTTTCCTGTTCCTTGCAGCCTTGTATGAGAGTTGGATGGTACCCATCGCCGTACTGCTGTCCCTGCCGGTAGCCGCCCTCGGTGCATACCTTGGCATCACGCTTTGTGGGTTGGAAAACGACATTTATTTCCAAATCGGACTGGTGATGTTGGTCGGACTGGCCGCCAAAAACGCCATCCTGATTGTCGAATTTGCCAAAGACGAAGTAGATCGTGGCGGAGACTTGGTAGCCTCGACCCTCCATGCGGCACGCCTGCGTTTCCGTCCCATCCTCATGACTTCACTGGCCTTCATTTTGGGCATGTTGCCCATGGTAGTGGCCAGCGGTCCCGGCTCGGCTAGCCGCCAAGCCATCGGCACGGGCGTATTCTTCGGTATGATAGTGGCCGTATCGGTCGGCATCCTGTTGGTACCGTTCTTCTTTGTGCTGATATACAAAGCCAAAGGCAAATTCAACCGCAAACGCCTTTCCGGTGCCGGACTCATCTTATTGGCAGCCGGCACGGGACTGTCATCCTGCCAAATCGGCAAATCCTATACCCGTCCGGATATGCCCTTGCCCGCCCGGCTCGACACGCTTACGCAAGACACGGCATCCATAGGCGACCTCTCGTGGTGGGAACTTTATAACGACACTACTCTTCAACAGCTGATTCACCGGGCACTCACGTACAATAAAGACCTGAAAATAGCATCGGCACGAATGAATGAATTGGCAGCCCTGAAACGTGTCGACTTTGCGAACATGTTTCCACAAGCCACCGCTCGCCTGAACGGCAATCGTGAAACGACAAACTACGGCGGTGACAAATTCGATGCCGACTCGGAACTCAGCCTTACCGCTTCCATTTCTTGGGAACTTGACTTGTGGGGCAACCTCCGTTGGGCACGAGACCGCAGCACGGCGGAATTTCTGGCTTCGGTGGAAAACTGCCGGGCCGTAAAAATGGGGTTGGTGGCACAGGTGGCACAGTCTTACTTCGAACTGATGGCGTTGGACAACGAACTGGCCATCGTGCGCCGTACATTGGAAGCTCGGCGAGAAGGCGTACGGTTGGCAGAAATCCGTTTCAAGGGTGGGCTGACCTCCGAAATCGTATTCCAACAAGCTAAAGTGGAATTGGCCAAGACGGCCACCATGGTACCAGACCTGGAACGCAGGATTTCCCTGAAAGAAAGCGAAATCGCACTCTTGACTGGTGATTTCCCCTACGCCGTAAACCGCAACATCCTACCCGAAGAAATACAGTTGCCCAACGCTCTTCCCTTGGGGTTGCCCTCCACGCTTCTGGAACGACGCCCCGACATACGGAAAGCCGAACGGGAGCTGATGGCTGCCCATGCCGAAGTTGGATTGGCTTACACCAACATGTTCCCCCGCCTGGCACTGACCGCCACATTAGGTACGGAAAGCGAAACGCTTCGGGATTTCCTGAAATCGCCCTACTCCTACCTTGCAGGCAACTTACTGAGCCCCCTCTTTGCCATGGGCAAAAACCGTGCAGCCCTGAAAGCGAAACGGGCCGCTTACGAAGGTGCCGTGGCCGAATATGAGCAAACAGTGCTCACAGCCTTCAAGGAGACACATGACGCCATCATCAACTTCAACAAAATAAAAGACATCTACGAGTCGCGCCGCCAACTGGCCGAAGCTTCGCGCACGGCAGTGGAGTTGGCACAACTGCAATACATCAACGGGGTCATCGGTTACCTGGACCTTCTGGACGCCCAACGTAACTACTTCGACGCCCAAGTGTCGTTGAGCAACGCCGTGTGCAACAAACAGCTGATGATTATCAACCTCTATAAAGCCCTCGGCGGAGGTTGGAAGTAATTTATTTATTCCCCCACTTTCTTGCAATTAACACAGAAAGTGGGGGAATGTATATTTCATCACTATTTTTCTTTGACCTGTCCCTTGTAATACATCACCCTTGGCTTAGTTCCCATATATACATATTTGATAAAAGAATAGACAGAATCCCTTCCGGCTTCTATATCCTCCACCATTTCCTGTTCCCATTTCGGCTCAAAGAATCTCCGCCCGATATCCCGCGAGCCAGCAAAGAGCCCCTCCACATTGCCATCTTGATTCCTGATGCTAATCGTAGCCAACTGGTCGAGCAGTCCATAATCTTCACGGGCGGCATCAAAAAAATACTGCAAATAATAAGTCTCACCTTTCCTGACAATCCGAGGATAGGCATAGTCGCGATAATAATCAGGAGCAAGCTGCAAAATGACCAGACTTCCCTTGGCTTTTAGGTATGCCGCCCGTTCATCCCTCGGCCAATGAGAAAGCCACCCGCCATTTTTCTCCAAAAGCTTCTGGCAAACCTTCTTTGCCCTTTTAATCAGCCTGTCATGCTCACGCAACGTCAACGGGTAGGGATTCACCGCACTCACATAGCCATAAACCATCACTGAATCTACCTTTTCTCCTTGTGCCGGGGCTGCCAGCACACCACCGCACGCGAGCATCCCGGCCATCCATATTTTCATTATCGTCTTCATCGCTTCCACCTCTTTTCTATAATTTTCGGTATTACTTCATGCCTCATCACGATATTCCCCTTGTAATTCCTGTTGGGAATGATATAAGGGAATGGAATCCATGTCTTTGCCAACCCGTCTTCCCACTCCGGAGGGTAAAGCCTTATCCCAATATAATAGGGTACCTCAAAAGAATAAGCCTGCGCATCCTCATCACACACCTTCACCTCTACCATACCATGACGCCGGGCATCTTTTTCATACGCCCGGTCTTCAATTCTTGGATCAAACCAAAACAAGGCACTGTACACCTTGATGGCACGCTCTCGTTCATACACTCTCATTTCCGTTACGGACATCTCCCTAATATTCATGTTGTCCGAATAATAATCCGGCAACAACTGCAATATGACTTTCTTGGCCTTGGCTTCCAGGTATGCCCAACGTTCTTTAAAATTCCACTCTCCCAAGCGACGGTATTCGTTTTCCTTGAGCAGACTGTCGCAAACCGACCTGTATTTCTCCACCCGATCCAAACGTTCGGTTTCCGTCATAGGGAATGGGGGCGGAACCACCATCAGGTAGTTTCCCAACGTCACAGTCCTGCGTCCCTCCACATGGTAGGTATACTCCCGGTAACGCTCCTGCGCCCCACCACACAAGCAGGCACTTGCAAGCCCTATGGCACATATCACTTTAACTCCGTTTCTCATAATCCCATTCAATAAGTGTCCAAATCCGCCCAACTTTTCGGAGTCGGACGACGTTCTTCACGATTCTCGTAATAAAGTTTAGCAGCCTGATGCAAATCATGGCCACCATATATCTCCCCCTCAAAGTCTGCACTATAATCATAAAGATAAAAGGCGATACCGTGCGCACCCACGGCTTGTATATCCCCACCGGAAAACCCCACTCCCCGATGCGCCTCCGGTGGACAATAAGTCAACGGGGTATGTGTATGGAAAAAACCGATAGGATACCAAGCCTCATCCAAAGGATCCAATGGAGAAATGATTTCAGGAGCAGTAAAATCCGTATGGGCGGTTTCGTCACAATTCATAATCCATGGCCCATCTTTGATTTCATCTCTCTGCACCGAGACCTCACCATTTTTTGCCACTGCATATATCCAAAAAGACTTTTCCCTCCTTCCCATTTCACTGGCATCTTCCAAAGTTTCATTCCAAGCCTCATACATGTCATCTGACAGTGCTGCTTCAATTTCTAATGGATCCGGAAACCACACCTCTACGTTTTCCACCTTTGAGACTCTAATGGTATCCTTTTTTCTCATTTTGGACGACTAACTTAAACTTCCATTCCCCAGGAATGGACAAGAAAATACGGGGTACCACCTTCTGACTCACCTCTCCATCGGCATATATGATACCTTCTGTATAATGGATAGACGGATCATCGATTATTTTATAATTCGGTTCTGCCCCGATATTCCCTATCACGTAATACCGCCATCCGTCATATTCCCCTTCCGGAAACGTCAACACATTCTCTTTCCTTACGCCCATATAGTCTTGTACCATCTAAATTGAGTGACAATCTCGAATCCATCGCAAAAACGACTCCATTCTTTTTTAATATCCTGACGCCATATTCGTCAAACGACTCCTCTTCCGTACAAGAAACGATGACTATCAACAACATGAACACATAAATTATTTTTTCTTTCATAAACCTTATTTTTAAGATGGCTAAAAATAGAAACAAATATGAGAAACGGATGCTAATAATCATTCAGCCCATCACTCATTTAATATATTTAACGAAAGTTAGACAAGTTGTGATGATATAACACATATCGGATACAGCACTTTTTTAATAATCAACCCAAATAACGGTTTAAACAGCAAATCAAGCCAGAACAGAAATTCAAAAAGAGACAACAATGCCCAAAAGAAATCCCTCAAAAATGCGCGCCAAACGATTTTCCGCTTTCAAGAGGACAAAAAGACGGGCAACGTAGAGGATGAAAATCCCTTTTCCGGAAATCAGTTTTTGTGTTCTTCTTCCTCCTTCCGTTTCTTTTCTTGAATCAAACTCATGAAAGCCGAAGATATAAGACCAGTGGGAATGGCTATCATCGCAATGCCTACCATACAAATCACACCGCTCAGCAACCGTCCCAATGCCGTAACCGGATAGACATCCCCATAACCCACGGTGGTGAACGTCACCACAGCCCACCAAAAACCGTCGCCGATATTGGCAAAGGCTTCGGGTTGTGCCTCGTGTTCGATATAGTACATCAGGATGCCCGAAAACCCTAAGAGGATGCCACAAGCCGTACAAGCCGTTATCAATTCATCCTTCACCATCTGCAACACACGTCCGATAAGTTGGAACGAGCGGGAATAGCGTATCAACTTAAAAATCATTAAGATGTAGGCCAGTACCGCCAAATGTACAAAGATGGTCTCCCGATACAGGTAAATGATGAGAAAAGGGATGACAGCCACAAAATCTATCAAACCATAAAACGAAAACAAATACCTGAAACGGGAACGCCAAGCACGATACTGACGATATTGGACAGGAGCTGCTATGATGCGCAACACATATTCGACCGTAAAGACGAAGGAGGCCAAATAACAAAAGCTGTATAATTGCAGGCGATAAGGTGCAGAGGACTCGAAAGAACTGCAAATCACGGAGAAAATCGCCCCGACAATGAAAAACAAGACCGTATAGCGGAACCACCTTGTCGTTAAATATCGGTGTACGGCAAGATACAACTTTTCATGATGAATCACGAACCTCTTCCTGCCCCGAGCCGGAATCGTAGGATGCGCCCTGTGTTTTATTTCCATTTTATCACTAATTAAACATCCAAAGGTAACATTTTATTCTTGAACCTCCATCTCCTTATTAGTTTTTATAAAGAAGAATCGCGTTGATATGTAATATATATTAAAATCATGTTTTTTATACCTATTTTCTTGTCTATCCTAAAACATTTCATTATAATTGTCAAATTCAGGAGATAAAGATGTAGTTGGCATTCAGCCCTACAAGAACAAGGGGGTGAGAAAAGACTATTTTTGTTTATTAAAAAACGGACGCTTATGAAACAGAAAATTCTCAGCTTAATCATTATTCTAATGGCAGGAGCACAGCCCTTATTTCCTTTCGAGTGGGAAGAAGACACCTTGACCAAAGAGGTGGACTTTAGTGAGGAGGTAGACGATGTTGTACAAGATGGTGATGCTTGGTGCGTCTATGCCTCCATGGAAGCGGTAGACGGTACGGAGCAATGTACGCATTGTTTTAACTATATCCACAATTTCTTAGTTGGAAAAGACTACAACGTCTATGGTTCATCTTACATTCCTGATGACAAATACAAAGCTGCGATGGAGATGTTCAATAATAATTCTAACTCGACATGCACTTCCAAAGAAACTTTCTCAAAGTTCGGAGTGGCAGGAGGAGACAACCGCTTCTTGGAATCGGAAGGATATAACAATGTCAGCGGTACGACTTTTGCGAAACAACTGATGGATCCAAACGAATACATATCCTCTCCCGTTTTATTGCAAAAAGCAGACGGAGAATTTGGACATTGCGTCGTATTCGTACGCTCTCAATATTATAATAAAGATTGGTACGACCGCTCAAGTTCCATAACGATAATGGATCCATCCGATGGTCATATACATGATATAAGTTGGGACGACTTAATGAGTTATGACGCGGTGTATAGCAAATAAGTCTTATAAGTCTTTTTTATTAGTATAACATTAAATTCATAGAGCTATGAGATATAATTCATCCATTTTCATATTATTGTTTGGAATCAGTATTTTATCTTCTTGTGTAAATACTGACATTACGGCTGAAGAACCTACAGCCATCGCCCCTAAAGTGTCCCCCGTACATGCCATTCAACCCAAAGCCCTGTTACCGGGTGGAAGCCTATTCACCGCGCTCACCGAAGGCGGCCGTGACACAATTTTGAGCAAAATCCGAAGAATCGAGAACCAACAAAAAAGAAAGAATCCAATCTTTACCGCCCAAATTAAACGAGATTTCCATTACTTCCCTATAGTGGAAGAATTCAGTGAGAACGGCAAAACCTATTACCGGCCATCCAAAGACGTTGTATGTGTGGATGAAACTATCCCTACTTACTATATAGCTTATTACCACGACCGGAGCAACTTTAAGAAAGAAGATAACCTTTTCATGTACAATGGCGTAAAAGAAGTGCTCGGGCAAGAATTTGCCGATGATATGGTAAGACGGTACAAGGCGAACAAATGGACTATTTCATATTCATATACTGGTGGAGGGCTAAATGATGATATTGATTATGCCATCAAAGAGTCTGATGACGGTAGTTTCTTCCTCCTAAAACACATTTCACCACCATACGGCCGTAGCATCAATGCCTGCTATTTCAAAGACGGCAAGCCGTACATCTGCAAGAAAGATGACAACGGTTCCATCATCGGAAAAGAACTGCAATAAGGTTCTTACCGGGAACGCCTTTCAAGGAGGACACATTTGTGTCCTCCACGATTTAATGGCCTCAACCTTTATCTATATGAACTTGTTCACTCCCCATAAGTCCTAAAAGAAATACATAACATAATACATTTTGAATGAACCATTACGGGATTTATAGCAAATGAATCCTATTTTACCAACAAAGCTATGAGATACTATTTATTCATCTTCATATCATCATTTACCATCAGCATTTTATGTTCTTGCGTAAATACAAATACTACGGCGAAAGAACCTTCATCCACCGCCCCTAAGGCATTGCCAGTATATGCCCTTCAAGCAGCCGCCCTACTGCCGGGAGGAAGCCTGTACACCCCCATCACAGAAGGTGCTCGCGACACCATTTTAAGCAAAATCCAAAAATATGAAACACGACAAAAGGATAAAAGTGTCGCAGTTTCCACCAAATCACTACGGAATATCCGTTACTTTCCTGTAATAGAAGCATTCAAAGATAGTACAGACCACGTACAACATTATCGGGCATCGAAAGGTGTAGTCTGCCTGAATGAAACAAGCCACATTTACTATGGGGCAGAATATCAAGACCGAAGCAATTTTAAGAAAGAAGACAACCTCTACATGTACAACGGCATCAAGGAAGTACACGGACAGAAATTTGCCGACGAAACGGTAAGACGGTACAAGGCCATCAAGTGGACTGTTGGTAAATATTTTAAGGACGGAAAAATGTCCAATAAAATGGACTATGCCATCCAAGAGTCTGACGATGGCAGTTTCTTTATGCTAAAATCCACTACCCTATACGGTGGTAGTAACGACATCTGCTATTTCAAAGACGGCAAGCCGTATATTTGTAAAGAAGGTAAAGATGGCACCATCATCGGAAAAGAACTGCAATGAGATACTTGACCGACCGAACGGAATTTACCGAGTACACAAAGGTATTTACCGTAATTTAATTGTCCCAAACTCCGGCATATATAACCTTTTTTATGTAACTTTGCAAGTCCTAAAAAGAAATACATAAAAACGTTATATACAATGGAATTAGCAAGTAAATACAATCCGGCCGACGTAGAGGGCAAATGGTACCAATACTGGCTCGACCACAAGCTTTTCAGTTCTAAACCCGACGGACGAGAACCTTATACGGTAGTCATCCCGCCCCCCAACGTGACGGGGGTGCTCCACATGGGGCACGTGCTCAACGAAACCATTCAGGACATCCTCGTGCGCCGCGCCCGTATGGATGGTAAGAACGCTTGTTGGGTGCCGGGTACCGACCATGCTTCCATCGCCACCGAAGCCAAGGTGGTAAACCGTTTGGCGGAAAAGGGCATCAAGAAGACTGACCTCACCCGCGAAGAGTTCCTGAAATATGCCTGGGAATGGACGGACGAACACGGTGGCATTATCCTGAAACAGTTGCGTAAACTGGGAGCCAGTTGCGATTGGGATCGCACGGCCTTCACCATGGATGAGAAACGGAGCGAAAGCGTCATCAAGGTATTCTGCGACCTGTACGACAAAGGATTGATTTACCGTGGCGTGCGCATGGTGAACTGGGATCCGAAAGCCCTGACAGCCCTCTCGGACGAAGAGGTGATTTACAAGGAAGAACACAGCAAGCTGTACTATCTGAAATATATGGTAGCCAATGAAAACGGCCAACCGGACGGAAGCGGACGCTATGCCGTGGTAGCCACCACGCGCCCCGAAACCATCATGGGCGACACGGCGATGTGTATCAACCCGAACGACCCGAAGAACACGTGGCTGAAAGGACAAAAGGTGATTGTGCCTCTGGTAGGCCGCTGTATCCCCGTCATCGAAGACGACTATGTGGACATCGAGTTCGGAACGGGTTGCCTGAAGGTGACACCGGCACACGACGTGAACGACTATATGTTGGGCGAGAAATACAACCTGCCTTCCATCGACATCTTCAACGACAACGGCACGATTAGCGAGGCTGCCGGGATGTACGTGGGCATGGACCGTTTCGACGTGCGCAGGCAAATCTGCATCGACTTGGAAAAAGCAGGATTGTTGGAGAAAGTGGAAGACTATACCAACAAGGTGGGCTTCTCCGAACGCACCAACGTGCCCATCGAACCGAAGCTTTCCATGCAATGGTTCCTGAAGATGGAACACTTGGCGCAAATCGCTTTGGAGCCGGTGATGAAGGACGAAATCAAGTTCTATCCGGCCAAATACAAAAACACTTACCGTCACTGGATGGAGAACATCAAAGACTGGTGCATAAGCCGACAGTTGTGGTGGGGACACCGCATCCCGGCCTACTACCTGCCGCAAGGCGGATTCGTGGTGGCCGAGACCGCCGAAAAAGCACTCGAACTGGCCAAGGAGAAGACCGGTGACACCAACCTGACTGCATCCGACCTACGTCAGGACGAGGACGCATTGGACACTTGGTTCTCCAGTTGGTTATGGCCGATTTCGCTGTTCGACGGCATCAACCATCCGGGCAACGAAGAACTCAACTACTATTACCCCACGTCCGACCTCGTAACGGGTCCGGACATCATCTTCTTCTGGGTAGCGCGCATGATCATGGCAGGCTACGAATACGAAGGGAAGATGCCGTTCAAGAACGTGTACTTCACCGGCATCGTGCGCGACAAATTAGGACGCAAGATGAGTAAGTCGTTGGGTAACAGCCCCGACCCGCTCGATTTGATAGAACGATACGGTGCTGACGGCGTGCGTATGGGAATGATGCTGTCCGCCCCGGCAGGTAACGACATCCTGTTCGACGACGCACTCTGCGAGCAAGGCCGCAACTTCAACAACAAGATATGGAACGCCTTCCGCCTCGTGAAAGGCTGGCAGACGGCCGACATCGCGCAACCGGAAACGGCAGCCATCGCCACACGTTGGTTCGATGCCATGCTGAGAACCACAGCAAGGGAAGTGGCAGACTTGTTCAAGAAGTACCGTCTGAGCGAGGCCCTCATGGCCGTGTACAAGCTGTTCTGGGACGAGTTTTCCAGTTGGTACCTCGAAATGGTCAAACCGGCTTACGGACAGCCCATCGACAACAAGACGTACGAACAGACCTTGTCGTTCTTCGACACGCTGTTGAAACTCCTGCACCCGTTCATGCCTTTCATCACCGAAGAACTTTGGCAACACATCTATGACCGCCTGCCGGGTGAGAGCATCATGATTTCACCGCTCCACACCGCTGCACCTACGGAAGACGATGCCACACTTATCTCCCATGTCGAAAACGTAAAAAGCATCGTGGCCGGCGTGCGTACCGTACGCAACCAAAAGAACATCGCCCCGAAAGAGGCATTGACATTGGAAGTCGTGGGCGGGAATCCGGAAGCAGACTTTGAAGGTGTCATCAAGAAAATGGGCAATCTGAGTGCCGTCAACACTGTGGTACAGAAAGGCGAAGGCACGGCTTCGTTCATGGTGGGCACGACGGAATATGCCGTACCGTTGGGCAACCTGATAGACGTGGAAGCGGAAATCGCCAAACAAGAAGCCGAACTGAAACACTTGGAAGGCTTCCTTGCAGGTGTCTTGAAAAAGCTTTCCAACGAACGTTTCGTAGCCAACGCCCCCACTGCCGTGGTGGAAATGGAACGCAAGAAACAAGCCGATGCCGAAAGCAAAATCGCGGCTTTGAAAGAAAGTTTGGCCAAGTTGAAGAAGTAAAGCCCTTCACCACTATTATTGGAAGCAACCGTTTGCACGCCCTACCAAGCATGCAAACGGTTCTTTTTATTTCCAACTCCCCCTATTCATCCATAAAATCAAACCAAGTGCTTTTTTAACAGAGTTTTCTTTGTCCGAACCCCGCTTTTCACTACCTTAGCCCACGACAATAACATATCGTTAACTCAAAAACACATTTTACTATGGAGCATCTCCTGTTTTGGATGATTCCCGTATCATCCTTGTTGGCATTGCTGCTGGCTTGGTACTTCTACCGCCAGATGATGAGAGAGAGTGAAGGCACACCGGCCATGCAGAAAATCGCCTCGCATGTGCGCCAAGGTGCCATGTCGTACCTGAAACAACAGTACAAAATCGTGGGACTGGTCTTTCTGGCACTCGTCGTGCTGTTTTCGGTCATGGCCTACGGCTTTAACCTGCAAAACTCATGGGTACCGATAGCCTTCCTCACCGGTGGTTTTTTCTCCGGACTTTCCGGCTTTTTGGGCATGAAAACGGCTACCTACGCATCGGCACGTACAGCCAACGCTGCCCGTAACTCCCTGAACAAAGGACTGCGCGTGGCTTTCCGCAGCGGTGCGGTCATGGGGTTGGTCGTTGTCGGACTCGGCCTGTTCGACATCTCTTTCTGGTATCTCCTTTTGGATGCCTTTATCCCTGCCGACATCTACGCCCCGACAGCCAAACTCTGCATGATTACCACCACCATGCTGACCTTCGGCATGGGAGCCAGCACGCAGGCCCTGTTCGCCCGTGTGGGAGGCGGCATCTACACGAAAGCGGCTGACGTGGGTGCGGACTTGGTAGGCAAGGTGGAAGCCGGTATCCCGGAGGACGACCCGCGCAACCCGGCCACGATAGCCGACAACGTGGGCGACAACGTGGGCGACGTGGCCGGTATGGGGGCCGACCTGTACGAGTCTTATTGCGGTTCCATCCTGGCCACCTCCGCATTGGGTGCCGCTGCATTCATGGCAGGAGGCGACGTGGACATGCAGTTCAAGGCGGTCATTGCCCCGATGCTGATAGCCGCAGTGGGCATCCTGCTCTCCATTTTAGGCATATTTTCCGTGCGCACCAAGGAAGACGCAGGCATGAAAGACCTGCTCAACTCCCTGTCCGTAGGCACGAACCTGAGTTCCGCCCTGATTGTCGTGGCGACCTTCCTTATCCTTTGGGTGTTGCAGATAGACAACTGGCTGAACATTTCGTTTGCCGTAGTCATCGGCCTCTTGGTGGGTATCGTCATCGGACGCTCCACGGAATATTACACGTCACAGTCCTACCGCCCCACCCAACTGTTGGCTGAGAGCGGAAAAACGGGCCCGGCCACGGTCATCATATCCGGTATCGGGTTGGGCATGGTGTCCACCACCATCCCAGTGATAGCCGTCGTCATCGGCATCATCCTTTCCTATTGGCTGGCTGCAGGGTTCGACTTTGCCAACGTGAGCATGGGGCTTTACGGCATCGGTATCGCCGCCGTGGGCATGCTCTCCACCTTGGGCATCACCTTGGCCACGGACGCTTACGGCCCCATAGCCGACAACGCGGGCGGAAACGCTGAAATGAGCGGACTGGGCGAGGCCGTGCGCAAACGCACGGATGCTTTGGATTCGTTGGGTAACACCACGGCAGCTACTGGCAAAGGCTTTGCCATCGGCTCGGCAGCCCTGACCGGACTGGCATTGTTAGCATCCTATATCGAAGAAATCCGCATCGGTCTGACGCGCTTGGGCGAAACTGTACTGACCCTGCCGAACGGCGACACGTTGGCCATACATGATGCTTCGTTCACCGACTTCATGACCTACTATGACGTGACGCTGATGAACCCGAAAGTCCTCTCGGGCATGTTCATCGGCAGCATGATGGCTTTCCTTTTCTGCGGGTTGACCATGAACGCCGTAGGGCGTGCAGCAGCCCACATGGTAGAGGAAGTGCGGCGGCAGTTCCGTGAAATCAAGGGCATCCTGAGCGGAGAAGCCGAACCGGATTATGCCCGTTGCGTGCAGATTTCCACCAAAGGCGCACAACGAGAAATGGTCTTCCCTTCGCTGCTGGCCATCGTGGCTCCCATCGTTACCGGACTGGTATTCGGCGTGCCGGGCGTCATCGGCCTTTTGGTCGGCGGCTTGTCGGCCGGTTTCGTGTTGGCTATCTTCATGGCCAACTCCGGTGGTGCCTGGGACAATGCCAAGAAATATATCGAAGAAGGTAATTTCGGCGGGAAGGGCGGCGAGGTACACCGTGCCACCGTGGTGGGCGACACCGTGGGCGACCCGTTCAAGGACACTTCCGGCCCAAGCCTGAACATCCTCATCAAGCTCATGTCGATGGTGGCCATCGTCATGGCCGGACTCACCGTCTCGTGGAGCCTGTTCTGACCTTAACTTTATACTATATAAAACCTTCCCCTCCGTCTTATCTTCACGATAAACGGAGGGGATTTCTGCACAATAAACACATAAAAACAAATATTCTTGAATCTAATTCACCCAATCGGATATTTCCCTGTATTTTTCACTATACTAAAAGTGTCACGCCCTCAATTTACAAATTAATCCCATTCTCCTCTATATCCCGACAAAAAGACATTGTTTTAATCCTTTACGCTTGTTTTAAATTGAGAAAACAGCATCAGATAAAGCCCCAAAAGAGAATAATCATACAAAGAAGCTGTGTATTTCCGCATAAATCCTGCATATATGCAAATCAATCTCAAGAGATTGAAAAATCGTTTGGCTGAAAGCGATTTTCCGATGTGCGCAGAACGAACGGAAAACATATACCACACGACTTAAAACCAAGCTCCAAACGCCCCCCAAACAAGATTTTAAGCATACGAAAAACACTATTTGAACTCATTTTGTTTCCAAAAAACAAAAAACAAACGGATAGCGATTGTGACATTTCGCTTACATCCTATCCGCATCTGTCCGTACGATTCGACATAAAGGCGAAACAAAAAACGGGAAAAACACCCGACGGCTTACACTCTGCCTTTTCCCCAACACGCGAGAATGCCCTCGCACGGAACAAAACGCCTTCTGTCCGAAAATACGCAATTCTCGTCCCATGAGATTTGACATTCTGACATTTTGATAAATCCTCGCACCCGGCAAAACCCAAACGGACTTGACTTTGCCCTCGCCCAATCGCGATTTTGTCCGTTCAAGGGATACCTTATTCCTCCAAAAGCTTTTTCAGGAAATCATCCAAATCTTCGTCCAACCCCTTCAGCAATTCACCGTCCACAATCACCGTCTCATCGTCCACAAGGTACAAGTCGCAAAGCGTTTCCTTGTCCTCATCCACCAGGACGAAAGAATAAGGCTTCAATAAGGACAGGTTCTCCAACGTATCTTTCATATTTTGGATACACTGGCGCAACACGGGCGTAATCTCTTCATAGAAATCCTCATCTCCGTTATCCATCCACTGCTCTACCACGCAACGCGTCAGCTCTTCATCGTCATCGTTGAACGCCAACAACTCGCCGGAATCGGCTTTTACCTGAAGATGGATATCCGTCAAGGCCAAATCCTCCCGGCCTTGCGGGTATTTGGCTGCAATCTTCCTGAGTGCACGTTCAATCTGCTGGATGGTCTGTGAAGTGGCTTTCATAATCTGTCATTTTTGTCTATAGTTATATCAAAGGTACAAAAAAAACAGTATCGGAAAAACATTCCAGTACCAAAATTTAAGGAAGAGAAGCGAAAAAAACATCATGATATCCGAAGAAAGTACCCATACAACAAACTTCCCCCGAACGCAGCCGGAAAACCCGACCCCGTCCGGGGGACAATACAACTTATCGTCAGTCTGCCGATTTACAACCCGCGTCCGTGACAGTTCTTAAATTTCTTTCCGCTACCGCAAGGACAAGGGTCGTTACGTCCCGGAAGCTTCTCAGCCACTACCGGTTGCTGCTTCTGCGGTTCACGCGTATCCTGACGGGCAGCTGCCTCCTGGTTGGGGTCGGTCAAGTCCTCGCGGGATTCCACGTATCTCTCCTGACGGGGAGCCGGTTCCGGTTCGGCCTCACGCACCTGCTCGGGCTGCTGCACCGGAATTTGTCCACGCATCAGTACGCTGACGGTCTGGTTATTGATCTTGTCCACCATGGCATCGAAGAGCTTCACGCTTTCGAGTTTGAAAATCAACAAGGGGTCTTTCTGTTCGTAGCTGGCGTTCTGTACGGAATGTTTCAGCTCGTCCAGTTCGCGCAAGTTCTCTTTCCACGCCTCGTCGATGGTATGCAGCATGATGGCCTTCTCGAAAGCCTTCACGATGGAACGGCTTTCCGTTTCGTAAGCCTCTTTGAGCGGAGTGGAAATCTGATAAATACGACGTCCGTCCGTCACGGGCACCATGATGTTCTCATACATGTGCCCTTGTGCCTCATACACCTGTTTGATGACAGGCTGGGCCACAGCAGCCAACATATCCGTCTTTTGCTTGAAACGTTCCATGGCAGCCTGGAAGGCCTTTTCGCACAAATCTTCACGCTTCATGCTGTTCATCTCGTCCTCCGTAAACGGCACTTCCATGGCCATGACCTCGATAAAGCCTTCCTTGCAACCCTGATAGTCGTTATTCTCGATGATGTTCACGCAACGGTCCCAAATCATATTGGAGATGTCCATCCCGATACGCTCCCCCATCAGGGCGTGGCGACGCTTCTCATAAACCACCGTACGCTGTTTGTTCATCACGTCGTCGTATTCCAACAGACGCTTGCGCACGCCGAAGTGGTTCTCTTCCACCTTCTTCTGGGCACGCTCGATGGCATTGCTGATCATCTTGTGTTCAATCATCTCGCCATCTTCAAAGCCCAACTTGTCCATAACCCTGGAAATCCGTTCGCTGGCAAACAGACGCATCAGTTTGTCCTCCAAAGAGACGAAGAAGACGGATGAACCCGGGTCTCCCTGACGTCCGGCACGACCGCGCAACTGACGGTCTACACGACGGCTCTCATGACGCTCCGTACCGATAATGGCCAAACCACCGGCTTTCTTCACCTCGTCGCTCAGCTTGATGTCGGTACCACGACCGGCCATGTTGGTGGCAATGGTCACCGTACTGCTTTGTCCGGCCTGCGCCACGATATCCGCCTCCTGTTGGTGCAACTTGGCGTTCAACACGTTGTGAGGAATCTTACGCATCTGCAACATCTTGCTCAACATCTCGGAAATCTCCACCGAAGTCGTACCGACCAAAACGGGACGTCCGGCCTTTACCAGTTCTTCTATTTCCGTGATGACGGCCTTATACTTTTCACGCTGTGTCTTATACACACGGTCGTTCATGTCCTTACGTGCAATCGGACGGTTGGTCGGAATCTCCACCACATCGAGTTTATAGATGTCCCAGAACTCTCCGGCCTCGGTTACGGCCGTACCGGTCATACCGGCCAACTTATGATACATGCGGAAGTAGTTCTGCAAGGTGATCGTGGCAAAAGTCTGGGTGGCAGCCTGCACTTTAACGTGCTCCTTGGCTTCCACAGCCTGATGCAAACCATCGCTCCAACGACGCCCGTCCATGATACGTCCCGTCTGCTCGTCCACAATCTTCACCTCGCCGTCGATGATGACATATTCATCGTCGCGGTTGAACATGGTGTAAGCTTTCAGCAACTGTTGCAAGGTATGCATACGCTCGCTCTTCACGGCATAATCGGAATAGAGTTGGTCTTTCTTCATCACGCGCTCTTCGTCGGAAAGCGACTTGTCTGCCTCCAAAGCCGACATGGCCGACGTGATGTCTGGCATGACGAACAAATCCGGATCGGAAGTAGCCTTAGACAACCAGGCAAAGCCCTTGTCCGTCAAATCCACGCTGTTCAACTTCTCATCCACAACGAAATACAACGGTTCCACAGCCTCGGGCATGCGCTTGTTGTTGTTTTCCATATAGATTTCCTCGGTCTTCAACATACCGGACTTGATTCCCTGCTCGGACAAATACTTGATCAAAGGTTTGTTCTTGGGTAACGCCTTATGGCTACGGTACAGTTGCAGGAATCCCTGCTCCACCTTTTCCTTGTCTCCCGAAGCTATCATCTGCTTGGCCTCGGCCAGATATTGCGTAGCCAACTGGCGCTGTACGCCCACCAACTTCTCTACCAAAGGCTGGTATTGTTCGAACAACTGGTCATCGCCTTTAGGCACAGGCCCGGATATAATCAACGGCGTACGGGCATCGTCGATCAATACGGAGTCGACCTCGTCCACGATGGCGTAATTGTGTGCACGTTGCACCAAATCCTTGGGATTCGTTGCCATATTGTCGCGCAAGTAGTCGAAACCGAACTCGTTGTTCGTTCCGAACGTGATGTCGGCCAGATAGGCACGACGGCGGGCGTCGCTGTTGGGCTGATGCTTGTCGATACAGTCCACACTCAAACCGTGGAACATGTAGAGCGGCCCCATCCACTCGGAGTCACGCTTGGCCAGATAGTCATTGACCGTCACCACATGCACGCCGTTTCCGGTCAGGGCATTCAGGAACACAGGCAGGGTTGCCACCAATGTTTTACCCTCTCCGGTCGCCATCTCGGCAATCTTGCCTTGGTGCAGCACGACACCACCGAAAAGCTGCACGTCGTAGTGTATCATATTCCACACCGTATCGTTTCCTCCTGCCGTCCAATGATTGTGGTAATGCGCCGTGTCGCCCTCAATGTCCACGAAATCGAACTTTGCCGCCAACTCGCGGTCAAAATCGTTGGCCGTCACGTCCACGATTTCCTGAGTGGCAAAACGCTCGGCCGTGGACTTCACGATGGAGAACACCACCGGCATGACTTCGTTCAAAGCCTGTTCGTAGCGTTCCAACACGTCTTTCTCCAACTTGTCAATCTGCGAAAAAAGAGAAGAACGGTCTTCAATCGGCATTTCTTCCACCTTTGCCTTCAACTCTGCAATTTTAGCCTTGAGGTCGTCGGCCGAAGACTGCACGTACTTTTTCACTTCCTGCGTCTTGGCACGCAGGGCATCATTACTGAGTGCCTGAATTTCAGGGTAAGCTTTTTTCACGGTCTCTACCAACGGCTGAATCAACTTCATGTCCCGGGTAGACTTATTCCCGAAAAGCTTGCTCAAAAACTTGTTTATATCCATATATTTTGTTTTGTTTTTTATTCACGCGATGCGCTTTGCGCTTCTTTGCGCAAAGTTAATCAAAAAAAGTAAAAGAATAGAAAATTATTTAAATATCTTCATCAGCGGACGGCCGATAAAGGGGCTGCGGAACATGCGTTGGGAGCGCGGATACGCATGAAACGGGCCACAGTGGGGGCGATACAATCCACCGTCACCGGCGTCTTTACCGTTTCAGGCCGTACGTTACACCCAAAAAAGAAAATGGGAAAACCTACGTATGAAGCCCTTTCCAAGGTCTGTTCATGCGTCTCTTCGTTGACAACCTTCCAACCTGGAGATACTTCAATGAAAATATCTCCCGAACGCATCTGGTTGAAGCTGTTCCTCAAACGGCGTATTTCGGTCTCTCCCGCAGACAAAGCCAACCGTTGGGAAGTGTACACGTCTTTTACACCGGCCATCTGTATCAAGAAAGCCTGCGCACGTGTCAGCACGTCGCTCAAATTCAGTTGTTTGTCTTCTATAAGTTTCTGGTTTAAGAACAGTTGCGAGCCGAACTCCGTCTCGACATACTGCCCTTGGCCATATACTGCCATCAGGTACATGTTCAACAACGCAGAAGCACGCGTCACGCTGAACGTACCGGTGGGTATACGGTATTTCGAGAAATCGGTGATTTCGTCATCGGTATATCCCGTAGAAGTAACGACCAATAAAAAACGCCCGGCTCCTACTTTCTTTTCCAACATCGTAATCAACTCTGCCAATTCAAGGTCTAGGCGCACATACGTGTCCTGCAACTCTACCGGAACCTCGGCTACCGGCTTATGATCAAACGTCCCTGCATAATACGTCAGAGACAGGAAATCCGTCACAAGGTCTTCGCCCAACTCGGTATGATCCAAACAATGTTTGGCGAAACGGTTGACTTCGTCATTGACATAGGCACTGGTCTTGAACTCATAAATCTTACGGTCCCCTGCAAACTTATGTGTGAACCCCTTGCTCTCTTGAGGCGAAATAAAGAAATTGAAATTCTCTACAATCGGACTGATTGGGGTCCAGGACAAATCGGAAATACGACCGGACAAACGGTCGGAAACATCATAACGTAAGGCCCAATCCGGATACTGGCCATAATAAGACGTACTGCTCCACTGCCCGGAAGCATTGTCTATCCAAAAAGCACCGTCGGCGGCATGCCCGGCTGCTAAGATTGCAGCATCGGCATCCGGGGCAATGCTGTACACCAAAGCCCGCCCTCCGGTAGCCATCTTCAGTTCATCGGTGACGGTCGATACATTCAACGCCACCGGAGAGTACTTCTCGGAAGTCAGCCATCCCTCGCACGCTGTGTCGTCCACACAATACATCGGACGCAAAGTCTTACGATCCATCCAACGTCCGCCCACGATTCCATTATCGTAAGGCACCGTGCCCGTCATGATACATGCCACTGCCGAGGCACGGTCTATGTGGGAAAAAGGATAGGCTGCATCCATATAGCTACGCCCGTCGCGCATCACCTTATTGAAACCTCCGGCTCCGAAAAGCGAAGAAAAGGCTTCCATATAGTCCGTACGCAACTGGTCTATCGTCACGTTGACCACCAACCGAGGGACAGGATGCGACGTCTGGGCTTCCATATTGGCCCAGGTCAGTACCATAATCAACGGAGTCAGAAAACGATAGCTTCTATAATGCATGGCTTGCTTATTTTTCTTTTTTTCGATAGCTTATCCAATAACTACACGAACGTAGCAACAAAGCTAAGGCCAAAGGTACAATTACCACACAGAAATCTTGTGGTATCAGGGCAGAAAAAAACATAAATAATATTAAAACCGACGCGTTTAATGGATGGTAGTAAGTTTTTCTCCTTTTAACTGCACACCAAACTACCCACGGCATGGCCACCAACGGAATGGGATTGAAGACCCAAATCTGCCAATTCGAGCCTACTGTGGGATGAACGGAGAAGAAAAAGAGAAACGTGACCACCAATCCGATTCCTCCGACCAATGACATCAAAAAAATGTCTATCCCCCAAAAACATGCATGACGCCACCGTTCCACTACGGTCAACCCCGCCACGCAAAAGAAAAGTATCCATGCTGACAGTGCCGGAGACCAAGGGAATTCTTTCTGTATTTCCACATCACGCCCTTCAACCACTTCCGATTGAGACAACACCAACGGCCGCGTACTGCCGTCAGATTCCTGAATCACCGCGTCATTGGCGTAACGCAACAAATAAAAAGGAGCGAACATCTCGTCACGTACAGAAATAGGACGGTCGGCCTCCGCCCCCAAACAAATGTCATTACCCAATTCCGCCCAAGGATGCTGAGCCGTATACTGATGAATAATCTCGCGATATGTACGGACAGTGTCCTGTTCCGGATAAATAATCTTTCCTTCCACAGCCTCCTCTATACGGTCGCGCGCCCGCGTCGTACAATTATCATAAAGAAAGTTGTAGCGGTATTCCCTGTTTTCCGGACGCATATTCTCTACCAACAACGTCCAAAGCCGTTCCTTCTCCGACGCACTCAGATTCAGCACTTGCTGATAGACGGTCGACCCGCGCTCTTCATATTCCTCGGCAAAGTAAGCAAAAGGCAAGGCTCCAATCTGATAATCACACTCGCCTCGCGTAAAGCGCCATATAAAATTCGGACGGTTAAAGCTGAACACCCCGTAATTAAAAACCCAATCCTCCGCCGTGGTATATGATTTCACACGAATGGCCGTATGGCCATACAAAGAATAAACCTCGGTTCCGGGAGAACAAGTCAAAAGGCTAACCTCAACAGAGTCGGCCCGAAAGGCATGAGCCACTCCTCCTATATATAATAGGGTGTATAAAAACAAAAATCTCAAATATCTCATTCCATGCCATATTTAGCTTTGCAAAGTTAGTGCATTTTCCCTTTTGCCCCATGCCATTCACAGAAAAAAGCGAGACGAGCATCTTTTTGACAAAGAATTAATCTGCCATGTTATTTTTTGATTAACTTTGCAACCGCAAAGCATGAACACGTGAACTTAATCATAGACATAGGAAATACGTTGGCCAAACTGGTAGCCTTTGACGGTGACACTCCGGTGGAAGAAATCAAGACCTCAAATGAAACACTGGAACGCCTGCCGGAGTTCGTGAATAAATATGCGTTTAAACAAGGTATCGTAGGAAGTGTGTTCGGCATCACCGCAGAAGCCGAACGACAACTGAAAAGGCTCGACTTCCCTTTGTTGTATTTAAATGCACAGACTCCCGTCCCGATTACAAACGATTACCGGACTCCGGATACGTTGGGGGCGGACCGGTTGGCTGCGGCCGTCGGTGCCTACATGCAATATCCTGGACATGACATCCTTATTGTCGATGCCGGGACATGCCTGACCTACGAATTCATCGACAAAAACGGACATTACAAGGGGGGGTGCATTTCCCCAGGACTTCAAATGCGCCTAAAAAGCCTCCGCGCTTTCACGGCCAAACTTCCGTTGATAGACAGCGAGGGGCCGCTCTTGGACATCGGATATGACACGGAAACGTCTATCCGCTCCGGAGTCATTCAGGGTATGAAGTTTGAAATTGAAGGGCGCATCAAATATTTCCAAGAAAAATACCCGTCCCTTTTGGTTTTTTTAACTGGCGGCGATATTTTTAACTTTGATAGCAAAATAAAAAATCTCATCTTTGCAGACAAATATATAGTGCCCAGAGGGCTAAACCGAATATTAGCATTTAATAATGAGCAGTCATAAACTTATACTATGCGTGTTGCTGACCATGGCAACACTATATGCTCCCGCACAAACCAATGGTTCAAACTCCCCGTATTCCCGCTTCGGACTCGGCAGCTTGAAAGACCAGTCGCAAGGTTTCAACAAGGCTATGAGCGGAGTGGCACTGGGCTTTCGCGACGGGAACCGCATCAACATGCAAAATCCGGCATCTTACTCTGCCATAGACTCTTTATCATTCATATTCGACGTAGGCCTCACGCTGCAAAACGTAAATTTCAAAAGTGGAGGTAATAGTATCAATGCGCACAACACAACGTTGGACTATATCAACGCCGGCTTCCGTTTGTGCCCGGGACTGGGATTTTCATTCGGTTTTATTCCTTTTTCCAGTATTGGATACAACTTCTCGGAAAGCAAATATCTGGGCGACCATTTCAACAGCGGTTCGACCATGACTTATACCAACAGCTATACCGGCGACGGAGGGCTGCATGAGGTGTACGTGGGTTTGGGGTGGAATCCGTTTGCAGATTTGTCTATCGGAGCCAATTTCGGATACGTTTGGGGAAACTATGCCCAAAACATCACACAGACATTTTATGAAAATGGAACAGCCACTAGCGCAAGCAACGGATTACGTCGACAAATAGATGCCGACCTCTCATCTTATAAAATAGATATCGGTATACAATATCCTATACAACTTGGTAAAAACGACGTTTTGACTCCCGGTATTACATACGGTATCGGACATGCGATCAACTCTCCCGCCCATTATTACAGTTATGTGGCCAATGGAGACACCACGAAATCAGTCATAGAAAAGGCTTTTGAACTACCCACATCTTTCGGAGTCGGATTGGCGTGGGCACACAAAGAACAATGGAAAATAGGTTTGGACGTAACTCATCAAAGGTGGGGAGAATGCCGCGTGCCTCAAATCATAAACGACAAGTTTGTCAGCACTACGGAAAACTATATGAACCGTACCAAAATTGTTATCGGAGGTGAGTTCCAACCGGACCGTTACAGCAATAAATATTTAAGACGAGTACAGTACCGCGCAGGAGCATCCTTTTCCACACCTTATTATAAGGTAAACGGACATGACGGCCCACGGGAATTCGGCGTAACGGCGGGATTCGCCCTCCCCGTATCCAACAATATCAATAACCGTTCCGTGGTCAATATCGCATTTCAATGGGGCAGATCCGTTCCCGGCGTATCATCTTTGATTACAGAAAACTACCTGCGGCTCAACGTCGGTATTACGTTCAACGAAAGATGGTTCATGAAATGGAAGATTCAATAATGAGGAAAAGTAAGATAAAGTCTACGGCGGGATTGTCCCGCTCGACTCACATAACAGTCTCCGTTTGGGCGACTGTTATGCTTATTTTAGTACTCTCGTGTTCTACGGAAAAGTCAAACCACGCTCCGGCTATAAACGAAAACGACTCCTTGCCTTTCATGCAATCATGGGGCATCTCGACCCTTATTTCGGACTCCGGAGTCATCCGCTATAAAATCACGGCAGAAGAATGGAATATCTACAATACGACCAATCCGCCGCGATGGACTTTCGTAAAAGGCATACTTTTGGAAAAGTTCGACTCCACGTTCCACATCGATTGGTTTGTGCAATCGGATACGGCATATTGCCACAACCAACAACTATGGGAGTTGCGCGGACGTGTGGTTATACGAAACCAAGAGGGTACTGTCTTTACCAGCGAAGAACTTTTTTGGGATATGGACCGTCACGAAATGTATTCCAACATGTTCATGACCATCCGGAAACCGGATGAATTCCTACAAGGTTATAATTTCCGTTCCAACGAGCAAATGACACGCTACTCTGTCAGCAATGCCAATGCCGAAACGCCTTTCAGCGATAGTGGCAGTTCGTCCTCCAATGACTCGGTCATGCGTGCCGCTCCCACCAAACCCAATCAGCCATGACACTGACCATTATAGAAATCATCATCATACTGTTGCTCTCCGCTTTTTTCTCGGGGATGGAAATTGCATTTGTCTCTTCCAACAAACTTCGAGTCGAACTGGACCGCAGCGATGCCAGTCTGACGTCCAAAATTCTGACCATATTCTATACACGCCCAAATGATTTCATCTCAACCCTTTTGGTCGGAAACAACATTGCGTTGGTCATCTATGGTATTTTAATGGCAGGAGTGATTAACGAATTCGTCCTTTCCCCGATCCACTTAAACCAAAATGAAGGGCTGAATGTGGCTCTGCAAACCATCATTTCAACCCTAATCGTGTTAGTAACTGGAGAGTTCCTTCCGAAAACGCTATTCAAGATAAACCCGAACCGTATGCTGAAGATATTCGCCGTTCCGGCGTTTATCATCTACATTCTACTTTATCCCGTATCCAAATTCACCAGTGCGTTATCTCGCGGCATATTGCGCCTGATGGGACTTAAAGTAAACAAAAAAGCGTCGGAACAGGCTTTTACCAAAATAGACTTGGACAACCTGATACAGTCCAGCATCGAATCGGTTCAAAATGAAAACGAAATTACGGATGAAATCAAGATATTCCAAAATGCCCTGTACTTCTCGGAAGTCAAGGTTCGGGACTGTATGGTGCCGCGAACAGAAATAGAAGCGGTGGAAATCAGTTCATCCATAGAAAACCTTAAAAACAGGTTTATTGAAAGCGGAAATTCCAAAATCATCGTTTACAAAGAAGACATTGATCATATCGTAGGCTTTATCCATTCATCCGAAATGTTCCGGAATCCGGCTGACTGGACTTTACGAATTAAAGAAACTCCTGTGGTCCCGGAAACGATGTCTGCCCAGAAGTTATTAAAGAAGTTCATGCAGCAGAAAAAATCTCTGGCTATCGTAGTAGACGAATTCGGCGGAACTTCGGGAATCGTAACGATGGAAGATTTAGTAGAAGAAATCTTCGGCGATATTGAAGACGAACACGACAATACAAACTACATTGCCCAAAAGGTTGATGAGAATGAATACGTCCTGTCCGGACGACTGGAAATAGAAAAAGCCAATGAATTGTTGGGATTGGATTTGCCGGAATCCGAAGAATATGTCACCGTCAGCGGATTAATTCTACATCAATACCAAAGCTTTCCGAAACTGAACGAAATCATCAGATTCGGCCATTTCGAGTTCAAAATCATCAAGAATACAACGACAAAAATAGAACTTGTACGTCTGAAAATCATCGAATAACTAAAATTTAGCCTGACAGACATGAATATGTGCGAAGATTTTTGTATCTTCGTGCGCTTAAATCGTTTAAAGAAAATAATAAAAACAATAATCATTTAAATCAATGGCAACATTACAGAAAATCAGAGCTAAGGGGCCTTTGTTGGTCATCGTGATCGGCGTGGCTCTTTTTGCATTCATTGCCGAAGAAGCCATGCGCTCCATCCAGTCTGCTTCTAACGAAAGCAAGCAGCAAGTCGGCGAAATTTACGGAGAGCGGATTTCAGTACATGAATTCCAAAACTTAGTGGACGAATATGCGGAAGTTGTGAAGTTCACCAGTGGCAACAGTGCACTCAACGACCAACAGCTTACCCAATTGCGCGACCAAGTTTGGAACACATACGTCAACAACAAACTCATCGAGCACGAAGCTGAAGAGTTGGGACTGACCGTCACTGACGCAGAAATCCAATCCATCATTTCGGAAGGCAACAGCCCCATACTGATGCAAACACCTTTCCGCAACGAACAAACTGGCCGTTTCGATGCCAATGTCCTGAAGAAATTCCTGACCGATTATGAAGGCATGAAAACCAAAAGCGAACAGATGCCGGCCGAATACATGGACTACTATAACAGTCTCTACAAATTCTGGATGTTCATTGAAAAGACCCTCCGTCAGGAAAGTCTTGCGCAAAAATACCAAGTACTGTTGGGCAAAGCGATGTTAGGCAACAAAATCATAGACAAGGCCGCATTCGAGGCACGTGCCAATGAAAGCGACATTATCATGGCTGCCGTACCCTACTCTACCATTAATGACAAAGATATCAAAGTGGAAGAAAGCGATTTAAAAGCCAAATACAATGAGTTGAAAGAAAGATTCAAGCAAACAGCCGAAAGCCGCGACATCAAATTCATTGATGTACAGGTCAAAGCCAGCGCAGCCGACAAGGCAGCCTTAGACAAAGACATGGCGGAGACTGCCACAGCGTTGGCTGCCGGAGGCGACATTGCTAAAATTGTCCGTGAGAGCGGCTCTACGATTAATTACAGTCCGCTTCCGGTCAGCAAGAACATATTCCCCAACGACATAGCTTCACAATTGGATTCCATGGCTGTAGGACAGATGAAAGCTCCCTATTATTATGCAGGAGACAACACGATGAACATCATCAAGGTAATCAACAAGATTTCCGCACCGGATTCCATTCAGCTCCGCCAAATACAAGTGGCAGGTGCCGATATGAATGCCATCCAAAAGACAGCCGACAGCATCATGACGGCATTGCACAACGGTGTGGCTTTCGATTCCATCGCCAAGAAATACAACCAGACCGGCGAAAAGACATGGATTACTTCACGTAATTATGAAGGTGCTCCTTTGGACGGCGACAACTTGAAGTTTATCAAGACCATCACCAACATGCCGGTGAATGCCACCGAAAAGATTGACTTTGCCCAAGGATGTATCATCGCACAAGTTACAGACCGCCGTGCCATGATCAATAAATATGATGTGGCCGTAATCAAATGCCCGATTGAGTTCAGCAAAGATACTTATGCAAAGGCTTATAACGACTTCAGCCACTTCATTGCTTCCAATCCTACCCAAAAGGATATCGAAGCCAAAGCACTGAAAAACGGCTATAACTTACAAGAGCGTAAAGACTTGTTCAGCAATGAACATTATGTAGGAGGAGTAAGCAACACGCGTGAGGCCATGCGATGGATATTCAATGAAGACACCGAAATAGGCAATGTATCTCCTCTTTACGAATGTGGTGAGAACGATCACATGCTTGTGGCCATCCTTACTGGTATACACAAGGACGGTTACCGCACGATGGAGGATATGAAAGAATATCTCACGCAAGAAGTCATCAAGGACAAAAAAGCCGAGATGCTGAAAGAGAAACTGGCCCAGACAAAAAGCATAGCAGACGCCATGAAAGTACAAGGTGCCGTAAGCGACACCATCAAGCACGTGACGTTCAGTGCCTCCGCTTTCGTAATGAAGACCGGCTCTAGCGAACCGATGTTGAGTGCCGTAGCCAGCAAAACAGCGGCCAATCAATTCGCAGGTCCGTTCAAGGGCAATGCCGGAGTTTACACGTTGCAGGTTATCAACAAGAACAAATCGGCCGAGAAGTTCGACGCTAAAAAAGAAGAGGCTCAACAAGAGTCCCTCAACATGCGCGCCATCAGCCGTTTTGCCAATGAACTGTATGAAAAGGCCGAAGTAAAAGACAATCGTTACCTCTTCTTCTAAAAAAGCGGAGACTTTACGATAAAAACAATAGAAACCTACAAGATTATACTATCTTGTAGGTTTTTTTCGTTATATTTGTAAAGTAGAGCTTTTTCTACCCATTAAAAAGAATATTATGGAAGATTTCAACTTACTGGCCCCCCTGCTGTTGGCCATTGTCGGCTTGTTAGTCGGTGCTATATTAAAGTCCATACTGAGACGAACGGGCTTTCCCTATACCGTAGGACTGTTTGTATTCGGTTTATTAATAGGACTCCTCAACCGTTTCCACTATTTCGACTTCATGCCACGCGTAGAAAACGCAGTGGCAACCGTAGCCGATACGAATCCGGATTTCATTCTATATGTTTTCCTCCCCATTTTGATATTCGACGCGGCATACGAAATGAACATGCACATCTTCAAAAAAACATTAGCCAATTCCACCCTACTGGCTGTCCCTGGATTAGTCGTCTGTATGCTGCTTACAGCCGCCCTCATGATTGGCATCAGCCTGTTTGTTCCGGAATACGCCTCATGGACATGGCCATTGGCTCTCATGTTCGGCGCCCTCATCAGCGCGACCGACCCGGTAGCCGTCGTCGCTTTATTGCACGAACTGGGTACCAGCAAACGGTTCTCCACTTTAGTAGACGGAGAGTCTTTGCTCAACGATGGAACCGGCATAGTATGTTTCATGCTGTTTTTCGGAGCCTATACGCTTAGTGGAGCAAGCATAGCTTCTCCCATAGTGCAATTTCTGGAAGTAGTTATTGGAGGAATACTTTTAGGCTTCTGCCTGGCTCGACTGACCATCTGGTTCATTACACGTATCAACTCGGAGGAGATGATACAAAACAGCGTCATTATCCTTTCTGCCTACGTCACGTTTATTCTATCCCAATACTATATGGGCATATCCGGTGTCATCGCTTTAGTGGCTTTCGGACTGACCATCTCTTATACCGGACGCCCCAGACTGAAACCGCAAGTAAACATATTCATGGAAAAGTTTTGGGGACTTCTTACCCACATAGCCAATACATTGGTTTTTATCATGGTCGGCGTGGTCATTGCAGAGAAAGTAGACTTGAATTGGTCCGACCTCATCATTTTGTTGCTTGTCTACGTAGGACTAAACCTCATCCGTTTTGCCATGATCATGCTTTTCTACCCCGCTATGAAAAGATTGGGATACGGACTCTCCAAACGCGAGTCCGTCATCCTGACATGGGGCGGCCTTCGCGGAGCATTAGGCATGACATTGGCCCTGATGGTTTCTTACACACCGGGGATTCCGGAAGACATCAGGCGACAGGTCCTGTTTCTCACAGCCGGTATCGTCACGCTCACTCTTTCCATCAATGCCACCACCATGCGTTGGCTATTGAGACGATTGGGCTTAATACAAGTTTCCAACGCCAGAGTACTGATAGATTCCAAAATCCAAGGATACTTACACGACAGTGCAGAAAAATATATGGAAAAACTGTCTGCAAAGCCAACATTGCATGATGCTAACTGGAACAAAGTGAAAAAATACCTTCCACCGTCTCTGCCGTTGCCTTCGTCTGGAACTCTTCCCACAATGGAATTCCTTTCCGAAATACGTCTCCGTATATTGGACCGCGAAAAGGCTGTATGCCATCAACTTTATGATGAAGGTGTCGTTTCGAAAACCACATTCCTTCATTTGATGAACTCTCTCGACGAGATGTATGACCATGACGGACAGTATACGTTGGATTTCCGTCCTTCCATATTCGATTATTGCGACCGAACCTCCATCCTGACTCATATTCAAAAGAAACTTCACTTGGGGGACAGTGTCAGTTTCTACTTCCGCGAACGTATCGTAAACGTATATGACATGGCCAGAGGGTTCATCATTTTACAAAACGAGGACCTGAACCTGTTAAACGAACTCAACGCTTCCGAACTCCTCACGCCCGAACAGAAAAAACGATTGGACATTCTCCGTACGGAAATCAACCATAACATAGACCGAATGAATCACGTCACCTTGCAACTGGAACAAAATTACCCGAAGGCTTACCGCCACGCGCTCACCGTCAAGTCTATCCGTATGATGCTCACTTACGAGCGTCGCACCATCCGTAAACTCCAAGACGATGGCGTGATTTCCGAAAAAGACGCAGAACGCTTCATCGAAAAAGTAGACGAACGGACAGACCAAGGCAATTCTTTCCGCTATTCAGTACCGGGCACTCTATTACGGGGAATACTACACGCAATAGGCCCGAAGAAGAGATGACCCACAATGGGGGACGGAACGTCAGGTTCCGTCTCACTTTATTTCACCCATTCTTCCAATTTCTTTTTCAGCACTCCTGTCCCATAGCCACGCCAGACATGCATAATCCGCCCTTCAGGTGATACAATCACGTAATGAGGAATGCCTTTGATACCATAATGAGCGTATATTCCCACTGTCCCTTGCATATCATTCAGGTTGGTCCATGTAATACCCTTTCTTTCGGATGCTTCTTTCCAAACCTTTTCACTGTCAGAACTGATACTCACTACAACAAGCCTGTCTTTCCACATCTCTTGTACCTCACGCATCTCAGGAAAAGCCATCAGACAAGGACCACAGCCTGCACTCCAAAAGTCGAGCAACAAATACCGTCCTTCAAAATCCGACAGATGGCATACCTGCCCTTTCAAGTCATACAAGTCCGTGTCGTACACGCAATCGCCTACTGCTACGACTTTAGGAGGAAACAACTGTGCGGTTACCTTCTTTCCTGCTTCCGTCCCAAGCCAATCCTGAGGAATACGCTCATACAATCGTTTCAAATCTTCGGTATAAGGAAACGAATCCACCACACTCACAAATGCGCTCCGTGCATTCATTTGCTGCATCCACACCTTATTTACCGGCATCTGTTCCATGACGGCTATGTCATTCCTGATAATGAGCATTTCAAGCGAATCTACCATGGGATTCAAATTCTCTCTAATACTGTCTTGATAGGCTTTCAGCATCTCTTCTGACAAATCCGGATCGTCTACTCTATCCCACAGTTCTCTCGTCTTTACCATGACTTCCTGTTGTTCATCTATCAATGTCCTCGACGCATCAATAAAGCGGTTATACCACTGTTGTTCCGGAATCTTGCTTGCAACCGACCAAGTACGCAACAATTTATTGCAACCTTCTATCCTAACCGTATCTCCGGCAGCCGCATAAACATCAAGATAAGTACTCGGAAATCCCTCACTTAGCCCCATCAGTACAAAATTCTCCACTTGGCTATTCAAAGAATCAACTGTAAACGAGAACCTTCCGGTTTCCAATGTGTCCGTCTCCATCTGTCTCATCACTCTTCCATCCGTACTATACAGCCCTATACAAGCACCATCTTCCACATGGAACAAACGTCCGGTTATCACACACGGTTCTTGTGCCTCAGCCGTAAGGGATACAAAAGCACCCAAAAACAATATCAGCTTTTTCTTCATGGTGCTACTAAATATAAGACCCAAAGGTGTCAGATAAACCGACACCTTTGGGTCTTATTAAATTTTCAATTTATCAATTATTCTCCGGACGCAATTTACGCACCGTTTCTGCCGTACGCCACATTTCGCTGTCGTGCAAAGCCTTCAATTCAGCTTCCAACTTCACGCGGTAGTCAGGCTTCGAGTTGGAATCAATCGAGATTTGCGCCTCATTACCGGTCACTACGCTCTGGTACAACTTCTGCACCACCGGCTTGATGGCATCGTGGAACGGGCCCATCCAATCCAATGCGCCACGCTGCGCCGTCGTGGAACAGTTGGCATACATCCAGTCCATACCATTCTTGGCAAACAACGGCATCAAGGATTGGGTCAATTCTTCCACCGTTTCATTGAAAGCCTCGGAAGGAGTATGTCCGTTCTCGCGCAATACCTCATATTGTGCCAATAACAAGCCCTGGATAGCACCCATCAAAGAACCACGCTCACCGGTCAAATCGGATGTAGCCTCACGCTTAAATGTAGTCTCGAACAAATAACCAGAACCGATACCGATACCGAAAGCCAGTACTTTATCCAATGCCTTACCACTGGCATCCTGATAAATAGCGTATGAAGAGTTCAAGCCGCGGCCTTCGAGGAACATCGTGCGCAATGAAGTACCCGAACCCTTGGGAGCCACCATGATGACATCAATATCTTTAGGAGGTACCACACCCGTACGGTCACTCCAGTTAATCGCAAAACCATGAGAGAAATACAAGGTCTTGCCCGGAGTCAGATAAGGCTTGATGGTCGGCCACAACTGCATCTGAGCCGCATCGGAAAGCAACATACAAACTATCGTACCCTTTTCGGCAGCTTCTTCAAGAGAAAACAAAGTCTCCCCCGGCACCCAACCGTCAGCCACAGCCTTGTCGTATGTCTTGCCCTGACGTTGGCCTACAATTACATTAAAACCGTTATCACGCAAGTTACAAGCCTGACCAGGTCCTTGAACACCATACCCTAAAACTGCAATCGTCTCGTTCTTCAATATTTCACGAGCCTTTTCCAATGGAAATTCCTCACGGGTCATCACAGTCTCGATGACACCGCCAAAATTCAATTCTGCCATTTTCTATTTCTGTTTTGTGCGACAAACAGCCGCGTTCTTTATTAAAATCCTTTTTTGCACTAAACTCGACGACAAAGTTACAAAATTATTCTAATACACCTACAATAAATTGCTATTTGTTATCAAATTTAAGTTTACTTCGACACACGACTTCCCCCTCGGGATTCTCTCCGCCCACGTTTTTACGGACTTCAACATCGTAAGTCCCGTCTTCGTTTTCCTCGCGGAAGAAGCTGAGCGTGTCACCGGAATAGCTTTCAGCCACGTAGGCCATTTCAAAACGGCGTATCACATGCCCGGCATACCATTCCTTGGAAAACAAGTCCAACACATGTTCAATATATTTAATACTGTTCACATGCCCGTTGATGTCTATATCACTATAATACACATCCATAGAACGTACCGGCATACAACTGCTCACCTTGATACGGCCAGGCTTCTCTATCGGGCAAGCCTTTTCCGTCTCTATATAGTCTACGATATCACCGCCGTGCAGCGACAACAAATCTGCCGGTTTACGGGTATCCATATTGATCATGGCCCACACGGAACGCGCATAACCGTAAACCTTACCGTCCTCCCCGTAAATGGAAAAGTTACGGTCGGTAAACAAACGGTATACGTTCTCCACCCACGTATCGACAGAGAACTCCTCATATTGGGACGGCATGTCTTCCAATTCAATGGCCAAACGTGACAACACCCACGTGTAGTTGCTCTCATTCAGTTCTGCCATACCGAAACCGCGCTCCGTGGCATGGAATCCGGCACAGTTGAGCAAATGGTTGCCCAACACCCCCATGAAAAGCTTTCCCGTGAAATCCACGTGAAAAGGTTCGGCCACAAACGAATAAGTCCCGACTTTATTCTCTTTCATTCGAATCCCTACCTTATTTATTCTTTATTTTGAAGCTCCTCATACGCACGCCGCCTTTCTTCCAAAAACTCGTCCAGATATTCCGTACAACTCTTTGTAATGGCTATACGCCCCGAACGCACGTATTGCAATACGCACTTATACTCGTTCAAAGCGAAATAAAGCGACATGATGTCATCTGTCATTCCCTTTTTGCTGACCACGGTATAAGTCGGGTTCACCTCCACAATCTGCGCTCCGTGCTGACGTACGGCCTTTGAGATGTCCGGATTCTCCAACACCTTGGGAGTGGCCAGTTTATAAAGCGCCACTTCCTGGATGAAGATTTCGTCGTCCGTGAAATAATGAGCCTGAAGCACATCTATGCGTTTCTCTATCTGCTTGGTGATAATCTGCACCTGTTCCTCCGTGCTCCAACAAGTAATGGTATACTTATGTACCCCCTTGATACTGGAAGCCGACACATTCAGACTTTCGATATTCACCTGCCTGCGGGTAAAAACCGCAGTCACCTGATTCAAAAGCCCCGCAAAGTTCTCGGAGAAAACAATCAAGGTATAGAATTTCTTCTCTTGTTCCATCTAAAAATCCTCCCGTTAATAATCCAAAACCATGTCGTCCACGTCATTGCCCGGACAACACATCGGCAACACACGGCCTTCTTCAATCACGGCCACCTGCAACAAGTAAGGCCCTTCTGCCTCGACCATCTCCCGTATGGCCGCAGCCAAATCCTCACGCTCCACGACCGTACGGTTCGGTATGCCGTAAGCCGAAGCAATCATATTGTAGTCCGGATTCATCATCGGCGTGAAAGAATACCGTTTCCCGAAGAACATTTCCTGCCACTGGCGCACATTACCCAGGTAGTTGTTATTGAGCAATATGATTTTCACCGGACTACGTTGTTCCATAATTGTGCCCAACTCCTGAAGCGTCATCTGAATGCCTCCGTCGCCTAAAAAGAGACATACCATACGTCCCGGAGCGCCGAATGTGGCTCCGATGGCAGCCGGCAATCCGAATCCCATCGTCCCCATACCACCGGAGGTCACGATGCTGCGTTGTTCCGAGAATTTGAAATAACGGGCAGCCATCATCTGGTTTTGTCCCACGTCGGTCACCAAGACAGCCTTATTACCGGTCATCTCCGTTACCTTACGTACAACCTCCCCCATCTTTATCGGTCCGTCTGCCGGATGGATTTCAGGTTCTACCACTGCCTCCTTTTCTCTCTCGTGATGTTCCCCGAAACTGTCAATCCACTCCGTATGCCGGTTAGGCTTCACCAATTCGAGTACCTGGGCCAACGTCTGTTTGCAATTCCCTAACACGGCTACATCTACCGGTACATTCTTGTTGATTTCACTGGGGTCTATTTCAAAATGTATCTTTTTGGCCTGACGGGCGTATGTACTTAATTTGCCAGTTATACGGTCGTCAAAACGCATGCCCACGGCTATCAGCACGTCACACTCCTGTGTCTTTACGCTGTTGGCCAGACTTCCGTGCATACCCAACATCCCCATATTCAACGGATGGTCGGACGGCAAAGCAGACAAGCCCAGCAAAGTGCAACCGGCAGGAATATCGGCCCGTTCAATCAACTGACGGACTTCTTCTTGCGCGCCGCCAAGCTCAACCCCTTGTCCGACAAGGATAAACGGACGTTTCGCGTTGTTTATCAATGCAGCCGCCTGACGTATCGCCCACGGATCGGTCTTGGGCACAGGCACATAACTGCGAATGAAATCCGTACCCTGCGGTTCGTAGTCCACCAAGCCGACCTGCGCATTCTTGGCAAAATCCAGCACGACCGGCCCCGGCCTGCCGCTCTTTGCAATATAAAAGGCACGGCTTACCGCCCAAGCCACATCTTCCGGACGGCGGATCTGATAGGCCCATTTGCTAATGGGTTGCGTCACGCCTACCAAATCGCATTCCTGAAAGGCATCGGAACCCAACAAAGAAGCACCGACCTGCCCGGCAATCACCACGATGGGCGTACTGTCCATCATGGCATCCGCAATGCCGGTAATGGTGTTCGTCGCCCCCGGTCCACTGGTCACCAATGCCACTCCGACCTTACCCGACACACGGGCATACCCTTGTGCCGCATGGGTAGCCCCTTGCTCATGCCGTACCAATACATGGTTCAACTTATCCTTATATCCGTACAAGGCGTCATATACCGGCATGATGGCACCTCCCGGATAGCCGAAGAGCGTCGTAACCCCTTCGTGCTCCAACGAACGCATCAAAGCCTCTGCGCCTGTTATCTTTTCTTTTGCCATATTGAAAACTGTTTTTAATCTACCATACGAACTCCACCCTTGTCGGCCGAACTCACCATTGAAGCGTATGCTTTCAGCGATTTGGGTACGACACGCTTACGCGTCATCGGACGTTGCGGACGGGCTGCCAATTCAGCTTCGCTCAACTTGACGTTGATGCTCCGGTTCGGGATGTCTATTTCGATAATGTCTCCGTCCACAATCTTACCGATATTCCCACCGGCTGCCGCTTCGGGCGAAATATGGCCGATACTTAAACCGGAAGTGCCCCCGGAAAAACGCCCGTCGGTAATCAGGGCACACTCTTTCCCCAAATGACGGCTTTTCAGATAGGATGTCGGATAAAGCATCTCCTGCATACCCGGTCCGCCCTTTGGTCCTTCGTGCGTGATGACCACCACGTCGCCACTCACCACACTTCCGTTCAGGATGCCTTCACAAGCGTCTTCCTGAGAATCGAAGACTTTAGCCGGCCCGCTGAAATGCCAGATGCTTTCGTCCACTCCGGCCGTCTTCACCACGCAACCGTCTTGGGCTATATTCCCGAACAGCACGGCCAAGCCGCCGTCCTTGCTATAAGCATGTTCCACATCGCGGATGCATCCCGTGGCACGGTCGGTGTCCAACGTATCGTACACCTTGCACTGCGAACCCATCTTGTTACTGAAGACCCCGCCCGGCGCACTGCTGTAAATGCGCCGCGCCTCATCGTCCACCTGTCCGGACGTAATACTATATTTCGCAATATCTTCGCCTAAAGTACGGCCGTTCACCCTGCGGCACGACGTATCCAACAAACTGGCCTTTGCCAATTCACCTAATATATTAAGGATGCCGCCCGCACGGTTACATTCCTGGATGGAATACTTCTGCGTGTTGGGAGCCAACTTGCATAGGCAAGGCACTCTACGGCTCAGTGCGTCGATGTCCGCCATCTTGAAGTCCACCCCGGCCTCGTTGGCCACGGCCAACAGATGCAGCACGGTATTGGACGACCCGCCCATGGCAATATCCAACGTCATGGCGTTCAGGAAAGCCTGACGCGTGGCGATACTCTTCGGCAATACGCCCTCATCTCCTTCCTCATAATATTTGAACGCATTCTCTACCACTAATCTGGCCGCATCCTGAAACAAACGGATACGGTTGGCATGCGTCGCCAAAATAGTCCCGTTCCCCGGGAGGGAAAGGCCGATAGCCTCCGTCAGACTGTTCATGGAGTTGGCTGTAAACATCCCCGAGCAACTACCGCAACCCGGACAAGCACATGCCTCTATCTTCGCCATCTCCTCATCGCTCACCGACGTGTCCGCCCCTTTGATCATGGCCGTAATCAAGTCGGCGTTCTCCCCGTTGATTTTGTGTGCCTCCATCGGTCCTCCGGAAACAAACACCGTAGGGATATTCAGGCGCATGCTAGCCATCAGCATGCCCGGCGTGATCTTGTCGCAATTCGAAATGCAAATCATGGCATCCGCCTTATGCGCGTTGACCATATACTCCACGCTGTCGGCGATGATATCGCGCGAAGGCAGAGAATACAGCATCCCGTCGTGCCCCATAGCGATACCGTCGTCGATGGCTATCGTATTGAATTCCGCAGCATAGCATCCCATCTTTTCGATTTCAGCCTTCACCATCTGCCCGATTTCATGCAAATGGGTATGCCCCGGCACGAACTGGGTGAAAGAATTGACGATAGCCACGATCGGCTTCCCGAACTGTTCACGTTTCATCCCATTGGCCACCCACAATGCACGGGCTCCCGCCATACGGCGTCCTTCTGTGCTCTGCGCACTGCGCAACTTATGTTTCATCTTTATAGCGTTTTTATACTTTTTCTTTATAGCTGCAAATTTAGTCCCTTTTTTCCTATTAGACAAAAGTTTGGGGTATAAAAGTGAGATATTCATAAACAACAGTTACCAAATCAGGTCGCACCAAAGAAAATCGATACAAATATACGTTGTTTTATTTTAAACTGTCATCCTGCTATTGAAACGATATTTGTAGTCAAAAAATGGATGGAAATATGTCACGTTGCAGTCTCATATACGCACACCTCTTCACTAACGCCTCATACAACACAAATTAAAAGCAAAACCGATTAATGCGCGACTTGACACGTTACAATGCCAAATATCCTGCACACCTGATGTCGAAAGACAGAAAAGAGAGTCCGCCCCCGATGGTATAAGTATGGAAGCCACCATCCAAGGAAGGCATGGACGCTTTATTTGGGCCGTGGAACCTGTCGAATAGCCCCATTATTACCGTCCAGACGAAATCACCCCGGAGATGTACAACCGACGGATACGCATTATCGGTGGACAACTTAATGATTGTGAAGATGGACTAATAACCACAAGAGGTTCAAAGACCAAGAGGTCGTTGGTTAAACGACCAACCTTGTTGGCTTCTTCTGTGGAAGTAGAACCGGAATACTTCCAACTCCTCTGAAAGATTTATGCTATTTTCCACGAGAAACGGAAATGGCATATAAACTTTTTCGCTATCTTTGTAAATATATAAATTAAGGTGGAGGAACAAATCATGCAACAGGGCGGAAGACTTTACCCCATAGGAATACAAACGTTCGAGAAAATAAGGAACGGCAACTATTTGTATATAGACAAGACCCAATATGTCTATCAAATGGCGCACTCATCTTCGAATTACATGTTCCTGAGCCGTCCGCGCCGTTTCGGTAAGTCTTTGCTGACCAGCACCTTGGGAGCCTATTTCGAAGGCCGGAAGGAGCAGTTCAAGGAATTGGCCGTGGAAAAGTTGGAAACGGAATGGACAAAATACCCCGTCCTGCATTTCGACATGAGCACGGCCAAGCATGTGGACAAGGAGCGCTTGGAAAGCGAACTGAACCTGAAACTGATTGAATACGAAAACGTATATGGCCGTGGCGAAGGTGAGGAAAATGTGAACCAACGCCTACAAGGTGTTATCCGCCGTGCCTACGAACAGACGGGCCGCCAAGTGGTGGTGCTCATCGACGAATACGACGCGCCCCTGCTCGACGTGGTGCATGAAGAAAAAGACCTGCCCGTCCTCCGTAACATCATGCGTAATTTCTATAGTCCGCTCAAAGCCTGCGACCCCTACCTGCGCTTCGTGTTCCTGACGGGCATCACCAAGTTCTCGCAACTGAGCATCTTCAGTGAACTGAACAATATTAAAAATATCAGCATGCTGCCGGAATACGCCGCCATCTGCGGCATTACGGAGGAGGAAATGGCTACCCAGATGGATGAAGATTTGGACATTTTGGCCGGACGGTTGGGTGTGAGCCGTGAAGAGGCTGTACAGAAACTCAAGTACAATTACGACGGTTACCACTTCGCATGGCCCTCGCCCGACATCTACAACCCTTTCAGCCTGTTGAACGCTTTCGCCGACGGGCGGTTGGATTCCTATTGGTTCGGCAGCGGCACGCCCACTTACCTCATCGAGATGCTGAAAAAGTACAATGTTCTGCCCCAGCAAATCGGAGGACGGAAAGCCATGGCGGAATCTTTCGATGCCCCGACGGAACGTATGACGGACATCGCCCCGTTGCTCTACCAAAGCGGTTACGTCACCATCAAGGGGTATTCCCCCATCACGCAGCTCTACACGTTGGACATCCCCAACAAGGAGGTGCGCCTCGGACTGATGAAGAGCCTTTTGCCCGGTTATTTGGACCGCCGTACGACGGACGGTTTGACCACCGTGGCCTTGCTCTATGAGGCCATTTATGAAGAGCGGTTGGACGACGCGTTGCGATTGTTGCAGACATTCCTTTCCACCGTTCCTTATTGCGACCGCACGGACTACGAAGGCCATTATCAACAGATGCTTTACGTCATCTTCAGCCTCCTGGGCATGTATGTGGACGTGGAAGTACGCACCCCGATGGGACGGGTGGACATGGTGATGCGCACGGCCACCACGCTCTACGTCGTGGAACTGAAACTGAACCAGTCGGCCACAGCCGCCATGCAACAGATTGACCTGAAGAACTATCCCGAACGCTTCGCCCTGTGCGGCTTGCCCGTGGTGAAGGTCGGCATCAACTTCGACATGGAAAGGCATACCCTGAAAGATTGGGTAATCACTAACTAAAATACACCCAAGGGAATTTCCAAAAACATCCTTCATCCTTCAGGATGTATGTTAAATATCTATCATACAACACATTAGAAACTGAACGGTAAAATTTCATCTTTCAGTTCCCTTTCATGGCAGAAAGCCGTCAAACGTTCTGCGCCAAACGATTTTTCAATCTAAGCCAAACGATTTTTCATTCTCCGCAGATTGGTTTTCCGTTCTCTTCCAAAGGAAATGAAACGTGGCTGAAGGATAGCTGAAACATCCTTCAGCCCATAACGCGCAAACAATGAATTAATTAGCATGCATCCTGAAAGATGAAGGATGTTTTTGGGAAAACTCCTGTATAGGAAGGAAGAAGTTGTAATCATCCATAAGGTCATTGCTTCTTGTTTTCGGAATGGAAAGCGATAACTTTTACATTAACCTTTTGGATAATAGAGCTTTGATACCATTCAAATGTCAGGAGGAGCAGGTATTATAATCTATGATGATATCCCATATACCTTTTAATTAACAGACAAAGTGGAAAAAAGCAATAATAGAACAAGGCTTATAAAAAATACAGCCTTTTTATATCTCAGGACATTTTTATCTCTTGTCATCAGTCTGTATACTTCTAGAGTGGTACTTTCCACACTGGGTATAGAGGACTATGGAATATATAATGTAGTAGGTGGATTTGTAGCCATGTTCGCATTGGTTTCAGCATCACTTACTAACTCTATTTCCCGTTTCATTACTTTTGAATTAGGACGAGGGAATAAAATACGATTAAACAGAATTTTCTGCACCAGCATTAATATACAAATAGTCCTTTCAGCCATCATTATTATATTAGCTGAATTGGTAGGCGCATGGTTCATTTACACAAAAATGAATATTCCTGAAGGAAGAGAATTTGCAGCCTTATGGGTTTTTCAATGTTCATTATTGTCTTTTATACTTGGACTTATCAGCGTCCCCTACAACGCACTCATTGTTGCCCATGAGCACATGAAAACCTTTGCCTATATTGGCTTATGGGAATCTCTACTAAAACTTGGAGCTGTTTACTTGCTTGTGCTGTTTGCAATGGACAAGCTTATTCTATATGCTATTCTTCTGACCTCCATAGCACTACTCTTAAGATTGGTATATGGAGTTTACTGCAAAAAACATTTTGAAGAATGCCGTTACCACTTTATCCTCGATAAATCTCTTTTTAAGGAAATCGGAGCTTTTGCAGGATGGTACCTTTTTGGAACAAGTGCTTATATATTCAATACCCAAGGAGTGAACCTTGTTATCAATATCTTCTTTGGAGTGGTACTCAATGCAGCACGTGGAGTGGCTACTCAGGTGGATTCGGCGGTCCGGATGTTTGTGAGTAATTTCACGACAGCATTGAACCCTCAAATCATTAAGACATACGCAGAAGGAAATGCTACAGAATCTTTCAAATTGGTGTTCAAAGGAGCAAAGTTCTCATTCTTTCTCATGTTGTTTTTTTTAATACCATTGGTGTTGGAAGCCGACTATGTCTTAGGGCTGTGGTTGAAAGAAGTTCCTTCTTATGCTCCTTTATTTCTGAGATTAGCACTATTTGTAGCTTTGGCAGATTTGCCAGGTGCACCACTCACCACTCTGGCATTAGGTACAGGAGACATCAAACGTTATTATCTTTACGTGGGAGGATTTGGATGTTTGGTATTCCCTGTCACATGGTTGCTATTTAAATTAGGTTGCAATCCCGAAATCTATTACATTGTTTACATATTAGACAATATACTCCTCATATTTGTCAGACTCTTCCTTTTAAAAAGGATGGTGAAATTCCCTGTCCGTCGATATGTAAATGAGGTACTGAGTATTGTTTTAATAGTTCTGCTTGTTTGCTTTATTCCTCCTATTTCGATTGTTGAGATTCTGCCTCCTTCATTTGGAAGACTTATACTGACATGTATGGTAAGCGTCATATCAGCAATCCCCGCGATGTACTATATAGGTATGACGCGTTCAGAAAGAATCACAGTGTGTGACATGGTTAAAAATAAACTCAAACGAAGAAAACAATAATAATATGGATTTACATTATACGGCAGAGAAAAATTCTCTTATTCTGATTTCACTCTTAAAAGCCCATGGAATACATAATATCATAGCTTCTCCGGGAGCAACGAATTTAAGACTTGTAGCCAGTCTCCAACATGATTCATATTTCAAGATTTACTCTTCAGTTGATGAACGCAGTGCGGCCTATATGGCATGTGGACTGGCAGCAGAAAGCGGAGAACCGGTAATGCTAAGTTGCACGGGTGCCACATCATCTCGCAACTATATGCCGGCATTGACGGAAGCCTATTATCGTAAGCTTCCCATTCTTGTGGTAACTTCTTCGCAATATTCGGAATGGATAGGCAATTTGAAAGACCAGGTAACCAATCGCATACAGTTACCGGCTGATATAGTAAAAAAGAGTTTTCAGGTGGATGAGATTCATTGCGAACGACAGGAATGGAACGCAATAAATAAAATCAATGAAGCCATACTTGAACTTACAAGACATGGAGGAGGGCCGGCACATATCAATCTGATTACTTCTTATAACCCGGATTTTTCCATAACTGAACTTCCGTACACTCGAGTTATCCATAGGTACAGCCATAAAAACGAACTCCCGTCATTACCCCAAGGTCCGATAGGAATCTTCGTCGGTTCGCATAAAAAGTTCAACCAGCAAGAAGAAACGAGCATTGAGGCTTTCTGTAAAAAGCATCATGCCATCGTATTTTGTGACCATACTAGTGGATATTATGGGAAATACAAAATGAATTACTCTCTCATTCAGTTGCAGAGTGGTAAAATCAAACGTTCGTTAAAACTACTGATACATTTAGGAGAAATTTCCGGGGATATGTTCAATATCAGTCCTTATGCACAAGAAGTATGGCGCGTGAGCGAAGATGGTGAAATCCGAGACCCTTTCAAGAAGTTGGTAAATGTTTTTGAAATGGATGAGACTTTCTTTTTTAACCATTATGCGAAAGAAGATTGCACTTACCCTATTGACGAATATCCATCTTATAAGGAAGAGTATGAAGCTATAATGCAATCTCTACCGGATTTGCCATTCTCAAATATATGGATGGCCTCTGTAACCTCCGGAAAATTACCGGAAGGAACGGTATTACATTTAGGCATCCTAACCTCTTTGAGATCATGGAATTTCTTCAAACTTCCCCAAGGAGTTACTTCATTCTCCAATGTGGGTGGTTTCGGTATCGATGGCAATATGTCCACCCTTATAGGGGCTTCATGGGCACATCCCGAAAAGTTATATTTGGGTGTGGTGGGTGACTTATCATTCTTCTATGACATGAACTCACTCGGAAACAGACATGTGGGCAAAAACATAAGAATCTTATTAGTTAACAATGGAAAAGGATGCGAATTTACTCATCACATGAATATGGGATCAATGTTAGGACAAGAAGCCTACCCGTATATTTGTGCAGAAGGACATTATGGAAAGCAGTCTCCAAAATTGGTACGTCATTATACCGAAGATTTGGGGGTTATTTACCTCACTGCTTCCTGCAAAGAAGAATATGAAAAACTCTTGCCAGATTTTTTAAACCCATCATCCGAAAAGCCCATTTTATTGGAAGCTTTTACTAAGGATGTGAACGAAAACGCAGCCTTAAAAATAATGTCAACTATCAAGCAATCCAATAAAGAGCAATCGAAAGAAATGGTAAAGAAGGTGGTAGGTGAAGAAGCTTATGGCATACTCAAAAAGATATTCAAAAAATGAAAAGGAAAGTATATATGAAGAATGCAGAGGAAAACCTGAAAGTATGCCTTGTGACATGGTACGGCAGCAATAATTACGGTACTAATCTTCAAGCCTATGCCCTTTATACAGTGCTTCGTTCCAAGGGGATTCATGTGGACATGATAAGACCGTTTTGCGGACGGAAAAAGTTTCACCAATATCCTGGACAACAAAGGGAACTCCGTTCCAAATGTGTTGCGTTAATTAAAAAAGTATTAGGCATAAGAAAACCAGAGCAAGTCCGTCAAACGAAAATTATGAAATTCTTGAAAAATGAATTTTGTTTTACTCCTCTTGTTACCTGTCCAAAGGATATTGAATTATTGAATAAGCAATACGATAAGTTCCTCACGGGAAGCGACCAAATATGGAATCCATATAATCTTGATACGTTCTACATGCTTGATTTCGTGAAAGAAAATCAAAAGAAAATAGCCTATTCCTCTTCCATAGCGGTTAGTAGGATTCCAGAAGAGAAACAAAACCTATACAAAAAATATCTTTCTTCTTTCAGTGCAATCTTTTGCAGGGAAGAAACAGGGTCAAAAATGTTATCTGCCCTTACGGGAAAAACAGTAAAAACGGTATTAGATCCGGTTCTTTTACTCGATGAAAATAGTTGGATACAATTCTCCCACAAGGGGTCTCTCGTGAATCGAATATCCGTTTCCATACCTTATATATTCTGTTATTTCATTGGTGACAAGGACTTTGAATGGAAGGCTTTGAAAACAATAAAAGAGCAATATGGGATTAATCGGGTTATTGTATTCAGCGTGGCTCCTCCGACTTGCAAGATAAAAGGATATGAATATTTGCAGTCGGCAGACATCTATGATTTTGTATGGTTCTTACATCACGCGACTTATGTCGTGACAGATTCTTTTCATAATGTGGCCATGAGTTTAAAACTGAAAAAGGATTTTGTGGCACTTATGCGCTGCAAAGAAGACCAAAAATCCGAGAATTCACGTATGTATGATTTCCTTGCCTCTTTTGGACTGGAATTTAAAATATATAACCCAAACTGTGCGGATTATTTGTCTCCCGTCCCCTATGAAAGAGTGTATCCACAACTTGAAACAAGAATCAAGGAGTGCACGAATGAACTTATAAATAAATTAAATGAATAAAAAAAGGAAGAAAGATGAAATCTATGATATTGGTAGCTTGCCACAAACCCTGTAACATGTATAACAAGGGAATATACACTCCCATTCAGGTTGGAAAGGCCATATCTGAATATGACTTGGGAATTATCGGAGATGACACAGGGGATAACATCAGTCAAAAGAACCCAAGTTATTGTGAACTGACGGCCCAATACTGGGCTTGGAAGAATGTAGATTGTCGGTATATAGGTTTATGTCATTATAGGCGGTATTTCGAAACCGTTTATACGGATGAACTATTGGAACGACTCTTTTCTAAATATGACGTCATATTGCCAAGGCCTATTTACAGTGGGGTTAGGGATACGATGTTGAACAAACTAAAAATGAACATTGTACCTGAAGATTATGCCATATTTTTTATGTCAATACGTAAACTATATCCTGAGTATGAAAAAACAACATTGCAATACTTGGCAAGAAATGCGGATATACCTTATAACATGTTCATTATGAGAAAAGAGGCTTTCAATCAATTCTGCCAATGGCAGTTTTCCATCTTGGAAGAATGCGAAAAGCATGTAAAACCCTTACCATATTCGAGGTACAACCGTATTTATGGATATTTTGCTGAATACTTACTACCCATATATTGCCTGCATAACCAAATGAAAATACATCATGATGGAATTGTAAATATGATTGGAGAGCATGAAAAAAGGCAAAGTTGGATACGAAAACAACTATCTGCGCTTTTTTGCCAATCTCCAGCGAGTTCTTTTGACAATATCATTGGAAGGTCTGTATTAGTGGGTATGAAAAATGATGGAATTTTATAGTGCTAACTTTTTATGGAAAGTGGAATAGTATATAATATAATACGTCTAATGGTTGCTTTAAAGGAAAAAGTAAGTATGTCCATTTCTTGGAGATACAATATGTTATATGCAAAAGCAACAGGATTACAACCCAAAGGACGATTTAAAATATTAGGAAAGATTCATATTCACAAAGGTAAGAATGCGATATTCTCTACGGGAGAGAACTTTTTATTTTTATCTGGATCAACTTATAACCCCTTAACAACTAATGCTCATGGATGTATCTTTATAATGGATAATGCAGTGCTTGAAATAGGTAAGAATGTTGGAATGAGTGGCACCATAATCTGGGTCGCAAAACATATAAAAATAGGAAACAATGTGAAAATAGGGGGAGGCACTACGTTGATGGACACTGATGCCCATTCACTTTCTTTCAAAGATCGTAGAAATGAAATTTCTGACGCAAAAAACAGAATAGATAAAGAGATTATCATCGAAGATGACGTTTTAATTGGAGCTAATGTTATAATCCTAAAAGGGGTACATATTGGAGCACGTTCTATTATAGGTGCAGGAAGTGTAGTAACTAAAGATGTACCAGAAGATTGTGTAGTGGCTGGAAATCCGGCAAAAGTTGTAAAAATACTTAAGAAAGTAATATGTTAAATATATTGTTGTTTGCTATATTAGCATTCACAGTAGTAGCAACCTTAATTCGTCCTTCGTATGGATTAGCGTGTTTCATATCTGCAAGAATTTTAATACCTGAAGTTGTCCGGACCCCAGGTTTTGAAGGACTTAGTTTTAATAGCACACTAATACTCATTATTGTTATAAGTGTATTGGTTAATGGCCTTGCTAAGACTTATGTACGTTTGGTTAAGGATTCATATTTTAAAGCTCTTGTATTTTTTATATGTTCATGTGCTGTGCTTCTACCTTTCTCTGATTATGAGGATTTGCAATTCCAATATAACTCATTAATACAATTTCTCCTTACGGACATACTCCCTGTTATATTAGCAATTGCTGTTGTTAGAACAAAATGGGATTTAAAAATAGTAATACAGACCTTTTTATGGTCAACTATATTATGCTGTGTTTATGCTATAATTGCATATCTTATGCAAAAGAATCCGTATGTAAATTATTTCCAAACAATAACAGGATGGAGAGATACATCGTTGGTGAAAGAAGTATGGTATACAACTGGTCGTGGAGTTTCTACATCAGGAACATTTTTACATGCAAATGGATTTGGATATTTTATATCCATGTCAATACCTCTATTCGTATATCTTCAATATACAGGGCAATATAATAAAAGAACCATATTTATAGCATTAGCTCTATTGATTGTTAATATTTTCTTATGTAAGAAACGTTCACCAATTGTTTCAATAGGTGTTTTTCTTATATTGTGGATGTATTTGAAGCGAAAAACATGGAATGTATTATTATATATGAAAGTGTTTTTATTGGGGGCAGTAGTTTTATTGGCTGTTTTTATAATTCCTGCGTTAGAAAGTATAAGGTCTATGATAGAGACATCTTTCTTTTTTTGGGATGATAAATTGTTAGCTGCAAAAGATGTTGGAGGGTCAAGTTGGGAGCTAAGAATTCTTCAAGTAACCTATCCATTTATAGAAGTCAAGGACAATATATTGTTTGGAAAAGGATTTGGGTGGTGTTCATGGTATCTAAATCAATATGAGTTACATCCTGTATTATTTGGTTTTGAAACTATACTGTCTACAGCTGTATGTCAATTCGGAATTTTAGGCTATTTAATGTATTATATGTTATTTTATCAATCCTATAAATATAGCCGACCTTATAAATATGGAAAAGTCAATTATCAATTATTAGCTTTGGTTACAATGATTGTTTTAATTGTTGCTACAGGACTCAACTATTTTTTCTTCTTTGGAATAGGGAGTGTAATTATGAACAAACAAGAAATATTTATGCATGAAAAGGATATCCATAGTTACAGTGTGCTTTAATTGTATAGACACAATTGAACAAACAATTAAAAGTGTAATATCACAAGATTATCCGAATCTGGAGTATATTATAATTGACGGTGCAAGTCAGGATGGTACTTTAAATATAGTAGATAAATATCAAAATTTTATTGCAAAAGTACTTTCAGAACCAGATAGAGGCATATTTGATGCTATGAACAAATCACTAAACTATGTTACGGGAGAATATGTGCTTTTTATGAATGCAGGTGACAGATTTGTGAGTAGTCATATTGTATCGGATATTTTCGGAAAACAAGAGTATCATGAAGATTTAATTTATGGGGATGTTTACATACAAAATGAATTAGGATATTTATTTTGTAAAGCTGATGCTATTTACTCTAAAAAGCCGACAAAGAAAGAACTGGTCTTTAAATCACAAGGCTTCTGCCACCAATCCTTATTCACAAAAACTTCTATGCTGAAAAATGTTGGGTTTAATTTGAAATATCCATTAGGAGCGGATTATGATACAACGGCACAAATCTACTATAAGGGAAATCAAGAGATATTTTATGTAGGACAACCTATATCCATTTTTGACGACCGTACAGGTGGGGCATCTCACAACAAAATAGTGCAAATATTAAAAGAGAGAGCAGATTTTTTTGGATATAAGCCATTGATCTGCGTGTACCTTTACGCATATAAAGAGATTATAATAAATAAGGTGAAAGCAATAATAGAAAGCTTATTCCCTAATATCGTAAGAACACAACGAATGAAAAAATATAAAGTAGAAATATGATCATTAAACAACAACCTCTTGTCTCAATTATCATGCCTGTTTATAATACAGGTAATATTATCACAAATACCTTGGATAGTATATTATCACAATCATACACGAATTTTGAGTTGATAATAGTAGATGATGGTTCGACAGACACAAGTGGACATATATGTAGTACTTATGCAGCTAAAGATAAACGAATACGACTTATCAGACAGCAAAACAAGGGAATTTGTAAGGCAAGAAATGTTGGAATACAATTAGCAAAGGGTAAATATCTAGCATTCTGTGATCATGATGACATATACCATACGTCTTTACTTGAAACTACGGTAAAGTATGCGGAAGATTTTAACTTGGAAGTTATTAAGTATTCTGTTGAAATTCAGAATGAAATAAAAGGAAATATAACCTATAATCGCCATATTGGGAAAGAAAAAAGATTTCAGTACTTTGACAACAAGCAAATCAGACAAGAATTCCTGCATTTGATTAATACCGGATTTTGTAACACTATTTGGAGTGCAATGTACAATGCATCCTTATTTAAAGACGGAGCTTTATATTTTAATCCATGCTACAAACATGGCGGAGAAGATTTTGATTTGAATATTCGCTTATATCCCAATGTTAAGAGTCTAGGAATACTTCAAGATGTGTTATATATCCATTATTTACGCAATACATTATCTACATCCGCAAAATTTTACGATGACGTATTACAGCATTCTCAAAAAGAATTGTACAGTATCAATAATTTGCTTTCTAATGGAATTCCAATAAATAAAAAAGAATACACCTTATATTGTAGTGAAAAAATAACATCCATATTATCCTATGCAGTAATGATGGGAAAAGACAGGATGCAAATAACCCAACTACTAAATAACTTGTTTACTTTCATTAATTGGAATAATACAATTCCAATGCCCGTAGGTCGAGAGTATCTAAAAGGTTGGGTCTTAATACTTTTAAGACATCGTTTATTTGGGGTTCTTTCTGCATTGTTTTATTTTTATAAAATGAAAAAATGAAAATCGTGTATTGTTGTCCCCAATTGTTCCATCCAGGAGGAATGGAACGTATAATATCCATGAAAGCCAATTATTTAGCTGATGTGTATGGGTATGAAGTTTTTATTATTACGGAAAAACAATTTGGAAACAAACCTTTCTACGAACTTTCAGATAAAATAAAGCATATAGATTTAGGATTAGATTATGATGGATTGACAGGTTCTTCATTATTGAAGTCTGTAATAAATAGAATTGTCCTTAAAAGAAGACAAAAACGTTTCCTGAAAAATATTTTGGAAGATATTAAAGCCGATATAGTGATTTCTACTTTTTTTAGTGAAGCATCCATTTTGCCCTCAATACACGATGGTAGTAGAAAAATATTAGAAATACATTTTTGCCGAGGAGTAAAAATGATGTACGCCAAAGCTTTTCGCTTCTCTTTTGTAAAGAAATGTCTATACTATATCCAACAGTCCATTGACGAACATATTATTGTTCCCAAGTATGATCGCTTCATAACATTAACGGAGGAAGATAAACAACGTTGGAGAACTATAATCCCCAATGTTGCAGCTATACCTAATATATTAACATTTAACAATACAGGATTAGTTGGTTTGGAAGCAAAACAGATTATTGCAGTAGGGAGGTTGGATGCTCAAAAGGGCTTTGACAGGTTAATAAACATATGGGCTAAAGTATGCTGTCATTTTAATTGGAATTTAAAAATTGTAGGTGCAGGATGCGACCATGATAAATTACAGGATTTGATTAAAGCGAAAAATGTAGAAGCATATACAACATTGATACCTCCTACTCAATTTATTTATGAGGAGTTTTGTTCTTCATCTATTTTTGTTATGACCTCCCGTTATGAGGGGTTACCTATGGTAATGTTGGAAGCCATGTCCTGTAGCCTTCCCTGCATAGCTTATGATTTTAAATGTGGCCCTCGCGACATAATAACAAATGGATATAATGGTTTTATATGTAAAGAAGATGACGAACAAGACTTCGCAAATAAATTATCACTATTAATAACAAATCAGGAGTTAAGACTTAAAATGGGACTTAATGCTCGTGCAAGTGTCCAAAAGTATAAAGCAGAAATTATTATGCCTAAATGGAAAAAACTATTTGAAGAAATCATAGAAAAATGAATATACTCATACTTAATCCAATTTTATATACGGCAGAACGGAATATCATACCTAATGTTGATTCAATAAAAGACACAATGATATATAATATGTGCATTGGTTTTGTTGCTTTAGGGCACAATATCACATTATGCGCAGCGGAAGAGTTCCGTCCTCAAAAAAGAGAAGACTACGATTTTGATGTGCACTTTTTCCGTTCTGATTGGACACATTTTTTTCCACCATCTTTGCTTCCTTTCTCTAAAGACTTGTTACACTATATTAAGAAGTTTCATAAGGATTTTGATTGTATCCTCACAAGTGAAGTGTTTGCAATTCATTCTTTGATGGCTTCCATCATTTGCCCTCAAAAAACAATTGTATGGCAAGAGTTAACTTCACATCAAAAAAAGATGTTTCAAGTTCCATCAAAATTATGGTATAATATCATTGGACGATGGTTTATGAAAAAGATAATAGCTGTCGTTCCTCGATCTATTTATGCATATAATTTTGTACGAAATTATATTCCACAGACTTCAAAAACTATTGTAGATCATGGAATTAATATAAATAAATTTATCTATACAGAAAAGAAAAAAAGGCAGCTTATTAGTTCTTCGCAATTAATTCATCGAAAAAATATAGATGGCATTATCTTAAAATTTGCCAACTTGCACCTTGAGAAAGGTTATGAAGACATCAAACTATTAATAGCAGGACGTGGTAACGAAGAAACTTATTTAAAACAAATGGTTAAAGATTTAGGATTGACAGATTTTGTGGATTTCTTAGGGTTTCTTCCACAAGAGAAACTTTCAGAATATGTACGTACCTCCTTGGCCTTTTTGGTAAATACCCGACAAGACCTAAATATGGTATCCATACCAGAAAGTATATGTTCCGGCACTCCTATATTAACAAATTCCATACCTGCGTCAGCAGAATACATTAAGAGGAAACAATTGGGTATAGTAAAGGATGATTGGGGAGTAAATGAATTGAAGAAAATCATAAATGAGAATTTTATTTACGTTAGAAATTGCAAAGCCTATCGGAGTCAACTTACAAATATTGAGTCTGCTAAACAGTTAATATCAATATTCAATCAGTACAGCAAAAAAGATTGATAGATTTGGAATATGTATTTAAAACCTTTCTTTCAATACAATGAAAATCTTATTAGCCAATAAATTCTATTACCGCCGGGGCGGTGATTGCGTCTACGTGCTTAATCTGGAGCGGTTATTGAGGAAGCACGGACATGAAGTGGGCGTATTTGCCATGGACTATCCGGAGAATGTAGACACGGAATGGAAGCGGTATTTTCCTAAGAAGATGAGTAAATTGATGGCTTTCACACGGCCTTTCGGGTCAAGAGAAGTAAAGGGGAAATTCAATAGGCTGTTGGATGATTTCCGTCCCGATGTGGTACATCTGAACAATATCCATACTCAACTTTCTCCAGTGTTGGCTGAATTGGCACACAGACGTGGCATAAGGGTCGTGTGGACGTTGCATGATTATAAATTGCTGTGTCCGCGATATGATTGCCTACTCAATGGAAATACGGTATGTGAAGCTTGTTTCAAAGGGGATAAGAAAGCATGTCTGAACCATAAGTGCATGAAAGGTTCCAAACTGGCTTCTTTCGTGGGCTTTCGTGAGGCAAACGTGTGGAACCGACAGCGATTGGAAGCTTCAACGGATGTGTTTGTCTGTCCCAGTCGCTTCATGTCTTACAAAATGACGGAGGGAGGATTTGATGAGAAAAAGATGGTAGTGCTCTGTAATTTTATTGATTCGGAAAGGTGTCGAAGGGATAATTACGACAAAAGGGATTACTATTGCTATATCGGACGATTAAGCCAAGAGAAAGGGGTGAAAACGTTAATAGAGGCTGCCAACCGACTTCCGTATAAAATGAAGGTTATCGGTGATGGGCCGCTCTTTGGCGAGTTGAAAGCCATTGCACATAGTCACATTGAATTCCTAGGACATAAGGATTGGGATGAAATTAAGGTACTTGTGGGACAAGCTCGTTTTTCTGTGGTACCTTCTGAGTGGTATGAAAACAATCCGTTGTCCGTAATAGAAGCGCAATGTTTGGGTACTCCGGTACTCGGTGCCCGGATTGGTGGCATTCCGGAACTGACCGACAAAACTTTCATTAGCGGAAATGTGACTGATTTGAAAGGAAAAATAGAAGAAATGTGGAATACGCCTTTCGATTATCAGCAGTTGGCTGAGGTGTCACAAAGGAAATATGATGCGGAATCCTATTACAACCACATGGTTAAAGTGTATTCAAAATAAATTCATAAAACATTATGGCAGAAAAGAAACTGAACGGTACGGTCATCGTGACGTACCGATGTAATGCGCGTTGCTCCATGTGCAACCGCTATAAAGCTCCCTCGAAGGCGGAGGAGGAAATCTCTATCGAGACGATTAAGAAGCTCCCGAAGATGTATTTTACGAATATCACCGGAGGGGAGCCGTTTATCCGTACGGACTTGAAGGAGGTGGTACGTGAACTGTATAAGAAGAGTGACCGTATCGTCATCTCTACCAACGGCTTTTTCACGGATCGTATCATCGAACTTTGCAAGGAGTTTCCACAGATCGGTATCCGCATTTCCATTGAGGGGTTGGAAAAGACCAATAATGAAATCCGTGGCTTGAACGATGGTTTCCGTCGTGGTTATAATACCTTGAAGAAACTCCGCGAGATGGGAATGAAGGATGTGGGTTTCGGCATGACGGTACAGGACAAGAATGCGCCGGACTTGGTGCCGCTGTATGAGCTCTCCAATAAGATGGGGATGGAGTTTGCCACGGCTTCCCTGCATAACTCGTTCTATTTTGTAGAAGCTAAGAACATCATCCACGACCGTCCGATGGTAGCTAAGAATTTTGAAAACCTGGTCAATGAGTTATTGAAATCGAATTCTCCCAAGAAATGGTTTCGTGCTTATTTCAACCATGGGCTTATCAATTACATCTACGGTCAGAAGCGCCTGTTGCCTTGCGACATGAGTTTCGACACGTTCTTCATTGACCCGTATGGCGACGTGATGCCTTGTAACGGGACGAAAGACAAGGAGGTGATGGGCAACCTGAACCGGCAGACGTGGGAGGATTTGTGGAACAGCCCCGAAGCGGAGAAAGTGCGTCGAAAAGTACGTTGCTGCAACCGTAACTGTTGGATGATTGGTTCGGTGTCTCCGGCCATGCACAAGTATATCGCAACTCCGGCCTTATGGGTGGCCAAACATAAGCTGAAGTCGCTTTTAGGCATGAAGTATTCCATGTATGAGAATCCTGTATGCTGTGATTACCGCGACGGGAAAGTGACTAAAGAACAACTTGACCGTTTGTCTACGTGTGACGTGAATGCGGAAATCAATAACGGTCTTTCCGATGATTCCAAAGCTGCCTTGAAGGGTAAACGGGGTGAGGATATTGTGAATGCCGATGTGGCCAGGCAAGGGTATGAGATTACCCACTAATGCTTTCCTTTACCCGTCAGCCAAAGCCAAAGGGCAGAAAGGCATGCCAACGATAGGATGCCGACATATTGGAGTGTTTCTTTGATTCGGGTGGCAAATGCTCTCATGAGTTCTCGAAGTTGTGGTATTTGCGTGTAAAAGTAATGAATTATTTTCAATGCGGATGGTAAAATGAAGAAAATAGTAGTAACCGGAACTCGTGGCATTCCCGGTGTCATGGGTGGGGTGGAGACGCATTGTGAGGAATTGTTCCCACGTCTGGCTCAACAGGGATGGGATGTGACGGTGGTGCGCCGTTCCGATTATGTGAAGGATGGCCTGAAGAAGTGGAAGGGGGGCCGGCTCGTCACGCTTCCTTCCCCCAAGAAAAAATCGTTTGAGGCCATCATCCATACTTTCCGTGCCATCAACGAAGCCCGGAGGTTGGGGGCTGACATCTTACATGTCCACGCCATCGGTCCCGCCTTGCTCGTACCGTATGCCAAGATGTTGGGGATGAAAGTGGTATTTACCCATCATGGGCCGGATTACGACCGGGACAAGTGGGGGCTTGCGGCCAAAACGATGCTGAAACTCGGCGAACGCATGGGGTGCATGTTTGCAGACGATGTCATCGTCATATCCGATGTGATTCGTAACCTGGTAAGGCAAAAGTACGGACGGACAAGCCGTGTACACCTTATATATAATGGGGTATCCCAACCGGAAATTTGCGATGAGCCTGAATATTTTGAAGAATTGGGAATCGAGAAGGGAAAATATATTTTAGGCATGTGCCGTTTTGTGCCGGAGAAGAATTTGCACCATCTGGTAGAGGCGTTCATCCAAATGGAAAATAACGAAAGTATCAAGTTGGTTCTTGCCGGTGATACTGATTTTGAAGACGACTATTCCCGGTCGTTGAAAGAGACGGCCAAAGCAAATGGGGTAGTGTTGACTGGTTTTGTCAAAGGGCGCAAGCTCCATTCCTTGTTGACCCACTGCCGCTGCTACTGTTTGCCGTCAAGCCACGAGGGGCTTCCGATAGCCTTGCTTGAAGCTATGAGTTATGGCGTGGAAGTCGTAGTCAGCGACATCCCTGCAAACCTTGAAGTCGGCTTGGCCAAGGATTGCTATTTCCCAGTAGGAGACGTTGGGGCATTGGCACAAAAATTGGACAAGATAGCTGCTTCACCTTTAAAACATGTTGGCTACGACATGTCGAAATACGATTGGAACCGGATTGCCACGCAAGTAGAGGAAGTCTATCTTACCTTGACAGCAGGAAACTCAGGAACGCACCCATGACCTTATCCCTGTCGGCGGCATATTTGATGCACTCGAAAGGGAATCCCAAGGTAATCGCATGGTAGTCTTCCCCTTGGTAGGCTACGGCGGCCGAATAATTGGTAGGCGTATATAATAAGGTGGAAAACGCTTCGGGAAGGGGTATCAGGCAGTCCGCATGTGTGACGGCATAATGTTGGGAATTGAGTTCCGTGTACAAATGAAGGGTGGTATTCATGCCCGTGGCTTGAGAATAGGCATCCAAGGTGACCGGAGCGTATGCGTCTACTTTCAGCGTATTGCGCAGGAAGTCTGCATTTTCCTTTTGTTTCTGGTCGCGGGCAATATAGGCACCGCTCACTAACAGGCTGCCGCGCATGCGGGTAAATTCTTGTAACGCACTACATAAAGCAGGTGTCAATGACGGATACGGTCGGGTACTGTATCCGTCATTTTTTTGCAGTCCTAGTATCAAATCCACTATATTGTATTCATTCAGGTTTACCATTTGTGCCTCTACTGCCGCACGGGAAGCGGATGCAAACGAGTATTTGCCTGCGGTGGCTATGGCTTCACCATGCATGCGGCTATGGTCGAATGTATTTCCCGCTATCATCTTGCCTTCAAGTTCATTCCCGCTAAAGCCCCACGCGCTTTTGGGGTTCAGTTCTGTGTTGAATACGATTTGCCGACCGCAGAATCCGGGAGAACGCATATAAGGAACACCGGGGTCCGCTGACAGGTCGAATCCCCGGGTCGAATCCGTCTGGATAACCTGTGGCCCGGCCACCCTCTGAAAGCCGTCGATAATCAGGACCTTGGCAAAGGCATTTTTGGCTATCATGGCCGACAGTTCCTCCGAAGGAAAACTTTCTCCACCGTCGTTCACGGCTGTCACTTTGAACGAGTAAACCACATTCTCCTCCGCACGGAACGAGAACCGAGGCTCATGTACAAATGTGCCATTGTCATAACCATGTTCTCCTTGCCGGGTATACACAATGTAACCTTTTGGAGTTGCAGAGGGTTCAAGCTCGTCTTGTTGGGGAAGCCAGGATAGCGTTATTTCCTTTTCATCCGGGTTTAAACGAGTCTGGAAACAAGTAACGGGAAGGGGCTGTACGGCATAACCTGCCTCATGTTGATAGGATGTATATTTCAGTACTCCTTTATATATGGCCCGTGCCAAATTGAATTTGAATGCAGGGTCGTGTCCCAAAGCCATATCCCGGAAATTCTGGTGGGATAACATTTCCAATATCATGGCCGGGACTTGGGGTTCGCGCGTTTCACTGTAATTCCGGTCGAACATTTGGCGTCTTTTCCATTGTCCGTAAAGGCCATTTAAATCCTCGTTCACTTGTGTCATGACCACATCGCATAACTCACGTGATGCCAATCGTGACATTCCGGCCGCAAACTTCCCTTCATTAAAATCCGTGGTATAAATACCTAATGTACCGACAAAAGTGCTGTCGGGGGCTATGCCGGCGTCGCTATGAAGCGCGATGGCCAGTTCAATCGGTACATGCAATCCGCTGTCGGCCGGAAAATAAGAAGAACCTCCGGCCAGATAGTTCGTCATATATGAACGGACATTGATGTCATCGCTATAATCGTTCGTTCCGTTTCTACCGCTATATACGGAATAAGGCATACCGCTCCATTGCGCATTGTAGCGGGCTCCTTCCAAGTACCTCGGGAAACCGCTTACCACTTCCTGTAAAGAATCTCCACGGGCAATGTTTCCCATCCCGCCTCCGAATCGTACGGCATCTGCTGTCACCGTTCCGCGATGGTTGCTCAGATTGCTTAAACTGACATAATTGGAATGGGGTTGGTCTTTGTCGAAATCAAACGTCCCGAGATAAACCCAAGTTCCTCCTCCCATTTGTTGGTTGACTTTGAAGGTCGTGGACACACCTTGGTGGCGAACCACATAATGGGCGTCGGAAACACTCGTGGGCAAGGTTACGTATGATACATATACGGCGTAGCGTCCGGACACAGGCATATTTGGCGTCCAACGTATTTCGGAAGCCTGGCTTTTTCTAGTTACCGTATGGGTACTGCGGACTGTCCCATCCGTAAAGGGGTTCTCGCCGTCGAGATAAGTCTGTTTGAGTGGTGCAAATCCCATACCTCCGTTTTCCCATACGTATTTGTTTTCATGTTCTGAATATGTTCCGCCCGAATCCCGGGTGTCATTGTCCACTATCACTTCGTGGGGCTGCCAATCCCTTTCACGGGGAGTAAAGACGTATGCTCCGGCATTTTCCAACATGGGGATTAAGTAGGGGATGACTATCGTTTGAGTGAACAAATCTTCTGTCGTGCAGTATAAATACGGCCGCTGCCACATCCACTCTTTTTGGTCGTTCTTGTAATAGCGTCCATGGCTGGCCCAAACAGACAAATGGCGTTGTTGCATACCTTTGGTGATAGGATAGGGGCGTTGCATCCGTTCCACCCACGGCGCTCCGTGATACAAAGCCTTCCCCCATTTCTTTTGCACTTTCGATGAAGCACCGTTCATGTCCGTAACAAGATGCTCTATGGGGATTCCGTTACCGTATATAATAATAGTATAAGCGTTGTATGGCGCAGGAAGCAAACGTTTTACGGCACGATAGATTTCATCAACCTTATCCCTGCTAAAAGACTGCCCGGCAAAGAGTTCATTCAGGTAAATCTCTGCCGTCCGTGCAGAAGCATCTACCTTGACCGTTTCTATCCGACAGCGGTCGGTAGCTGTGGTATAAGATGTCTGATAGTCAGAGAAATAATCACCCAATTTGGCTTTTACTATTTTCTCACCACTCTGTGAATATACGGAAAGTCCCAGCAAGAATGCTCCCGCCAGGACCATAAGCCTTTTTTTCATACTTATCATTATTTTAATCCGGTTGCGAACTTTTCAGGATGCCGTCCTGTGAAATCTTTGAAGTATGTTTTAATGTCGTTCATCTGTTCATCTATGTTTCCGTTGGGGATGATTACCTGAGTGCAACGTATAGTTTTGGTTGGATAGTCAACTCCATACAGTAAAATAGGCAGCCCGGCTTTCAAGGCGATATAATAGAATCCTTTTTTCCATTCTTCCGTACGTGAACGAGTGCCTTCCGGAGTAATGCAAAGGTGAAAATTATCCCGTTCCCGGGCCACTTGTGCCAACTGGTCCGTCATACTCATCTTCTTGTTCCGGTATACTGGGATTCCTCCCAACCATCGCATTAAGATTCCCAAAGGCCAGAAAAACCATTCCTTTTTCATTAAGAAGTCGCAACGGAAGTCCATTGCACGGCTATAAAGCACTCCTAGCACGAAATCGAAATTACTTGTATGAGGTGCCAGTGCAATGATATACTTATCTCCCATGGGGACCGTCACGTCTACTTTCCATCCCATCACCCTGAACAGGAGGAAACTGCAAAAATGCCGGCTCATTTAACAAAGCTGACTGATTGTGCTGATGATATCGCTGACTTGTGCATTGAAATCCATACGCAGCTTCTTGTAGAATCCTTTTACGTTTCCTGGTTCCGTATGACTGATCCTGCTGACAAATTCATCATGCATCAACAATATGCGGACCATTACGTTGTCCACATCTTCTTGTTTTATATCTACTTTGTAATGCGTCAACGCTACGCATTCCGCAAACAGTTCACTACAGATATAGTTGATATTCTTTTTTAATGTCTTTCTTTTAGCCATATTCTTTGATTTCAAATAATGATGTAAATCAGTAACTATAGACAAAGGTACGCAAAGTTGGTGATATCGGGAAATTTTATAGAAGAAAATAAACCATATGTTTTTGGGGTGAGAGTTTCTTCATTCCGACAAAAAACATTAATTTTGCATGCAGAAAATTCTTTTTCAACAAATTATTAAGTAACACGACATGGAAAAAAGTGCATTGCAAATTGCAAGAGCGGCTTATCAGCCCAAGTTACCCAAAGGATTGCAGGGTAACGTATCTGTAAAGGAAGGCGCACCCACGCAGTCTGTGGCCGACCAAGAGGAAATCAAGAAATTATTCCCGAACACTTATGGAATGCCTCTCATTGAGTTCGTTCCGGGCGAGGCTCAATCTTACGCCCCGTTCAACGTCGGTGTAATTCTTTCCGGTGGCCAAGCTCCCGGCGGGCATAATGTCATTTGCGGCTTGTTCGACGGTATTAAAAGACTGAACCCAGAAAGCAAGTTGTATGGCTTTATTTTGGGACCTGGCGGATTGGTGGATCACAAATACATGGAGTTGACGGCTGACATCATAGACCAATATCGTAATACAGGCGGTTTTGACATGATTGGTTCCGGACGTACCAAACTTGAAAAAGAGGAACAGTTCGAAAAGGGGCTTGAAATCATCAAGGAATTGGGTATTAAAGCCATTGTCATCATTGGTGGTGACGACTCCAATACGAACGCCTGTGTCTTGGCTGAATATTATGCTGCGAAAAAATGCGGTGTGCAGGTTATCGGTTGTCCGAAGACCATCGACGGTGATTTGAAGAACGACCAGATTGAAACTTCTTTCGGTTTCGATACGGCTTGTAAAACGTATGCAGAGGTTATTGGCAACATTCAACGCGATGCGAACTCCGCTCGTAAATATTGGCATTTCATCAAGTTGATGGGACGTTCGGCTTCGCACATCGCTTTGGAATGCGCTTTACAGTGCCAACCCAACATTTGTATCGTATCGGAAGAAGTGGAAGCCAAAAACCAGACTTTGGATGATATCGTTACTTATATTGCTCAGGTTGTAGCCGACCGTGCAGCCGATGGAAACAATTTTGGTACGGTATTGATTCCGGAAGGCTTGATTGAGTTCATCCCGGCGATGAAGGCTTTGATTGCAGAATTGAACGACTTGTTGGCAACTCCGGAAGGTGCTGCATTGGCTAAGGACCAACAACGCGAATGGATTTTGAATAAACTTTCTGCAGCAAACAAGGCTGTATATGAATCTCTTCCCTTGGGAGTAGCTGCCCAGTTGACTATGGAGCGTGATCCGCATGGAAACGTGCAGGTTTCATTGATTGAAACGGAAAAACTGTTGTCTGAAATGGTTGCCAACAAGTTGGCTGCATGGAAGAAAGAAGGTAAGTTCAACGGTAAGTTTTCGGCGTTGCACCATTTCTTCGGCTATGAAGGACGTTGTGCTGCTCCTTCCAACTACGATGCTGATTATTGTTATGCTTTGGGTACAAGTGCCGCCATGTTGATGGCTAACGGCAAGACCGGTTATATGGCTATTGTGAAGAACACGACGGCACCGGCTGCTGAATGGATTGCCGGTGGTGTGCCCATCACCATGATGATGAATATGGAGAAGCGTAATGGCGAAATGAAACCGGTAATTAAAAAGGCATTGGTTCGTTTGGATGGTGCCCCGTTCAAGGAATTTGCATCGAGACGCAACCAATGGGCTCGTGAAACTTGTTTCGTATATCCCGGTCCTATACAGTATTTCGGTCCGACCGAAGTTTGTGACCAAGCAACCAAGACTTTACAATTGGAACAAGCTAAGTAATTCATTTATAGACATGCAAGTCCCTTTGTCCATTGATAAAGGGACTTGCTATTTTTCTGAATAAAGGGGAAAAGAGAGACCGTTTCTATCATGTGTGCACAAATGCCGCAAACTGTAAAAAACAGAAAAACGACTGTTCAGAGGGGAAACCGTAAGAAAGTGGATAACATTCCCACGTCACGTAGTCCTAAGAGGAAAACTGCCTTATGCAAGAAGCAAAAGAAGAAAGGGGGAAGCAAATGGTTGTTTTTCAAACGTTGGCCGTCGTGGGCGATATGGGTCGGGGCCTTGTCTTTGGGAGTAGCTTATATACTTTTCTTTTATTATTTCTTTGTCGGGCCTTATTCATTCCGTTGGAAGGCCATTTACGGAGATCCCGTATATCCTGAAGGTTTTGATGTACATGGCATTGATGTTTCTCATTATCAGGAAAACATAGACTGGGAGCGTTTGCGCAACGCCAGTTTGAATTCATCTCCCGTCAGTTTTGTTTTCATCAAGGCAACCGAAGGCACGACGCTATTGGATGAAAATTTCAACTTAAACTTTTATGAAGCAAAGCAAAATGACTTTATAAGAGGAGCTTATCATTTCTTTTTGCCGGATGTGGATGCCCAAAAGCAAGCCCGGTTTTTCTTAAAGCAAGTGCATTTGGAACCTGGTGACCTCCCTCCTGTTTTAGATGTGGAAAAGGCCGGAAAGCTGACGGAAACACAGCTCCAAAAAGCTGTAAAGACTTGGTTGGATATTGTAGAAAAAGAATATGGTGTGAAACCCATTATTTATACAGGATACAAATTCAAATTGCATTATCTGAATACTCCTGCATTCAATGAATATCCTTATTGGATAGCGCATTATTATGTGGAGAAGTTAGAATATAAAGGAAAATGGAATTTCTGGCAACATACTGACTGTGGGAAAGTTACCGGAATCAAAGGTAATGTAGACTGTAATATCTTCAATGGGTCGTTTGAAGATTTGATGAACCTGACCATACCGGAACAGGAAGACGATTATACCTATCCTGAAGATTCATTATAGACAGGAATAAAGCCGCCGGAAGTCCTACAGGCATTACCGGCAGCTCTGGATTCATGTCGCTTATTATAAACGTTCGAATAAAAGCGTAGCCCAGTTCTCCTTTTCCGTATGGTTGAGATAGCTCAGTCCCAAGCTTTCCGCTTTTTGCACAAGCAAGGGTATATCCTCTACATAAAAACCGCTGAGAATCATTTGGCTTCCTGCATGCATAACCGATACGAACGATGGCAAGTCGGCTAAAAGAATGTTCCGGTTGATATTGGCTAAAATCAAGTCGAAAGCATCTTTTCCTTGTAATATGGAGGCATTCCCTTCAACCACTTCCATGTTTTTCACACCATTCAGTTGCATGTTCTCTTTCGTATTGTCTACACTCCAACGATCTATATCGTAAGCCCACACCGATTTCGCCCCTTTCAATGTACAGAATATACCTAACACGCCAGTACCGCACCCGGCATCCAATACGGTTTTATGTCCGAGGTTCATCCCGAGCAAACGTTCCAATATCATGCCTGTAGTGTGATGCGTACCGGTACCGAAAGCCTGATGGGGATTTATCACGATATCATATTCGGCAGGAGACAGATTATGATGCTCCGGACTATGAATCAGAATACGGTCGGCGATTCGGACTGGTTCAAAGCCGTTACGTTCCCATTCCTCGTTCCAATTCTTATCTTCCGCTTCCGCCAACCGGTAGGCTACTTTCACATCCTCTATGGGAAAGAAATCTAGCAGGTTATCCAATACGGATTGCTCGAAAAGTCCGGTTTGCACATATCCTTTCACCCCCTGCGGAGTATCTACAAAACTTTCCAAACCGGCATCGGCCACCAAGGCTATCAAGATGTCGGCTGCATCCCTACTATAAGGGGATATAATGAAATCCAATTCCAAATATTTCATACTGTTTATTTTATGTCGAGAATCTATTGGTTCTGCAAAAATAGCAAAAAAAGAGTTATATACTAAACTTTATTCGCGTTTCCGTATTGCCCGTCAACCGAGAAAAAGTTATATTTGCATATAATATAGGTAAAGGAGAAAAGACAATGAAAAACAGAATATTATTTTCACTCATCGTTGCAGTGATTCCGTTTTTTGGCTTTGCACAAATAGATGATATGTATTTCGTCCCTCAAAAAGAGACGAAAGTGAATGAGGATAAGCATCCCCAACCGCAACCTTCGGTACGTACGATTTCAGAAAATACGGCAGTGGACACCCGCTCAGGATATGCTCAGGGAAGCATCAGGGATGTAGATGAATATAACCGACGATATCGTTGGGATAATGATAGTATATCTGCCGCTGAAGAGGAAGTGGCAGGTCAAGATAGTGCTTCAACCGATAACAACCGGGAAGAAGGGGGAGACTATCAATATACGAAACGAATTCTTCGTTTCAACACCCCGACCATCGGCGTTGCGGTCAGCAGTCCTTTATACTGGGACTTACGTTATGGTCCCAATTCCATATATTGGGATGTATATGATGATGGATTTTACGCATACGCTTATCCTAGCAGTTGGTATTGGGGACCTACCTTCTCCTACTCGTGGGGATGGGGATTATACAATCCTTATTGGGCGTGGGGAGGTCCTTGGTATGCCGGATGGTATGATCCTTGGTATTGGGGACCGCACTGGCATCATCCGCATTGGGGACATCCCGGTCATGGATGGTATCCATCAAGACCGGTTACTCGTCCCAGTGTAAGATATCGGGAGAATAGTTCCCTGGCAAGAGGAACATCCCGCACTAATGTAAGAAACAGTTCTTCTGCCAGAAGAACCATACGAAACACAGGTAACACCAACCGGCAAACCATTTCGGAGAATTCTGCACGATTTACTCCAAATCGTTCTTCAACAACTACCAGGCAGTCTCCTCGCACGCGTACGACTTCAACTCTTCAACGTAACACTCAACCGTCGAGAAGTTCTAATTTCACGCCATCGACTACAAGAAGCACTTTCCGTCCGTCGGTAAGTTCCCCTAGCCGTTCCGGAGGTGGTTTCTCCCCATCCAGGAGCGGAGGATCACGAGGCGGTCGACGTTAACAAACAAAGATAAACCATAAAAGGAAGAAATAATGAAAAGAAAAAACCTCATATTTGTAAGCGCATTGCTAGCAAGCCAGTCTATGATGGCACAGACACCATATATGAACGAGAATTATATGCCGACCGATTTAATCGGAAGTGCGCGCTATGTAGGTATGGGCGGTGCATTAGGGGCATTGGGTGCTGATTTGTCTACCACTTCTTCCAATCCGGCAGCATTAGGGCTTTACCGCAGAAGCGATGCAGCTTTATCATTCAGCGTGTTGACCCAACAGGAAAAACCGGATTTAAATGCAGACATGACTCATTTGTCTTTTGACCAGATGGGATTCGTGGTAAGTATCCCGGTTATGGCCAAAAGCGTAAGGTATGTTAATTTTGGAGTCAATTATCAGAAAAGAGCCAACTTCAACCAGTCATTTATCGCAGACAACGGAGCCTTGAACGGTTTGTCTCAGACGCAACAAATGGCAGACATTCTGAACCATACCCAGTATTCCACTCCTTTGGCAGACCTGATGTATAATTCCTGCCTTGTGAATCCGGAATACATACGGGATAACCAAGGTAATGTGCAGGTAGACCAAGAGGGGAATCCCTTATACGATTCTTATAATGCTTTAGAGTCAGATCGGAATAATTACGACCGTACGACGGAAGGCGGTATCGTAGGATATGATTTCAACCTGTCGATGAACATCAAAGACCGAGTGTATTTAGGTTTCACTTTAGGCGTGAACGACGTGGACTATTACAGTTACAGCACTTATCGGGAGTTCGGCACGATTTCGGACGGCCAAGGTAACTCTTACAGCGATTTCGAGAATTATTCCTTATATAATACCCAACATGTAAGTGGATATGGAATCAATGTGAAGTTGGGTGGTATATTCCGTCCCATCGGAAATTCCCCCTTCCGCATAGGTCTGGCCGTAGAAACGCCGACCTTCTATCATTTGGAATCTTATTCTTCATATAGCATAGACTCTCCCATGATGGAGGATGAGAACTATGACATCTACATCAATCAAGACAGAAACGGTAATTTTATATATACCAATTATCTTCCGGAGGTGGATTTGGCTAACTTGCACATGAAAATTACCACACCGTGGAAATTTCGGGTTTCGTTAGGACATACGATTGGAACTTATCTGGCTATAGGAGCTGAATATGAATACGCTGATTACTCTAAAACGAAACAGGGGTATGAAGACTGGGACTACGACTATTGGGGCTATGGTTATTCCAGAGGAACGACACACGACCGCGATATGGACGCGTTGCACAAGTCTACGCTACGCGGAAGCCATTCTTTCAAGTTCGGTATGGAATTGAATCTGACGGATAATGTCGCATTTCGTGCGGGGTATAATTATTATTCCCGCATGTTCAAGGAAGAAGCGACTTTAGATCAAACGGGGCCTTCTCCGGCTTTCGGTTATCAAACGACAACAGATTATATGAATAAAGACGACGTGAATATATTCACAGCCGGTTTAGGTTACCACGGAAAGCATTTTTATGCCGATATGGCTTATAAGTGCCGCGTACAGTCGGGAGATTTCTATGCATTCGACGATACTTATATCACACAAACCGGTACTCGTCTTACTCCAGTGGATGTAAACCTAAATACTCATCAGGTGTTTTTTACATTAGGATATAAATTCTGATTATAAAGAAGCAAAGTCAGAAGAAAAAACAGCAAAAAAGTTTTGCGTTTCAAAAAATATATCTAACTTTGCATCGTCAAAAAGGTTGGGGTATTAGCTCATCTGGCTAGAGCGTTTGACTGGCAGTCAAAAGGTGGCAGGTTCGAGTCCTGTATACTCCACTTTACATAAAAGCGAAAAAACTTGCAGTCGCTAAAACCAATATTTTTATTGGTGAATTTTATTATTCTATTTGGGTTATTCAACTTTATTACATTTTTTTTCTTTCTCTATTTTTCTTCCCTTAAAAAAGAGCTTATTTAAAAGAAATTCTGTATATTTGCCCATGTAATATTCAAACTATACCAACATTTACTCTTAAATCTCTTTGCTTATGAAAAAAGGGACATTTTTATGGTTGGGGCGAATGGGATTACCCCTTTCTTTGGCGTTATGCCATATATATCCTCTTGCAGCACAGAACAAAGTGATTCTGCCGGACTCCATTCCTTGGATGTTATCGGATTCATTAATGAAAGGGGATGTGCTGCAAATCGGTTATGCCACAGGAGACCGGAGAACCGTAGCAGGTTCTGTAGATCAGGTATCTGAAAATAGAATGAACAAAGGCATGATTTCCAATCCTTTAAACTCTATTAACGGGCAAGTGGCCGGTGTCAGTATGTTACCGGGAAGGGAGGCCATGCTCAACTCCGTACGTGTCCGGGGTACAACCTCCCTGACGGGGGGGAATGATCCTTTGGTAATCATTGATGGCGTATTTGCTGATTTGAGCACGCTAAGTATGATTTTTCCTGCGGACATCGAAAGCTTCACTATTCTCAAGGATGCTTCAGAAACGGCTCAATATGGCGCACGAGGTGCTTCGGGTGTCATAAAAGTAAGTACCAAACAAGGACACAGCGGAAGTTTCAGTTTGAGTTATGACGGTAATTTTAGTGTCGAGTCTATTTATAAAAACATAAAAATGCTTTCTGGAGAGGCTTTCAGGAACGTGGCACACGAACGAGGCATATCAATTCTGGATTTGGGATATGACACGGATTTTCCAGAGGAAATCACGCGCATGGGATGGGTGCAAAATCATCATGTAGCTTTTGGAGGTGGTACGGAATCCTCTTATTACCGTGCTTCTCTGGCGCTTTTGGATCGAAAAGACGTGGTGAAAAGTTCAGACTACCGGAATTACATGGCCAAAATAGATATTACGCAACGGGCGTTCAACGATCGCCTGCGTTTCGATCTGGGGGTAATGGGGGCGGTACGTAAGAGCAACAATTTGGTAGATATACAAAAGACATTTTATTCAGCAGCAGCTTTCAATCCCACTTTTCCGGCCCACAAGAATGCGACGGGCGGTTGGAATCAAGTGACAACTGCCAGTTGGATTACCAACCCTTTGGCCTGGATGGAAGTAAGCGACGAAGAATCGAATGCGCATTTTAATGCCCATTTGAAAATGGAGTTGGTTTTAACCCCACATTTGGTACTTTCCGCCTTTGGTTCTTACCTGTACAATGTCATAGATAACGGACAATATCTTCCTACTACCGTATGGGCACATGGACAAGCTTATCGAGGCGAACAGAAGGTGGAAGATGTGTTGGGAAATATGATGTTGAACTTCAATCGAGCTTTTGGAAAACATAAACTGGACGCTCTCCTATTGGGAGAAGCGCAACAACGTATCATGTCCGGCTTCCACACAACTGTTACGAATTTCACAACCGACAAGTTCGGTTTTCACAACCTGCAGGCCGGAGCCGTAAGACTATGGGAGGGGACAGGCTCTTATTATGAGAATCCTCGTCTGGCATCTTTTTTAGGACGTGTCAATTATGTATACGACGATCGTTATGTGGCTACCGTAAACATGCGTACCGATGCTTCATCCAAGGTGGGACGTAACCATCGTTGGGGCTTTTTCCCATCGCTTTCCGCTGCCTGGATTCTGAGCGAGGAAGATTTCATGAAATCTCTCTATTGGCTGAACAACCTCAAATTCAGAGTCGGTTACGGGTACTCTGGTAATCAGGATGCCATTGATTCTTACAATTCCCTCCAGTTGGTGAAACCTAATGGAGTAGTATCTTCTGCTGGTGACCCAACGGTGACAATGGGTTTGATACGCAATGCCAATCCTGACTTGCGTTGGGAGGTAAAACGTACGATGAACGTTGGACTGGATGCTGCTTTTTGGGACGGACGGGCTATTTTCACATTTGATTATTACCATTCCGTCACGGATGACATGCTGTACCAATACGATGTAAGCGTACCGCCATTTGCCTATAATAAATTGTTGGCCAATTTAGGTTCCATGCGTAACAGCGGAGTGGAATTGGGATTCGGCTTCACTCCTTTGCGTAAAAAAGACATGGAACTGAACGTCAACGTCAACGTCACGTTCCAACGCAATAAGTTACTTTCTCTAAGTGGAATGTATAATGGAGAATATATGTCGGCTCCACAATATACGCCGATTGCCGACTTAACCGGTGCGGGCTTTCATGGCGGATATAATCATATTGTATACCAGATTGTAGGGCAGCCTTTGGGTGTCTTTTATTTACCCCATTGTACAGGACTCATCCAACGCGAAGACGGAACATACGCATACGAAATAGCCGACCTTGACGGAGGAGGCGTGGACCTGGAAGACGGGGGGGACCGTTACGTGGCAGGACAGGCCACTCCCAAAACTCTATTGGGTTCTAACGTCAGCTTCCGTTATAAGAATGTGGACGTATCGTTACAAATCAATGGTGCTTTCGGACATAAAATTTATAATGGTACGGCCTTGGCTTATATGAATATGGGAAGTTTTCCCGATTACAACGTACTGGCAGCCGCCCCTCAACGTAATATTTACGACCAGACTGCTACAGATTACTGGCTTGAAAACGGAAACTACGTGAATTTTGATTATTTGACTATCGGTTGGAATATTCCGTTGAAGAAATGGGGCAAATACGTGCAGCATCTGCGTTTATCGGCGTCGGTGAACAATCTGGCTACCATTACGGCCTATTCCGGACTGACCCCAATGATTAACAGTTACATCGTAGATGCCACACTCGGAGTGGACGACAAACGGAACTATCCGGTATATTGTTCTTATACCTTGGGATTAACTATTCAATTTTAAAGCATGACAACATGAAAAAGTGGATTTTATGGGCGGGATACACCCTTGTTTGCTGTTATGGTTGTGCAGGATTCTTAGATGAAGCTCCACGAGACCAATTACCCGAAGAGGACGCTTATGACACGCCTGCCAATATATACCTGAACACGGTGGCTACCCTCTATAACTATGTGGGTGGATACGAAGACAGTCAAGGGCTACAGGGTACTTGCCGAGGTGTATATGACTTGAACACACTGACCACTGATGAAGCTTTGTTGCCAACTCGCGGAGGAGACTGGTACGATGGCGGACTCTGGCAAGGATTGTTCTTGCACGATTGGGGAGTCAATAATGACGTGATAGCAGCTTCGTGGGAGTATCTATACAAAGTGATTGTGCTTAGTAACAAGTCGATAGAACGTCTGACGGAATTGCAGAACCGCAAGGATGCTCCTGCAGAATTGAAAAATTATGTGGCAGAAGTCAGAGCCTTTCGGGCGATGTACTACTATTATTTGCTAGATATGTTCGGGCGTGTGCCTTTGGTGTTATCTTCGTCCACCCCCATGAAGGACGTCAACCAAAGCGAACGTGAGGAAGTATTCAAATTTTCTGTAAACGAATTGCAGGCGGCATTGCCTTATCTGAATGAAGCGCACAGCAACCAAAAAGGAGAATATTATGGCCGGATGACCCGTCCGGTAGCTTGTTTTTTGTTGGCCAAACTATTCCTGAATATAGAGATTTATACGGACAACGATTGGACGGACGAAAACCACCCTGACGGAAAAGCATATCAAGTGAATATAGGATCTCAAACACTGAACGCATGGCAGGCCGTACAAGCGTATTGCGACTCGATACGTGTTATGGGATACAAATTATCTTCGCGCATGGTAGATAATTTCGTTGTGTACAACGAACCGTCGGAAGAAAATATTTTCACGATACCGATGGATAAACATGCATTGCAAAACCAAATGCAATATCTATTCCGTTCCCGTCATTACAACCATGGGAAAGCTTACGGGCTGAGTGGAGAAAATGGAACCAGTGCCACGATTGAAACCCTACGCACATTTGGCTACGATACCGATTCGGTAGACCATCGCTTCGAAGACAGCTTCTTTGCCGGAACGGTCTTGGATCCCAATGGCAATCCAGTGAAACTGGACGACGGAAGCACGTTGGAGTATTCGCCGTGGAGCATACGTTTGGACGTATCGGCACAACCTTACGAAAAATCTGCCGGCGCACGAATGAAGAAATATGAAGTAGACCTGAAAAGCACAAAAGACGGTAAATTGTCGGACAACGATATTGTATTGTTTCGTTATGCCGACGTATTATTAATGAAAAGCGAGGCTAAAATAAGAAACGGGGAAGACGGAACAGCTGAACTGAACGAAGTGCGGCGACGTTCCGGCATGTATCCTCGTCCAGCCACCCTTCACAATATCCTGGAGGAACGCAAACTGGAACTCGTATGGGAAGGATGGAGAAGACAGGACATGATTCGTTTCGGTACCTATACGCAAGCTTACACAGACCGTCCGCAACAGGAGGATGAAGCATCAGGCTACACCACGGTGTTTCCCATCCCTGCCAAGGTGTTGTCTTTGAATCCGCGATTATCCCAAAATCCCGGATATGAGACGAGGTGAATGACTCGAAAAAAACGATAGGTTAAAAAAAACAAATACAGAGAATTTTCTATTCGAATACCTACTATTAGTTACCAAATTAATGCTACATTTGCGGCAATTTGCAATATCGAGTTTACAAAATGGCCCAAATAATCATACATCGAGGTACCGTGAAAAGCGTGAGAGGAAAACACGTTAGTGTGCAAATAATCCAGGCTTCCGCGTGTTCATCCTGTGTGGCTAAAAAAATGTGCAATTCGTCGGAAAGCAAAGAGAAGTTGGTCGATATCGTCAGCCCCGAAGCATTTTCTTACCAGGTAGGAGAGGAAGTTCTCCTGACCGGAAGTGTGGAGATGGGACTGAAAGCCGTGTTTTGGGCATACGGTGCGCCGTTGTTGCTATTGATGGCTGTTTTGCTAGCCACCTTGCAAGTTACGGCCGATGAACCTTTGGCAGCTCTGGTAGCATTAGCCAGCCTAGTTGTCTATTATGTTGTGCTCTACCTCAATAAAAACAGGTTGACAAGAAAATTTTCATTTACCATTAAACACATAAAATAAATATTGTTATGAACGTGATTTTGATTGCAGTAATTATTTTGGGAGTCGTGGGGTTGGTGGCATCCATCATGCTCTATGCGGCATCCAAGAAGTTTGCTGTCGTAGAGGATGAACGCATTGGCCAAGTGGCCGAAGTCTTGCCGCAAGCCAATTGTGGCGGATGCGGTTATCCGGGATGTGCCGGTTTTGCCGCTGCTTGCGTGAAAGCGGCAGACGGTGGTTCGCTCGAAGGCAAGTTATGTCCCGTAGGCGGACAACCGGTTATGGAAAAAGTAGCCGGAATTTTGGGGCTTGCAGCTGCGGCCAGCACCCCGAAAGTGGCTGTTGTGCGTTGTAACGGGACTTGTGCCAATCGACCACGTGTGGTGGATTACGACGGGGTGCGCAGTTGCCGTGTGCAGCTGTTGGCGGGCACAGGAGAAACGGCATGCGCATTCGGTTGCTTGGGAGGTGGTGATTGTGTGGCGGCGTGCCAGTTCGGTGCATTGTCTATCAATCCGGAAACAGGATTGCCCGAGGTAGACGAAGAACGCTGTACGGCTTGTGGTGCCTGCGTCAAGACCTGTCCGCGAAGAGTCATCGAGCTCCGGCCGAAAGGACCGAAAAACCGCCGAATGGTCGTGATGTGCGTAAACCGCGACAAGGGTGCTGTGGCGAACAAGGTTTGCAAGGCTTCCTGTATCGGTTGCGGCAAGTGCGTGAAGACCTGTCCGTTCGAGGCCATCACTCTCAACAACAATTTGGCCTATATCGACCCGGAAAAGTGCAAGTTGTGCAGAAAGTGTGAGGAAGCTTGCCCGAAAGGAGCCATCCATGCCATCAACTTCCCGCCGCGTAAGCCGAAAGTGGAGAAACCGGCCGCAACAGCAGCCCCGAAACCAACCGATCCGGCGGCACAACCGGTATCCGCTCCCGCAGCACAGCCTGTAACCACCGTTACATCGGAAGAAAAGAAAGAAGCATAATTCATAGGATTGTCAAATTAAAAAAGAATATCGTGAAAACGTTTAAGATAGGTGGAGTTCATCCATCTGAAAACAAACTTTCCGCCACTTCTCCCATCCGTCGGGCCGGATTGCCCAAACAAGCTGTCTTTTCGCTTTATCAGCATATTGGCGCACCGGCTAAACCGGTCGTAGCCAAAGGAGATGATGTGAAAGTAGGCATGATGTTGGCCGAGGCAGACGGCTTTGTGTCGGTTCCCGTCCACTCCTCCGTGTCCGGAAAAGTGAGCAAGATAGATGCGATTGTCGATGCCAGCGGTTACCGCCGTCCGGCCATCTTTGTAGACGTGGAGGGAGATGAATGGGTCGAGACGATTGACCGGACCCCCGATTTGGTGACATTGGCTCAAAGGCCGGAGTTGACAGCCGAAGACATCGTGAACACGGTGAAAGCGGCCGGTATTGTCGGTATGGGTGGTGCCACATTCCCCTGCCATGTGAAACTGACTCCTCCCAAGGGGACAAAAGCCGAATGCGTCATCATCAACGCTGTGGAGTGCGAACCGTACCTGACAGCCGACCATCGGTTGCTGTTGGAAAAACCGGACGAAATCCTGGTAGGAGTGGATTTAATCATGAAGGCAGTGGGTGTGGACAAGGGTTATATCGGCATCGAGAACAACAAACCGGATGCCATCGCTCTCTTGACGGAGAAAGCGAAAGCTTATCCGCATATTGAGGTCGTGCCATTGCAAGTGAAATACCCTCAGGGAGGAGAGAAGCAGTTGATAGCCGCTGTTACCGGACGTGAAGTCCCGGCTCCTCCGGCATTGCCCATTAACGTAGGAGCAGTGGTACAAAATGTAGGTACGGTTTTTGCCATCTATGAAGCGGTAATGAAAAACAAACCCCTGTTTGAACGTGTCATCACCGTGACGGGTAAGGAAGTGCAAAACCCTTCTAACCTGTTGGCCCGTATCGGCACGCCGATGAACCAACTCATCGAGGAATGCGGCGGCTTGCCAGAAAACACAGGAAAAGTAATTGGCGGAGGCCCGATGATGGGAAAGGCGCTGATGAACCTCGACGTGCCGGTATGCAAAGGTTCTTCCGGCCTCCTGCTCATGAGTGAACGGGAATCTCGTCGCGCGGAACCGCAGCCCTGCATCCGTTGCGCCAAATGTGTCAGTGCCTGCCCGATGGGGCTCGAGCCCTATTTGTTGGCCACGGCTTCCGCGTTGCGCAACTGGGAGTTGGCGGAAGATAACGACATCACGTCATGCATCGAATGCGGTTCGTGCCAGTTTACCTGTCCTTCCACACGCCCGATGTTAGATAATATCCGTATGGGCAAGACTACTGTAATGGCCCTCATCCGGGCTCGTAATACAAAATAAAAGAGAAAGATTATGGCAAAGAAATTAATTGTATCGCTGTCGCCCCATGTGCATGGACGGGATAGTGTACAAAGAAATATGTATGGAGTGTGCATCGCACTCATACCGGCCCTGTTAACCTCGTTGTATTTCTTTGGGTTGGGAGCCGCTATCGTATTGGCTACGTCCGTGGCTGCCTGTGTGTTCTTCGAGTGGGCTATAACGAAATATGTATTGAAACGCGATCGAGTAACGATAACAGACGGTTCGGCCATCCTGACCGGACTGCTGTTGGGGTTCAATCTGCCTTCCAATCTGCCGATATGGATTATCCTCATCGGAGCATTGGTAGCCATCGGTATCGGTAAGATGACTTTCGGCGGATTAGGGTGTAATCCCTTCAACCCGGCATTGGTGGGGCGCGTGTTCCTTCTGGTTTCATACCCGGTGCAGATGACCACATGGCCTGTGCCCGGACAAATGGTAGCTTATCTCGATGCCGAAACAGGTGCCACTCCGTTGGCTGTCATGAAGGAAGCAATCAAGAGCGGAGACGCTTCCGTACTTCAAAGATTGCCAGACGCTATTGACATGCTCGTAGGTCAGACCGGAGGATGCTTGGGCGAAGTGAGCGCTTTGGCCTTATTGATAGGTCTGGCCTATATGTTGGCCCGGCGTATCGTGACATGGCACATTCCAGTTTCCATTTTGGCTACCGTTTTTGTGTTGGCCGGACTGCTCCATCTGTCTAATCCCGTTTATGCGTCTCCCGTGTCCGTATTGCTCACGGGTGGTATGATGTTAGGGGCCTGCTTTATGGCTACGGATTATGTGACCTCGCCCATGACGGCAAAGGGACAGATTATTTATGGAGTGGCCATAGGTATGCTCACCGTAGTCATTCGTACTTTCGGCGCATATCCTGAAGGTATGTCGTTCGCAATCTTAATCATGAACGCCTTTACGCCGTTGATTAACACCTATTGTAAACCTAAAAGATTCGGGGAGGTCGTAAAAAAATGAAAAAGTTAGAGTCTTCATTACTCAATATGGTCCTGGTGCTGACCGCCATTTCCCTCATAGCCGGGGGGACTTTGGCTTATATTAATAAGGTGACACAAGGCCCCATTGCCGAAATCAACGCAAAGAATTTGCAGGATGGCATCAAAAAAGTGATTTTGGGAGGTCAACCCGGTGATTTAAAAGTTGAAGAACCGGTAGAATCAAACGGTTATATTCTCTATAAAACCGACAAGGGAACGGCCGTGAAGGCTGTAACCAATGGGTTCGGCGGACCGCTTGAAGTCCTGGTTGGTTTTAATGAGGTTGGTGACATTCTGGGCTATACGATTCTGGCTACGGTAGAAACTCCCGGACTGGGTGTGAAAGCCGACACGTGGTTCCAGAAAGGCGGTAAGGGCGACATTATCGGGCGGAATCCGGGAGAGAAGGAACTGGCCGTATCCAAAGACGGCGGAGACATCGACGCCATCACGGCGTCTACCATTACTAGCCGGGCTTTCCTGAATGCCGTGAATGCTGCTTATCAGGCGTTGAAAGGAAATACTAGCGATGCAGCGAGCGGAGCTAGCGTACAGGCCGGACGGGTGGAAAGCGCAACCGGAACCGGAAGTGATTCTATTCATTAAAGAAAGGAGGGACGTAATATGAATAATTTTAAAGTGTTGATGAACGGTATCATCAAAGAAAACCCGACGTTTGTACTTCTTTTGGGTATGTGTCCCACTTTGGGTACGACTTCTTCGGCATTGAACGGTATGTCCATGGGATTGGCCACGACTTTCGTGCTCGTATGTTCCAATGTGGTTATTTCCATGATTAAGAATTTGATTCCCGACATGGTGCGTATTCCGGCATTCATTGTCGTCATCGCGTCTTTCGTAACCGCCTTGCAAATGTGCATGCAGGCATTCGTTCCTGACATCTATGCCACATTGGGCTTGTTCATTCCCTTGATTGTAGTGAACTGTATCATTTTGGGACGTGCCGAAGCATTTGCCAGTAAAAACGGAGTGATACCTTCGTTTTTCGATGGAGTAGGAATGGGGTTAGGTTTCACAATCGCCTTGACTGTTCTCGGAGCTGTACGAGAGATTTTGGGAACGGGTAAAATCTTCGGTCTGGAGGTTTGGCCGGAAGATTACGGCATGCTGATGTTCGTGTTGGCTCCCGGGGCTTTCATCGTATTGGGGTACTTGATTGCCATTGTGAACAAACTGAAAAAAGCGTAAATTTGTAAACTTAGAACAATATGGAAGCAATATATCAGTATTTAATCGTTTTCATCACCGCCATATTTGTCAACAACGTCGTGTTGTCGCAAATTCTTGGTATTTGTCCGTTTCTCGGCGTATCCAAGAAAATCAATACGGCTTTAGGCATGTCAGGTGCTGTGGCGTTCGTTTTGGTGCTCGCCACATTGGTGACTTACCTGTTGCAGTATTATGTTTTGAACCCGCTCGAACTCGGCTATTTGCAGACCATAGCTTTTATCTTGGTTATTGCTGCATTGGTGCAGTTGGTGGAAATCATCCTGAAAAAAGTATCCCCGGCACTTTATCAGGCATTGGGAGTATTCCTTCCTCTGATAACCACTAACTGTGCTGTGCTTGGTGTGGCCATCCTGGTTATACAAAAGGAATTCAACCTGATGATGGGGGTATGGTATGCCTTGAGCACTGCGTTGGGCTTCGGACTGGCATTGGTTATATTTGCCGGCATACGCGAGCAACTCAACCTTGTGTCCGTACCTAAAGGGATGCAGGGCATGAGTATCGCGTTGGTCACCGCTGGTTTATTGGCCATGGCATTCATGGGATTCAGCGGAGTAGATAACGGATTGAAGGCATTTCTTAGCCTCTAATCCGCCACGTTTTTTCAAAACTGATACGACCTGCAAAGAAAATGCGGGTCGTATCGTTTTTTTATGGTCAAAAATCATACAGCATATAATTAAATTTAGTACATTTGCTATTGTTACAAAAACAAAAAATCGAAGCTTACTAATATGAAAGAGACAATTTTAGTGACAGGCGGTACCGGATTCATCGGTTCACACACGACGGTGGAACTCCAGCAGGCTGGTTATGACGTAGTCATCGTGGACAACCTCTCGAATTCACGTGAAGATGTATTGGATGGTATCGAAAAGATTACCGGCATTCGTCCGGCTTTTGAGAAAGTAGACTTGCGCGATTTCGACGCCACCGAGTCGGTATTCAAAAAATATCCGAAAATTAGCGGTATCATTCATTTTGCAGCGAGCAAGGCTGTAGGTGAAAGCGTACAGAAACCGTTGCTGTATTATCATAACAATATCGTTTCCCTGATTAATCTGTTGCAGTTGATGCCGAAGTATGATGTGAAGGGTATCATCTTCTCTTCGTCATGTACCGTATACGGCCAGCCGGATGTGCTACCTGCCACAGAGGAGACCCCCATCAAAAAGGCGGAAAGCCCATACGGCAATACCAAACAGATTAACGAGGAAATCATAGCGGACACCATCAAGAGCGGCTCTCCGATAAAAGCCATCTTGTTGCGTTATTTTAACCCGATTGGTGCGCACCCCACAGCGTTTATCGGAGAAATGCCGAACGGCGTGCCTCAGAACCTGATTCCCTACCTGACACAAACGGCCATGGGCATCCGTAAGGAATTAAGTGTGTTCGGAGACGATTATGACACGCCGGACGGCTCTTGCATCCGTGATTATATTTATGTGGTGGATTTGGCTAAGGCACATGTTTGCGCCATGACGCGCATCATGGAAGACCAGACTACCGAACCGGTGGAGGTTTACAACATCGGTACGGGTACGGGTACTTCCGTGCTTGAATTGATTAATGCTTTTGAGAAAGCTACCGGTGTGAAATTGAATTATAAGATCGTAGGACGCCGTGCCGGTGACATTGAAAAGGTGTGGGGCAATGTGGACAAAGCCAACAAAGTGTTGGGTTGGAAAGCCGAAACTCCATTGGAGGACGTGTTGGCCTCCGCTTGGAAATGGCAATGCGTATTGCGCGAAAAAGGAATAATGTAAATAAAATAAAGGACACAGAAGACGCTTTATGCGTAATTGCGCATTAATCCAGTTGGTATTTCCAATATGTGAATAGTCGGGAATATCACGCTTTAAATAATTTAAGACAGGTTAGTGTGCACAATAGTTTTGTCGTGTTTTATTTTATGTTTGTGTTGTTACTCTCTTCCGACGTGAGTCGGAAGAGAGTTTTTCGTTTATACATATGGATTGTGAGTCTTCTCGAATCTGATTTCAGTGTGTGGCCCGTGCCCGGGATAGACACGGGTATCTTCCGGCAGAGTAAACAGCTTGTTCCTGACACTCTCGCACAAGACTTCACTGTCTCCGCCGGGGAAATCCGTTCGTCCAACGCTGCAATAAAACAAAGTGTCGCCGACAAATACGGCTTTTTCTACAGCGCAGTAAAAACAAATGCCCCCGGGGGTATGTCCGGGAGTATTCAGGACGGTTAACGTGTGATGTCCGAACGAGATGTCATCTCCCTCCGTCAGGTAACGCGCTGCCGCAGGAGTAAGCCCTTCTTTCATCACCTGTGCCAACGGTCCGAATATCTCCGCTCCCATACCTTTATATATAGGTTCGTCTGCCCGGTTGAACTCCGGACCGACATGAAAGGTCTCCCAAATGAATGCGGCCCCGAAACAGTGGTCATAGTGCATGTGGGTGCAAAGGTGGTGCCTGACCTGTAAACGACGGTTTTCAATATAATCCATAATCTGCCTGCGGTCATCGTCGGTAAGGGCACCGCAATCTATGACTACGGCTTCACGGGTGTCGTCGCTCACGACGTAGCAGTTCTCTTCCAACATGTTTACCGGAATTTTTTTTATCTCTAGCATCTTTCCTATCCTTTAAAGTGAAACGTACACCACTTTCTTGGTGGCAAAATATTCTTCCGTAAAGAACTCTTTCAACGGGGTAACCATTGTGCGGTTCTTCAACGGGGTCGTCTCTTTCTCCAATTCGCCCCCCTTCAGGCAGATAAGGCCGTTGGGGATGGCGTTGTGCTGCACGGGAGAAATATTCTTGCGTATAATTTTGACCAAATCTGCCAACGGCATGACGGCACGGCTTACCACAAAATCGAATTTGGCCTTCTCTTCCTCTGCCCGGCAATGGCGGAAAGTCACATTCTTCAACCCGAGCTCCCTAGCCACTTCCATGCAAACCTTGATTTTCTTACCGATGCTGTCCACCAGATGGAAATGGCAGTCGGGGAACATGATGGCGAGGGGTATCCCCGGAAATCCGCCTCCCGTCCCCAAATCCATAATCTCAGTGCCGGATTTGAAACGGGTGAATTCGGCAATTCCCAAGGAATGCAATACATGATGTTCATACAGATTGTCGATGTCTTTCCTAGAAATGACATTGATTTTAGCATTCCAGTCATGATAGAGCGCGTCCAACTGCTGGAATTGTTCTGTCTGTTTTTCCGAAAGTTTCGGAAAGTATTTTAAAATCAGCTCCATATATCTTTATTTTTTATTTCGTATGGGTTTCCAACCTACTGTACGGCAAAGTCAGCCTGATAGCCCCGACTTCATACGCAGCTATCTCGTCGGCATTGTAAATGAAAGTAATACCTTCTTTTCCCAGTTCATAATTCAAGGGAATGTAAATGTCGGTAAGCCGTAGTATGCCTTTATCCTGCAGTTCTTCCCGGTTGCGGCAACCGTACGTTTTCAGGAGTTCGTCTGCCAACAAGGAAGGAAGCAAGGCCAAGGAAGCAGGGGGCAACACGTCCTCCAACTTCACCAACTCACCCGTTTCTGTATCGAAATTCAAACATTGTTCCTCCCGATAGTCGCGTGCTCCTCCCTCGTACTTTACTTTATGAATCAGATAACACAAATATCCGTTCAGCCCGTCTTTGTGTTCCGTGGCTATCCGATATTTGTAATCGTACCACGAGGAGTTGATGCCGCTTTGCCGGTCGGCTTTGTATAAATCGGTCAAATTTCTCCGGTATTGCTCCGCGTACGTCAGACAGAACGAATCGGCGGTCGAGGCGAACGAACGGTGCATTCCTCCAAACAGATGAAAGGCAATGGTTCGGTTCATGTTCCGGGCGGCACGGGTCGTGTCGTTTATCTCATCCGCCTCTATGATAACTCTACATGTAGGCGAGTGCTCGCTGCTGTCCAATGGTACGGTCTTCTCAACTTTTAATTGCTGAAAGGACAACGAACAACTTCCATCTTCACCTCGGCATGCACATAAAAAAGCCATGGCAAAAGCAAGGCCGTATATATATTTACTCATCTTTCCGTATTTCATCCCAAAAGCCTGTTATGAATGCAAAGGTAGTGAAAGGCGGGCGCAGAGGCAAATGAAAACGCAATTTTCTGATGGAACTGTACCGGGCTACCTCTTGTCGGCTTCCGCCTTTTACGCAACATATCGCTTTTACCGATAAATCATAAAACAAATGCTTTTTGTAGCAAAAATACGATGGATTTCTGAAAAAATATTCGTACTTTTGGACACTATATAACAAGCGATAAACAATGATACCGGACTTCCAATCCTGCATGCTGCCTTTTCTTCGGAAATTAGAAGACGGCAGCGTCCATTCAATGACAGAAATACAAAACGCACTTATCAGAGAGTTTCATCTGACGGAAACCGATGTAAAGGAAATGTTACCCAGCAATAGGACCACACGTTTCAGAAGTAACGTAGGATGGGCCAAAACCCACATGCAAAAAGCCGGTTTGCTAGAAACTCCTCAACGTGCACAATATAGAATTACGGAGGCGGGATTGCGCCTGTTGCAAACTCGTCCGGAGCATATTAATATGAAATTGCTTTTCAACTATCCGGCTTATAAGGAATGGATTGCTTTATCCAACAGAAACAGTGAACCGAAACGGAATTCCAGACAGGAATCTGAGTGTGCCATACAGACACCGGACATCATCATGGAAGAGGAATATAAGAAGTTACGCAATATATTGGCGCAAGATTTGTTGGAGCGTATCTTAAAAAAAGACCCGGGCTTCTTCGAAGCCTTGGTTATCAAATTACTGGTAGCGATGGGATACGGCGGTTCTTTAAACGAGGCTGCGGGCATGGTGGTAGGAAAGAGTGGGGATGAAGGCATAGACGGTATCATCAAAGAAGATAAACTCGGTCTGGACAACATTTATATCCAGGCTAAACGTTGGAATAACGTAGTGGAACGTCCCGAAGTACAAAAATTTGTCGGTGCTTTGGCCGGCAAAGGAGCCAACAAAGGGATATTCATTACCACATCCTCGTTCAGTCGGGGAGCACGGGAATTTAAACCGCAGAACAATATCAAAATCGTGTTGATAGATGGGAATCAACTGTGTGAATACATGATAGATTATAATATCGGGGTGTTTACTGCCAACACCTTTGAGGTGAAACGAATAGATATCGACTTTTTCGAGTCGGAAGAATGAAAATAAAAGGAAATAAGTGAACGTCGGACAAAATTACCTGTAAGCATGGAGATAATGCGTTTGAACGGGGTGGATGCCAGACTGTATCCACTTGTGGGACCTCTGGTCATGAACCCGGCCATTTTAAGACAGAATAATAATTATCCCTTTAAAACCTCCAACCGCTACTTGTGGTATATCGCCATATCGGACGGAGTAATCGTCGGATTCATCCCCTTGAAGAAAAATGAAAAGAATTACCATATAGATAATTATTACATACAAGGAGACCGTACGGAAACGATTGATGCTTTGTTACATCATGTCATCGACGATTTGGAAGCCGACTCTTTACTGACGGCCTTAGTGCATAAACGTCATACGGAAGCTTTCCGGCAAAATCAATTCCGAACAGATAAGCAACTGACTCTTTATGATAAAATGGAGTATATTCCTGTCCCTGAAATATGATACGCCAGTTAAATGTATACGAAGCCACGCAACGGAGATTAAAAATCATTTTTGATTATTTCGACTATGTATATGTATCCTTTTCCGGAGGTAAGGATAGTGGCGTGCTTTTAAACTTATGTATCGACTACCTTCGAAAGCATGAACCGGGCCGGAAGCTTGGAGTATTCCACATGGATTACGAGGCACAGTACCGGCAAACTACGGAATATGTGGAACAAACCATGGCTTCCCATCCTGATATGCTGGAGGTATACCACTGTTGCGTTCCTTTTAAAGTTTCCACTTGCACTTCCATGTACCAATCTTATTGGCGTCCGTGGGAGGAGAGCAAGCGTGACATCTGGGTTCGGGAAAAGCCCAAAGATTGCTATACGGCCAAAGACTTCGAGTTTTTCAACGAGGAACTATGGGACTATGATTTCCAACACCTTTTTGCCCCATGGTTACGTATGCAAAAGAAATGCAAGCGTGTCTGTTGCTTGGTGGGGATACGCACGCAAGAGAGCTTTAACCGATGGAGAAGCATCCACAGTGACAGAAACTACAAACGTTTGGCCTATTATAAATGGACTCACAGGCTCGACCATCACATATACAACGCATATCCCATTTACGACTGGAAAACCACAGATATCTGGACGGCCAACGGAAAATTCAAATGGACGTACAACCATTTGTATGACTTATACTATCAAGCCGGAATTCCTATCGCTCACCAACGTGTGGCTAGTCCGTTTATTTCCCAAGCCATCTCGGCGTTGAAAGTTTATCGCATCATCGACCCGGACACTTGGGGAAAAATGTTAGGCAGAGTCAACGGAGTAAACTTCGCAGGTATGTATGGCCGTACCATGGCAATGGGGTGGAGGATGATTAAATGTCCTCCCGGCTTTTCTTGGCAAGAATATATGTATTTCCTCTTAGACACGCTCCCGGAATCCACTCGGCAGAACTATCTCAACAAACTGGACGTAAGCATCCGTTTCTGGCGTAAGCGGGGAGGATGCTTGAGTGAAGAGACGATACAAAAGTTGCGCGAAGCCGGTGTGGAGTTTGCCCTCGGAGAGAAAACGGCCTACCATACGGACAAACAACCGGTAAGAATGGAATATCTGGATGACATCGACATCCCTGAATTTAAGGAGATACCGACCTATAAACGTATGTGTATCTGTATATTGAAAAACGACCATACGTGTAAATACATGGGATTTGCACAAACCAAGCAGGAAAAAGAACTGCGCGAAAGAGTAATGAAGAAATATAAATCGTTAGAACATGGACAAATATAAAAGCCCGGTATACAATATTATTGCGGTGCCTATCGAAAAGGTTGTGGCAAACGAATATAATCCCAACATAGTGGCCCCTCCCGAAATGAAACTTCTGGAACTCTCAATATGGGAAGACGGTTACACCATGCCCTGCGTATGTTATTACCGGAAAGAAGAAGACGTGTATGAAATCGTAGACGGATTCCATCGTTACCAAGTCATGAAAACTTCACCACGCATTTATGAACGGGAGAAGGGGTTGCTTCCTGTTTCCGTTATCGACAAAGACCTTTCGGAACGCATGGCATCTACCATACGGCACAACCGGGCCCGCGGCATGCATTCGGTGGAATTAATGAGCCATATCGTGTCTGAACTGACCAAATCCGGAATGTCGGACAGTTGGATCATACGCAATATAGGGATGGACAAGGACGAACTTCTGCGGTTGAAACAAATATCGGGGTTGGCAGAACTTTTTGCCGACAAGGCTTTCAGCCCCTCGGATGATTGGTTGGAAGAATGATCCTACGGATGAAATTCCTTATTATTTCTTGGAACGCAATGTGATGGAAAGAGAGCATAACGTCAGCAAAACGCCGACTGCGGTCACACCTGCCCATCCGCCGATGTGCCAGAAACTTCCGGCCAGAAAAGTCCCCATGGAACCGCCTACAAAGTAAGTGGTCATGAAAATGGTATTGACACGATTGGAGGCCGAGGGGCACAGTTCAAAGATACTGGCTTGATTGCTGAGTTGGATACATTGCATGCCGATATCGATAAGCAGAACTCCGGCAATGATACCGACATAACTGTTTCCACCCCAATACAATGAAGCCCATGCCGACAGAATCAGACTGCAACCGATGAAATTAAAATTACGTATGCCTACACGTTTCACATATTTCCCTACGAAAGAAGCCGTGAGTGCCCCGGCGATTCCGCATAACCCCAGTCCGCCAATCACATCGCTGTCGGCATAAAACGGCGCGCTTCCCATCTTGAAAGCTAAGCATGACCACATCGCCAGAAACGATCCGAAGGCCAATCCCGACCGTATGGAATAAATACGAAGAGCCGGATAATCCCGTAGAAGGTGGAACAGGGATTTCATCAAAGTACTGTATCGCCCCTCGAACGTAGGACGTATGTCGGGAAGTACCTTCAGGACGACGAAGGCACAGATGCACATCAGTCCGGCAGCAATAAAGTACATCTCGCGCCATCCCAACAGTTCTCCCACCCAACCGCTGATCACTCTGGAGGCTAAGATGCCGGTAAGCAGGCCGGAAATGACCACTCCCACATTGCGCCCCTTATGTTCAGGACGGGAGCATTGGGAAGCTATAGGAACAAATATTTGAGGAATCATGGAACAAATACCCGTCACTAAAGAAGCTGTCCAAACCGTATAAATACTTTCAGCCACCGCCATGGCCAACAAAGCAAAGACGAGCAGGATGAAATTGATTAATATGATTCTTTTCCTGCGATATAAATCACCGAGCGGTACGATGAAGAGCAAACCAAGCGCGTACCCAACTTGCGTTATCATGGCAATCAGATTAGCCTGAAAGTCCGAGATGCCCAAATCAGCCCGCATAAGGTTCAGCAAAGGTTGGTTGTAATACAGGTTCGCTACGGAGATGCCGGCCACGATGGCCAATGTCCACAGTATATGCGCCGGAAGGCCGGCATTTTCCTTTAATTCAAATTTCATCGGCTTTTTCTTTTTTTTGATAGTTTTTCCCCACAATCCAACTGGGCATTCATCCACGTCAGGAATACTTTTTCGGGTAACGGAACAGTATGCTCAGCAGCGCACAAGCCCCCATGATGAACGGATAATATAAATAAGGTATGATGTCTATCGGGTTGATGGATGCCAACCCGGCAGCCATCAGGAGCTGTGCCCCG
>ENA-ORTS01000009-ORTS01000009.1-human-gut-metagenome-genome-assembly--contig:-NODE-9-length-175864-cov-17.683884_pt1 | contig 175864 bp, 150 predicted proteins | sample MGYA00241911_ERZ509186 | MGnify/ENA primary metagenome ERZ509186 (study PRJEB26280, sample SAMEA2338852) | human gut metagenome | biome: human gut; feature: human-associated habitat; material: faeces...
CGCGGTTTCCTTGGCGGCCGTTTGCGGCGCAGGCGCGGCTTGCGTTTGGGCGGCCGATTGCGGCGCGGCGGTTTTTACCGTTTTGTGCGCGGTGCGGTGCGTGGCGGTTTTTTTAGCCGCCGTTTTGGTTTCGCCCGTTTTTTTAGCGGCCGTTTTGCGGGTGGTAGTTTTTTTGGCTACCGTTTTGGTCTCGCCCGTTTTTTTGGCGGCCGTTTTTTTAGCCGCAGGTTTTTTGGCGGCTGTTTTCTTTTTAGGAGAGGTGGTGTCTTCTTCGGTGTTAGTTGGCTTCTTCGTTATGCTCATCATTTACCTCCCCGGTTTGGGCCTCTTGGGCCTTGGCTCCTTTTTCAGCCAGATATTTTTTAGCGCTTTCAATTACTTTAGCGGCGGTTTTTTCGCCCACGCCTTGCAAGGTGGCTAAGTGTTCCGGCTCTACGGACGCGATTTTTTCAACCGTGGTAAACCCGGCTTTTTGCAACACTTCCGCCATTTTGGGGCCAATGCCTTCCACGTCGGCCAAAGCCGCTTGGATTTGTTCGTTGGCTTCTTTGCCTTCCTGCGCTTTTTGGGATTCGCTCTTTACTTCCAAATTCCACCCGGTCAGCTTGCTGGCCAGTTTGATGTTTTGCCAATCTTTACCGATGGCAATAGCCAGTTGGTCGTCCGGCACAATGATAGTGGCTTTTTTGTCGCTCACACTTTCCAACTTAACATAGCTGGCTTTGGCGGGGGCAATCGCGTTCATCAAAACGGTGGAAATATCGTCCGAATAATTAATTAAATCAATGCGTTCGCCGGAAAGTTCGTTCATAACCGCACGGATGCGGATGCCGCGCATACCCACGCAAGTACCAATCGGGTCAATTTTATGGTCAATGCTGGATACCATTACTTTGGCGCGGAAACCCGGGTCACGCTGGATATTTTTAATTTCCACAATCCCTTCGCTGATTTCGGGCACTTCCACCTTGAACAATTCTTCCATAAATTTGGGGCTGGTGCGGGACAAAATAACGTACGGCCCACGCTGGCCTTTATCCATTTTGAACGCGGCCGATTTGTAGCGGGAAAGCACGGGGTCATCACCCACGTTGGCCAGGTCGTTCTGGTTCAGCACTTTGGCAATAATGGCTTTTACGCGGGAGCCGTTTACATAGCGTTCTTTTTTAATTTGTTCGCAGTACGGCAAAATGGCTTCCACTTTGCCCAGGTCCACAATAATATCCCGGTCGGAAAATCTCCGCACGGAGCCGGTAATCACTTCGCCTTCGCGGGGTTTGAATTCTTTATAAAAGTTGTCGCGTTCAATGCCGCGCACCTTTTGGATAAGCACCTGTTTGGCAATTTGCGCCGCAATGCGGGAAAAGTCTTCCACGTCTAACGTGTTGGTGACGACGTCGCCCACTTTGGGGTTTTTGGTATAGGCTTTGGCCTGTTCCACGTCCAGTTCCGTTTCCGGGTTGGTGACGGTTTCCACCACCGTTAAGGTTTGGAACGCTTTAATGGAGCCGGCTTCCGTATCAATCTTAGCGCTGATTTGCGCGGTTTTACCCAAGTTTTTGCGCAGGGCGGAAACCAGGGCGTCTTCAATGGTTTTCAAAATATCTTCGCGTTTGATATTTTTTTCTCTTTCAAGGCCTTCCAAGGCCATTACTAAATCTTTTGCTTCCATGGGGGGATAATCTCCTTAATTTAATGAGGTGCCGGAGCTGAAAATGGCCCCGGTACCGGGTTGGCTAGAACTCCAAAACGGGGTCCAGCGTGGCTTTTTTGATGTTATCGTATTCAAAACGGTAGGTGTTGGAACCGTCTGCCAGGGTAAAACCGGTGTCGTCCGCCGCGGTGATGTTCCCGGTAAAAAAACCGAGCCCGTTAAGCGGGGTTTTTAAGATTACTTTTACGCGCTCGTTTACAAAGCGTTTATAGTGGGCCGGCTTTTTAAGCACGCGGTGTACCCCGGGGGAAGATACCTCCAGAATATACGCGCCGTCTATCAGGTTTTCCATTTCCAAAATGGAGTCAATTTTATCGGAAAGTTCGCCGCAGTCGTCCAGCGTGACGCCGCCTTCTTTATCCACAAAAAACTGGAGCAGTTTTTTACGGCCCTGGTTTTGGATGACTAAATCCACCAGTTCCACATTTTGCTGTTCCAGGGCTTTGGCTACGGTTTCTTCTATTGTTTTAGGGTCTCTCATCATAAGCGTAAGTCCTTGCGGGGCGGCTAGGCGCCCTATTAAGTAAAGAGCGGCTTGTTGCCAAGCCGCTCTTTCTAGAACACTCATATCATAACATTTGGGGAGCCGTCTGTCAAATACCGCGCTTGGGCGGCGGGTGGCGATAAGAAAAAGTTATAATAAAATCAGGTATCAAAATAAACGGAGCGTTTTTATGAATAAAATTTGGATTATTTTTTGTTTGTGCCTATTTGTGGGGGCACCTTTGGCGGCGCAGGAATATACGGTCGTCCGTGGGGAACGGCAATTTGCCGATTTGGGCAACTGGGGCGCGTATTCCGGCGGGGAAATGACGTTAGGTTTAGGCGTGGCGCAAAGTCCGTCCGGCCCCAAAGGCGGCGGGGATTACACCAAACCGGGGGCCGTGTTGGGGGCCGCCGCGCTGGTGGATATGCTCCCCTTTTTAAGCACCGGTGCCGAATACAATTACGCCGCTTTCCGCACTCCGGCGGCCGTGCGGGGCACGGAATACACCCTGCAAACGCAGGAAGTGTTCGGGCTGTTCAAATTTAAGTGGAATGTAGCCAAAAATTTCCGCGTGTATGCGCCGCTGGGGGTGGGGGGCGCGTGGCTGCGCTTAACGCGGCGCCAGGCGGGGGAAGAATCGTTCCGGGATAAATGGGCCGTAGCCGCAACGGCGGGCGCAGGGGTGGAAGTAGATTTGAGCCCTACTTATTTTATCGGGGCGGAATACCGCTATGTGCTGCCTTTTATCCAAACGGCGGATTTGGACCCGGCAAACGGCAGTTCGCGCTATTTGCAAATGCACCATTTTTTTGTGCGGATTGGCAAGCGCTTTTTTTAAGATTTGTAAGGCCCCGCTAACAGAAACAGAATAATAAAAAACCCCCGGCGGAACCGGGGGCTGTAAAAAATGTTTCAGCGTTTGGGCGGAAACTAGATTTTCATAATTTCGGTTTCTTTGGCTTTGATGGTTTTGTCAATTTCGGCCACATACAAATCCGTAGCTTTTTGCACATCCCCTTCATAGCGTTTCAAGTCGTCTTCGGTAATTTCGCCCGTTTTTTGCGCTTTTTTGAGCTTTTCAATTACTTCGCGGCGGTTGTTGCGCACGGCCACTTTGTAGTCTTCGCTCATTTTGGAAATATTTTTAGCCAACTGTTTGCGGCGTTCTTCCGTCATGGATGGCAAGGTAATGCGGATGACTTTGCCGTCGTTTACCGGGCTGGCGCCCAAATCGGCCTTTTGGAGGGCTTTATCAATATCGTTAATGGCGCTGATGTCCCACGGTTGGATTTCCAACGTTTTAGCGTCCAATATGTTAATCATAGCCATTTGTTTAATGGGGGTTTGCGTGCCGTAATAATCTACACGGATGTTTTCCAACAGGCCTGCGCTGGCACGGCCGGTGCGGATGGTGGCCAAATCCCGTTCCAAGTGTTTAACGTGGTCGGCCATTTCGGTTTTGGTTTTGCTGATAAGAGCGCTGATTCCTTCCATAAAATCCTCTTTGCGTGTGATTTAATAAATATATTTGTATTATAGCAATTCTTGGCATTTTCGTCAGCGTTCATACGCGCGCGCGGGTGTTCTTGCCCGCGCACGGTGTTATTTTGTAAACTAAATTGCGGTGTGCCGCCTGTGGGGGAGAGTATGAACCATTTAGAACTTAAAATGTTGGACGCCTTAAAAGACTTGAAAGAAAACCACCATGTATTGGGGGTAAAGGCGGAGTTTGAGGCCGAGGGAACCCGCATGGAAGAAGCCATGCGCCTAAAAGAAGTAGTCACCCGGGCGGGGTTGGATTTAACCATAAAAATAGGCGGGTGTGAAGCCGTAAAAGATATGTATGATGCCCGCACTATCGGCGTAAGTGCCATTGTGGCCCCCATGATAGAATCCGCCTATGCGCTTTCCAAATACATTAAACGCGCAACGTTCGTGTTCCCGCAGGAAGAACGCGCCTATATCAAATTTTTATTTAACATAGAAACCATTACCGGGTTGAACGCGCTGGAAGAAATGCTTACTTTGCCGCAGGCCGACCAAATAGCCGGGGTGGTGTTTGGCCGTACGGATATGACGGGCTCTTTGGGAATGGATAAGGATGATATTAACCACCCGCGCATTTTGCAGTACGCGCAGAAAATTGCCAAACTTACGCAAAAATATCACAAAGAACTGGTTATCGGCGGCGGCGTGTCGGCCGATTCCCTGCCGTTTTTTGCCCAACTGCCTGCCGGAGCGCTGACCCGGTTTGAAACGCGCAAAGTGATTTTTGATGCCCCGCGCGCTTTATCGGCCCCCAACGCGGCTGCCGGGATATTAAAGGCCGTGGCGTTTGAAATTTTATGGCTTAAAAACAAGCGGCACTTTTACCGGAGTATTTCCCAGGAAGACGAAAACCGCCTGCAAGTGTTGCAGGGGCGCTATGGGGCCTCTATTGCGGCGGCGGGCGGCGTGGTGGCCTAAATGATAAAAGTTTCCGATTTTATTGCCAAATACCTCAAAGAACAATACGGCGTAAACTGCGTGTTTATGGTTTCCGGCGGCGGTGCTATGCACTTAAACGACAGCTTCGGCCGGTTTATCCCTTATGTATGTTGCCACCACGAGCAAGCCTGTGCCATAGCGGCCGAGGGTTATGCGCGCGTAAACCAACGCTTAGGCGTGGTAAACGTGACTACCGGCCCGGGCGGGCTCAACTGCCTAAACGGCGTTTTCGGCCAATGGACGGACAGCGTGCCGGTGCTTTATGTGTCCGGCCAGGTTAAACGCGCTACCACGCTGGCCGCCTGTCCGCAAATTCCCTTGCGGCAGTTGGGCGACCAAGAGGTAGATATTGTGCGTGTGGTGCGCCCGCTAACCAAATACGCGGTCAGTTTAACCCAGCCCGAACAAGTGCGTTATGAACTGGAAAAAGCGGTGTATTTGGCCACCCATGGGCGTATGGGGCCCGTATGGTTGGATGTACCGTTAGATGTGCAGGCCGCCCAGGTGGACGAAACCGCGTTGCCGGGCTTTACGGCACCGTTGGAAACCCCGGCGGATTTAACGGCTCCCATCCGGGAACTTAAAAAACTGTTTATGGCGGCGCGCCGCCCGCTGATAGTAGCCGGGCACGGTATCCGCCTGGCGGGGGGAATACAGGAATTTTTGACTTTACTGGGGCGGTGGCGGGTGCCGGTCGTCACCACCATGAACGGCTTTGACACCGTGGCGCAGGATAACCCCCAATTTATTGCGCGTATCGGCACGGTAGCCAACCGGGCGGGCAATTTTGCCCTGCAAAATGCCGATTTGGTGCTGACTATCGGTTCGCGCAACAACATCCGCCAAGTGAGTTATAATTGGGAAAATTTTGCCAAAAACGCCAAGTTGGTCTGCGTGGATATAGACGGCGCGGAACTGGATAAACCCACCTTAAAACCGGCCCTTAAAATACAGGCGGATGCGCGCGACTTTTTGCGTGCCCTGCTTGCCGAGCCGTGGACGGTGCAAACCGAAAAATGGCTTGCCTGGTGCAAAAATTTACAGCAAAAATATCCCCCGGTCACCGAGGCCCCCCGCGCGGGAGGCCCCTTGGAGGCGTATGCGTTTACCGATTTATTGATTCGCCAATTTTCCAACCGGGAAGTGGTGGTTTGCGGCAACGGAACGGCCTTTTTGGTGCCCTTTCAGGTGGGGCGCGTAAAACAGGGCCAACGCTATATTTGGAACTCCGGGGATGCTTCTATGGGGTACGATTTGCCCGCCGCCATCGGCGCGTGCCTGGCCAACGGCCACCAACGCACCGTGTGTTTGGCCGGGGACGGCAGTATTATGATGAATTTACAGGAATTGCAAACGGTGGTGCATTACCATTTGCCGCTTAAAATTTTTATTTTGAATAACGGCGGCTATGTTTCTATCCAACAAACGCAAAAGAATTTTTTTAACGGCCGTATGAGCGGTTGTACGCCGCAAAGCGGGGTAAGCCTGCCGGATTTTATCCAGGTGGCTCGGGCGTTCGGCTTGCCGGCGGAGCGCATTAGCACCGGGGAAAACTTGCCGGAAAAACTGCGCCGTATTTTGGCGGCACCGGGCCCGGCGGTGTGCGAAGTAATGTTGACCCCCGGCTACATTTTTGCGCCCAAATTATCCGCGCGCAAACTGCCCGACGGCAGTATGGTTAGCCCGTCTTTAGAGGATTTATACCCGTTTTTGGACCGCCGCGAACTGGCGGAAAATATGCGTATCAGCGGGGGAGTAAAAAACAATGAGTAAAAAGAAAATTTCTATCATTTCCAGCGCCTATAACGAGGAAACCAACATTCCGTTGCTCTATGCACAGGTAAAAGAGCAAATGCAAAAATTATCCGCCAAATATGACTATGAACAACTGGTGCTGGATAACGCCTCCCAAGACGGAACGCTTCGCGTCTTGCGCGAAATTGCCGCCCAAGACCCCCATTTTAAGGTAATTGCCAACGCCCGCAACTTCGGGCATATCCGTTCGCCCTATTACGGCATTTTACAATGCGGGGGGGACGCGGTGATTTATATGGCGTCCGACTTGCAAGACCCGCCGGCGGTACTCCCGCAGCTGATTCAAAAATGGGAAGAAGGCTATAAAGTGGTGTTGGGGCAAAAAACGCAAAGTAAGGAATCGCCTTTGTTTTTTATGGTGCGGAAGTTTTATTATTGGCTGTTAAATTTAGTGAACGACTCCGGCGCCGATTTACCCGCAAATTGTACGGGTTTTGGGTTATACGATAAATGCGTGGTGGACGAACTGCGCAAATTAAACGAGCCGTACCCCTATTTGCGCGGCCTGGTGTGCGAGCTGGGCTATGCGCGCGCGTTGGTGCCCTTTGTGCAACCGGTGCGGGAGCGCGGGTTTACCAAAAATAATTTTTATACCCTTTACGATAACGCCATGATTGGTTTTACCAACCATACCAAAGTGCCGCTTCGTTTGGCGGCGCTGGGGGGCTTTGTGTTGGGGGGAATCAGCCTGCTTTTGGCGCTGATTTATTTGGTATTAAAACTGCTTTTTTGGGAGAAATTCCCTATGGGCACGGCCCCTATTTTGCTGTCGGTCCTGTTGTTTTCCTCTGTGCAGTTATTTTTTATCGGGATTATCGGCGAGTATATCGGTGCGATTTTAACCCAAGTGTTGCATAGGCCGCTGGTGATAGAAAAAGAGCGGATTAATTTTAAGGATAAATAATTTGAGTTGTTATCCATAAAAGAAACCCCGGTCTTTAACCGGGGTTTCTGTATGTTAGTATAAAAGAGGGGTTTTTGTTCCCGCTAATACCGTTTTGCGCATTAGTGCATTAATAAATAATGGTGCCTATTTCTTCCCCGCACAAGGCGCGTTTAATGTTGCCTTTTTTGTGCAGGTTGAAAACCTGAATGGGCAGTTTGTTTTCCAAACATAACGCCAAGGCGGCCGTATCCATAAATTGCAACTGTTTGGCAATGGCCTCTTTATAGGTAATTTTATGAATTAGCTTCGCGTTGGGGTTCTTTTTGGGGTCGCTGTCGTACACGCCGTCTACTTGCGTGGCTTTTAATAGGACGTCCGCATTAATTTCGGACGCGCGCAACGCGGCGGCGCTATCCGTAGTAAAGAACGGGTTTCCGGTTCCGCCCGCAAAAATAACAATGCGGCCTTTTTCCAGGTGGCGTTCCGCTTTGCGGCGCACGAACGGCTCGGCCAGTTGGTAAATGTTAATAGACGTTAAAACGCGGGTGGGCACGCCGGCTTCTTCCAGTGCCGATTGCAACGCCAGCGCATTAATAACGGTGGCTAACATACCCATATTGTCGGAATTGACGCGGTCAATCACGCCGCCGCCGTCGCGCAGGCCGCGCCAGATGTTGCCGCCGCCCAACACAATGGTCAGCTCGCAGTTGCCGCATTTGTACGCATCGGCAATTTCTTCGGCAATTTCTTTTAAGGCTTGGGGGTTAATGCCGCGGTGTCCTTCGTTGATTAGGGCCTCCCCGGATAATTTTAACAAAACTCTTTTTTTCTTCGGGCCGTTTTCGGCAGTTATCATAAGTTAGCTCCTTAAATCGTTTGTTTTATTTTAACAAATCGTGGCGCCTGGGGCGCATTTTTTTACTTTTTCCTTTCCGCCCGAATATGCCGGACGGACAGAAAAAAGCCCCTCTAAAAGAGGGGCCTTCAATTAGAACCGCACAAAGCGCACAACCTTTAATTCACAACCCAAGGCTTTGGATTCTTCGTTCAAATAATCCAAAACGCTTTTCTTGTTGTCTTTAATGGTCATTTGTTCCAACAGGCAGTTTTCTTTGGCGAATTTTTTAACCTTGCCGGGCAACATTTTTTCAATGGCGGCTGCCGGTTTGCCTTCGTTCAACGCCTGGGTTTTGTAAATTTCCAATTCTTTGTCAATTACTTCTTGCGGGATGTCTTTGGCATCTACCCAGCAGCTTTGCATACCAACGGTGTGCATAGCCAAACCGCGGGCAATTTCTTTCACTTTGGCCATATCGTTGCAGGTGCCGGAAACGGCCAGTTCCAACAAGGAGGATTTTTTGTTGTCCGCGTGTACATAGGAACCAATTACGCTGCCTTCGGCCGGGGTCCAGTTGTAAGCGCCTTTCAAGGTGGTGTTTTCACCAAATTTGGGGGCTTTTTCGCTAATCATAGCTTTGATGTGTTCGTCGTTGGCGTAGTCGGTCACTTCCGGGTGGGCCAAGACGTAATCGGCCAAGTCGTCGGCCAATTTGATGAAATCTTCGGTTTTGGCCACGAAGTCGGTTTCGCAACCCAAGTAAACCATGGCAAAATTTTTGCCGTTGGTTTTAACGGACACTCTGCCTTCTTTGGTTTCGCGGTCAGAGCGTTTGGCCATATCGGCCAAGCCTTTTTTGCGCAGGAACACAATGGCTTGTTCCATATCGTCATTAGAGGCCAAGAGGGCTTTTTTGCAGTCCATCAGGCCGGCGCCGGTTTTGGCTCTTAATACTTTAATATCTTCAGCTAAAGACATGTCTTCTCCTGTGTGAATGGGTTAAATCTGTTTACGCGCCCGCCCGGCGGTTAAACCGGGCGGAAACGCGCATAAGAAACGGTTATTTAGCTTCTTCGGCCGGGGCTTCTTCCGCTTTTACTTCTTCGGTTTCGGCTTTGGCGGCCTTTTTGGTTTTAGCCGTGGTTTTTTTGGCGGCCGGTTTCTTGGCGGCAGCTTTTTTTACCTTTTTTTCAGCGGGTTCTTCCGCTTTTACTTCTTCGGCTTTTTCTTCTTCTTGCGCTTTGGGGGCTTCGGCAGCTTTGGCCTCGGCTTCCTGGGCGGCTTTTTCACCCGCCAACATGGCGGATTCAAACGCTTGGGCCATTACCGGGTTTTCCACCGGTTTGCCTTCTTCGGCGGCTTCGGCCGGTTTGTTTACGGCTTCCATTTCCGCGCGGGCTTCCAGGATAGAATCCGCGATGGCGCCGCAGAACAATTTGATAGAGCGGGCCGCGTCGTCGTTGCCGGGGACGGGCACGTCAATCATATCCGGGTCGGCATTGGTGTCGCATACGGCAACCACCGGAATACCCAACGTGTGGGATTCGCGCACAGCACCGGCGGTGTCCACAGGGTCAATTACAAAAACCACGTCCGGCAGAACTTTCATATCGCGGATGCCGCCTAACAATTTTTGTAAGCGTTGCATTTCTTTGGTCAGTCTGCTGGCTTCTTTTTTGGAAATGGCCTTGAATACACCGGAGGCTTCCCATTTTTCCAATTCGTTCAATCTTTCAACGGATTTTTTAACGGTTTGGAAGTTGGTTAAAGTACCGCCCAACCATTTTTCGTGGATGCAGTAAGCACCGCAGCGGGCGGCTTCGGCCTGGATGGCTTCCTGCGCTTGTTTTTTAGTGCCTACGAACAAAAATTTAGCGCCTTTTTTGGTTTCTTCTTTAATAAAAGCGCAGGCTTTTTTAAGTTCTTTAGCGGTTTTTTGCAGGTCCAAAATGTGTACGCCGTTTCTTTCTCCAAAGATAAAGCGGCCCATTTTGGGGTTCCAGCGGGAAGTTTGGTGGCCGAAATGCACACCGGCTTCCAGCATGGCTTTCATAGATACATTGCTCATTTTTTCTCCTGTAAGCGTCCGCCCAAATTAGGGAAGGGGTTTCCCCGGCGGCGGAGGCTTGTGGTGTCGTCGGGACAGGCTTTGATTTACTGATTTTTTCGCTCTCCCGCTCAAGTACACCTTATGGCTATTATAGCATATTCTGCGCATAAAAAACCGCCCTTTCCCCAGGGAAAGAGCGGCCCAAAGCCATACTTTTTATTAAAAATGTCCGTTTACCAGCACCATCGCCGGGAACCAGCCGCCTTCGGTCACGTTCAGTAAGCCGATTTGCAGGCCGCGTATGTTGTGGGTATAGTTGACTAACCCCAGCTGTAAGCCGCGTATGGAATCGGCCATATTGAAAAAACCGATTTGGGCCCCGGTCATGCGGTCCGTCATATTAAATAACCCCAGTTGGGCCCCCGTAAAATGGGCGTTTTGGTTGAACGCGCCCAGTTGGGCCCCGGTGCCTTGTTCGGCCAGGTTGACCAAAAACGCAAAGCTGAGCCCGCGCAATTCATAGCGGGTTTGGGCCATCAGTAAATCCACCTGCGCGCCGGTCACTTCGTCCGTATGGGAGCCGATACCCAGGTCAACGCCGTTAATAATTTGTGTGTTGGCGGGGGTGGCCCACGCAATATTATCCCACAGAGAAAGTTTCAAACGCCCGGTTTGCATTTGCGCAAAAGAAGGGATAGCCGCAAACAGGCAAAAAAATAAAACTGCTAATTTTTTCATGGTGTTCCTCCAAACTAAATCTACCTTTTATTTTACTAATTTAACCCAAAAAGGAGCAAAAAATATGCTTATAAATTAGTAAAATACATATAAGAGGTGTGATTATGAAAATAAACGTAAGTTCCTTTAACCCCTTAACTGCCGACATCCGCGGCAATAAAGAGCGCATTATTGCGTTATTAAAAGCCCCGGCCCCGGTGGCCGATTTACTGCTGTTGCCGGAAGCCGCCCTGTGTGGTTGCCCCCTGTTTGATTTGTTTGAAGATGAACGCTTATTAAAAGAAAATGCCTCTGCCCTTAAAGAAATTGCCAAAGAAACCCAACACACGGCTTGCGTGCTGGGCTTTCAAGAAAAGCAAGGCAAAGAACCCGTCAGCGCGGCGGCTTTTTTGTATAAAGGCAAAATGACCAAAATTTATGATACGGAAACGGTGGAATTTAAGGGCAAAACCCTGCAAATTGTATTGAGCGATTTGGAAAATGCCCCCAAATTGGATGCGGATATTATCCTATATATATACGCCCGCCCGTATGAAAAAGGCAACGTGGCCGAACGGTTGGCCCTGCTTAAAAAACAGGCCAAAAAGCGGGGCGTGCCGGTGGTTTCCTGCAACCTGTTGGGCGGCGGGGACGGTTTGATTTTTGACGGACTTTGCGCCGTTGCCAACCGCAAAGGGGAATTGACACTGCTAGGTGAACTGTTCCGCGAACATATTAACACCTGGGACGAAGATGAAAAATCCGCGCCGTTATCTTACGAGGCGGACCCGCGCGGGGAAGTATTGGATGCGCTTTCCTTTGGCCTGGGTGATTTTGTGCAAAAGGTCGGATACAGCAAAGTGGTATTCGGGCTTAGCGGCGGGTTGGATTCCGCCATTACCGCGGTGCTGGCGGCCTCGGCCCTGGGGGGAGAAAGCGTGTATGCGGTTTCCCTGCCTTCTTATTGCACCAGTGATTTGAGTAAATCGTTAGCCGGGCAACTGGCCCGCAGTTTGGGTATTAATTTGGAAGAAGTGGCCGTTCAGCCGGTGTTAGACGGTTTCAAAACGGCGGTGGGGCATATTTCCTCCCACCTGCAAGACAAAACGGAACAACAGTTGCAAAGCCGTATCCGCGCCAACTTACTGCTGACGTTGGGCCGGGAATACGGCGCCCTGCCGCTTTCTACGGATGATTTGAGCGAACTTTCCGTCGGTTCCTGCGTGCTGTACGGCGATACGGTCGGCCGCCTTTTGCCGCTGGGGGACGTGTTCAAAACGGAACTTTACGAGTTAGCGGCGTATATCAACCAAAAGCGCGAGATTATCCCGCAAGGCATTATCAGCCGCCCGCCCACGTCCGAACTGCGCCCGAACCAAAAGGACGAAGACACCCTGCCGCCTTATGCGGTGCTGGATAAAATTATTCCTTTATATGTGGCGGAGCAAAACACGCCGGCGGAAATTGCCCGCAAGTGCAAACTTCCCGCCGAGAAAGTGACGGAGGTTTGCCGCCTGATTGATAAGGCCGATTATAAACGCACCCAAACGGCCCCTATATTAAAGGTGACGCGCCGCCTGTTTACGGACTTACAGCGGCCGGTAATTAAAAAAATAAATTTATAGGCCGGATTTTGTAAAAACGAAGGAGAAAGGGCCGTCCGCACGGGCGGTCCTTTTTAGGGAAAGATGATTAAAAAATGGCTTAAAACAAAACCTTTGCGCAAACAGCTTTTCAGCTTAACCAGCCCTATTTTTGTGGAAACACTGCTGATTATGCTTTTGGGCGCCACGGACGTAATGATGCTTAGCCGGTATTCCGACGATACGGTGGCTTCCGTGGGGGTCGTCAACCAACTGTTAAGTTTAATTTTTATTTTGTACGGTATTTCCACCTTGGGCACGTCCGTATTGTGTTCCCAGTATTTGGGCGCGCACCAAAAAAAGAATGTCATGCAGACTATCGGCGTTTCTTTGTTGATAAACCTGCTGGTCGGGCTGGTGGTCAGCGCGGGGCTTTATGTGTTTGCGCCGCAGTTGTTGGGGCTGATGGGCCTGTCGCCCCAGTTAATTGATTGCGGTAAAGTGTATATGCAAATTGTGGGCGGGTTTTCTTTCTTGCAGGCGATTGCCATGACGCTTTCCGCCACGTTGCGCAGCCACAACCAAGCCTTTTACCCAATGTATGTGACGCTACTGATGAACGTGCTGAATGTGGCCGGAAACTATTTGCTCATTTTCGGCAAGTGCGGTTTCCCGGCGTTGGGCGCGCCCGGCGCGGCGGTGTCCACATCAGTCTGCCGCCTGATTGCCATGTGCTTACTAGGGTATTTGTTGTTTAGAAAGGTAGTGCCGGATTTTTCTTTTAAGTATTTGCGCCCGTTCCCGTGGGATAAAGTAAAAAATCTAATGGTGGTCGGTTTGCCGGCGGCGGGGGAACAGGTATCTTACAATTTATCACAAGTGGTAATTACTTATTTTTCCGTATTAATCGGTACGGCGGCTTTAACGGCCCGTACTTATGCGATGAATATTGTGATGTTTTCCTATGTGTTTTCTATTGCGTTAGGAAATGGGGCGGCTATTTGTATCGGGCATTTAATCGGCGCCGAAAAAGACAACGCCGCCTATTCCGTGGAAAAATACTCCATTTGGCTGTCCGTCATTATTACGGTGGTAATTTCCGTTTTTACGGCGCTTATCGGCACGAATATTTTTCAGTTGCTTTCCCCAAACCCGGAAGTGGTAAAAATAGGCGCGGCGGTGCTGTATGTGGATATTGTGCTTGAAATCGGCCGCGCGGTAAACATTACGTCTGTGGACTCCTTAATTGCGGCGGGGGACGTTTTTTATCCGTTTATTACAGGTATTATTGTAATGTGGGGCGTGGCCACACTGTGCGCTTATTTGCTGGGCGTTTGGTGGGGCTGGGGGCTTACCGGGATTTGGCTGGCTATGGCCCTGGACGAAAATATCCGCGCCGTTATTTTTGAGCGCCGCTGGAAAAGCCGCAAGTGGCAAACCAAGGCTTTTGCCCGCCGCGGCCTGTAATTTGGTAAAATATAAGTATGAACGAACTTTATAAAGAATATGATGTTCCGCAGGATTTGCAATTCAAAACGGCTGATATTATCCGCATGGGCGGGTTGATTTGCTCGGCCGGGTTGAGTACCAAATACTTTGCGGACGTCTTTTCCGCCCCCAATAAAATCACCAAAGCAACGGTGGAGTTGAGCTTTTCCGTGGCGGATAAAGAAATCCTGGTGCGCGGACGGGTTTTTGGCACGCGTGAAGTACAATGTGCCCGCTGTTTGAAGATGAGCGCACAGGAGTTTTCGGAAGAATTTATAGAAACATATAGCACCAAGACAGAAATAATTGATATAATATCATTGGTGCAGCAAACGCTGGCTTTAACGGAAGAAATACGTTTTCTCTGCAAGCCTGACTGCAAGGGCCTGTGCCCTATGTGCGGGCAGGACTTGAATACCGCCCAGTGCGGTTGCAAGCCGGAGTGTTTGTCGCCTTTTGCCAAGTTAAAAGGTAAATTTAAGTAAGATTGATTTTTATTAGACGTATACAGGAGTAATTAACAATGCCGAATCCGAAGAAAAAACATACCCGCTCCCGCCGGGACTTGAGAAGATCTCACAATTCCGTTATTGAAGTGGCCCAGTTGGTGGAATGCCCGAACTGCAAATCCGCCCGCTTGCCCCATAACGTGTGCCCGAAATGCGGTTTTTACAAAGACCGGGTAGTCGTGGCTCCCAAAGCGGCCAAGACTGAAGAACAAGAAGCCAAATAATAACTTGTATGAAAATAGCCCTGGACGCCTTAGGCGGAGATTTTGGTGCTAAACCCAATGTGTTGGGCGCGTTAAAAGCAGCCAAAGCCCTTGATATCCATGTGATATTGGTGGGGAATGAAGCTGTTATTAAACAGGAATTGCAAGCGCAAGGCTGCACGGCTTTGCCGCCGAACATTTCTGTTGTTCACGCGCCCGATACCATAGATATGGGGGCAGAACCTGCTAAAGAATGTCGCAATAAAAAGAGCGCCAGCATTGTAGTATGTGCCGATTTGGTACATAAAGGCGAGGCGGATGCTTTTGTTTCCGCAGGGCATTCCGGGGCGGCCATGGTGGCTTCCCTTTTCCGCATGGGGCGTATTAAGGGCGTTGTGCGCCCGGCTATTGCTACCCCTATGCCTACCTATAAAGGCGTCAGCCTGCTGTTGGACGGCGGCGCCAATGCAGACTGCAAACCGTTGCACTTGTTGCAATTTGCGGTCATGGGTTCGGCTTATATGGAAAAGGTGTTTGATTTGAAAAGCCCCTCCGTGCGTATTCTTTCCATCGGGGAAGAAGAAACGAAGGGGAATTTTTTGGTTAAACATACCATTCCGCACATGCGCGAAATCGGCGTGAACTTCCAGGGCACCTTGGAAGGGCGCGACGTAAACACCGGCGAAACGGACGTGATTGTTTGCGATGGTTTCGTGGGAAATATCGTGCTGAAAATGGCCGAAGGTCTTTCCAAAACCATTATCAATATGATTAAGCGGGAAGTTAAAAAACGCCCGCTGGCCATATTGGGTGCGTTGCTTGCCAAAGGGGCATTCAGCGCCGTTAAAAAGCATACCAACCCGGACCAATACGGCGGCGCACCGCTGGTGGGGGTCAACGGGGTGGCTATTATTTCGCACGGTAAATCCAACGAAGTAGCCATTTTTAACGCCTTAAAAACCGCTAAACGGTTGGTGGAAAAGAACTTTGTGGGCGATATTGCCGCCCGCGTGGCCGCCTTAAAAGATACCTTCTGCGCCATTGAAGCAGAAATGCAGGAGGAAGAAAAATAATGGATTTTAAGGGTAAAAATGTAATCGTCACCGGGGCAACGCGCGGTATTGGCCGTGCGATTGCGGAAGCGTTTGCCAAACAAGGGGCCAATTTGGCCGTGTGCGGCACGCACGAAGACGCCGTTAAACAAACGGTGGCGCAGTTGGCCCAAACTTACGGCGTAAAAGTAATCGGCCGCGCGGTAAATATCGCACAGGCGAGCGATTGCGAAGCCTTAGTGGCCGAAACCGTAAAAGAGCTTGGCGGTGTGGACGTACTGGTTAATAACGCGGGCATTACCAAAGATAATTTGCTCGTGCGTATGAGCGAGGACGACTGGAACGCTGTAATTAACGTAAACCTGACGGGCACTTTTAATATGAGCAAAGCCGCGCTGAAAGTGATGTTCAAAAAACGCGCGGGCAACATTGTAAACATTTCTTCCGTAGTGGGGGAAATGGGCAACGCCGGGCAGGTAAATTATGTAGCCAGCAAGGCGGGGATAATTGGTATGACCAAAACCCTCGCTAAAGAGTTTGGCTCCCGCCACATCCGCGTAAATGCGGTGGCGCCGGGGTTTGTGCGTACCGCTATGACGGACGCGCTGGCGCCGGAAGTAAAAGAAAAAGCGCTTGAAAACGTGGCGCTTAAAAGATTTGCAGAAGCAGAAGATATCGCCAAAGCCGTTTTATTTTTGGCGAGTGAAGATGCCTCTTATATTACGGGGCATATTCTATCCGTCAATGGCGGATTGTATATGTAGTTTAACATAAGGGGACACCCTTTCTAATAAAATCGGAGGACAAAATGTCTGGAAACATTGCAGAAGAAGTGAAAAAAATTATTATTGAACAATTAAGCGTGGATGCTGAAAAAGTGACGCCGGAAGCCCAGTTTGTGAATGATTTGGGTGCCGATTCTTTGGATACGGTGGAACTGATTATGGCTTTGGAAGAAAAATTTGATGTGCAAATTCCCGATGAAAAAGCCGAAAAAATCAAAACCGTCGGCGAAGCCATTGAATACATTGAAGCCAACGCCAAGAAATAACCGTGTACACCGATATTGAAAATATAATCGGGTATTGTTTCAAGGATAAAGAGGTTTTACGGGAAGCACTCACTCATAAGTCCTACGCCGGGGAACACCGCAGCGTTAAGCATAACGAGCGGTTGGAATTCCTGGGGGACAGCATTTTGGGCGCCATTGTTGCGGATTATATCTACAACCAATGCCCTCATGTGGAAGAGGGGGTGCTTTCTAAAATTAAAGCCAATTTAGTTTCGCGCCACAACCTTTATCTTTGGGGCAAACAAATGGACTTGGGGCGTTATATCGCCTTGGGCCATGGGGAGCTTGCCACCGGCGGCCGCACGCGCGACAGCATTATTTCCAACGCGGTGGAGGCTGTCATCGGGGCTGTGTATATAGACGGTGGATATACAGCCGCGGAACAAATGGTACTCCCTTGGGTTAAAACCCAGCAGCTCACGCAGGACCGTGGCGACTACAAAAGCGTTCTGCAGGAGTTTTTACAAAAACGCAGTAAACAAACGCCGGAATATGAAGTCATCCAAACCGTCGGGCCGGAACACGACAAAGTGTTTACCGTGCGCGTAAGTGCGGAGGGCCGGCAATTGGGTATTGGCAAGGGCCACAATAAAAAACAGGCCGAACAAAACGCGGCCGAAAACGCCTTGTCTTCCCTCAAAAAATAGCTTATGATGAAAAAAAGTACCGCCAAAATTTCTGTGCCTATGGGCAAACTGCCGGCCAAAGTGCAATCTTCTTTGGTCCGGCGGCCCATTTTATGGCTGGGGGTTTTGGCGGTACTTCCTGTTTTAGCCATGATAGCTTTTACGTTTAAGAGCGGCTACACGCCCACCCCCAAAAAAAGCAAAATAGACAAAATTGTTGTGGCTAAAACCCCTATGGAAATTGCCGAAGACGCCACCCAACTGCTCATGCGGCGCGATACGCAAAGTTTTTATGATTTAGTGGACCGCACCAAAGATGTTAATTTGGTAAACAGCCGCGGGGATTCTTTGTTATTGGTGGCGGTTTCCGTGGGGAATATAGATGCCGTACAGCGTTTACTGGCGCTGGGGGCAGACATCAACAAGCGCAATTCTTACACGCGCGACACGCCCATTTTGCGCAGTTTATATACTAATCACGACGACATCACCCGCCTGTTGTATTACGCGGATGCCGACCTGAATTTGGAAAACAACTACCGCATTTCTCCCATGTTTTTGGCGGTTGAAAAGCAAAAAGCGGAATTTGTGGACTTATTTTTAACTAACGGCGCGCAAGCCGGGGTTAATTCTGAAAATCTTTTCCGCTGGGTAGCCAAGCGCAATTTGCTGGGCATTGTGGCTATGCTCAAAGGGGGGGTAAACCCGAATGTGAAGAACAATAAGGGCAACACCCCGCTGATAATTTCGGCCTCTTTGGGGGATGTGGACGCCGTGCAGAATTTACTGGCGTACCGTTCCGACGTGAACGCCGCTAATAACGACGGCAACACCGCGCTTATTTATGCCGCGCGCTATAACCGCCCGCGCATTGTGTACGAGCTGATGCGTTCGTACTCCATGGTGGCACCGGTGGATGTGGACCAACAAAACAAATTGGGTCAAACGGCCTTGTTTTGGGGGGCTTCCCGCGGGTATGAAGAAGTGGTGCAACGCCTGCTGGCGGCCAATGCCAAGCGGGAATTAAAAACCAAAGCGGGCCAAACCGCACTGGAAGCCGCGCAAAAGAACGGGCGCACGAACATTGTAAAATTGTTTGAAATGCGCCCGCAAGAAGTGCAAAACATGGTAATTGCCATGGATAACGCCCGCATAGAGGAAAAGCGCCGCAAAGAGGAAGCCGAGGCCGCCAAAGCCGCCGCCGAAAAAGCCAAAAATGATGCCGCCCAACAGGCCGCCCGCCAGCAAGCGGGGTATTCCGGCCGCCGCCGGCGCAACACGGCCCAAACGCAAATGGTGCAGCCGTCCGCCCAAGTGCAAGCAGCCCGCCCTGCCCGCCAAGCCGCGCAAACCCAAACGCGCCGCCAAGCCGCGCAAACGGCTAAACCTGCCCAAAAATCTACCCCGGCCAAAACGCGCCGCGGCTCCCGCAAATAATTTTTTATCTGTAAAACCACTATAAATACAGCCCCGCACCCGCCCATAATTCCAAATGCGTAAAGTAGGTGTGAAAAAGCCCCAAACGCGCCCGCCGTAAGCATTTGCGGAAAAAAAGAGCGGCCCAACTCGGTATGGTCGCGCCGTCATCTGCTTAAAACCTGATAATAAAACCGCCCCGCATTTTTATTATGCGGGGCGGGGAAAGGAGTTAGCAACTTTTTTGAAATTCCATAGACCAACAAACCGTTATGTTTTTAATCTTTTCTAATTCTCCTTTAATTTCTCCGCCGTTGGAAATGCCCGGAAGCCCTAACTTAACAGCCAATTCCATACTGCCAATAAGCGAGGAATTGAGCGTTAGTTTTATTTCATCCGTAAGGGTACAGTTTATTCCGGTGCGTTTTTCAATTAGAGTATTTAATTCCTTATCGTCACTTGCATTATGTTTTAGTAATAATTGTTCGGCGGCAGCAATGTCTTTTTTCCCATCCTCTTTAAAATTAATGTTTTCTTCATAGGTTTGTTTGATGTCGTTTTCTATTTTTCCGGAAAGGCGTACATCTGCAACCTTATAATTTGCTTTAGCATCTAGTTTTCCTTTAAGGATATGATGTTCAATATGGTTTATTTTTATGGATTTTCCACCCAAGTTTTTAACTAATAAAGTTAAAATAGCAATGCGTCTTTGGACGTTTTCCCATAATAACCCTGCTATTTTATCTTCCAATAATTGCTTATATTCGTGGGTGTAGGGGTCTAAGAGCCACGTTGTATTGGGGGTAAGTAAGCTGGGGGTATTATTTATTACATCAGCATACAAATCTATATCTTTGGGTTCATCTACGTTAAGAATGCTTACTTCAGGATTCTTTTGTGTTTTCCATGGAAGTTGTTTGTCTCTGGCTCTATTGTTTATAGTATCATCCACCACCACAATTATTTTGCGTAAACGGGGCAGAAGGGGGATAGATTTTATTGAAAGATTGTTTCCGTTCATATTATTTGTTTCCCTGATTTTTAGATTCTTTATTTTTTATTGATTTCTTTTTACAAAGTAAAGTATTCCTGCAACGCATGCAACGCTCACAAAAACTAATAACCAGTTTATCAGTTTTTTGCTTGTATAATTGTAATTTTTTACAAAATTTTTAGCGGATTGAGAAATGGTCCTCCCGCTTGCCTGTTCAAACTTTTCTATATTTTCTAATAATTTTTCTCTTTCTAACCAAGGCACATATATTTCAATGCGGGTTTTACGCCCTAGGGCGTCTGTTTGTTCACAAGGCACATTAAAATAAAAGAACAAACCTTCGTTCGTGACACTCATGAAGGGGGCCCAAAAACGGACATCTGAATTTTTATCTACTTTCAGCGCGTATTTTTGGTGAATTTTTTGGGATATTTTCGTAAAAGAAAACTCAAACGGGCCACGGTAATATTGCCCGTTCATCCATAGGGCGTCATGCTCGTCATTAGCTAGGGATTGGGTATAAATGATAATTCCGTTTGTTTGGAGGTTGTTAGTCATTTTAGGCTCCTTGGATAATTTTCTGTATGCGTTTTATGTGTTTTTCTGGATTGGCTGTTAAAGAAATAAATTCAATATTGTGATTTATTGTAAGGGCGCGGGCATTATTGAAAAATTCGTTTGCCAGCAGTTGGCTCCTCGCATCCTCTTCGGAAAAATTAGGGATTAAATCAATATGGGTCCCCACTAGGATTAATTTTCCTTTTAAGAACGATTGATTGGTTTGTTCGTCTATATATTGGTTGATATTTGCTTTTATGGCACGCAAAACCGGATTTTGTGGGTTTGTGTTTTGTTGCAAATACGCATACATATCAAAGAAAAAAATAACACAGTCACTCTCTTTTATGTAGTTTTGAAATATTGACCAATCTTTGCAAGTATGATCTTGGCCGGGGGTGTCTTTGGCTAGCCAGAAATTCCAGAAGTTGTCATCTGGGCGTTTTATTTTTTTAGTTTCTACCGTTGCGGTTGCTTCGGGCTCTTGGGGGACATCAGTGGGTTCTCCTAAACGGTTAAGAAAGGTAGTCTTTCCGGCGCCTTTTAAGCCATAGATAAATATATTTTTTTCCCCGGTGAACAATTTCTTAACGCGAATGGCTCCTTCTAATATTAGTCTTCTTATTGTTTCTATTAGCATAATTATTTTCTCCTTTTATTTGCTTCTAAATAGCCAGGTGCGGCCGGAATCTTTGGAATAGTACGTCCCTTTGGCGGTTAGTGCAATTATTTGCGTGCCGGCAACTTGCAAGTCCAAAAATCGGCCGGGGGTGGAACCAATGTATCTGTCCAGCCAGCTGCGGCCTTGGTTATAAGAATATTGCAAACGGGTTGTATTTTGCGGGTTAATGCGGATAAGTTCGCTACCGAGTGTAATTAGTTGGCTCATGGGCCCTCCTTATGCAGATATATATAATATAGCAAAACTGTGCGACAATACTGGTGTCGCGCGGAATGGGTATACTATAAGCAAGGAGGTTGAACACAGGTATAAAAAAGCGGCGTATTACCAGAGCCTTTGGAATAACCCATGTAATCGCCGCTTGTTTATTCCCGCAGGAATAAACAGAAACGATTATTTTAGGATTCCAAAGTGCCGTTGGGTATAACCCATTCAGCTCTGACCGGCCCGCAGCCGGACTTCCTGAAAATAATTCAAAATCAAAAGCAAATTGTCGGACGGGTCGCACCGTCACTTTCTATTATAGCAAACGCGGGGGCGGTAGGTCTTAATTTTTAGACTTTTGGGGGGAAATGAAAAATCCCCGCGCGGGGCCCCTGTAAATGTGCCGCCCCTTACGCGGGAGAGTGCGCGGCCCGCCCGGCAAAATGCTCCTATACGCGATATTTGGCAAAATGCGCTCTCGCCGCCCGGCTGACGGTTCCAACACTCGCCCGGCTGACGGTGCCCACGCCGCCTGGAAAAATATTTCGTGTGCTGTCAGAGCATAGCACCCACTTTGCCCGGCCAGCTACTCCCACTCCCGCCCTGCCAAATGTTTCGCGCGCGGTTCACCCGGCCTTACGCGGGCACCGGGGCCGGCTCCCCAAAAAAATATCCCCAAAAAACCAAAAAAATTTCCAAAATGCCCTTGACGTTTTGCCCTAAAATACTTATAGTAAGAGTATGAAAAAACTACATTTATTTTTGCTTATTTTCAGCATTTTTTACGCGGGGGCGGCGGTGGCGGCTCCTACTGCCTTTGATAAGGAACGCAACGCCTTTGAAGCCCGCCTGTCTTCGGACGGCGCCTTAAAAAAAGCGCTTTTAAGCCGCGTTCGCCCCATTACTACGCAGTTTAATTATATGTCTTTGTTGGATAACAATACCGACGTTTTACTGCTGGGGGAAGAACATAATAACGAACAATCCAAGCGGGAAACCAACCTGATTATCAAGTATTTGGGCCAACACAAGGCCGGGTTTACGCACTTTGGGGCGGAGTTCTTTTTGTCGTCGGAACAACCGTTTTTGGACCAATATACCGATAATAACATTTCCCTGGCGGATTTGGAGCAAAAACTGGCCTTGGGTAAAAGCTATTCTGCCAGTGCGGCCGTGGCGCACCGCTACGGTTTAACGGTGCTGGGATTGGACGTGCCCAAAGCGCAGGAAAACGCCGCCTGGGCCCAATCTATTGCCGGGATGAAAGAGCGTAATGCGCATTGGGTGCAAATTATTACCGCCGTTGCGGAAAAAGACCCCATGAGCCGCTTTATTATCTATGGCGGCGCGTGGCACACGCAACAGCGCTCCGGCGTTATGCAAACGGTGCCGCAACTGCTTAACCGGGCCGGGCTGAAAACAAAAAATGTGGAATATGTGTCTTCGGCGGCGTGGGCGGCTTTGGCGGCGGAGGGAAATTTGGCCGGGCGGACGTTGCTGTTTACCGTGCCGAACGCTTACCGCGGCGCGGCCACGGCGGATTATTATATTTATTTACCCCAAAACGTAAAGACGAATGATGCCGCCCAAGAGAAAATGGGCAAAATGATGGACGATAAAAATTTTAAGTGGGAACACTGCACGGACGACCCGGACCACCCGCTTTGCAAAGTGATTGTGGAGGGGGAACACCGTTAGACATTTTTTTGTGTGCCCTGTCTTAAAAATTATAAAAGCCCCGCTAACGGCGGGGTTTTTTATGGGGCGGAAAGGCGCGGAAAAAGGTGCGTTTTATGGCGGATAAAAAGCCCCGCAAGTGCTTATCCGTACCGCAAGTATTTATCCGTACCGCAAGCCTTTTCCGCACCAACCGCGTTTGTCTGCGCCACCCGCGTTTTTATCCCTGCCGCACGCCTTTTCCACTTTACCAGCCCTTTGGCCTCTATTTTGCCGGTGTTGACCCCTGTATTGCAAAAATTGACGAAAAATGTTTCGCTGGGGCGTTTTTGGTTGATGGATTCCACATTAGCAAAAGCGCCTATCGGTTGGGAAAGTGCGGTCACAAATTTTAGTTCATCCGCCTGTACCCAAGGGGCCCCGCACGCCAGAATAAAAATGCCGGGTAGTAGTTTCTTCATAGCCTAAACCCCTTGTAAATAATTAAGCCCCGGCGCAAAAGTGCAAGAGGCTCTACCGGGGAAAACTGCTTATGTCCTTATCCTAACAAAAAGGTATTAAAAAATAAAGGTTTTTACCCGCCCTACTCCCAATAAAAAACCGCGCCCCAAAAAGAGCGCGGTTTTTGGCAAAAATACCGTTAATTACGGGTGGATTTTGTCCATCATACGCGGGAACGGGATAGTTTCGCGCACATGCTGTAAGCCGCAAACCCAGCGCACCATGCGTTCAATACCCATACCAAAGCCGGAATGGGGCACACTGCCGTAGCGGCGCAAATCCAAGTACCAATCGTAGCCTTTGGGGTCTAAACCTTGTTCTTTAATGCGGGCGAGCAGGGCATCATAATCGGCCTCTCTTTCACTGCCGCCGATAATTTCCCCGGCGCCTTCCGGCCCGATGACGTCCACCGCCAAAACCACTTTGGGGTTTTGGGGGTCGCGTTTCATATAAAAAGCCTTAATTTCGGCCGGGTAGCGGTGAATCATAATGGGGGTGTCGTAATCTTCGCCCAGCAGGGTTTCTTCGTCCCCGCCGATGTCTCCGCCCCATTGGGTGGGGTTGCCTTTTTTATGCAACACTTCAATCGCGTCCGTATAGTTAATACGCGGGAATTTCTTTTCCACCGTGGCTTGCAGTTTGGTGGTATCGCGCCCTAAAAGTTTCAGGTCTTCCGCGCGGTTTTTAAGCACTTGGGCCACAATGTATTTAATAAAGTCTTCGGCTAAATCCATGGTGTCGTCCAAATCGTTATAGGCCACTTCGGGTTCCACCATCCAAAATTCGGTCAGGTGGCGGCGGGTTTTGCTCTTTTCCGCGCGGAAAGTAGGCCCAAAGCAATAGGTGCGGCCCAATGCCATGGCGCTGGCTTCCCCGTATAATTGGCCGCTTTGGGAAAGGAACGCCTTTTCGCCAAAGTAATCGGTTTCAAACAGGGTGCTGGTGCCTTCGCACGCGGCGGGGGTTAAAATGGGGGAATCCGACAACACAAACCCGTTTTTGTGGAAATATTCCCGGATGGCAAAAATAATTTCGTCGCGGATTCTTAAAATAGCCGTCTGGCGCGCGGAACGCAACCACAAGTGGCGGTAATTCATTAAAAATTCCGGGCCGTGTTCCTTGGGGGAAATGGGGTAATCTTTGGCCATTTGCAGGACTTCCAGGTTTTTTACGCCCAATTCATAACCTAACGGGGAGCGTTTGTCTTCCCGCACCGTACCCGTGACGATAATGGAAGATTCCTGGGTCACTTTATCGCCCAGGTCAAACTGTTCGGGGGAAACATCCCCTTTGAACATAACACATTGGATAATACCGCTGCCGTCGCGCAGTTGCAAAAAGTGCAATTTGCCGCTGGAGCGTTTGTTGTAAAGCCAACCTTTTAAGGTAATTTCTTGGCCGAGATACTGGCCCACGTCTTTTACGCGATATTTACTGGACATAACACATTCCTCTTACAATGATAATAAAACGGTACTTATATATTTTAGCTTTTTTGAGCATAAAAGCCAAAACGCTTTTGAATGGGTAAAATATAGAAACAAAAACCACGCCAAAGCGTGGTTTATAAATGGTGGACGTGATCGGGATCGAACCGACGACCTCCTCGTTGCGAACGAGGCGCTCTCCCAGCTGAGCTACACGCCCAAAAACGGTTTTTTGTTAATCCTGGGATTTTTCCGACATATTTATTATAGCATATAAAAAATCAAATTGAAAAGTTTTTTATGTCCGCCGGGGGCGGTGCCGTTTGGAATAGAGGGGAAACAGACATAAAAAACGGACTTTTTTACATCCTGCGCTTAACGCTCTGCCGGGCTGTTTTGAAAAACAGGCATAAAAAACCGGACTTTTTGCATAAGCCCGGTTTTTGGGTCCTTATAAAAACCACTCCGCGTTATTGCGCCTCCCCTTGCGGTACAGATACCTGGATTTGCTGTAAACGCTGTTGGGCACGCTCCTGGATTTGCTTGGCTTCTTCCTCGTAAGATTTTTGGTCTTTGGCATTTACCGAGGCTTGCGCCAATTCTTTAGCCATGCCGTCCAAAATAGCGCGGGCCTGTTTTTCATAGGATTTTTTGGCTTGCGCGGGCCATTGGCGCATTTCGTCGCTGGTCATAATTTGGTTGATAACCGTTTCGTTCTGTTTTTTGACGGCCTGTTCCATTTGTTCGGCCTGTTTCTTTTTGGTTTCCGGGTTGTTTTTGGCTTTTTCCAGCAGTTGCTGGACGGCCTTGTTGCGCTTTTCCACAGCGGCCTGGTTTTTTTCATTTACCGTCAGGCGGCCTTCGTCGCTGGAGAGGTTTTCCAGCACTTCGCGTTCGTATTCTTCGTCAATAGCGGCGAACTGTTGGGCCACGTCCGCGCCGTAGGCATCCGCCACAGATTTTTGGTCTTTTTTACGCTGGGCGGCAAACTGGTCTTTGTATTTTTGTTTTACTTCTTCCGAAACCACCACCCGTTCGTCGCGCACTTTTCCGGCTTCCACGTCCTCTTTTTGCTTGGCTAATTGTTCGTGCGCGGTTTGGTTGTTAATTTCGTTCAGCGTGCGCCCGGCGTTGGGGTCGGACGGGTTATTCTGAAAAACGGCTTCTTTTACTTTATCGTCGCTTTCCTGTTTTAATTTTAAGTATTTTTCCTGATACTCCGCCGCCGGCAGACCCTCTTTCATCAGGGCCATTTTTTTAGCGGTAAAATCGTCCAGTACCGCCCGGGCCGCCGCTTCCGTCTTGGGGTTGAATTTATCACGCAAGCGGGCTAAATAGGCTTCGTTTTCCTGGCGTTGGTCGGCCTCTATTTTATTGAAAGTTTCATCATGCGCCAGTTGCCCTAATTGCCGTTGGTATTTGCGGTTGATTTTGCGGATTTCGTTTCCTTTTTGCTGTTGGGTTAAATCCTTGCGGTTAGCGGTGGCGGCGGCTTCTTTGCGGAAATTATCCATAATTTTGCCCGCTTTGCGCCCCGCCGAGGCCCCAAAGTTGTTGGTCATTCCGTTTACCACCGAGGCTTTTTGCGATTCAATTTGCGACAAGACAGACCCAAACGGCCCGCCCTGTTGGGCTACCGCTTCCGGCCCGCCGCCGCGGGTGTATTTTTCCACCATGGTTGCCCGTTTGGATTTAGGCGCCATGGCCCGGGCCACCGCGCGGTCTATGGCGCTGGAAATACCGGCCATTTGGCGGCGCAGGGCCTCTTGTTTGCGGCGGTCTTTTTTACTGCCCATATACGATAAAATGGCATCATTGGCGGCTTCGTAAGCGGTGGCGTTGGTTTCCCCGTTAAATACCGGGCGTTGGGGGCGGGATTCCGGGGCGTAGCTTGCCCCGCCCTTGCCTGCGGTGGAGGCCGAGTCCGACCCGCCCGCCAAATGCGCCTTTTGCGCCGAGGAGCCCGCCCGGCCGTTCCGGGCAGAGGGGCCCGGTAAACGCATGCCCGGTTCATAGCGCGGGGCGTTTTTTAGGCTGCTGCGCCCGGAGGGATATTCCACCCGGGGCGTTGGGCGCAAAACCGGGGCGCTTTGTAAATCTGCCACTGGGGCCGCGGTTGGCGTTTGCCGCGGGGCAAGCCCTAAAATTTCCTGTTCTTTTAATTCTTCCAGCGTGCTGGCTTGCGGGGGTTCCGGCGCGATAAGCCCCGGTTTCTGCGCTAAACGCGCTTGCGGTGCGGAGCCGGGCTGATTCAAAAACACAAAAGCAAGCGCCAACAAAATGACAATAAATAAACCGAAAGTAAATACGTTTTTTGTATCGCGCATAAACAAAACCCCCGTTATTGGGCGGCCGCCGGACGGCGCCCCTTTTTCAAACGCGCATTAAAGTTATTTTGCATAGCCGCTAATTTTTGGCGGTAAATGGCATTTAAGCGGGCCAGTTCTTCCTTTTTATAACTTAAACGCGTGTTAGCCGCCCCCACGGCGGCGGCGTTTTTCAAAATCTGGTTAAAAAACGGGCGGATTTCCAATACAGCCTCTTTGCCGTACAAATATTCAAACCGGGCTTCCACTTCCTGATACGCGGCTATCATTTCGGCGCGCATAGCTTGCAATTCTTCTTCGCTCATAGCGCCTTTCGGGTCCCCGTATTTGGCCACCACTTGGCGCAGGGCCACGTCCGCTTCTACCGATATCGCCCCCACCTGCTTTTCCAATTCTTCCACGTTTTGGGCGGCGGAAAGCGCGGTGAAATAATCTTCCAGTGCTTTATGCAGTACCGGGGCCGCCTTTTCGGCACAGGTGGCGCCGTATATATTTTTGATTTCTTCCAGCATGGCCTTATTTTTGACGGTCATTTCCATGCGCGCTTTGGCTAATTGCTTTTTAGAGGGGGGAAACCACTCACGCAACGATTCTGTTTGCAAAAAAGCGTTTAATTTTTGCTGATAATGGCCGTCTAACTCTTTGAGTTTTTCCGCCAGTTGGGCGGGGGAATCGGCCGTTTTGGCCGCTTGCGTGGCCGCCCGGTGATACTCCATAATCAGCGCACCGGCCCGCGCGGCGGCTTCTTCGCCATAGGCTTGGCGCACGCGGCGCTCCAAATTGGTTTTTACGGCTTGCATTTTGGCGGGCAAATCGGGTATTTCCTCAGGCGCAAGCGCCATATTCAGCGTGGCGGTATCCACCGGGTTTTTAATGTCCAACGGCTTGCGGCGCTCTTGGGCGCGCAAGTTGTTTTGTTTGGCCTTTTCCATATAGTGGGCCACATTGGCCTGCCGGGTAGGGCGCACGGAAACGGCCTTTTCATCTGCGGGGGCTTTCCCGCCGCAGGCCATTAGAAAAAGAAGAAGAAAAACAGGGGAAACAGAAATTAATTTTATCATACTTTCATTATGCAAAAATTGCGGCGTGTTTGCCAACGCGCGCGTAAAGAAAAACCCCGGGGTGTTTTTTTACAAGGCCCCGGGGTGTAAACTATTTGACGATAGACAACGCCAATTCTTTTAGCTGTGCCTCATCCACCACGTTGGGGGAATCGGTCAGCGGGCAAACCGCTTGCGCCGTTTTGGGGAACGCGATAACCTCGCGGATGGAATCTTCCCCGGCTAGCAGTGCGGTAATGCGGTCTAACCCCAAGCCAATGCCGCCATGGGGAGGCGCGCCCGCTTCCAGCGCGTTTAAGAGCATACCGAAACGGCGTGCGGATTCTTCTTTGGAGTATTTCATCAAAGCCAAAATACGTTCCTGCACGTCGCGGCGGCAGTTGCGCACGGAGCCGGAAGCTAATTCGTTGCCGTTCAGCACCAAGTCAAACTGATAGGAGCGCACGGAACCGGGGTCGGTTTCCAGCTTGTCCAAATCGTCTTCGTGGGCGGCGGTAAAGGGGTTGTGGGCGGCATCCCAGCGGCCTTCTTCCGGCAAGTATTCCAAAAGCGGGAAGTCCGTAATCCACACGAAAGCCCATTTGCATTTGGGCGTTAAATTTTTTACCAATTCTTTGCGTAAAGCACCCATAAACGGGCAGACGGTGTCGTGCTTATCACTGCCGAGCAAGATTAAATCGCCCTCGGCGGCGCCGCTGGCTTCTTTTAAGGACTCCAATTCCTGCGCGGTAAAGAATTTGGCGGTCGGGCTTTCCAACTTGCCGTCTTTTACTTTGAGCCACACCAGGCCCTTGGCCCCGTTCTTTTTGGCCAGTTCGGTCAGCTTATCAATATGCCCGCGGGATAGCGAGGCTCCGCCGGCAGCCACCAGGGAGCGCACTTCGCCGCCGTGGGCAAGTACGTCCGCAAATACTTTGAAAGTGGTATTTTTGAAAACGCCGGACACGTTTTTCATTTGCAAATCATAGCGCAAGTCCGGCTTGTCGGAGCCGTATTTATCCATGGATTCGTTATACGGCAGTTTGGCAAACGGAATGGTTAATTCTTCGCCCGCGGTGGTGAACAATTCTTTCATCAAGCCTTCTACAATGGTGTGGATGTCTTCAATCGTCACGAAAGACATTTCCATATCAATTTGTGTATGTTCGGGCTGGCGGTCGGCGCGGAGGTCTTCGTCGCGGAAGCACCGGGCCAACTGGAAGTAGCGGTCAATGCCGCTGGCCATTAAGGTTTGTTTGAACATTTGGGGGCTTTGCGGCAGGGCGTAAAATTCCCCATGGTGTACGCGGGACGGCACCAAATAGTCGCGCGCGCCCTCGGGCGTGGAGCGGGTTAAAATAGGGGTTTCCACTTCCAGAAAACCGTTTTTATCCAAATACCGGCGTGCGGCCTGGGCCAAGCGGTGGCGCAAATACAGGTTGGCAAACATTTTGGGGTTGCGCAAATCCAAATAGCGGTATTTCAAGCGGATTTCTTCCGCCACGGAGCGGGAGTTTTCCACATCAAACGGCAGTTGGATAGAGGTGTTTAAGAGAACCAAATTATCCGTTAAAAGTTCCACTTCGCCGGTTTTTAAGTTTTTATTTACGGCGCCTTCAATGCGCGGTTTTACCGTGCCGGAAACCTGCACCACATATTCGTTGCGCAAGGTGCTGGCCAGGGCAAAAAACGGGCTGGACGGTTCCACCACCACTTGCATAAGGCCGGTGCGGTCCCGCAAGTCAATAAATAACACGCCGCCGTGGTTGCGGTAGCTGTTTACCCAACCGCATATAGTTTGGTGCGTGCCGATGTGCGAGGCGTTCAAATCCCCGCAGTAGTTCGTTCTCTTCATAATGCTTTTTTTACCTCATCAGTTAAAACGTCAAATGAAATTTTTTGTTGCTCCCCGGTGGAGAGATTTTTGAAAGTGGCTTGTTTTTGGGCCAGTTCGTCCGTACCCAAAATAATGGCATAAGCGGCGTGGCAACGGTCGGATTGCTTCATTTGGCCTTTTACATTTTTATCAAACAGGCCGCCTTCGGTGCGGATGCCCGCCGCGCGCAAAGATTGCATAATGTTGAAGGCAGTTTCGTTGCAGGATTTATCCATGGAAACCACATACACGCTTTTGACGGGCGCTACCGGGGTTTCCCCGCGGGCGGCAATTACGCGCTCCGCCCCCATGGCCCAACCGATAGCCGGGGTGGCCGGGCCGCCCATATTTTTAACCAGCGTATCATAACGCCCGCCCGCCGCAATGGCGTTTTGGGAAACATCCCCGGCTTGAAATTCAAACACGGTGCGGGAATAATAGTCCAGCCCGCGCACGAGCATAGGGTCTACCACAAAATCTATCTTGCCTTTAAGCAAAGCCTGTACTTCGTCAAAGTGGGCTTGGCACTCCGGGCACAGTTGCATGGTGGGCACGCGGCCTGCAAAGCGGGCGCCGTCTATTTTGCAATCCAACACGCGCAAGGGATTTTTTTCCAAGCGGGTTTGGCAGTTTTCGCACAGGGTGTCTTTTTCTTTAGATAAAAAGTCAATCAAGGCTTGGCGGTAGAGCGGGCGGCATTTATCGCACCCTAAACTGTTGATTTTAACGCAGTAATTTTTAGCGCCAAATTTGGAAACAATATCCTTGAGCATTAAAATTACTTCGGCATCTGCCGCGGGGGCCGAGTTGCCGATATATTCCGCACCGATTTGTTCAAATTCGCGGTAGCGGCCGGCTTGCGGGCGTTCCGCGCGGAACATATTGCCCACATAATAAAATTTTTGCACCGGCGCATTTTGGGTGAAGTTATTTTCCAAATACGCACGCACCACGCCGGGGGTTCCCTCCGGGCGGATGGCCAGTTGGCGGTGCCCGGCATCTTCAAAGGCGTACATTTCTTTTTGCACAATGTCCGTCGTTTCGCCGGTGGATTTGACAAACAATTCTTTCAATTCCACGGTGGGCAGGCGCAGTTCGCCAAACCCATAAAGGGAAAACACGCCGCGGGCGCAGTTTTCAAGTTCAGTAAAATTTTTAGATTGGGGTTCAAATATATCGCGGAAGCCCCGTACAAGTTTAGCCATATATTAATTTTAGCATTTTAGCGGGGAATAAGAATAGCCGCACCCAAAAACCGCTCCGCGCGGCGCCCCGCTTTCTACTTATAATGTTTTTTGAGCGTTTTTTGCACTTGCCCCTGGTTGTTTTTAATGCGTATGGCGCTAAAGTGTACGGCCCCGGCTACATTTTTGTATTTTTTCAGCTCCGCCATCTGCTTGTCTAATTCGGCCGGGTCTTTCCATTCGTTGCCGTGCTTATAAGTCCCCAGGCCGATATAGAGCTTTACCTGCGGGTTGCGTTCCATTTCTTTATTCCACCATTTGAGCAGTACGCCGTATGGGGCCACGCGGTGCCCAAAGTGCCAATACAGTTGGGGCACCACATAATCAATCCAGCCTTGTTCAATCCATAGGCGGGAATCGGCATATAAGCCGTCGTCATAGGCGGAAAACGCCCGCGTGGGGGAGCCTGTCGGGTCTTTGGATTGGTTGCGCCACACGCCGAACGGGCTAATCCCCAGCGGCAGTTCCGGCTTGGTGGCTTTAATGCGTTGGTGTAAATCACGCACGAACGTATTTACATTACTGCGCCTCCATGCGGCTAACGGCTGTCCGTTGCCGTACTTTTTATAAAGTTCCGCATCCGGCCACGGCACGGTTTTGCCGTTCTTTTTAACGGGGTACGGATAAAAATAATCGTCTAAATGGATGCCGTCCACGTCGTATTTTTCGGCCACTTCGGCAATGACGTTTATGCTGTGGCGGCGCGCCGCGGCAATAGCCGGGTTATAGTATTTGCGCCCGCCGTAAGAAACCAGCCAATCCGGGTGCTTTTTAATGGGGTGGTTTTCCGATAGGGCGGCTTTGGAAACATTTTGCACGCGGAACGGATTAAACCAGGCGTGAAAGGCAAGCCCGCGTTTGTGGGCCTCTTTTATCATAAAGGCCAGTGGGTCATAATGGGGGGACACCCCTTGCCGCCCGGTTAAATAGTAGCTCCAGGGCTCCTGGCGGGAGGGCCAAAACGTGTCCGCCGCCGGGCGCACTTGCACAATCACGGTATTAAAATTTAACTGTTTGAGTAAATCCAGCAAATCGGTAAATTCTTTTTGTTGGGCCGCAGGCGGCAGACCGGGTTTGGAAGGCCAATCCATATTTTCCACGCTGGCTATCCACACGCCGCGCATTTCTTGCGGCAGAGGCATGGCTTTGTAGCGGGTGTCCGGCTCGTCTAAAACAGAGGGGTTTTTCAAAACCGGGGGTTGCGGTTTGCGGGCGGTAGCGGGGGGAGCCGCCGGCGTTTTGCGGGGGGCGGCGGCGGGTTTTACCGCTTGTTGTTGGATGGCATCCGTCAGCGGAGCGGGGCCCGTTTGCCGGGCAGACGGCACCGCACACGCGGCCGCCAGAAAAACAAACATCAAAAAGGGGAATAATTTACGCATACTGTTAGTTTATCAATTTGTGGGGAACATAAACAAACGCCCCGGTAAAGGGGCGTTTATGAAGAATGGCGTTAACGGCTTAGCGCAGGGGAAAGGCTCCCTTGGGCTTTGCGCTTGCCCAGCAGAATTTCCGCCGCCGTGCGCAAAGTTTGCGGGGTGGGGCCGTAAAGCGCCAGGGCCGTTTGGGCCTGCGGATAAAAAGCCAAATCATACGGACTTAAAAGGGATATAAATACCGCGCCCGGGTTTTCTTTCAGTAGCGTATTAATAATTTGCTGTTGGGCGGCGTCCGGCGTGCCGTATTTTTGGTACGAGCCGATAACCAATGTTTGCTGTTCTTTGGCGCACGCCCGGGCGGCGGAGAGTTCTTCCGGCTCCGGGGACATAGGCACAAACACGCTTTGGGTTTTTACGCGGGATTCTTCCAGCGTTTGGGTAAACTCAGGCAACATATATTCCAACGCCGGCTCCGTAAAAAATACCGCGCATACGCTTTGCGGGCGTTTGGCAAACGGTTTGCCTTTTACCAGCGTGACCCCGCGCCGAGCCGCTTGCAGGGCGGATTTTTCAAAATCCGTTTGCTTTTTGGGTTTGGCTTGCGGCGTAAATAAACCTGTTTTTTGTTTAAGCTCCCACACCCGCCGGGCGCTTTGTTTCAGGCGTTGCGGGGAGAGCGTTTTGCCGTATTGGGCTTGTATGTAAGCAATCGTATCGTACGGTAAATCTTTGCCGATAAGCGGCATATCCGCCCCGGCTTGGTAGGCTTCCAGTACGGCTTGCGGGGTGCCGTTGGCGCGTTTGGCGCCTTCCATATCCAAACTGTCGGTGGCTATTACGCCCTCAAAGCCTAGCTCCCCGCGTAAAAGGTCCGTTAAAATGCGGCGGGAAAAAGTGGCGGGGTGTTCTTTATCCAAGGCCGGATAAATAACGTGGGAGGACATAATGCCCCAAATTCCCGCATCTATGGCGGCGCGGAACGGCGCGATATGCTGTTCCATTAATTCTTTAAGCGGCAAATCCGTCACCGGGGAGCCGGTGTGGGAGTCCACCGCCGTATCCCCATGGCCGGGGAAGTGTTTGGCAAATGCGGCCACCTGCCGGGCCTGCAAGCCTTTTACGGCCGCTTGCGCGTTTTGCGCCACGCCTTGCGGCCACGCCCCAAAAGAGCGCGTGCCGATAATGGGGTTATTCGGGTTGGTGTTTACGTCCAAATCCGGCGCAAAGTTGATTTGCCCGCCCAGGGCGCGTATTTCGTCCGCCGCCGCCCCGTAAACGGCCCGCACCGTTTTTTTGCTTTGCCCCGCGCCCAAAAGCATATTGGACGGCAGGCGCTTCATGCCTAAAAATAAGGGGGAAATGACGGAGCCGGACTCGTAATCAAACGCAATTAAAAGGGGGATTTGGTGGCGGGAGTCTTTTTCCCATTGGCGCAGTTGGCGGATGGTTTGCAAGGTTTGGGCGCGTTTGGCGGCCGGGTCTTCCTGCCCGGTCAGCCCGCCTTTAATCAGCACCGTGCCGATAAGGCCGCTTTTTATGGCTTGTTCATAAGGGGCCTGTTGGCCGGCATCTATGCGTACCACCAGGGTTTGGCCGATTAGTTCTTCGGGCGTTAAATCGTCTACTTGAAGGGGCCCTGCCGCTAGGGCCGGGGCCAAAAACAAAGCCATTAAAAAGCCGCGTATTTTCATAAAATTCCTCCTTGTATGCGGTTATTGTAGCAAAAAAATGCATTTTGGCGCGTAGTTATAGAATAGGGCCTTGAATTGTAATGCAAAAGTAGTAAACTGTAAAAAAGGGGGGGCGTAAATGCACAAAACCAAACCAATGTTGGCGGTAGTAGCCGCCGTTTTATGGGCCGGGCCGGGGTTCGCCCAGTTGCAAGATACTTGGCATTTTGGCGTAAAACCGACGGAAAACATTACCACGCTGGAAGTAAACCCTACGCTGACGGTGATTGATAATAAAGAGGGTATTTCCATCAGCGGGGTGACGTTAAAAAGCTACCGGGTGATTGACGAAAATTTTAACTGGGGGGCGGAATTGCCGCTGCTGCGTTTTGAAACGCCGGGCCATTCCGTCAACGGGATAGGCGATATTAGTTTATCCGCCACCGGGGTACATAAACTGCATAGCGGTATAGACGTGGGGGCCAAGTTGGAAACCATGCTCCCCACCGCCACCAAAGAGGCCCTGGGCACCGGGAAATGGGTGATTAGTCCGTCCGTTTTTGCGGTTATTAATTTGCCTTACCAGTTTTACATACACGGGGAGTATAAACATTATGTAAGTGTAGCGGGGGACGGCGGGCGCAGTACGGTTAATTACGGCCGCCCGCGCCTGACGGTGGGGTATACCTCTCCGGCCCAGTGGTATATTTTAACCACGCTTTATTATTATGTGGATTTTGAAAACGATTTACAGCATGAATTTGCACCGGAAGCGGAAATTGGCACTTTGGTAAACGAAGGCACCGCTTTTTACGCCAATGTGAGTACACATGCGGGCGGCAACTGGAAACAAAAGGATTGGGGGGTGAGCATTGGTTTCAAATTACTGTATTTATAAAATTTTTTTCCTATACGAGGGAAAGAGGGGGAGGTACCCCATGGGAATGTACCGCACGTGAAACGGGAGGCTTGTTTTTGGAAGCCTCCCGTTTTGTTGTTTTCAGTACGCAAAAGAACGCTTATATTTGGCGGCGCATGGCCATAAACAGTTGGTCAAAAGTAATGGCAATATCGTACGCTTTTTGGCGGATGAGCGGCCCGTCGGCACCTTTTACCAGGGTATCTGTGATGGGTATAGGCAGCGTAAGCGGTTTATCCAAAAATACATAATGAACAGGGGCTTCGCCGTCTGTATCTTGGGTGAGCCGCAGGCCCGCAAGCCATTTACGCATAATTTCTTCCGGGTGTTCGGTAAATGCCTGTTTGGCAAACGGTTCCAACTGCTCTTTTAATAGGGCGGTATCGGACGCTTCTTTGGGGGTTAAAGAAAGCTGGCCCAATATTTTGGAAACAAATAAAATGCCTTCCCCGGGGTAAGACACCGCAAAATACGGCAAAATTTCCCGGTCGCCGTCTTGCCGGAAGACATAACAGTTTTCGTATCGTTCTTGCTCGGTGGGGGTTTCAAGCGTTCGGATAGATATTTCTTTTTGGCTGGTCATAAATACTTCCTCCCCAAAACGGGCCCGGGTTTAAGAGAGCCAAACATTCGCTAGAGTAAAAAGGCCCGTTTCTTTTATTATAGTACAAAAACAGGATTGATAAGCGCACTTGATAGGTGCTAAAATGGGTTAGTTAATTTGGTAAAATAAATAAAAAGGAGTTTTGGAATATGAACAAATCTTTTACAGTTTTAACAGCCGGTATTTTATTGGGTGCGTGCGGTACTTCTACCGCGCCCGCGCCGGAGCCGGAAACGCAAGTAGTGGAATCTTTCACCCCGGGAACGCCGGTGCCGCCTAAAGCCGGAATGCAGGTGGAAGAAGTAAGCTCCGCCCCGGAACCGGCCTCTGAATATACCAAATACGAAGGCACCCTCCCGGCGGCAGATGCGGCGGGCATAAAAACCACGCTTATTTTGTTTGAAAACGGCCGCTTTGCGTTGGACGAAACGTACATCGGGCGTGACGCTTCTTTTACCCAGGTGGGCACTTATACGCGCCAAGGGGATATTATTACGTTGCAAGCGGAAGAAGACACCCCGCGCTACTATCAGTTGGGCTCCGACACCGCCACCTTGCTGGACCAGGATAAAAAACCTGTGCAAGGGGAACTGGCGCCGTATTACACCTTAAAAAAAGTAAACGAATAACCCAAACACGCGCCGGAAAACAGGATTGTATGAGAAAAACCACGGGTGAATGCCCGTGGTTTTTTGCGGCCGTAGGAGTTTGCCAATAAGCAAGTTCCCTGTTTGCTCTATGGGTTGTTTTCCAAATACGGCGTTAAGGTTTTTTTGTGGTTGACGCCTAATTCTTCCAAATGCGTCGCCGCTTTGATAATGCCTTGGTTGCCCCTTAATGCTTTGTCGGCCTCGGTATAGGCTTTATCGGCCGCGGTAAGGGCGGTTTTTACGCCGTCCATACGCTCTACAAAGCGGCTTACGCGGGCGTGCATATCCGCCCCGGTTTTTAGGATTTCTTCCAACATTTTGCTGGTGCGTTCCACCCGCCAAAGCTGTTCCACCACCTGTATAACGGAAAACAGGTTAGACGGCGTGACAATAGCCACTTTTTTAGATTTGGCATACGCGTTTAAGTCTTTATCCTCCTTTAATGCGGCAAAGTAGGCGTATTCTATGGGGATGAACATAAACACGAACTCCAAACCGTTTTTGAACAGTTTGGCCTGGTAATCTTTGGCGGAAAGTTCGTCAATATGTTTGCGGATGGCAGAGAGGTGCTGTTTCAAAAATTGCGCGCGGTGGAAAACTTGCTAAAAACGCGTGGCTACCGCGTGGCCGTAAACAGCCCTTTTGCGGGCGCGATGACCACCCCGGTAAACATCCGCTATACGGCGCTGATGATAGAGATTAATAAAAAGTTGTATCTGCCGGAAACGGAAATTTTTGCCCCCGGCTCCACCGGGGAAAATCAACCCTTACTTCCCGGTGCGCAAGCCTTGCGTGAAGCGTTGCAAGAGGTAGTGGAAATTTTATTAGAAGATACTTTGGAATAAATTTATGCATCCGCAGACGGCAAGCGCGGCCCCGGGGTGAGGTATATTTATCCGTAAATAAACGCGCATTTATTCATTGTTATAAAAGTGAAAAAAATATACAATAAAACGAAGGTATGTATTTACCTTTATACCAATACTGAGGTGAAATGTATGAAAAAAATCGTATTGTTGATGATGGCTTGCGCTTTTATGGCCGCCTGCATGGGTACCCGCGGTACCGTCGGTGGGAAAAAAGTTTGCACCAACAGCTATTTGTTGGGCGTGTTGTCTATCAGCGAATTAGTGTCCCCCTGCGGCAAATAAATAATTCTGTTGCAAAAAAAGTGCCCTGGTGCAACGCCGGGGTGCTTTTCTTGTAATTTATGTATAAGGACTGGACTATGAAAAGGTTTTTTTGTATCGCGTGCGTGTGTTTCCTGCTGGCCGCTTGCCAAGCCGACAGGCCCCGGCCGGATTTAAGCAGTGCGCAAGCGGCTACCCAAACGCTTACCGATTATTTTTTGGCAAATCCGCAAGTTGAAAAAATTTTCCCTTATTTATCCCAATGCAAATTGGCGCCTGCCGCCCCGCAAGCGCCCCAGCAAAACCAGGCTGTTGCCGCTACTTATATGTGTTCCGTGGAGCCGAACGATACCCAACGCTATATTGCCGTAGTGTCGGCAGACCCGAATTTAATGGGCGAAGTGGATATTTATAAAAATCACGCGAAAGACGCTGTTTATATAGCACTTTTGGATTATGACAAAAAGGCCAACCGTCTAACGGGGTTCAAACTGTTATTCAACATCCACACCAAGCGCGTAGAAAAACAAACCGAAGTGACCGTGGAGCCTTAACATCCGCTTGCCTTGCCTTGCCGCGCCCGCTCCACCACCCGCCTTGTGGAAAAACAGCCCGCCGCGGCGGCGGAGTCTTAACAGGTTTCCCCGCATATCGGCGGTAGATGTACTCATACGGAGCGGATGGCCTGCCTCTAAGAAGTGCAATTTGTACCGCTGTTTTTAATCTTCGTGCTTTTTGGCATACATTCTATATATATTGATTAAAACATCTATTTTATATAATAATTTTATTTTATATGCTTTTAATATTTATATTGTATGTTTAGGCTTATTGAAGATTAAATTTTGTTTTTCATCAAAAGTAAACGGCTTCCCGTGTACTACTACCAGATGAGAAAATATTTTCTGAATAAAAAGCTGTATAGGCCCAAATATCAATTAGGTGCATTAAATAATCAGGCAAAATTTGCAAAAAATTAACAGCTTTTTTGATAGCTACAAAATATATTATAATAAGCATGAGGATAAGTTTTCAGGAGTGTTTTATTATTTGCATACGCCACATTGTGGCGTATGAATGGGAAAGGGACTTATGAATACCTCCGCCAAGAGTTTCCACAAGCCCTTTCCCACAATTTAAGGGAAAAAGGACTTTTTTATGGAAATAGCTGTTATTATTCCGTCTAAAAATGGCATAACCCATTTGAAAGAGTGTTTGCCAACGGTTGTTAAAGCCGCCAGCAAAGCTCCTTTTCCCGTGCATATTACCGTAGTAGATGATAATTCCACAGATAAAACAATGGAAATACTGTCCCCTCTGTTTCCGGAAGTTGTTTTTCTGCGTAATTCTAAAAAAGGGGCTTCTTCTGCCCGCAACTGGGGCGTAAAAAATACTCCTTGTGATTGGATTTGTTTTCTAGACAATGACGTCTTTTTAGACGAACATTTTTTCAATACAGTACAAAAATACCTAAAACAGGATGTTTTTTGCGTAGCCTGCGCTGGCTATACCGCATATCCCAAAGTTTCGGGAGCATTAGAGCAAAATGATGGCATTAAATTGCTGGAGTGGAAGCGAGGTTTTTTGCGATTTACGGGTAATATTTATAATAAGGAACTTCCGTTGCAACCGGAGTATCTGTCTTGGGGTGTCCAGGGGTCCTATTTCTTTTGTAATCGTAATAAATTTGATAGATTGTGTGGATTTGATGAAATATTTGAACCGTATATGCTGGAAGAAACTGATATGGTTTACCGCGGTTTGAAGCGAGGGTGGAAAATTGTTTATGCACCCGACACAAAACCCCTTCATAAATGCGGTGGAACAATTGATAGTAAAAAAAATAAATATACGCAATTTTTTTCTAAACGGAACAGAGTATTATTTGTTTGGAAAAATATTACTTCAAAATCTCTTTTTATTAGCCACATTTTCTGGTTATTATTACGTCCAAATTTCAAGGTATTAAAAAGCATTTGGAAGTTTTTACCGGACATCCGGAACCGAAGAGCAATAGAAATTAAAGAACAAATGCTTACAGATAAAGAATTGTTGAAACAAGCAAAATATTTTAGGAAAAAGTGTATGTCGGCGATGCTACAAAAAACATTAAAGGGGGAAATATGAAAATTATTGTTCAAGCAGGTGGAAAAGGAACTCGATTGGAAGGATTAACACACAATAAGCCTAAATGTTTGGTGCCTGTTAATAATTTGCCCATTCTCTTTTATGCTTTTCAGAAATTCAAAGATGCGGATTTTACAATTATCGCAGATTATAAAACAGATGTTTTGGAAAAATATTTGGCCGCATTTGCCAATCAGTACAAATTTAACATTGTAAAAGCCACCAAAAAAGGCACGGCTTCCGGCATTAAAGAGGCCATAGCGCCCCTGCTTGATGATGAGCCTTTTATGATTCTTTGGTGCGATTTGATACTGTCCGACGGATTTGAAATTCCTACGGAAGCGGGGAATTATATTGGTATTTCTAAAGATTTTGAATGCCGTTGGTCTTATGTAGAAAATCAATTTATTAAAACCCCTTCAAAAGAGAACGGCGTGGCAGGCTTGTTTGTTTTTGAAAATAAAAAAGTATTGCAGGATGTTCCCGAAGAAGGCGCTTTTGTAGATTGGTTAAAAACGCAACCTATAGCTTTTAAGCGGCTGGATTTGTATGGTTCTAAGGAAATTGGAACCTTATTGGCTTATTCGGATAATAATGATACTTCGCACCGTTGCCGTCCATTTAATTCTATGGAGTTTGACGGTGATTTGGTCATTAAGCGTGCAATCACAGAACAGGGGCAAAAAATAGCATTAGACGAAATTGCTTGGTATAAGCATGTTAAGCAATTGGGCTTTAAAAATATTCCCGAAATTTACGAGTATGAACCGCTGAAAATGAAACGTGTTCGCGGGAAAAATATCTTTGAATACGATTGTATTACAAAGACACAAAAATGTGAGATTTTAACAAGCCTAGTACAGGCGTTGCATACTTTGCATAATTTGGAACCGGCCCAACCTGTTAATGAAAGTGATGTAATAGAAAATTATATTACAAAAACTTTTGACCGTTTATCCAAGGTGGAGCATTTGGTGCCATTTGCGGAACAGGAATTTATCAAAATTAATGGACAATACTATAAAAACATTTTTTTTAATAAAGACGAATTAATTTCCCTAGTACAAAAACACATGCCCACGGAATTTAGGTTAATTCATGGGGATTGCACTTTTTCCAACCTGATGTTTGATACTTTTGATATGCGCGCCATATTGATTGACCCCAGAGGCTATTTTGGCAAAACAAAGTTGTATGGGGATGCCGATTACGATTGGGCCAAATTGTATTATTCTATCAATGGAAATTATGATTTGTTCAACCGCAAAAAGTTTACCTTGGACATCAGAGAAAAAGATGTAGAGCTTGCCATAAAACCTAATAACTGGGGGGATATGAGTGATTATTTCTTTGATTTGTTGCCTAATGTAAAAAAAGAAAAAATCAAAATGTTGCACGGTATTATTTGGCTTTCGTTAACTACTTATGCTTGGGAAGATTATGACTCCATTTGCGCAGCCTTTTATAATGGACTTATCAAACTGGGAGAGGTTTTGTAATGTTGGAAATTTCTTCTTTACCTCATACTTGGATACTGGATGTGGACGGTACCATTGTAAAACATAATGGGTATAAAATAGATGGTTATGACACCTTATTGGCTGGGGTAAAGGAGTTTTTTGCCTCCTTACCCTCTCAAGATAGGGTTATTTTGCTCACGGCACGCAAGGCTGAATATTTGCCTGCATTAAAGGAATTTTTAACCAAAAATCAAATCCGTTACGACCATATTATTACGGATGTGCCTATGGGCGAGCGTATTTTAGTAAATGATAATAAACCCAGCGGCCTGTGCATGTCTTTTGCTATTTCTAAAGAGAGAAATTCTCCCCTGTGTATTCCATTTACAATAAATTTACATATTTAAAGGAAAAGATTATGTTAGAAGAAAAAAATTTTTTATTGCAGCGTTTTTATATATATCAACAAAAGTATTCACCATGGAAAGCAATGATGCATTTGATGTGTTTTTATGTAAAAATGCGTTTTTCTGCAAAACGGAACCTTACATTGGGCCCTAGTAATTCTGTTTATATGGCATGTTTTTGCAAGGGGGGCGTAGGGGATGTGATAACGCAAATTGCTTTTTTACATCATTTGCTAAAGTTTACAAAAGAGCCGATTGTGTTATTTTTATTTGTTGACCAGCGGCCGGATAATATTGGAATTTTAGCTTCTAAACTTCCTTTTATTAAAAAAATATATCCTTATATTGAAAAAAATAAATATTTACACCTTTTTGATATTGTTTTGACATTAAATACTCAATTCCCTCGTTTTTTTATACAAAATTATGGAAAATGCCAAAAGTTTGCCCCTGTCTTATTATCGTATATTCAAGAATCGTGTAAGTGGAATGAAACACATAAGGGCATTGTGGCAATAGCCTCTATGTTTTCTGCGCAATATTGGTGTCTTGTTCATAAAAAAACAATGTTGACGGCTATGGATACCCCCAATAAATTAAATTTAGATAAAAACGCTGGTTTCCCCATAGAATTGCAACAAGCTGATATTGTAAATGTCCTTGAAAAATTTAAATTAAAAAATAAAAAAATCATTACAGTCCAGTATTCTACGGATATAAACAACTTGCCATTTTCTGGGAAGTGTATCAAGTTTTATCCATTAAAACATTGGCAAAAAATGCTCAGCATGCTCAAAGCGTTATATCCTAGCTATACAATTGTACAACTAGGTGTTTCCGGCAACGAGGAAATGCCAGGGGTGGATTTGCGCCTAATTGGCCAAACGTCGTTTTATGAATATTTAGTCCTCTTACAATATTCCGCTTTGCACATAGACCAAGAGGGTGGGGCGGCGCATATCCGGCACTATTTGTGCCGCAAACCAACGGTTGTTTTGTTCGGCCCTACCTCTCATAAAGTTAGGGGGTATGATGAAAATATTAATTTAAGAATACCTACCTGTGGATTAGAACTTTGCGAGTGGCTGGACGGCAACCGGTGGAACGAAACCTGCCCAAAATACAATGATTCTGTTTGTAGTTGCTTAGAGAAAATATCCCCAGAAATGGTAGTTGAAACTATCCGAAACAGCCATATTTTAAAGGAGGAAAATCCAGCATGAAGGACTTTGTGAACCGTGGCAGTTATTATTGGGCTCAGTTTTTATGTTTGTTCCGTTTTACTCAAAAGGGGAAATACCATTTTTGGGAAAAGAGAAAATGCAAAATTGCCCAGTGGTGTACGTTATGGGCAGATAAAAATGCATACAATTTAGTTTTGAGGGATGGGTTTGGGGATTCCTTTTTCATCCTTTCGTTAGCGCATGAATTAGCAAAAGTAAATCATGTAAAACTCTTTTTTTTAGTTAAGCCAAGCCAAGTTTTATTACTTAAAATGTTTGGTTTTAATAATTATAAGGTATTAAAAATGTTGAATGCCAAGGATTTAATGACACATACGATAAATCAGGCCCCCTATCCTACCCAAGGAAATGTCTTTTTCCCACACCCGCGGTATCATTGGCAAACGGAGAGTTTAATGTCTGAATCAAAGTGTTTTGTGGATGTGTTTAGACGCTTATTCCGGCTACCGTTAAAAACCCCGTTGGCCAGCCCGTGTTGGTGGCCTGATATTAACAATAAATTATCCAAAAAAATAAAAAAAGCTGGTGGAATCAACAACATTGTTTTACTAACCCCAGAAACTAACCTTTCTATAACCGCTAATTTAATGTGGTGGAAAAAATTGGCTGAAAGTTTACAAAACAGAGGTTATTTTGTGGTGTGTAATGTATGTAAAGGGGCTAACAAAATAGCAGGAACTGCCGATTGGAATTTGTCTGTAGAAGAATTATTGGCACTGGGTGCGCGTTGCCGTGCGGTTGTTTCTATTAGGAGCGGTTTGTGTGATTTATTTGCCAGAAAGAGAAAAAATTTATTTGTGTTGGATGCACCTTTTCACTCAGCAACGGAAAAAAATTTTTTTAATTTAAATTTTAATTTTAATATCAAAGAGGTCAATGAATATTCGGATGAAAAACAAATTCCAATAGAAACCTTAGTGGATAAAATTGCAAATATAAAAAATCTATGAAAAATTTTATAGAAGAAACAACCATTAATAATCTTATAACTCAAGAGATAGATGCTTTGAAATGTCTTAAATTGGGTTTGCAAAAAGCGGTATTACCCCAAGTGCTAGACTTAATGCAAAATACGCAAGGCAGGGTTGTTTTTACGGGGATGGGTAAATCCGGCATTATTGCGCAAAAAATTGTAAAACATAATGGGTATAAAATAGATGGTTATGACACCTTATTGGCGGGGGTAAAGGACTTTTTTGCCTCCTTACCCTCTCAAGATACGGTTATTTTGCTCACGGCACGCAAGGCTGAATATTTGCCTGCATTAAAGGAATTTTTAACCAAAAATCAAATCCGTTACGACCATATTATTACGGATGTGCCTATGGGCGAGCGTATTTTAGTAAATGATAATAAACCCAGTGGCTTAAAATGCGCTTATGCAGTTAATAAAGAAAGAGATGAAGCGCTAAATATTATATACCGGATAGGAATTCACTTATGATAAAAATTTATGAACGATTATTTTTTGGTGGCAAAGAAAAAATTGAGGTACATCCAAATACAACAGATATTTCTTACTATAAAAGAATTGGAATTTTTAGAGTAAAGATGTTTTTTTGGGCGACCACAATGAATAAAGTTGAAATACAAGTTTGTGGTCGCACAATAAACAAATTCGGATTTTATGAAAATGGCCAAATTAAATTAATTTTTTTTCGTAATTGTTGCCTTAAATTATCCCTGAAATACTCTTGCAACAAACTGTATTATATTTTAGGTAAATATATTGCATGGAAATTAAAATCAAATCAATTCAATGCAATTTTACTGAATATAGCATCAGGAGAGCCTTTTTTATATATGGCATTTTTGGATGAATATATTAAAAAAAATAATTTGAAAGATGTCGTTGTTTTGTTTTTTGAAGGTAGAGATAAAATTGTCAAAGTTTATAATTTTAAATCATTGAAGGTGCATCATGTCTTCATGAATTTAGATTTATGTGATTTTGATGTTAAAACGATAAGAATATTATATCACCGAAAATATTATATAGATTTGGAAAATAATATTAGGATGGATCCAAGAACTCATTTTCATACCGAACTTATAAGGCATATAGGATTAGACGAAAAGAAGATTAAATATAAAAAGCCAGTAATTTCAAGAGAAGCTCAAATAAGTTGTTTGTTTAAATTACAACAATTTAATAAAGACCTCGTTGAGAAATCCGGAAAACGTTTTTTTTGTAATAAGCCGATTATTTTTATTATTCCAGAAACAACTAGTATCCAAAAGTTAGATGGTGATTTCTTATCAAAAATTGTAGGAGAATTAAAGCTATTAGGATATGAAGTTATTTTTAACACATTAAATGAAAGTGAATTAAGATTGTGGAATAAAGAACTTTTTCTTAATCATGAAGAAGTATTGTTTTTATCAGATATCGCTTGCGCTGTGATAGGTGTAAGAAGTGGTTTGTTTGATATTATTTCATCAACTAAATCAAAAAAGTTTATTGTATATTATGGAATGCCACACCGTGGCCAAGGATTGGACCCCTTAACTTGCGATGAGGTAAAACGCGCTTTTTCTCTTATGAAGCTTCCTTTTGTTAATAAACAAAATATTTTTGAATATGATGGAGAGAAAAATACAAAAAAAGAAATTTGTGAACATATAATTTCTGTGATCAAAAAAAATCATAAAAAATTTGCTCCACAGAAAGTTTTTGATGAAGAAATTTGCTTAAAAAGGAATTAACCTATGAATCAGAATCATATTATAAATAAAACTATAAATAAGGAAATTAACTGCTTGAAACAATTGAAACAATATATAGATTTAATAAATTTTTCTCATATATTAGACTTAATGCAAAATACGCAAGGCAGGGTCGTTTTTACGGGAATGGGTAAATCCGGCATTATTGCGCAAAAAATTGTGGCTTCTTTATCCTCAACGGGTACCCCGTCAATTTTTATTCATCCGGCAGAGGCTAGCCATGGGGATTTGGGGATGATTACGCCTCAGGATATTGTCATTGCCATTTCCAATAGTGGCGAATCCAAAGAGTTGGTGGATATCTTAAATTATTGTAAGCGTTTTGCTATTCCCATAGTAGGCATTACCAAAAATCCAAATAGCACATTGGGTAAATATTCCAACTATGTTTTACCTTTGCCCACTACGCCGGAGGCAGACCCTTTGGGTTTGGCCCCAACATGTTCCACTACGGCCACTCTGGTACTAGGGGATATTTTGACCGTAGCACTGATGGAACGAAAAAAATTTACTAAAAAAGATTTTCAAATTCGTCATCCGGGGGGCAAATTAGGCGCCATTTTACAGTTAGTCAAAGATGTCATGCATACAGGGAAAAATATTCCATTATTGCCGGAAAATGCCCCGTTTTCCCAAGTGATAGTGGAGATGTCCCAAAAGCGGCTGGGGTGTGTTGGTTTTGTGGATAGTTTAGGAAGATTGACAGGAATTTTTACTGACGGAGATTTACGCAGAAAAATGAGCCCTGATTTGTTTTCTAAAACCGCTGTGGAATTAATGACTCATGCCCCCAAACAAATTGCTCCGGATGTTATGGCAGCTGAAGCATTGAGATTAATGAATGAGAAAAAAATCACAACACTTTTTGTTGTAGAAAATAATAAACCGGTAGGTATTGTGCATATCCACGATTTATTACGACTGGGGCTTTAATATGTAGCTATGAAAAAACAAGAGTTTTCTAAAGAAAAATGTTTTATTTTTAGTGGAATAAAAATCTATTCTCGCTATTTGCAACATAAACCTTTTTTTAAGCGCACCCAATCGTTTTTTAATGGTTTTATTAAACGGGAAAAGGTAATTGATGAATTGCACTCTATACGGTATAAAAAATACCAAGTTGGCCGTGTAGTAGTAGCACAATGGGGCTATGAAAAAGGCGTAAAATACATACAAATATTCTGCTATACAGTGTGGCATAAATCTGTGACAGAATTATTATACAAACAAATACAACATAAAATTCCGCCTAACACAGACTATATTTTCATATTAAATAGCAATTTGGGGGAATTGTTTTGCTTTTTTTGTTTTTGTAGCAAGGTTTATTTTGCTCAAAACCACATCAAAAACCCTTTATTCCTAATTACTAAAACGTATCATCGTGACTTGTGTAGGCTATTTTATCCTCAAGCCCCCATTGTAATGATTCCACATTTTCGCAATTACTTTGCTAATAAGGTTTTTCAGTTGAATCAAATCCACGGATTATTGCTTTTTACTCCAAGCCATTTTGTACATGTAGAAGAAAATATTATTCAACAAAAGGGAAATTGGTTTGATATATTATTACAATATCTTTCTGTAAAAAAAGAAGATACTTGTGTTAGTGCGCTTTGTTTTTCTAATACCAGTGAAATATCTCTATCAAAAAAATAACCCCTTTATCTCTCAATATGGAAAAGTTGGTTATTCTCTCTCCTGAAGCAAATTCTTGCTTATTAATTCCAGTTGCTAAATGGCAAGAGTTAGCTGTCAAATTAAGACAAAGAGGTTGGAGTATCTTTTTTAATGTGACAAATATGCCTAGTCCGGATGGAATAACCTATCCTGAATTATCGTTGGATGAGGTATTATTGCTTGCCCAAAAAGCCAAATGTGTTGTTGGATTGCGCAGCGGTTTACTGGATTTGATATCTGCGGTGAATCCTAATTTGCATATTATTTATACGGGATTTCAAACACATGGAATTTTCAATACTTTAACCCCCGAACAAGTTAAAACAGGGTTTGACTTAAAATATTTACCTAATTGTAAGGGAAAGATAAAAAACTATGTAGATAACCCGAAACTTATTTCTCAAATTATAGATAGCATAGGAAAGTCTCATAATGAAAAAATACTTAAAAAATAATTTACTTATTATTAATTTCCGCCGAATGTGGCCGTATATTAAGCCATATTGGTTTCGGGCCGCTTTGGGCGTGGCGCTTACGGTGCCCGTGGGCGCGTTGGACGGCGCCGTGGCTATGTTCTTAAAGCCCTTTATGGATAAGGTAATGGTGGATAAACAGCCGCATTTTTCGGCGCTAATTCCGTTCCTTATTGTGGGTTTTACCATTGTGCAAGGGGTGCTGATTTATTCTTCCAACTACCTAAATACATGGGTAGCCCAAAAAATTACTATCGGGGTAAAGCGCCGCCTGTATGAAAAACTCCTCTCTATGGATACTTCATACTTTGATACGCACAATTCCGGCGAAATTTTGTTCCGTTATTCCAACGACGCCGAAACCGCCTCCACCGGGCTTATAGATAACCTGAAACAGTTTTTATCCAAAACATTTTCCTCTATTTCTTTGGTTTGTGTTTTGTTATACAACTCTTGGCAATTAGCACTTATTGCTATTGCGGTACTCTTATTTTTTGTGTATCCAATGGCCAAGGTTCGCAAGAAAATGAAAGAAATTTTGGAAAAAACCGTCGGCAATCTTTCGTATGTAATGACTATTTATAACGAAACCTTTGCCGGAAATAAAACGATTCGTTCCTTTACGCTGGAGGATGAGTTCAAAAAACGCTTCCACAATGTGACGGATATGACCTTCTCCCTAGCCATGCGTATGGTAAAGGGGACGAACTGGCTTTCGCCCCTTATGCATATTATTATGTCTATTGGGGTGGCGTTGGTGATTGGGTGCGGCAGTTATTTAATTGTAAACGGCACTATTACCAGCGGTAATTTTGTGGCATTTATTGCGGCCCTGATGATGCTTTATACCCCGTTGAAATCTGTGGGGAATAACTATATTTCTATCCAAAATTCCTTTTTAGCCATAGACCGTATTTTTGATATTTTGGATTTACAGCCTAATATCAAGGATTTAAGTGTTGCCAAAGAGTTGAAAGAAATCAAGAAAAATATTGTGTTTGACCACGTCCATTTTGAATATGTTGCCGGGCGGGAGGTATTGCACGATATTAATTTAACCATTCCTGTCGGCCATACAATCGCCCTAGTGGGCAACTCCGGCGGCGGGAAAACAACTATTTCCGCTTTAATCCCGCGCTTGTATGATATCAAGCACGGCAGTATTAAAATAGACGGAGCCAACATCAGGGATATTTCCCAAAAATCGTTGCGGAAACAAATTGCTATGGTGTTCCAAGATAATTTTTTATTTTCGGGTACGGTTAAGGAAAATGTCCTCTTGGGGAACGAACACGCAGATGATGCCACTATTTGGATGGCCTTAAAAAGTGCCTGTTTGGATGAATTTGTGAGAGGCTTACCACAAGGGTTAGATACGCAGATAGGGGAGCGCGGTATTTTGCTTTCCGGTGGACAAAAGCAACGCTTGGCTATTGCGCGTGCGTTTGTCAAAAACGCTCCTATTGTCATTTTGGACGAGGCCACCAGCGCCCTAGATAATAAGTCCGAACGCGTCGTGCAAGAAGCCTTAGATAACTTGATGAAGAATCGCACCGTTATTGTGATTGCGCACCGCTTATCCACCATACAAAATGCGGATAAAATTGTAGTGATCAATGACGGCAAAATTGCGGAACAAGGCACACACGAGGAATTATTAAAACTTCGCGGGGCTTATTACGCGTTGTATTCTATGCAATTCAAAAAGCAGGAAGCGTAATGATGAAAGGCCTTATTTTAGCCGGCGGGGGCCGGTACGCGGTTGCGTCCGGCCTCTTGGGCTATTCCCCCAAATTTACTACCTATTTACGATAAACCCATGATTTATTACCCGCTTTCAACCCTTATGATGGCGGGGATATGGGGTATTTTGATTATTACCACCCCCGAAGATACAGATAACTTTAAAAAATTACTGGGGGACGGTTCCCAATGGGGCATTTCGTTATCTTATGTGCCGCAGGTGGTAAAAATATGATAACAAGGTTGTTTCTTATGCCAAACAATTAAAGCCTTCCTCGCGCGGAGAGTTGGAAATTACAGACCTCAACTTCGCTTGCGCGCACAAAAAACCACGCTTTCGCGTGGTTTCTAAAAGTGCGCCCAAGGCCGTATTGTAGAGAACGGCATACAAGTTCGCTTGTGCGCACAAAAAACCACGCTTTCGCGTGGTTTCTAAAAGTGCGCCCAACAGGAATCGAACTTGTATCTTCAGCTCCGCAGGCTGACACTCTATCCATTGAGCTATGGGCGCTTAAATCGGATTTTTAACTTCGCGGATTAATCACTACTCATTTATTCTAACATTTTTTGTTTTGTGTTTCAAGTTTTTTTTATTTTTAACACCGCAAAATATTTAGAACATATTTATTATAGCATTTTTCGGCGGCAGTAGTTCAAGCAAACTGCTATAATACTGGTATGAAAGAAAATAATACCGGAACTTATGTTTTTGATAAAAAAACGGGTAAAATGGTAAAAATTTCCTCCAATGTGCCGTCGGTGCAAAAGGGGAAAGGCGGGCACGTCTGCCACGGGTGCTGCGGCCATTGCCATCATGACGATTAACGCCCCCGTCCAAAAAGCGTTTTCCGGCGTTCTCCAATTTTTGATGAGGGCGCTGCGGGAGGTCTTTTTGCCGCATTTGTTGTGGGGGAGCGCCGTTTTTATGGTGGGGGGATTGGCCGTTTTCCGCTTTACTTCCGGCCCGTTTGAAAACGCCCCTTGGCTACTGGCCGCGTGGGGAATCTGGCTCCTGTTTTGGTACGGCTTGGCCGCGCTTGTCTATACGTTTTGCACGGCGGGCGTTTTTGCCATGCGGGCGGTTTGTGCCAAGGTGGAAGATTTATTATATGCGTTTTTTGCGGCGGTGAAAGAAAATTTAGCCCAAAAAATTGAAAATATGGACGAGGGCCTCGCCAAAGACCAAGCCCGCGTGCTGATGAAAAACAGTATATCGGAAGTGTCCGCCCTACTCAAAACGTATAAATTGCGCTCCGTGCCCGGCGCGTTGGCGGCGGTTTTTTTAAGTTTGCTGACGTTCGCCGCGCGTTCCGTCTTGCTGGCGCGGCTCATGCAGTTTTCCGGCGCTACGGTAAGTTTAAGCGCCGTTTTTGCCAGCCGGGCGACGTTGGTGGGGGCGATTTTCTTAAATTTACGGTTGATTTGTTCCGTTTTATTGTGGATTTTGTATTTGTGCGGAGCCGCGTTTACGGGGCTCAATTTACTGGCTTTATGTATGGGGAGGTAGTATGCGTGTAGTTTTGTTGGGATTTTTATTGTTTTTGGCGGGGGTGTGTCAGGCGGCGTCGCCCGCTTTAACGCAAATTCAGGCGGAAAAAGACCCTGCCAAACAAATCAAATTATTAAATGCGTTTATCAAAAAATCGCCCAAAACCCGCAAGGCGTACCATTTGCGGGGGGATGCTTACCGCGCGTTGGGCCGCTATAAACAGGCGGTGGAGGACTATACCCAAACCATCAAATTAAGCCCTAATTGGGCGTTTTCTTACTATGCGCGCGCACTGGTTTATATGGATATGGGGCGTTGGCCGTCGGCCGAGGCGGATTTAAGCCGCGCCATTAGCTTAAATAAATCCTACCGTGATTTTTACCTTTACCGCGCCCGGACCGAAATGAAACTTTCCAAATACAACGCGGCCATTGCCGATTATAAAAAATACTGGGGCAAGCGCAAGCCGACGGCGGCCGGCTCCTTGGCGTTGGCCAAAGCCTATATGGGCGCTTATAAATACGATAACGCCCGCAAGGAACTGCTCTCCCTGGCCGCCCGCACGCCGGACGACCCGGAAGTATATTATATGTTGGGGCGCATCCAACAACTGCGCGGCGCCTTGGATGAGGCTGTTTCTTATTACAGTAAATCCATTAACCGCAACCCTGCGTATGCGCCCGCGTGGCTGAGAAGGGGGGACACGTTTAAGGAAATGAAAGATTTGCCCGCCGCGTTGGAAGATTACACCGCGCTACTAGCCCTGGAAACCAAAGAGGCCACCTATTACAACCGCCGGGGGCTTGTGTATGAAGAAATGAAAGATTTTGAAAATGCCGTGGCCGATTATAACAAAGCCATAGAAATTAATCCCAAATGGTCCATTCCCTACAATAACCGCGGGTATGCGTACCTGAACTTAAAAAAGTGGAACGAGGCCCGGCAGGATTTGGAAAACGCCATTAAGTTGGACGAGTCCGCCCCTACGCCTTATGTCAATTTGGCGGGCGTGTATTGGCTCAGCAAGCGGGATAAAAAGAACACCTACCAGTATTTGGAAAAAGCCATTAAGCACAACTTCCGCAATTTTGACGCGTTATATGACGAAGACCAAAAAGGGTGGATGTTTAAGGATATTAACAAAACGGCGGAATTTCGCGCCATTATGTACCGTTAATTAAGCCCTTGTGCTGCTTTGCGTAGCGTGCTGACCCACAGCGCGCTTTTTTGTTGGGGGGAAAGAGCGGCGTTAGCGGGGCTGGTGGACGGCAGTAAAAGATATGTTTTTCCGGGCAACTGCCCGAACGCGCGCACAAAGTATTGGTGGGCGGCGGTGCCGTTAAAAAGGAGCGTTTTTATGGCCGGATACCGGGCGAAAAGGGATAAAAAATCGTTCGGAACGGCTTGGCGGATGTGCGCGTCCAAACTGCCGGCGCGCTCGCACGAGGACAGCGCATCCCAAAGCCCGCCGCCGTTGGCTAACAGCACGGAAAGTTTATCCGCATAATTTTTAGGGGTTCTTCCGTTGGAAAAAGCGGCAAACACGCACGGCCAAAACAAGTTGCGTGGGTGGGCGTAATAGGCTTGGGCGGCCAGGCTGGCCGCGCCCGGCATACTGCCAATAACCATAAAAACGGTGCGTTCGTCCACTACGGGCGGGAAACAAATAGGCATAGGAGTATTATAGGATTTTTGGCGCGCGTGCGGGGCGGAAATGCTACAATTTTTTAGGTGTATGATGAACAACATTTGTTTTGTTTCTTCCCCGGTGGGGGTGCTTGAAATTCAAGATGACGGCGCGTGTTTAACGGCGGTTCGGTTTGCGCCCGCGGGTACTGCGGCGAGTGCGCCCAATTCTCCCGTTGCGCGTTTGGCGGCCCGGCAGTTGCAAGCGTATTTTGCGGGTACGCTCACCCGGTTTAGCGTTCCGCTTGCTTTGGCGGGAACCCCCTTTCAACAGGCGGTTTGGCGGGCTTTACTGGATATTCCTTACGGGCAGACCCGTTCTTACGGGCAAATTGCGGCGGCTATTAACAGGCCCCGGGCGTGCCGGGCGGTGGGTATGGCCAATAATAAAAACCCCATTTGTATTTTGGTGCCGTGCCACCGGGTCATAGGGGCAGGCGGAAATTTGACCGGGTACGCGGGGGGATTAACAATAAAAGAATGGTTGCTGTCGCACGAGCGCGCTACGGTAAAAAAGTCTTGTAAGTAGCGCCCATGCGCGGGGGCAGGCCCCGCGCAAACTCATAAAAAACTTGCCGGGTGGGTATCGCACATTTTAGGCGGCCCCGCGCAAGCTCACAAAAAGCATAAAAAAACCCGAGGGCAACCCCCCGGGCTTTTTTACAAGACAATCTTTTATAGGGTTTTGCCCAAGGCTTGCGCTTGCTTGAGGTACGGCGTGTTAATCACGGCGCCTTTTTCATGACAGGCTCCGGCCAGCACCATACCGCGGTCTTGCCAACCCAAATAATCGCAAATGCTTTTATAGGTGGCTTTTAGGCCGTCAAAATCGCCGTCTTTTTCGGTGCCTTCGCCGCAGGCCAGCAAAACGGCTTCTTTTACTTTCAGCTTGCGTTTGGCGTTGGCGGACATATACGCATACAGTTTATCCACCACCGCTTTTAATTGCGCGCTCATATTGAACCAATAGAGCGGTGTGCAGAAAACAAGCACGTCCGCTTCTTCCAGTTTGGGCGCCAATAATTTGAAGCCGTCGTCAAACACGCACGGCTCGCCCTGGCTCCAGCATTGGTTGCAGGCTTTGCAGGGCAACACCGGGTGAAAGGGGGAATCAAACACATCCGCCTGGTGCCCGGCGGCTTTGGCCCCCTGGATAAGCGCATCTGCCAATATGGCCGTGTTGCCCAGTTGGCGCGGGCTGCCGGTAATGACTAATACTTTTTTCATTTGCGCTCCAAAGAAACCATAGAAACTTCTTTTTCCAAATTCCCGGCGGCGGATTTTAATTCTTTCACGCGGTCTTCGGCGTAGCCTTCAAAGGTTTTAATCAGTTGGTGTTTGGCATCAAACAAAAACAGCATAGGCACGCCGTCTACCTTAAATTGGTTGGCAACGCCTTGGCCGTTGTATACGGCGTCAAAGCGCAAGTTGTCTTTCCTTAATAGGGCCAGCGGCTTTTGGGGTTCGCTGTCCGTAAATACCGCAACAAATTGCACATTACGCAGGGCTTTGCGGGCTTCTTCCAACTGCGGGAGCGTTTTTTGGCAGTGCGGGCAGCCGGAGCTGACTACCGCCACCAAAAGCGGCGTTCCCGTATAATCGGCGGTGGTCCAGGTATCCCCGCGGCGCACGGTGGGCAGGGCAAATTGAACGGTAGCGGCGGCGGGTTTCTGTTTTACCTTGGCCGTAGCTTTGGCCCGTTTTTGGGCGGCGGCGGAAACTTTTTTAGCTTTCGCGCGGGTGGCGGCAGGGGCGGCATTCAGCACACCTGCCAGGCAAAAAATGCCGGCTAGCAAATAAATTTTTTTCATAAAAAAAGTATAGCTTTTTTGGAAAGTTTACACACGGGTAAATTTCCCTATATAAAAACCCTTCAAAACGGGGCAAAAAAAGGTAAAATATATATGTCTATGCAAACTACTATTTGTGCCCCCGTGACCGGGGAAGGAAAAAGCGCCGTAGCGGTGGTCCGTTTATCGGGCCCGCAGGCGCTAGCTATTACCCGAGTTTTGTGCCCGGCGTGCCAAGATTGGCAACCGCGCCGCCAAAACTTGTGCCGCATTATGGACGGAGAGGCCGTGTTGGATAGTGCGCTGGTCACTTATTTTAAGGCGCCGCACAGTTTTACCGGGGAAGACGTAGTAGAGTTTGCGTTGCACGGCTCGCCTTATATCCGCGGGCGGGTGCTGGAACTTTTATGCCGGGCCGGGGCGGTGCCTGCGCGGCGGGGGGAATACTCCTACCGGGCATTTTTGAACGGCAAAATGGATTTGTTGGAAGCCCAGGGCCTTTGTGATTTAATCTCCTCCGGCAATAAAGAAGCGCACGCGATGGCTATGAGTTCCCTGGACGGGCGGCTATCCAAACGGTTGGAAAATGTTAAAAAAACATTAACCAATTTGTTGGCGCAAATAGAAGTCCGCTTAGACGACGTGGACGAAGAAATGACCCCTTTAGACGATACCTATGTGCAAGGGGAACTGGCCCAATGCGTGGCGGCGTTGGCGCGGTTGGCGGATACATTTTCCGTCGGGAAGTTTATTAAAGAGGGCTTAAAAGTGGCCATTGTGGGCGCACCCAATGCGGGCAAATCCAGCCTGCTTAATGCACTCGTGGGGTTTGACAGGGCCATTGTATCGGCCCAGAGCGGCACCACGCGCGACACCATAGAAGAAACCCTGGACATCAACGGCCGCAAAATTATTTTAACCGATACCGCCGGCATACGGGACCACGCTTTAGACCCCGCCGAACAAGAGGGCATGAAACGCAGTGTAAAAGCCATGCGCGCGGCGGATGCGGTAATTATGGTGGCGGACTCCTCCCGCGAGCCTACCCCGCAGGAAAAAGCCTTGTGGGCGGACGTGTTGGAAGAACACAAAAAAACCGTTTTAGTATTGAACAAACAAGATGCCCTTTTGGAAAACAACAACGCTGGGGCGTGGAACCCGGGCACCGGGGATTTTACAACGGTAAAATTATCCTGCAAAACCGGGCAAGGCGTGGACGAATTAAAACAAGCCTTAACCCAAGGGCTCACAACGGCTATGGCCGAGGACGGCGTGATGATTTCCAACTTGCGCCAATACGAGGCCGTTTTGCGGGCTCAAACGGAACTGGAAATGGCCCAGCGGCGCTTAACGGCGCAAGCCGGGGGCGAAATTTATGCGGAGCATATCCGCGCGGCCCTAAACGGGCTGAAAGATTTAATCGGAGAAGTGACGCCGGACGACGTGTTAGACGTTATTTTCTCCACTTTTTGCATGGGGAAATAAATGTTTATTTGTGATACGCAGTATGATGTGGTAGTGGTAGGGGGCGGGCACGCCGGGTGCGAGGCCGCCCTGATTGCCGCCAAAACCGGGGCCAAAACGCTCCTGCTTACCCAAAGTTTGGATACGGTGGCGCAAATGTCCTGCAATCCGTCTATCGGCGGGATTGCCAAGGGGCAAATCGTGCGGGAAATTGATGCGTTGGGCGGGGCCATGGGCAAAGTGACGGACGCGGCCGCCCTGCATTACCATTTGTTAAATACGGGTAAAGGCCCGGCGGTACACTCCCCGCGCGTACAGTGTGATAAAAAACGCTACCAGTTTACTTTTAAGCATTTTTTGGAATGTCAGGATAATTTGGATATTATGCAGGACGAGGCCGTCAAACTGGCTACGGACGACAATAAAATTACCGGCGTTTTAACTTTGCGTGATACCTTTTATAAGGCCAAAACCGTGGTGTTGACTACCGGCACTTTTTTGGCGGGTACTATTCACATTGGCGAGGTCAACTACCCCGGCGGGCGGTATAATGATATGCCCAGCAATTTACTGGCTAAAAACCTAAAGGAAATCGGCCTGCATACCTTGCGTTTTAAGACGGGAACCCCCATGCGCATTAACGCGCGGAAAATGGACATTTCCAAATTCCGCCTGCAACCGTCCGACGACCCTTTGCAACCAATTTCCCACTTTACAGACCAAAAAGAGCAATCCAAACGGCATTTTTTACAGTGCTACATCACCCGCACCAATTTGGAAACGGATAAAATCCTGCGGGCCAATGCACACCGCTCCGCCATGTATAGTGGCCATATACACGGCATGGGGCCGCGGTATTGTCCGTCGGTAGAAGATAAAATTAAAAAATTTCCGGAAATTACCAGCCACCCGCTGTTTTTGGAGCCGGAAGGCTTTGATACGGAAGAATATTATATCCAGGGGTTTTCAACCAGTATGCCGGAAGATGTACAGCGGGCGTTGGTGGCCTCGGTGCCTGGTTTGGAAAATGCGCCCCTTACGCGTGCCGGCTATGCCGTGGAGTACGATTTTTCGGACCCGCGCGACTTATACGCCACGTTGGAAAGCAAACTAATTCCCGGCCTGTTTTGCGCCGGGCAGATTAACGGCACCACCGGGTACGAAGAAGCCGGCGGTCAGGGGTTAGTGGCGGGCTTAAATGCGGCGGCCAAAGTGCAGGGCAAGGAGCCGCTCATCCTGCGGCGCGACGAGGCGTACATTGGCGTACTGATAGATGATTTAGTCAACAAAGGGGTAAACGAGCCGTACCGTATGTTTACTTCCCGCGCGGAATACCGCATTTTACTGCGTAATGACAATGCGGATTTGCGCCTGATGCCCCATGCGTTTGCGTACGGCACGCTGGAAGAAAAATTCCGCCGCCCCTTTGAGCGCTACCGCGAAGAAGTGGAAAAGCAGTTGCAACACCCGGGCAGCCCAGTGGACGAAACGGATTTATACCCGTGGACGAAAGAAAAAGTGCTTACGCACGTTGAAATCCACCAAAAATACGCCGGCTATTACGAACGCAATAAAAAAGATGCCGAAAAACTGGCCCAGGCGGACAGTATTAAAATCCCGGCGGGGTTTGACCCGTCTGCCGTGCGCGGCATTTTGATAGAAAGCAGCCAAAAGTTAAAAGAGGTAAAGCCGCTCACGTTGGGGCAGGCGTCGCGCATCCCCGGTATTACTCCGGCGGATATACAACTTTTGGCCGTACATATTGAACGCTACCGGAGACTACACCGTGAATCAGATAATTAGCACGTTTGCCCAACATATCGGGTTGCCGCTTTCGGCCGGGCAGGTGGAATTATTGGAGCGCTACGCGGGGCTCGTGTGGCAAAAAAAGGATTTTTTGAATTTAACCAGCGCGGCAGACGTGCAGGAAATTTACGCCCGCCACATTTGCGACGGCCTCACCGCCGCGGCTTTTATTTATAAAGAAAGCCAAGGCGCTAACGGCGTTGAAGTGGGCGACGCGGGCGCAGGGGCCGGATATATCGGGCTTGTGTGCGCGGTGGCTCTGCCGCAAAGCCGCATTACTTTAATAGAAAGTTTACAGCGGCGAAGTTCTTTTATGAATTGGGCCATTTTAACTTTGGGCCTGAAAAACGCGCGGGTGGTAAATTGCCGCTTGGGCGAAAAAACCGCCTTTTCACTAGACTATTTAACGGAGCGCGCCATGGGCAAACTGACGGATATTTTGCCCCTTTGCGCGGCGGCGGTAAAGGCGGGGGGAAAGTTTATTGCGTTCCAGGGGGAACACCCGGACGAAATGACCCCTGCTCTGCTGGCTAAATGCGGGGTTCGGGCGCGGGCCTTACAGCCGTATGCGCTCCCGCAGGATGATAAAAAACGCTTTTTGGCGGTATTTGATAAGGATTAACAGATGACACGGCTAATTCAGTTTTTCTGCTTGCTGTTTGCTTTTTGTTTGGCGGCGGGCCCGGTAATGAAACACTACGGGTACGAGCCGCGCGCCGTATTGCAAAATCTGCAAGAAAAACTGATGGAGTTTTCCGCCCGCTTTGACGGAAAATATCCGGCCGCAAACGCCCAAGCGCCCGCGGCGCAGACCCCGGTAAAAGTGGAGCGCAACTCCATAGACCCGCGGGAAATGGATAAATTGTTTGCGGACGTCAACCCGCGTAATGCCGCCCAAAGCGCGGACCCGGTGGATTATTCCACCCGCGACGAAAAAGAATTTAAGGATATGATTGCCGGATTGGAAAAAATCGGCGCCGTGGCCCCTAAAAACCCGCAGAACTATCTGCCGGGGTTTTCGGCCCAAGCCTACCGCCCGGCGGATTCCCAGCAAAAATCCCGCTGGGTGCCGCCCCCGCCCGGGTTTATGACGGCGGAAACGTTCAACTATTTAATTTACCGCCAAACGCACCCGGTGTCGCAGTCCATTTCCACGGTGCTGGATAACATCCACGGCAATTTAATGTTGGATTTAACGCCGTTTACACTGGTCATTAAACCCAACAAAATTTTGGTTATGCTGTTTGGGGATAAAGACAGTTATATGAATTTTACCAAGCGCCCGCCGTGGTCCGGCGCGTCGTCCGACCTCAAGGCCGATACAATGTATGTGCAAGAAGGCAACAGTTTTTATCCGCTTTCCGTGCATGAGCTGACCCATTTGTATTTTGACGGCTACTTTTTGCCGGTGATTTCCCCGTTGTGGCTTTCGGAAGGGATGGCGGTTTATATGCAAATTAACGGCGCCAAGCAAAAGCCCTCGTGGGTGGACCCGGCTATGAAACGCATTTTGCAGGGGGATATTATCCCGCTTGAAAAAATGACCGTTACGGAAGATTTAAGCGATTTATCCACCCCGCAGGCGGAACTTTGGTACACGCAGGCATACAGTTTGGTGGATTACCTGCTCAACACCCGCACGCGCGACGAATTTTACCAATTTTGTAATGAACTGAAAAAGAAAACCCCGCTCCACCAGGCGTTATATAAGGCGTACGGTATGCCGTTTACTAAAGTTTCCGTATTGCAAAACGTGTGGTTGCACGACGTGCAAAAAGCGGCAGGGGTGCGCCCGGCCCCGGTTAAAACACCGCCGCCCCCGGCTAATACTAATGTAAAGGCTCCGGCTAAAAAGGCGCCCGCGGCTAATGCTAAGGCCGCCCCCAAAGCACCGGCCGGTAGCAAAACACAGGCCGGTACAAAGGCCCCTAAAAAATGAGGATTTTTAAGCTATGACCGAATGGACCCATATTCCGATACTTGCCCCGCAAATTGCGGATTTGTTATTAACCGACCCCGACGGTGTATATGTGGACGGCACATTGGGGCTTGGCGGGCACAGCGCGCTGTTTTTGAGCCGCCTTTCGCCCAAAGCCCGCTTGTTGGGGTTTGATAAAGATGCGCAGGCTATCCAAATGGCCCAAACGCGCATTAACGACCCGCGCCTGCTTACTTTTAACGAAAGCTACACCTGCGCCCCGCAAGAATTGGAAAAACTGGGCGTGTTGGCTACGGGCGCACTTTTTGATTTGGGGTTAAGCTCTTACCAGTTGGATAACCCTGCCCGCGGTTTTAGTATAATAAATAATGGGCCGTTAGATATGCGGTTTGATTTATCCGCCCCGCTGACGGCACAAACCATTGTAAACACTTGGGGGTTGGACGACCTTACCCGTATCTTAACGGAATATGGCGAAGAACGCAAAGCCGCCCCCATAGCCATAGCTATTTTGAATGCCCGGCGTAAAGCCCCTCTGCAAACAACCGAAGACCTCAAACGTGTGGTAGAAAGCGTGTATGGCGGGCGCGGCAAAACGCACCCCGCCACGCAAACTTTTCAGGCACTGCGTATTGCGGTAAATGATGAATTGGGTACGGTGGAAAAAATGTTGGGGGTACTGCCGCATATTTTGCGGGTGGGCGGGCGTGCCGCGGTGCTGACGTTCCACTCGTTAGAAGACCGCTTGGTAAAGAACCGTTTTAAGCAAATGGCGGCGGACGGCGGTTGGAAACTGGTAAATAAAAAAGTAATCGTGCCGGATTATAACGAGGTACGCCAAAACCGCCGCTCCCGCAGTGCCAAATTACGGGTGATAGAAAGAGTATGAAAGCATTTATTACATTAGTTATTTTGGGGGGCCTGACCCTGGGCCTGGTGGTGGTGCGTATGGAAATCAGCCGCTCCGGGCGGGAAATCAGCAAACTCCAAAACCGGGTTGAAGTGCAGGAAGCCCGCAACCAGTATTTGCAGTTGGAAATTGCCCGCTTGGAAAGCCCCGCCGTGGTATCCGCCCAGGCGCGCGAACGCTTAAAAATGGATTTTACTAAACCCAGTAATGTGGTTGTGTTGGAAGATTAAACCGTATGTTCAAAAAGAAAATCTCGTTTGTATATGACGTTAAAAAACGCATGAAACTATGCGGCTTTTTGGCGTTGATTCCGCCGGTGGCAATTTGTTTGCAACTGCTTAATTTACAAACGTTCCAGCACGAAAAATTTGCCGATAAGGCGGACCGCGCCATTTACAGCTATCTGGCCGAAGACCGCTTGCGCGGGCCTATTTATGATGTAAACGGAAATGTGTTGGCGGAATCGGTACGCACGCACTCGTGCGGCATATCCCCCAAGTATGTAAAAGACAAAAAAGCCACGGTGGCGTTTTTAGCCAAAGCCTTAAAACTGCCTCCGGCCAGAATTTTGGAAAAATGGAACCGCAACGGGCGATTTTTCTTTGTGGAAAAAAACATCAAGCCGGATGTTTATATGGAAATGCTCCCGGCGTTGCGTAAGCCGGTAGGGCAGGGGTTGGATTTAACGCCCGAATATAAACGGATGCGCCCATACGATAAATTAGCGCTGGATTTGTTGGGGGAGTCCAACTCCAAAAATTTAGGGCTTTCCGGCTTAGAGCAGATGTTCAATAAGGAACTCAGCCAGGACATCAGCAAAAAACGCGCCAAACGCGCCTTGCGGGGGGACATTATTTATGACCGCAAGTTAAAAGAAGAATTATCGGTAGGGAGCTTGTATTTAACCATAGATTTACAGGCCCAGTATTTTGCCGAGCAAGCCCTGCATAAAGCGGTGGAAGAATACGGCGCCGAACATGGGGCTGTGCTGGTGCAGGAGCCGTCCACCGGGCGGATTTTGGCGGCGGCCTCTTACCCGGTGGAGAACGGGCAGTCTTTGCCGTTCCAGTTTACTTACGAGCCCGGCTCTACATTCAAAACCATCGCCATTTCTTCCGCGTTGGATGCGGGCACGGTGTCCGTCACGGATTCTATTGATATGGAGGGCCGCCGTTGGGAAGTGGCCCGCGGGTTTACCGTTAAAGATAACCAACACAAAAAGGATTTTTTGTCCGTGCCGGAAGTAATGCAGTTGTCGTCCAACATTGGCGCGGGCAAAATAGCGGTGGATTTGGGTGCCAAAAACCTGTTTTATTACATTAAAGCCTTTGGGTTCGGCACCAAAACGGATATTAATTTTAACGGGGAAGCCAAAGGTTTTGTGCCCCCGTATAATAAATGGACGAAGGTGGATACCGCCACCAAAGGGTATGGATACGGTATTTCGCTTACCCCGGTGCAGTTAATCAATGCGTATTCCGTAATAGCCAACGGCGGGTATTTAATGCAACCGCATTTGGTGGACCGCATTGAATATGCCGACGGCCGCGTAAGCAAAATGAGCAAGCCGGTAAAAATCCGCCGGGTCATCAAGCCGGAAACGGCCAAAATTATGACCAAAGTATTGCAAAGCGTGGTGGAAAACGGTAGCGGTAAACGCGCCCAAATAAAAGGGTACACCGTGGCGGGCAAAACCGGCACGGCCGAAAAATTAACTAAAGAAGGCGGCTACGGCAAGCGCAGTCACATTGTGTCTTTCTGCGGGTTTGTGCCGGCCAGTAAGCCGCAATTTACCATTTTGGTTATTTTGGATAATCCCTCCAAATACACCTTTGGCGGTACGGCGGCCGCGCCTGCGTTCAGGCAAATTGCCGAAAACCTGCTGACCTTAAAAGGGGTTCAGCCGGACCAACTGGATTTTATAAATTAAGGAGATTGTATGAAATTAAACCTGACGTTTAGCAAAATTGCGGAAATTATGAAAGGGGAATTGGTAAGTAAAACCCCTTTGGCGAAAGTGTCCGCTTTTGTCACGGATAGCCGCGTGGTGGGCGCGGGGGACGCGTTTATTGCCTTAAAAGGCTTAAAACACGACGCGCACGAATTTATCCCGCAGGTCGTTAAACAAGGGGCCGTTTTGGTGGTGGCGCAAAAAGCGCACTGCCCGCAAATCTCCAACGGGGCCGTATCCGTTATTTATGTGCAAGATACCTTAAAAGCCTTGCAAATGTTGGCGCGGTACCACCGCTTAAACAGCACCTTAAAAGTGGCCGCCATTACGGGTTCCAACGGCAAAAGCACCACCAAACAAATGTTAAAGGCTATTTGCTCCCAGGCGGGGGAAACGGTAGCCAATATGGGCAATTTTAATAACCAGTTCGGTACGCCGTTTTCCTTATTGGAAATACAACCCAAACACAAATACGGCGTGTTTGAATTGGGCGCCTCCCACCCCGGCGATATTGACGAGCTGGCCGCTATTGCCGTGCCGGATGTGGCGGTAATTACCAATGTGGGGCCGTCTCATTTGGAATCGTTCAAAACCTTGGAAAATGTGTATAAAACCAAAACGGAAATTGCCGCGCACTTAAACTTTGGCGGTACGCTAGTGTATAACGTGGACGACCCGCTTTTGGCGCGGTTGCAGACGGAATTTAAGGGGAAAGCCATTCCGTTCGGCTTTTCGCCCTCTGCCTCTTTGCGCATTTTGGATACGCAGGATAAATTTGCGTTTACTTACAAGGGCGAAGCGTGCGTGGTGGATATAAAACTGCCCGCGCACGATAAATTAAACGCCGCCGCCGCGGCCGCCGCCGCTATTGCGCTGGGACTGCACTTGGACGAAATTAAAAAAGGTTTGTCGTCCTTTACCCCTATGCCTATGCGTATGGAGCGGGTGGAAAAAGCCGGTGCGCATTTTATTTTGGATTGCTACAACGCCAACCCGGCCAGTATGAAAAACGCCTTGGAAATTTTAGGGCGCGAGCCGTTCACCCCGCGCGTAGCCGTACTGGGGGATATGAAAGAGTTGGGGGAAACCTCTAAAGATTACCACCGCTTAATTGCCCGGCAACTGTTGGATAATCAGGTGGATTATGCCTTTTTGGCCGGGGAACAAATGCACTATGCGTATGAAGTTTTGAACCGGGCCGAATCCGGCGTGCGCGCGGTGTACGGCAAAACCCCGCAGGAGTGGACTGAGCAGTTAAAGGCGCTGATTAAAAAACAGGGCGGTACTTATTTAATTAAAGCGTCGCGCTCTATGAATTTTGAAAATATTTTTAAGGAGATTTAAGTGTTATATTATCTTTCTTTATTTACGGAAGAATTTAGCTTCCTGAATATTTTTAATTACATCACCCTGCGCACCGGGGGCGCGATTTTTACGTCTTTCTTTTTAACGCTCCTTATCGGCCCGGCGCTGGTAGCAAAACTGCGCTCCTATAAAATACAGCAGGTGGAGCGCGAATACGGCCCGGCCTCGCACTTATCCAAAAGCGGTACGCCCACCATGGGGGGCCTGCTGATTTTGTTTAGCCTGTTGGCCAGTGTAGCGCTATGGGCGCGGTTGGATTCCCCGTATATTTGGCTACTGGTGTTTACCACGGTTTCTTTGGCGGGGGCCGGGATTATGGACGACTATACAAAACTCGTCAAAAAGAACCCGGAGGGCATGAAGTCTTCCGTTAAGTTTTGTATCCAACTGTTTACGGCGTTGGTGGTGGTGGGCTATTTGGGCGCCAACCCGCCTAACGGGGAGTATGCAACCTCGCTGATTATCCCGTATATGAGCAAGATGTTTGTGGATTTATCGGTATTTTATTTTGCGTTTTCTATGTTGGTGATTGTGGGCGCCTCCAACGCCACCAATTTAACGGACGGTTTGGACGGCCTGGCCGCCGGGTGTATGGTGTTTACGGCGGCGGCGTATGCCGTGTTTGCCTATACGGCGGGGAATGTGCAATTTGCCGATTATCTAAAAATTATTTATGTGCCCGGCGCGGGGGAAATTACCGTGTTTATGGGGGCATTAATCGGCGCGTGTTTAGGGTTTTTGTGGTTTAACGCCTATCCGGCCCAAGTGTTTATGGGGGATACCAGCTCGCTCTTTTTGGGAGGCGTTATCGGTACGGCCGCGCTGTGCGTAAAGCAGGAGCTTTTATTGCCGATAGCCGGCGGGATTTTTGTGTTGGAAACCGTTTCCGTAATGCTTCAAATGGGGTATTTTAAGCTGACCCACGGCAAACGGCTTTTCAAAATGACCCCCATTCACCACCATTTTGAGTTAATGGGCATCCCGGAGCCGAAAGTGATTGTGCGCTTTTGGGTGGTGGGTGCTATGCTCATGCTCCTAGCGTTGGCGGCCTTAAAAATAAGGTAAAAGTATGAGAACTTTGTTCAGCCGCCCGGCCAGGCGCAATAATTTTATCCGGCCGAAAAATACGTCCCGCTTTGCCGAGCCCGGCAAGCGCGGTGCGTGGCGCTTTTTGCCGCTGGATAAAACATTGGCTATTATTACGGCCTCTTTTGTGGTATTCGGGCTGGTGTTTACTTATTCTTCCAGCGCGTTTGATTCTACCTCGTTTTTTAAGCGGCAGTTGGTGTTTGATATTATCGGCCTGATTGCGGCGTTTGTTTTGTGGCAGTTTTACGACCGTTTGCAAAAAATAAAGCTCTTTCGCCCCATTTATCTTATTTACGGTACCTGGGTTTTGTTGGTTATTGTATTGTTTACCAAGCCGATTGCCAACGTACACCGTTGGATTGATTTGGGGTTTTTTAATTTACAGCCGTCCGAAATTGCCAAAGTGACCCTGCTTATTTATGTGGCCGATTATTTAAGCACCGTACAGGGGAAACTTTCCAAAAACTGGGGGCTTTTGGTTCGCCCGCTGTTTGTGACCGGGGTGACGTTGGGGCTTATTTTGGTGGCTAAAGACATCGGAACGCCCTTTTTAATGGCGTGCGTGGTAGGGGCCATGCTGTTTGTGTCCGGCGCGCGGCTGAAACAGTTGGGGGCGGTGTGTCTGGCGGTGTTGCCGATAGTTTTACACCAGTTGTTTTTTGTAAAATACCGCCGGGACCGCATTTTATCCTTTCTGCACCCGGAAAGTGACCCCGGCAACAACGGCTATCAGCTGATACGCTCTTTTACGGCGGTAGGCTCCGGCGGTTGGCTGGGGAAAGGTTTGGGAAACAGTGAACTGAAACTGGAGTATCTCCCGGCCGCGCATACGGACTTTATTTTTTCCATTATCTGCGAAGAAATCGGCCTTATCGGCGCAACGCTGGTGGTGGTGTTCTTTTGCGCCCTGCTTACGCGCGGGATTAGTTTGGCGCGGGTGGCCCGCAACAATTTTAACAGCTTGCTGATTTTCGGCCTTACGCTGACCATTTCCGGGCAGGCATTTTTTAATATGGCCATGGCTATCGGCCTGTTGCCCACCAAAGGGATTGCCATGCCGTTCTTTTCGTACGGCGGCTCCTCGGTAATTATGACATTAGCCATGATGGGTATTATTATGAATATGACCGCCTCCGATTCTGCCCCCAAAACGCAGAGCGGGCCGGACTACACCCAATTTAAGACAAGGAACAGATAGATGAAAAATACACGTTTTATTATAGCTTCCGGCGGAACCGGCGGGCATTTTTATCCGGGTTTTGCGCTGGGCAAATTGCTCAACAAACAAGGCCTGAGCGTTTTGTTTGTGGTGCGCACGGGGGACCCGGCCGCCCAAGTTTTACAAACCCATAAACTGAAATATAAAGAAGTGGATTTTATGGGTATGCCCCGCAGCTTTAATCCGTTGGCATATATTAAATTTATGTATAAATTGGTGCGCGCGCTGGGCCAAACGCGGGGAATTATCAAAGCGTTTGGGCCGGATGTGTGTATCGGTACGGGGGGGTATATTTCGTTCCCGCTTATTTTTATGGCGCATTTTATGGGCATAAAAACCGCCGTGCATGATTCCAATACAAAAATCGGTTTGGCTAACCGCGTGTGCGGCAAATTTGCCGATTTGTTTATGCTGGGATTACCGACGACGGAAAAAATCAAAAATGCGCTTTTAACCAGTACGCCCATCCGCGAGGAATTTGCCGAAAAAACCAACCGGCGCAAAATTCTGACGGATTTGGATTTAGACCCCACCCAAAAAACGGTGTTGGTTTTTGGCGGAAGCCAGGGGGCCAAAGGGTTAAATGCGGCCGTTATCCGTGCCGTAAAGCGCATTGTGGCGGAAAATAAAGAGGTGCATTTTATCCACATTACCGGGGAACGCTGGTACCAAAACATTAAAAACCAGTACGGCCGCACGTTGCAAGTGCGCGTGTTGCCGTATTCCAACGAAATTTACGATTTAATGCAAATCAGCCAGTTTGTTATTTGCCGCGCCGGGGCCAGCACGTTGGCGGAGCTGATTTATTGCAAAAAACCGGCGCTGTTGGTGCCGTTCCCGTATGCGGCGGCCAACCACCAGTATTATAATGCCAAAGTGTTGCAATCTGTCGGTTGTGCGCAAATGGCCTTGGAAGGGGATAATTTGGAGCAGGAAATTTACCAAACGCTGACCAAAGTGCTGGGCGGACAAAATAGCGGCGTGTTGCGCCAAATGGCGGAAAATTATTCCAAATTAAACATTCCGGACCCGATGACGTCCGCCGAGTTTATCGCGCAAACCCTCAAACAATTATAAATAATGGAAAGGAGCCGCGGACTCCTTAAAAACGGCAGAAAGAGCCGCAACAACAGGTAGCAAACCCCGCGGTGCGCCCTTAAAATTCAAAGGCAAAAACGCAAAAGCCGGGAAACGGCGGCCGTTTCTCTCTCAAAATTATAATCACAGACAACAAAAAAGAACCCCGCTTAAGCGGGGTTCTTTTATCGTGCGGTAAAACTTATTTAACGCGGCCGGCGGAACCGAATACGTTTTGGTTCTTTTCGGCATACATTTTAATCAGTTCTTCGCGGGCCGGGCCCAAGTATTTGCGCGGGTCAAATTCGCTGGGTTTGGTGGCAAAAATCTTGCGGATGGTGGCGGTCATTACCAAGCGGCCGTCGGAGTCCACGTTGATTTTGCATACAGCCATTTTGGCGGCTTTGCGCAGTTGTTCTTCGGGCACGCCGGCGGTGTTTTCCAATTTGCCGCCGTATTCGTTAATTTGTTTAACGGCCCATTGCGGTACGCTGGAAGAACCGTGCAGCACAATCGGGAAACCGGGCAAGCGTTTGGAAACTTCTTCCAAAATATCAAAGCGCAGTTCGGGCAAGGCTTCGCCGGGTTTCACTTTGAATTTGTAAGCGCCGTGAGAGGTGCCGATGGAAATAGCCAAGGAATCTACCCCGGTGCGTTTTACAAAGTCTTCCACTTGGGCAGGGTCCGTATAGGTGTGGTGTTCGGCGGAAACTTCGTCTTCAATACCGGCCAAAACACCCAATTCACCTTCTACCGTCACGTCGTGCGCGTGGGCATATTCCACTACTTTTTTGGTCAAAGCCACGTTTTCTTCGTACGGCAAGTGGGAGCCGTCAATCATCACAGAGGAGAAACCATTGTCAACGCAGTCTTTGCACAGTTCAAAGGAATCACCGTGGTCCAAGTGCAGGCACAGCGGCACCGGTTTGCCGATTTCGTTCATCATTTCCACCGCACCGCGGGCCATCCAGCGCAAAAGCGTGGAGTTGGCATATTGGCGCGCACCTTTGGAAACTTGCAAAATTACCGGGGAGCCGGTTTGCACGCAAGCGGTCACAATAGCTTGCAACTGTTCCATGTTGTTAAAGTTATAAGCCGGGATGGCATACCCGCCGGCCATTGCATCTTTGAACATTTGTTTGGTGTTTACCAAACCCAGTTCTTTATAAGAAACGGTCATTACACAGCCTCCTAAAATAAATATCTTCCCAAACATTTTACTATTTTTTGCGCAAGAGTGGGGCCGCTAATGCAAAAAAAGGGGCTGAAAACGGCCTAAAACGGGTTTTACTTGCAAAAAAGGTGCGTTGTGAGTATAATGTAAATACCTTTACTGTCTATTAATAAGGATAAAAATGGATTTTTCTACTTTACAACAATTAACCCAACTGCCGGGCGTTTCCGGGCGGGAAAGTGCCGTCCGCCGGTTTATCAGCCAACAGGTTGCCCCGTATGCCGACGATGTAAAAACGGACGCTTTGGGCAATTTAATTGTACTCAAAAAGGGTACCTCGGATAAAAACCTGCTTTTAGCCGCGCACATGGACGAAGTGGGCCTGATGATTCACTACATTGGCCCGGACGGATTTTTGCGCTTTGTGCCCGTGGGCGGGATTGACCCGCGCACCTTGCTTGCCCAACGCGTGACGGTGCATACGTCCGGCGGGGAGGCTTTGCTAGGCGTTATTGGTACCCGCCCGGCCCACGTCACTACGGAAGCCGAACGCGGCAAGGCGGTGCCTATCGGGGATTTATTTATTGACGTGGGGCTGACGGGGGCGGAAGCGGCCGCGCGTATTCAACCGGGCGATTTTGCCACTCTGCGCCGCCCGTATGAGGAATTCGGCTCCGGCCGCTTGACGGCTAAAGCGTTGGATAACCGCTCCGGCGTGTTTGTGCTGTTGGAGCTGTTAAAAGCGCTTAAAAACCCCTTTTATAATGTATATGCCGTGTTTACCGTGCAGGAAGAAGTAGGCTTGCGCGGGGCAGGCACGGCGGCTTATGGCATAGAGGCCCATTTGGCCTTAGCCATAGATACCACCGGCGCGGCGGATATACCGGGCAGTGCCCCGCAAAATTATATTACCGCGTTGGGGGCCGGCGTGGGCGTGACTGCCATTGATGCCCGCACCATTACGCACGAGGGGTTGTTTAATGCCCTCAAGCGGTTGTGTTTGGCAAAAAACATCCGCTATCAGGTGCGTGTGGCGCCGCGCGGCGGGAATGACGCCGGGGCTATTCACCAATCCAAAACCGGGGTACCATGCTGTGCGTTATCCATCCCCACGCGCTACATTCATTCCAATACGGAAGTACAATGTAAATCCGATTTAGAACAAACCTTGGCATTGGCGTTGGCCGTTGCCCAAGAAGAACTGGTTATATAGGAGAGCTTATGAAACCGTTTACGTTAGGTGTAAAAAGAGCAGGTTATTTTGATGTGACCGACTATGTGAAGCAATACCCGCTTCCGGCGGCCGAGCAGGACGAACTGGACACATTAGATGTAGCTTACCGCGCGTTGGCGGCGGTGCTGTATAACTTTGTTCCGTCGTCCGGCCATGTGGGGGGGAGTGTTTCCAGCGGGCATTTTGTCAGCCACCTAATATATAAAGAAATGGCTTACGATTTTTCCAATCCCTTGCGGTTAGATTCGGATATTATCTCTTACGCCGCGGGGCATAAGGCCCTGGGGTTATATGCCATGTGGGCCCTGCGTGATGAATGCGCCCGCATTGCCGCGCCGTGCTTACTGCCGCAAGACGAAAAACTCCGCCTGCGGTTGGAAGATTTGCTCGGTTTCCGCCACAATAAAGTACAAGGCACGCCGCTGTTTACCAAATTTCATTCCAAAGCCTTGGGCGGCCACCCGGAACCGTCCACGCCGTTTGTGCGCCTTTCCACCGGGGCCAGCGGGGTGGGGATTGGCTCATCCGTAGGGTTGGCGTTTGCCGCGTGTGATACTTACGGGGAAAACTGCCCCCGCGTGCATATTGTAGAGGGCGAAGGCGGTATGACCGCCGGGCGCGTGAGCGAGGCATTAGCGATGGCCTCCACCGCGCAACTTAAAAATGTGGTTTTCCACTTGGATTGGAACGAAGCCTCCATTGAAAGCAACCGCGTCACGTCCGACGGTAAAAACCCCGGGGATTATGTGCAGTGGACCCCGGCCGAAATGTTTTATATCCACGATATTAACGTGATTTTTGTACCCGACGGTATGGATTTTGCCCAAGTACACGCCGCGCAGGAACTGGCCAAACATTTGGATAACCACCAGCCTACGGCTATTGTGTACCGCACCGTAAAAGGGTGGAAGTACGGTTTAGAGGGCAAAGCCTCGCACGGTTCCGGCCATAAATTCTGCTCGCCGGAGTTTTATGCCAGTTTGGCGGAATTTGAACAGAAATTCGGCGTAAAATTCCCTGCCTTTGAGGGGGATAAAACACCCGAAAATGTGGAAAAACACTACTGGGCATTTTTGGAGACCTTCCGCCAAGCGTTGCAAGCGCACCCGACGCTGTGTGGCAAAATTGCGGCGGATTTGACCGCCCGCCAAAAAGCGTTAAGCGCGGCCGGGCGCCAGGAACGCCCCGGCGTGGGGGATAGCGCGGTACTTTTTACCGGCCAGGACAGCCAAAACGCGCCGGCCGCTTTCAAGTTTGCCGCCGGAGATTCCCACACCACCCGCGGCGTATTGGGGGACGTACTTGCATACTTAAATAAAGAAAGCCACGGCGCTATTTTTACCGCCTCGGCCGATTTGTACGGCTCCACCGGGGCCGCCGCTATTGCCAAGGACTTCCCCGCCGGAAACTTTAACGCGGTGACGAACCCGGCCTCCCGCCGTTTGGCGGCAGGCGGCATTTGCGAAGACGGCATGGCCGCCGTTTGCAGTGGGATTTCCGCCTTTGGTAAACAAGTGGCGGTGTCTTCCACCTATGGGGCGTTTTTAGCGTTTGAACACGTTGCCGCGCGCTTGCACGCTATCGGCTATCAGGCCGCGCACGAAATCGGCGCCACCCCCAATACATTGGTGCTGTTTAACGGCCACGCCAGTTTGCCGACGGGCGAAGACGGCCCGACCCACGGGGACCCGCAATCTTTGCAGTTGGTGCAGGATAACTTCCCCAAAGGGGCGTGCATTACGGCCACCCCGTTAGAGGTGGACGAAATCTGGCCGTTGGTGACCAAGGCCCTTTCCTTGCGCCCGGCGGTGTTTGCGCCGTTTGTGGTGCGTCCGTCCCAAAAATTGGCGGACCGCAAAGCCTTGGGAATGGACGACGCCTCGGCCTGCTTAAAAGGGGTGTATTATTTGCACCGGGCCAAAAATCCGTCGGCGGGTGCGGTGTTTGTGCAAGGTGCGGGCGTTGGTAAAATTGTGGTGGACCACATTTTACCCCGCTTGCAAGAAGAAGGATTAGACCTTAATTTTATTTACGTTTCCAGCCGGGAGTTGTTTGAACTCCTGCCGGAAGCGGAGCAGGAAGCGTTGGTGCCGCAAGAATTGCGCCGCCGTGCCATGGGGCTGACGGATTTTACCATGCCTACCATGGATACTTGGCTGCTGAGTGACTACGGCCGCCAACACACGCTCTACCCGCAAAAGAAAGGCGGCTATTTGGGTAGTGCCAGTGCCGCTAATATTTATAAAGAAGCCGGCATGGACGCCGCAGGCATTTTAGCGGCCTTGCGCGCGTATGTGAACGGATTGGCCTAACGCATAGCGTTAGGTGTATAAAGGAGAATAATACAATGGCTGAAGAAAAACCTTATTTAACCGGCAGAACCTATATCTTCCGGCTGCCGAAAGGAAAAGATTTGTTGGAATCGCTGGCGGATTTCTGCCACGATAACCAGGTAAAGTGCGGGGTCGTGACGGTAATAGGCTCGGTGGAGAACGCCACCTTGGGCTGGTACGACCAAAGCAAAAAACGCTATGAAAAAACCGTCGTTAATGCGCAAATGGAACTACTAAGCTTAACGGGCAATATCAGTATTCAGGATAACCGCCCGCAAGTCCACGCGCACGCTATGCTGACGGGTAAAGATTATAACGTAATTGGCGGGCACCTGTTCCCCGGTACTAAAATTTATGTGTGCGAAGCGTACATTCAAGAATTAGTAGGCGAACCGAAAGTGCGCCGCACGGATAAAGTGACCAAACTGTCTTTGTGGGCGTAAGCCGGAAAGACGGTTCAACAAAAAAATCTGTTCCACACACAAAGGATAAGCAAAAAAATGCTTGTCCTTTGTTTTTTTGTTAGTGGCGGCTAAATTTTGCTCTCCGACGGTAAACAAGTTAAAATCCACCAAAAATAAGCGGGTTGTAAAACAGGGGGCAAATAGGATAGCAGTATTTTTTTTAGGTGTCAAGCAAAAGAAAAAATAAATTTGCAAATATCAAAAAAATTAACTTTAATAAAGGGGTAGGGTAGTTAAAACTAACAATGGAGGAGTTATTGCATGAAGAAACTACTGGGCTTGTTAGTAGCCGCTTTGGTGGCTATGCCTGCAAGCGCTGATGTACTGAATAATGTAGAACTCAAAGGCGAAGTACAGACTATCGCCTCTGACGTGAGAACCGGCGGTGACAGAGTTTATAATTCCGGCACCAACTTCCGCGTACTGGCTGGTTTATCTGCCGATTTGGTGGAAGACGTAAGAGCCAATGTATTGTTCCAATATAATGATGCTTGGTTGAGCAATTATGCGGGCAATACGGTTCAACAGTATTGGAATGATGTCACCCTGGCCGAAGCCAATGTGGTGCTTTCCAACTTGTTTGATTGCTTTGAAGCCACTGTCGGCCGCCAATTCTATGGCGACGAAGACAGCGCCGTAATGTATGTGGGGCCGAACCACTATGTGTTTAATATGAACCGCGCGCCCTCCTTGGATGCGGCTAAACTGACTTACAGCGACGATTTCAAATCCGTCACTTTGTTAGCCGGTAAATTGGTATATCCCACCAGTACCTCTGCCGTTAAAAATGAAACCATTTACGGGGCGGATGTGAGATTAAACTTAACCGATACCTTAAAATTGCAAGTATACGGTTATGATTTGAAAGCCGGCGAAGACAGCCACGTTCTCTATGACGAAAAACACACTGGTTTTTATGGTGCTAAAGCTACCTTCGCTCCCGAAGCTTTTGCTTTGAGCGCGGAATATGCGCGCGCCTTCCAAGGCCACAGACTGGTCAAAGAACCCAAAGACACCCCCTACTTGGTAAAAGTGGATGCCTCTTTGAATTTGGCCGCGTTCACCCCCAGAGCTACTTTCTATTACGCCAAAGGCGATGGCTTTGGTATGGGGAACTACTATCCCAGCTTGTTGATTGGTCATTTGTTGAGTGGCTTTGGTGTGCCTTTGTCTAACTACTCCAACGACGGTTTAAGACTCTTTAACGTGGGTGTGGACTACACCTATGAAAAATGGGTACTCTCCTTGGACGGCTATTCCTTCCAAGACCGCACCGCGCAGGACTCTTCCACCTTGGAAGCTGACCTGAACGTAAAATATAACCATAACGAATACGTCCAGCTCTTTGCCGGCGTAGGCTATGGCAAATACGGTGGTGCTTTGAAAGATACTGCTAAAGACAACACCATCGGCCAGTTGGGTATGTTGATTAAGTTCTAACCCTTACCGAACAGACACTTGTTTTACAACCCCGCTTTTAGGAGCGGGGTTTTTGTGTGTACGGGGGGAAGGTGTGGGGGGGAACGGCCCTTTTGCGCGCAAGGTGTATGTGTCCGTGGGGGCTGGAAAGGCCGTGCAGGGGGAGGTGGGGGAAAAGGCCCGCCAGTGCAGGGGGAGCGCCCTGGGGAAAGAAGGGCGGAAATACGGTGTAGGTATGGGGAAAAATTGCCCTTTTATGCACGAAACAACAGCGCTGAAACCGACGATGGCTGGTGTAGGTATGGGGAAAAATTGCCCTTTTATGCACGAAACAACAGCGTTGAAACCGACGATGGACGGTGTAGGTGAGGGGAAAAATTGCCCTTTTATGCACGGAAAAAGGTTATTATACCCCACTAATTATTGGGCGGAGGTGCCGGATACCTGTGCCGTTGGGGTTAGTGCTGGGAACTGGGGTTGCGCGTGGATTTGGTGAGTAGGGGGAGGCCTATCTGTTTGGGGGAAAAAATACGGCGCGCTTTTAGGAGCGGGTTTTGTGTATGGGGGAAAAATGTGTGTTTGTGCGGGTGGGGAAGGCTTTTTTATGCACGGAAAAAGGTTATTATATTCCATTGATTTATTGGGCGGAGGTGCCGGGAAGTGGGGGAAAAACGCCCCCACATTATCCTATCCGCCCTCACGTATTCCAAAAACGAAAAAAATAGAATTGTAGCCCGGCTTCCCCGTGTACGCCCTCGTCAAAAACTAGAATTGTAGGGGGAACAACCCTCAACATTACCCGCTCCCACACACTCCAAAACGCAAAAAACTAGAATTGTACCCTAGTTTAGAATTGTACCCCGGATAATCCCGAGAGAAATTGTAGTGGGAACAACCCCAATATTACCCGCCCCCACACACTCCAAATACGAAAAAGCTGGAATTGTACCCTAATTTAGAATTGTACCGCGGTGGCTCCCAGCTCCCACTGCTCCAACCAACACTCCTAAATAATCCGCGTACCGTGATTAGAATTGTATCGTGACGGCGCCCATTCCTACATCCCGGGAAAAAACTATATTCGCGTTCACTATTTAGAATTGTAGCCCAAATAATCCTGCGAGGAATTGTAGTGGGAACAACCCCACAACATTACCCCCGCCCAAACAGACTCCAAATACGAAAATTTAGAATTGTAGCACCCTACTAGCGCCCGCCTTTCTATGTAGAATTGTAGGGGGAAGAAACCCCACATTATCTATCCCCTCATACTCCAAACACAAAAAATTAGAATTATACCGCAACGGTCCCAATTCCGCCTGTGATTAGAAATTGTACTTCGTCAAAAAAACACCCCGCTCGGGTTAATTCCCGCCTACAATTTAGAATTGTAGGGGGGAACAACCCTCAACATTACCCGCTCCCCCACACACTCAAAAAACGGAAAAAATAGAATTGTACCCTAGTTTAGAATTGTACCGCGGTGGCTCCCAGCTCCCATCCCACTTAACTCCCGCCTCTAATTTAGAATTGTAGGGGAACAACTCTCATTTATCCCCTGTTGTTTGATGAGGGGTTTTGTGTGGGTATGGCGGAGGTGCCGGGAAGTGGGGGAAAAACGCCCCCACATTATCTATCCGCCCTCACGTATTCCAAAAACGAAAAAAATAGAATTGTACCCTAGTTTAGAATTGTACCCCGGATAATCCCTCACAGAGTTGTAGGGGGTAACCCACACATTCCCCGCCCCCACGACCTCTAAACACGCAAAAAACTAGAATTGTAGCCCCTACTAGTGCCTGCCTTTTTATATAGAATTGTAGGGGAAATTGCAAGGGGGAACAACCCTCAACATTACCCGCTCCCACACACTCCAAAACGCAAAAAACTAGAATTGTACCCTAATTTAGAATCGTACCGCGACGGCGAATCCCACCTCTCACTGCTCCAACCAACATTCCTAAATAATCCGCGTACCGTGTCAGAATTGTACCCCCACCCACTCGCTCTAGCCGTGTAGCGTGATTAGAATTGTAGACCTACTAGCGCCCGCCTTTTCTAAGTAGAATTTTTTGGTGGGGAAATAAAACCATTTTGCGCGTGGAAAATGATTATTATACCCTATTGATTATGGGTGCAAGAGGGGAAAACAAGTTATATATAGAATTGTTCCTCGTCAAAAATCTGCCACCCCAGTTAAATCCCCGCCCATAATTTAGAATTGCAGTCCGGCTGCCCACTCCATTCTGCCCCGCCTTACTATATTGAATTGTACCGCGACGACTCCCCGCTCCTAACCCACTCAAACTCCCGCCCCCAATTTAGAATTGTATCACGGCAAAAATACTCTTTGCTAAGTGAAATTGTCACGTACCATGATTAGAATTGTAGCCCCTACTAGTGCCTGCCTTTCTATATAGAATTGTACCGCGACGGCTCCCCGCTCCCATCCCACTTAACTCCCGCCCCTAATTTGGAATTGTAGGGGGAATAAAACCATTTTGCGTGTGGAAAATGATTATTATACCCTATTGATTATTGGGCACAAGTGTGGAAAAATAGATTATATATAGAGGGGAAGAATCTCCACATTAATTGCTATTTGTCCGTGCGTGGAAGTAGTGAAAAAAACAGTTATATATAGAATTGTTCCTCGTCAAAAATCTGCCGCCCCGATTAAATCCCCGCCCCTAATTTAGAATTGGATCACGGCAAAAATACTCTTTGCTAAGTGAAATTGTAAGGGGGAAAACTATATTCACGTTCACTATTTAGAATTGTAGAGGGGAAGAAACTCCACATTATCTACCCCCTCATTCTCCAAACATAAAAAAGCTAGACTTGTACCCCAAGTGGCCACATTCCACCCCCACCCACCCGCTCTAGCCACGTACCATGATTAGAATTGTAGCCCCTACTAGTGCCTGCCTTTCTATATAGAATTGTAGGGGGAATTGCAGGGAGGAACACCCCTCAACATTACCCGCTCCCCCACACACACTCAAAAAACGGAAAAAATAGAATTGTACCCTAATTTAGAATTGTACCGCGGTGGCTCCCATTCCACCCCGCCCATGAGCCTCGTAGAGTAATTAGAATTGTACCGCGACGGTGGCTGCTCCAACCTCGCACTATTCAAACCCGCGCCCCAACTGAGCCTCGTACCGTGATTAGAATTGTACCGCAACGGCCCCTGCTGAAACCTTGCCAACTCTCCCACTTTTCTCATCAATATAGCGAATTGTAGGGTAATCTACTCCTTCATCCCCTGTTAATTTCGCGCCCCAAAAGCGGCGGGCCATGGCCATTTATCCCCCCGGCCCGGCTTGAACTTATCCGGCAGCACTTTTCCCCATTTCTTTTAAGGGGCCAGAGTCAACCCGCGCCGCCCGTTTTGCTCTTGTAGGGAGATTCGGTTTCCGGCATAAAAGTAGCCGTGGCCGGCACCACTATCCTGCCGGAACGCCGCAAAACAAACGCGGGCGAGCCGTACCTTTTGGCTTGGTTGGCTTTTGGGCGGGGCATATTCCAAAAAAATTATTCATCCATTTTTTTTGTTTTTCAAAGAACTCACCCTAGGCCCGCGGTTAGTAAATTTAATATTAGCAATACTTACTAGCTATTTTTGGCTTATTAACTTTATTTTTCCAAAAATATAAAATTTTACCTGCCCTAAAACGTTTTTTGGGTATATCCTAGTACCCTGATTTGCTAAAAACGCCTGTACGGGCCGATTTTTGATTTTTGCATGCTTTTACGGGTGTGTAAAATAAAAAATGCTTAAAATATAAGTATTTATTTTTTTATATATAAAATTGCATTTATTGGGGCGCCGGGGCTTGAAATGGGCCGTTTTTGACTTTGCAAAATAATGTTTTGGGTAGGTGTGGAGCAATTAAAAAGGTTTTTTTCAAAAATGCAGGGGGATAAAAATTAAAAAAATATTTTGCATTTTGAACGCTCTTTTTGCGGTGATGTGTGAAAAATGGGGGTTTTGGCTACATGAATAAAATTCCAAAAAATCACCTTTTTGGGGTGCAAAAAAGCCATCCAAAATGCCCTAAAAACAAGCCTTGAAAGGAACAAAAAAAGCGCCTAAAATGCGCTGTAAACGGACAATTTTGGTCCTCTTTTTGTGGGCGGTTTTAGAGTAGGAACCTGCCAAAAATAAAAATCTAAAATATTTATTAGTTTAATAAGAAAAATCGTTATATTTACTATATAATTATATTTTATTTAATAAATAGTATAGCTGTTGTTTTTAAGCAGATTTTAGGCTTTTAGTTTACATAATAAAAATTATCGTTAGTAAAATAAACGTGACAAATAGCCCCCCTGCCACGCAAAAATGGTTGAGCCGGATTGTGCGTTTTTGTTGTTTTTATCCACAGGTATTAAAAGCTATCTTAAAAGATGTTTTTGGCCACAAAATTAGCCTGGAAATGCAAAAAATAAAATTTAATAATTATTATCAGATTTTCCAAAAGCAAAGCGTTGGTGGCAGAAAAATAATTTTTGTGGAATCCTGTGGATAACCTGCTAAATGGTGAACTTAAAAATTACTAAAAATAATTTTTGCTCTATTTTTTATTAAATTGTACGTTTTTGGAATATGTGCAAAATTAGAGCTGTTTTTGCAAAAGACGCGCTGATTTTGATTTTTTACAATTTTTATATTTTCCATTTTTATTATCTTGCAAAATTTACAAGATTAACTTTTATTTTGTAAATATTTCTATAAATGGGCTTTTCCCCCCATTTAATAAAGTTTCTTTTTGCAAAAAAATTGGTACAAAAAATTGGCACAAAAAACAGAACATCCGGCTGGCTTAAATAAATGGGGGCCGCTCCGGGTTAGTAGTGTTTTGCGGCCTGATAACCGGGTTGCTGCCGGGCCTTGGGTAGGCTGGGCCCATGGTGGTGTGTGTTCTGTGTGTTCCCTGGTTCTGCTGTGGCACGTTCTGCGTGCTGTCGGGCCTGAGGGCCTGCTGTGGAGCGCGTGTTCTGTGGGTGTCCGGCTTGTTGGGTGGCGCATCTTTTGCGCGCAGGTCGGGGCCTATTTCTGTGTACGGCCCCGGGGCCTGTGGCCGTTAGCGTATTCTGTGTGTGCCTGGGTTCTCTGTGGGGCGTTTTCTGCGTGCTGTTGTGGGCTGTTCCGGGTACGGCTGGGCCGATAATAGTGTGGGTGTCGGGGTCTGTTGCGTGAGGCGTTTTCTGCGTACGGCCGGGGGCCCAGTGGCGTGGCCTGTTTTGGGTACAGTTGGGGGCTGTTGCGGGGGTGTTCTGTGTGCTGTCTGGCCTGAGGGCCTGCTGGGTGGCGCGTGTTCGGTGGGTGTTTGGGAGTAGTGGTGTTGGCGTGTTCTGTGCGCGGCTTCGGGTTTTCCTGTTTGTTATGAGGTGGATAGTTCCCCTTTGTTTAATTTTAACCGCATTTTTCCCCCCTTCCCCGGAGCGTGCCGAAACCTCTGCGCAGAAACCTCTTATTTGAGGGGACAATGCTTATGCGGTAGGGCTGATGTTTGGCTGGTGCGGGCAGTAGGGACTACAATACTTGATGTGTTTGGGTAGGAAATCCCCCGGAAAATGGTGTAGGCTCCCAAAGGCGGTACTGCTGTTGCCGCGTGCGTGAGGTATGGAACACCTCGGGCTGTGGCATAGGCGCCCTGGGAAAATTTGTCTTTATCCCCCCTTTTCCCTTTAAAATATAATGACGGCGCAGAGAAAGGCGGCATTTTTCCCTTAAAATACAATGCCGGCGCGGAGCAAGGCAGAATTTTCCCCTTAAAATATAATACCAACGCAGAGAAAGGGGGTATTTCCCCTTAAAATACAATGCCGGCGCAAAGAAAAAGGCAGAATTTTCCCTTAAAATATAATGCCGGCACGGATAAGGGCGGCGTTTTCCCAAGAGCGGGTTTTTAGATAGTGCCCCATTTGCGTTTCGGCCAGGTGGGTAATGCGCCACTCAAAGCCCAGTAGCAAATGCTTCACGGGCGCCCATTCCACCCCCAGCCCGGCGCGGTAATACGCGCTATCGCCCTTTTGGTGGCCCAGCATTTGCATATCGTATTTCCAATCCCGGCGTCCGTAGCCTGCAAAAATGTATTGTTGCGGAATGGTTTGCGGCGTTAAGTTTATTTTGACTAAAACCCCGGTTTCCTGCTGGGAAATATCCCCAAACAGCCAGTTGCCGCGGTCCGTCCAGCGGGACGCTTCCGCGCCCAACATCAGCCATTCGTTCAGCCAAACTCCGCCGGACAGGTTCCCTATAATGGTGTCTTTCCCCAGGCGGGAGCCGCTTATTGTTTTAAGGGCGGGCGCATGATAAACGGCCCCGGCGGAAACTTCCACGCGGCGCTCTTGCGGGCGGTGCCAGGAGGTGTCGGCGGTGGCTTTGTATTTGGCCGGGCGATAAACTTCGGCGTGCGCGCCTGCCCACAAAAAACAGGCGCAACAAATTACGCCTGTTAAAAGAAAGTGTTTAGGGGACATACTTAAATTTTATCAAAAGTATTTTTGCCGATAATATAAGCCATTAGTATTTTTGCCGATAATATAAGCCATTTGTAGCGTATGAGGCATAAAAAAGGGTTATTTTTTGTCAGGCGCGGGGGCGTGTGAGGGTTACTAGGGAACGATTCTGATAGTAGTGGGGCAGGCGGGCAAATAGGCCCGTCGGAACAATTCTATCTATTTTAGCGGGTAAATTGGGGCGGATTTCGCGGGTGTGGGTTGTTAGGGAACAATTCTAATTTAGTAATTAGGTGGAGGGTTTGGGGTTGCATATTTTCCCTTATTATTGAAATGGTGTTGCGTGGCGGTACAATTCTAATGGTTGAGGGGCGATTTGGGGGTGGGGTGCAAATTAATCCTGTGACTGTTTTCCCCGCTCCAGTGTGGGCGCATAGGCGGATATTAGGGCAGGCGGGCAAATAGGCGCGGCGGGGCAATTCTATCTATTTTGGCGGGGCGTTTGGGCGGAGTTGGCAGGCATGGGCTGTCAGGGAACAATTCAAAAAAATAATCCAATTACAGGCACGCGTAAGAAGTTCACGGGATTTGCGCGGGTACAATTCTAATTTAGTAATTAAGAGGCGTGCTGGAGCAGATTTTCCCCCTTTGTTGAGTGCGTGCGTAATTATGCCGCGCGGCGGGGCAATTCTATCTATTTTGACGGGTAAATTGGAGCGGAGTTTGTGGGCGGTGGCTGTCTGGGAATAATTCTAATCAAAAAATAACCAAATTACAGGCACGCGTAAAAATTTGGCGGGGTTTGCGCGGCAGTGCGTTTTAGCGTACGCGGGGCTTTTTTCAAATGAGCGCAAAAAATCAGTGGCGGAGTCGGTGCGTAAAACAAAGGGGCTCAGCGGTGCCTTTTGGGGCCGCTGGCTCTTTTTCAAAAAGCGCTTAAAATTATAGGTCTTGGGCGATTTTTTCGGCCAGAACGGCGGCCCTTGCAAAACCTTCGCCCGATAATTTATAGGCCCGCCCGCGCTTACTGCCAACGGATGTTAAGCTCCCGGCGCGTATTTCGGATAGCAACAGGCGGTCCAAACGCCCCTCGGCATAGCCGGATTTGCGCAACGCTTTGGATAGGTGCAGGGCGCTAAATTCGTCTTCTTTACGCAAAATTTTGGCGGCCGCCAACAAAACCAGGGCCGCCGTGGGGGCGGTAAGCAAGCGGCTCTTGCGGCGGAACACTAACACGCCGTCTTCCTGCTTGAACAGCCGTTCCCAAAGGGTTGCAAGCGGGGCGGCAGACTGTGGCGGAACCGCAGGCGGCGGCGTTTGGGCCTGGGTGGGAGCAGGGGCAAACGTGTTTACGGGCGGATTTAGCGGATAGGTGGGGCGCGGGCGCGGCGTGGGCGGCGCGTTGTGGATAACTTGCGGTTTGCGCCCGGTTAAACTTAAAAAAAACGCCCGCTGTTGCTCTATAAACTCGCGCGGCCCCTCAGCTTCAAACTCCTCGCCTGAGGAAAATTTGAACCGGATTTTAAGTTTTTCGTTTTCTGTGTTTTCCATGGAAAACCCCTCCTTTGTTAAGTTATCCACCGGGGTTATGCAACCTGTTAGGCATATAATATAAAAAAACTTGCCTTATGTCAATATATGGCATTTAATGCCACTATATGCCAAAACCTGTTTATAATCCGCGTTCTCCGACGAGAAAACGTCCCAAAATCCCCCCAAATATAAGCCGTTTAATTAAAAAATGCACACTGCTTTCCGGCAAAATGGGGCAATATATGACACATTGTTAGATTTTCCCAAAAACCTTTCCACAAGTTTTGTGTGGATTTTAAGAAAATAAATTTTAATTTGAGGTGCTGTTTTGGTGGCTTAAAATGAAAAATCCCCCCTCTTTTTGTGTGGTTAAAATAGAGTCTGATTTTTGGCACACGCAAAAGAGGTACTGTTTTTTGAAAAGGCACGCGCAAAAATAAAAAAGCCAAAAACGCCCTTAAAATTGCGGCACATGCAAAAAGTGCTGACTTTTGCAAATAAATGAAAAATGTAAAAATGGGTGCGATTTTGCAAGACGGCTGATTTGTGCTGAAAAAATGCATGGCGCAAAAAACGAGTGCAATTTGCTGACCGGGCAAAAAGCGGCAAAGGCGGGTTGGATAGTTTTTGATAGTGGGCGGAGCGGTGGCGGGCCAATCCGGGCTATTGGCAAAAAAATCACTGGGCGTTGGTGGCGGGGCAATCTTGGCCATTGGTAAAAAATCACTGGTCACTGGCGGCGGGGCGGTAATCGGGGCAATTTGCAAAAATGCGCTATGCCGGCTGTGCAAAAACACAGTACACAAGCGGTCAAACCGGGAGTTATTCAAAATCCGCCCAAATTTGATTTGCGGGGTATATAGATACCCCCCCTTTTGCAATTTGGGGCGCTAATAGTAGGCGGGGTAGAAATTCGGGGCGCTAATAGTAGGCGGGGTAGAAATTCGGGGCACTAGCAGTAGGCCGGGTAGAAATTTTGGGGCGCTAGTTGTTAAGGCCCATAAATTGCTACAATAAAACAATAAAATGTTTGGGGGCACCGTGGAAACCTTTTCTTCCGTCTTAATTCAGTGGTATCAGGCAAACAAGCGGGATTTACCCTGGCGCAACACGCAGGACCCGTATTTGATTTGGATTTCCGAAATCATCCTCCAACAAACGCGCGTGGCGCAGGGGTTGGATTATTATTTGCGTTTTGTGCAACGCTTCCCCACGGTTGCCGCCTTGGCCGCCGCGCCGGAAGACGACGTGCTAAAGCTCTGGCAGGGGTTGGGGTATTATTCCCGCGCCCGCAACTTGCACGCGGCCGCCAAAAGCATGGGCGGCACATTCCCCTCTACTTACGCAGGCGTTTTGGCCTTAAAAGGGGTGGGCGAATATACAGCGGCGGCTATTTGCTCGTTTGCGTACCGTATGCCGTATGCGGTGGTGGACGGAAACGTCTACCGCGTGCTTTCGCGCGTGTATGGGATTAGTACCCCGGTGGATAGCACGGCCGGGAAGAAAGAATTTGCCGCCCTGGCCCAAAAATTATTGGATAAAACCCGCCCGGACCTGTTCAACCAAGCGATTATGGAGTTCGGCGCGTTGCAGTGTGTGCCTGCCGGGCCGGATTGCGCCCGCTGTCCATTTACCAAGCGGTGCAAGGCGTATGCGGCCAACCGGGTGGAGCAACTGCCTGTAAAAGCCTTAAAAACACAAGTTAAAGAGCGCTACTTTACCTATATATATGTAGAACAGGGCGGATATACTTGGCTTAAAAAGCGCCCGGCGGGTGATGTGTGGCAGGGGTTATATGAGCCTTTTTTATTAGAAACTCCGCAGGCGGTGCTTTCCGCGGCGGCAGTAAAAAAGGCCGCGGGGCAGTTTTTTGAGGGAGTGTTCCCCAAAAATGCGGCGTTTGTATTGGCGGCGGCCCCGGTAAAGCATATTTTATCACACCGGAAGATTTGGGCCCAACTGTATAAAGTGGCGTTGCCGGCAAGCGCCCCGGTGCCGGAAGGATTTGTGCGCGTGCCCGGCGCACAGGTGTTTCGGTACCCGGTATCCCGCCTGGTGAACCTGCTTTTGCAAAAAGCGGGGCTTTTATAATAATTTTTAGGAATAGTATTTCCCCTCTTAAATTGCTATTATTTTTATATTAGGAGATTTTATGAAAAAAACAGGGTTTACATTAATTGAATTATTAGTAGTGGTGCTGATTATAGGCATTTTGGCGGGCGTGGCTCTGCCGCAGTATGAAAAAGCGGTGGAAAAGGCGCGCGCTATGGAGGCCGTCACCACCATTAAAGCGTTGAAAGATGCGCAGGAAGTGTATCATTTAGCCAATGGGGAGTATGCGGACTCTTTGGATAAACTGGATGTAGCCGTATCGGCCGATTTGAAAGATTACGCCTTGGAAGCAGACTCCATTGGTTCCGGGCGCTATGCGTATAAAAATAAAAACAAGAATTTTTATATTGCGGGCAGTGGTAAATTCCGCCCGGTGGCGGTAACGGACCGTACAGACGTGATTTATTGTTGCGGGGAAGAAAAATTCTGCAAAGTAATAGGGCGGGAACGGTTTGATTTTACCCATTGTGGAAATGCGTATATTATTTATTAAGGGGATTTTATGAAAAAAACAGGGTTTACATTAATTGAATTATTGGTAGTGGTATTAATTATCGGCATTTTGGCGGGCGTGGCTCTGCCGCAATATGAAATGGCGGTGGAAAAGGCGCGCGCGGCCGAGCCCTTGGCTATGCTTAAAACCATCCGGGATGCGCAGGAAATTTTTTATTTGGCCAATAACCGCTACGCCACGGACCCCGCAGAACTGGATATAGAAATACCGGCCAGTAAAAATTTTGACTATTGGGTGAATAGCGGAATGTCGGTTTATGCTACGCGCAAAGATGTGGCGGACAGCAAAAAATATTTGTTTGCCTACCGTTGGAACCAAACCAATGCGGCGCGTATTGTGTGCGGGTATGATAACGCCGCCGCGCGGGATTTTGCCGTCCGCTTATGCAAAACGCTGGGCGCCAAAGAAAAAGAAAATGATAACCGCTGGATATTAACCAAATAACTTTTAGGCGTTTCTGCTTTTGATATGCCCCCGGGTTTTCCGCCCGGGGGTTTTTCATATATATATTTTTTTTATTATGTTTGGTGGGGCGGCGAGGTGTTTTGACGGTGGAGCGGCGTGCGCGGTGGAACTTTGGCCGGGATTTGACGGTGGGCAGGGGAACGCGGCATAATGGGTGCGGCGGCGCACCCTAACACAAAGAACCCCACCGGGCGGCGGGGTTCTTTTTATAGTTTTTTATAAAAGTACAAGGTTAGAACTTGTAGCCAAAGGTAAGGCCGAACATATCGCTCTTGCCGTTGGAGTAGCGCATGGGGATAGACCCGGATTGCGTATTGGACGTGCCGTTTAAGGGCGTGGAGAAGATGTGCGAGTAGGACGCATCTACGCTCCAAGTATCGGTTTGATACCCAAGCCCCACGTTGGCAATATGGCGGTCGTCCACAGGTACCAAGGTATCCATGGCGCTGTCGTTGACGGGGGATTGGTCAAACACATACCCCGCGCGCACGGCCCAATTTTGGTTTACTTGATATTCCGCACCCACATTCACGCGGATAGTATCTTTATATTTTTTCTGGTTGTGGATGGTGGGGGCCGTTTCGTTATCTTTATATTCAATTAAAATTTGGTCGTACGCACTCCAGAACGTGCCCACAATGCCGGTTTCAAAGGTCCATTTTTCCGTCGGGCGGAAAGAAATGCCCGCAGACAGGCTGTCCGGCAGAGCGATAGAGCCTTTAGCGTCGGCATCCATAATGGTTCCCAACGCCCAACCGTTGGTGCGGATGCGGCCGTCCAAATTCTGTTTTACTTTGGAGCGGTACAACGCGCCCAAGGCCCATTTTTCAGCCCATTCCGGCTTGTATAATAAGCTAAAGTTGCCACCCCAGCTAATGCCGGAACCGCTGATTTGGTATTGTTTGCTGGGCACTGCCCCAATGGAGGGCGCGAGCAAGACGGACTTTTGTTCAAAGCTGATGACCATGGCTTCCAAACCCATAGCCACGGAAAGTTCGTCACTGGCTTTTACGGCAATCGTGGGCGTAAAGGAAAACGTATCCAACTTTACCTGATAGGCCAGCCCACTGCCGAGCCAGCTGGCATAGTTTTTATATTCCCCCCCTAAACCATAGCGGGAAAAGCCGCCTAAACCGAGGGAAACGTCGTCGCTTACTTTATGGGTAAGGTAGAAGTTGGGCAAGTACCAAACGTCGCGTTTTAAGTCGCGCGATTGGCCGGCCACGGTGGTGGTGGCATTGGCGGTCACCACGGTTAGACCGGCTTGGGCTTGCGTGCCGTCAAGCTCGGTAATTAAGGCCGGGTTAGCGGCCAGAGAGGCGGCTTCGGCTTTGTTGGCCATAGTGGCGCCGCCCATAGCGGTACTGCGGGCGCTGTATTCGTACAAACCGAACCCGGCGCCGTAAGACGCGGCGGACCAAGACATCAGCATAACCGCCAGCGTGTAGGATAAGTATTTTTTCATAATCTCCTGTGCTACATAAAAATCCCCCGCCCTGTTAAAAAGGTGCGGGGGTGTTATCAAAATTATTTTTTCAATTCGTTAATTTTATCTTTAGCAAAAGCGCCCCAATAACTTTTGGTGTAATCTTCCAACAGTTTGGTGTAAGTTTCCAGCGCCTCGGCCTTTTGCCCGGCCAACTCTTGCGATAGCGCCAACGTAAAATACGCTTGCGGCAACGCAAAACTGGTGGGGTTCTGGGCAATAAACTGCTTCATGGTTTCAATAGATTTATCATATTGTTTAGTGGCTTGATACGCCGCCCCTAACGATAAATCTGCCACGGTGGCTACTTGCGTGTTTTTGGCTTGCGCGCGCAAGGCGGTGTAAACATCTAACGCTTGGGCGTAGTTTTCTTGGGAATAGAGCAAATCCCCTTTGAACAGCTGGGCGTATTGCGCGGCGTTGGAGCCCGGATATTTTTGGTTGATGGCGTCCAGTAAATTAAACGCTTCCTGTTGGCCCGCGCTGAGTAGCGCCATTTGGGCTACATAATAATCCGCCCAAGAGGCTTCTTCTACTTTTTGGCAGTGCGCCTGATAGGCCGTGCCTACCACCAAAGCCACCACTAAAACGCCCAACCCGGTCAACACGGCTTGTTTGCGGCGTTTGCAAAAGGAGCCCAATTTAATCAGGCCCGCAGTAATAAAATCATGATTATTCGTTTTGTTAGCCATATATCTATTATAGTAAATGTAAACGGGTAAAAGAACGGTTATTTTAAGTCTTCCGCCGTTAATTGGCGGCATTCAATCCCGTTTTTTTCCAAAAATACAATGCCTTCCTGGCTGCGGTCGTATTTATTTAAGTAATAAACTTGTTTGATACCCGCGCTTACAATTACTTTGGCGCAGTGTACGCAGGGGGACCACGTCACATAAACGGCGGCCCCGGCGGTGGAAATGCCGTTTTTGGCCGCAAAGGCAATCGCGTTTTGTTCGGCGTGGAGTTCGTTGGAAATGGACCACTTGCCGTGTAAATCGTAAAAATCCCGGCTGGCCACAAAATCCGCATACGTGGGGTATTTATCGGCATAGTGGTCTTTATACACTTTGGTAAAATGTTCCTCACAATGCTGTTGGCCGGTGGGCGTGCCGTTAAAACCAATGCTTATAACGCGGTTATCTTTTACCAGTACCGCGCCTACGTTCAGCCGGCAACAGGTGGATTGGTCCGCCACCAGTTCCGCCATTTTAATAAATAATTTGTGTTTATTTTTCATGGTAATTTATCCTACCATTTTTTGAAGATAAAAAATACAGCCGCCACCAAGCATAAAAAGCCTGCCAGGTGGTTCCATTTGAACGTTTCCTTAAAATACAGAACGGAAAAGCCCGTAAACACGCTTAATGTGATGACTTCCTGCAATACTTTTAATTGGGTGACGGTAAAATAACCGCTGCCGATACGGTTGGCCGGCACTTGCAGGCAGTATTCAAAAAAGGCAATCCCCCAACTGGCTAAAATAACCAGCCAAAGGGCTTTATCTTTATGTTTTAAGTGGCCGTACCAGGCAACCGTCATAAACAGGTTGGAGGCGGTGAGTAGTAAAATGGTTTTCCACATACTTATATTATAATAAAACAGGCCCCTGCCGTGCGAACCTGGTTGCCGGGCGTTTTGCCCGCGTTTGAAAAAATTTGCAATAAAAATGCGCCCTTTTGTGTTTTATACCTGCGGGCTTTTTTAAGGGCCCCAAAAACCACCGTAGCGGGTGGCATAATTTATATAATAATAAAGACTATGAATATTTTGAAAAACCTTTATTTATCCGGCCTTGTTTTAGCCGGCCTTTGCGGCGGCGCGCAAGGGGCTGTTATTTCCCCCCTTCCGGCGGCGGACAGTTCCGCCCGGCCGCAAGCGGAGTTCCCGGCGGCATTGGGTGCGGACGGTAAGGAAATTACCGGCCTGGACACTGCGCTTACGCTAGCGCGTTGTTTGGAAATTGCCATGGAAAACAACCCCTCCTTAATCAGCGCGCGGCTAAACGTGGCGGATGCGGTGGTAAGCGTCAACTTGGCGAAAAGCAAATTTTTGCCCACCGCCACGGCGGGCGCCCAGCAGGATTATAACGTGACCAAACTGCCGGGCCATGCCCGTACGGACCACGGCTCCGCGTCTTCTTATGTGGAAGCCTCTTTAACCATCAGCGGCATTACGGATTTGGCGCGCAACGTAAAAACGGCTAATTTGGCGTTGGAACAGGCCAAATTGGCTTTGGAAAAGGCCGAGCAGGAAGTAGCCAGTAATGTAAAAAGTAAATTTTACACGTTGCTTTCCGCCCAAAAAGCGGTGGAAATACGCACCAAAGCGCGTGATTTGTACCAAGACCAATACAACCGCGCCCAAGCCTATTTTGAAAACGGCCTGCGCCCCAAAGTGGACGTGACTACCGCCGAAGTAAACTTAAATAACGAAGATTTGCGGCTCATCCGCGCCAAAAATTTGGTTAATACGTCTTCGGCCAATTTGGCAAACGCTATGGGCGTGACGGCGGGCAACACCTTGGTATTGGACAGCCAAATAGACGAAACGCCCTTCCAAATTACGCTGGAAGAAGCCGTTCGCACGGCGTATGCCCAACGGCCGGACGTGCTGTCCTCCCAAACCGGGCTTAAAATCAGCCGTATTAAACTTAATCAAGCCAAAGCGGGGTATTGGCCCACGTTTTCTTTTTCGGCCAGTTTCAGCAAAAGCGGTGACGATTTTTATTTGGATAACGAAAACACCAAACTTTTAGCCGCGGTGGAATTGCCTTTATTTAATGCGCTCCAAACGTATAACGGGGTGAAACAGGCTAAAATTTCTTTAGCGGGAGCGTTAAACCAAGACCGCAGTTTAATGAATGATGTATTTTTGCAGGTACAGAGCGCCTATTTGAAGTTGCAGGAAGCGGGCGACAGTGTGCCAATCGCCCAATTAAACGTGCAAAAAGCCAAGGAAAATTTAGATTTGGCCCAAGGCCGTTATAACGAGGGTATCGGCGATATTATTGAACTGAAAGACGCCGAAGTTTCTTATACGGATGCGGAACTGAGCTACTTAACCGCCCGTTATGATTATGCTACCGCAGTAGCCGAACTTAAACAAGCAATGGGGACTAAATAGTATGAAAAAAATTCTTCACTTTCCGGTTGCGTGCTGGAAATGGTTTATGCAAAAAAATATTTTTATAAAACTGCTTATCGTGGCGGTTTTAATCGGCGGCGGGTGGTTTGCCTGGAGCCGGCTGCATAACAGACCATCTATTTTTCAGTATGACACTGCCCAAGTGGAAAAGGGCGATATTACGGACGTGGTGGAAGCCTCCGGCCCGTTGGCGCCTATTACCACCACGCAAGTAGGCGCGCTGGTATCCGGCGAAGTGTTAAAAATTTATGTGGATTACAATTCGCGCGTTAAAAAAGGCGATTTACTGGCGGAAATTGACCCCACCCAAGTTCAGGCGGATTACGACCAGGCCAAAGCCACGCTCTCTTCCGCCAAGGAAAGTTTGGAATCGGCCAAAATGTCTTATCATTTAGCCCAGTTAAACCGTGACCGCTACAAAGATTTATACGCCAAAAATTATGTGTCTAAATCCAGTTTGGAAGAATACGAACTGGCCTATGTAAACGCCAAAAGCTCGCTCAACTCGGCCGAATCCTCCGTTATTCAGGCGCAGGCCCAGTTAGACCGCGCAAAAAAGGATTTATCCAATACCAAAATCGTGGCGCCGTATGACGGCATTGTGCTGACGAAACTGGTAAGCGAAGGGCAATCCTTAACGTCCGGCTATTCCACGCCGGAAATGTTCACGTTGGCGCAGGACTTAACCAAAATGCAAATTGAGGCCAAAGTGTCCGAAGCGGACGTGGTAAAAATTACCGCCGGTTTAGTGGCCGATTTTACGTTGGACGGCTACCCGGACCAAACCTTCCACGGCACGGTGCGGCAGGTGCGCACGAATTATTCGTCTTCTTCGTCGTCCTCGTCCTCTTCGTCCGGCTATGGTTCGTCTTCTTCGTCGTCCACTACTTATACCGTGGTAATTGATGTGGACAATACGGCCGGCAAATTTATGCCCGGTATGACGGCCACTATCTCCATTAAAGCGCAGGATAAAAAAGGAGTACTTTTAGTACCTAACGAGGCTTTGCGTTTTTCCCCCTCGTTTAATATGGAAAAATTCAACGATACCGGCGTTTGGATATTGGATAAAGGTGCTATGCAACCGCGCCGCGTAAGTGTAAAAATGGGGATTATCGGCGATAATAAGACGGAAGTTTCCGGCGAATTGACCGAAAACGACCGCGTAGTTATTTGGGAAGCCGTGGAAACGAATATTTCCAGCGGGTTTTTTATGCCCCGCCCGCCCCGGAGGCGCTAATGGCTCTGATTGATACACGCAATTTATTTAAGATTTATAAACTGGGTGATGTGGAAGTCCACGCGCTTAACGGCGTAAGCGTAAGCGTGGAACGCGGCGAGTTTGTGGCCGTCATGGGGCCCAGCGGCTCCGGCAAATCTACGTTTATGAACATTTTGGGTTGTTTGGATAAACCCACCAGCGGCACCTATCTGTTAGACGGGATAGACGTGACGGCAACGGAACTATCCAAATTGGCCGGGGTGCGCAACCGCAAAATCGGCTTTGTGTTCCAGGGGTTCAACCTGATTAAACGCACCACGGCGGTGGAAAATGTGGAACTGCCCATGATTTATAACCATACGCCCATGCACTTGCGGCGAGAAAAAGCGCTTGCCGCCTTAAAAGCGGTGGGGTTGGCGGAGCGCGCGTTCCACTTGCCCAACCAACTTTCCGGCGGGCAACAACAGCGCGTGGCGATTGCGCGCTCTTTGGTGTGTGATGCGCCCATTATTTTTGCAGACGAACCCACCGGAAACCTGGATACCAAAATGAGTATTGAGGTAATGGAACTGTTTACCCGGCTGAATAAAGAAATGGGCAAAACCATTATTTTAATTACGCACGAGCCGGACATTGCCGAATATGCCGGCCGCCTGATTAAGTTTAAGGACGGCCAAAAAATAAGTGACGAGAGGAAATAATGTTTGATACTTTTTATTCCGTTTGCCGCCTTTCGCTAAAAGCCATCGCGGCCAATAAAATGCGCGCCGCGCTGACCAGTTTGGGTATTGTAATTGGCGTGGCGGCGGTAATTACCATGTTGGCGGTAGGCTCCGGCACGCAAAAAAGTATGGCGGAGCGGTTTTCCCGCTTTGGCACTAACATTTTGTATTTGCGCCAACCGTGGGATTCTTCCATTACTTCCCCCAAAGATATTACCATAAAAGATGTGGAAGCTATCCGCAAGGTGCCGGGCGTGGCCAGTGCCGCGCCGTATATTAATTCCGGCTTTGATGTAAAATACGGCTATACATCTACTTCTGTGGGTATTTTAGCCACGGATACGGATATTTTTAAGACGTACGATTGGCAGTTGGACGCCGGCCGCCATTTTACACAAAAAGAAGTTTCCTCTTATGCGCAAGTAATTGTACTGGGGGCCAGCACCGCCACAACCATTTTTAATGATGTGGACCCCGTGGGCCGGACGGTAGTTCTAAGTGAAATCCCGTTTAAGGTAGTTGGGGTTATGAAGAAAAACGGCCAGGGCGGCATGGGCTTTGATATGGACGAAGGCGCCTTAATCCCCTATACCACCGGCAAAGTAAAAATGAACACCGGGTGGAACAGCTCCAACCGCCACGCGTTGGACCGCGTGATTATCCGCGTGCAGGATTTTAACACCATAGAAACCACTAAAAAAGGTATAGAAAACGCCGTGCGCAATACGCACCATATCCACCCGCTTGCCGAGGACGACTTTCAACTGGACGATTTTGCTTCGTTTGTGGAAGAAGCCAAAGGCGCCAGCAAAACCATGAGCCTTTTACTGGGGGTGATTGGGGCGGTTTCCTTATTGGTGGGCGGCATTGGGGTAATGAACATTATGTTGGTGTCCGTCACGGAGCGCACGCGCGAAATAGGTATCCGCATGGCAATTGGGGCCACCAGTGCCGATATCCGCCTGCAATTTTTGGCCGAGGCCGTCACGCTGTCTTGTATCGGCGGGTTGATAGGCGTGGTACTGGGGGTGGGCATTACGTTGTTTGTGGCCTCTCACTCCTCGTCTATCCCGGCAGAATTAAGCGTGTGGTCTATTTTGCTTTCCGTGGGGTTTTCGGCCGCTACCGGCGTGTTTTTTGGGTATTACCCCGCGTATAAAGCCTCTAAACTTACCCCGATAGATGCTTTACGCTACGAATAAAATTTCTGCCGACAAAATAACCGGGTGCTGGTATAGGCCCGGTTTTTTTATGCCCTGTAAACAAGGGCGGCGGGTGCGTGGAAATAGGTTTGGGCTTGTTATGCCTATTGAAAACGGTGGCGGCATGCGTTGAATAAGGGCGGCGGGCGCGTGGTTTGGGCCGCGCGCTTGGGCAGAGAAATGGCGGATAAATTCCCTCCCGCGGCAAGTGGAACCGGCCCCGCGGAACCAGGAGCCGGGCCCTGGCGGACGCGTCATAAAAAACCCCCGCTGGGTGGCGGGGGGTCGGTCTGGTAAGGTGTTTATTTTTTAGGGGCCGCCTGTTTGGCTTTTTTGACGGCCGAGGATTCCAATTTATACAGCATTAAGAAGGACAGCACCGTCATTATCAGCGGGGCCGCAATTAACGCGGCGGCCATGGCGGCGCGCTCCCCTAAAATGCCGTGCGTCAGCGCCCATTGGCCGGCGTTGGCTAACCACAGCGGGCCAAACGCGCAGGAAATGGCCGAGGCAATAATCAAAGATACCGTGCGCCCCTGCGTTTTTGGGTTTTTGGCGGCCGCGCCGAATAACAGCGTAAACAAGGTGGATATAGCTATTTCCGCCGCAAATAAGCCCCCGGTAAATAAGTAAGCGTTGCTTTGCGCAAACGGCAGTGCCGCGGCAATACCGGCCAATGCCACCCCGCCGCCGAGGGTCATTTTATAGCGCGGGAATTTTTGCAATACCCACGGGGCAATCATCCGCCCGATTAAAAACGCTCCGGCAAATTGCAACATGGATAATAAGTAGCGCATGGAGTCGGAAATATCCATGGTGGGCAGTAAAAACATCAGCCCGTTGTGGATAGACACTTCAATCACGTTTAAGAAGAACGCCGCCGGGATTAAGTATTTGGCGGTGGAGTCCTCCTTAAACAAACTGACGTAGCCGCTGTTTTTAATGCCTTTCCACGCACCCGCCGCAGTGCGGGCCGGATTTTTAAGGGCGGTTTTCAGGCGGGCGGAAACGCTTTTGCCTGCTTTGGGTTTGGGGGCGGCTTCGTTTTTTATGTTGGGCAAGTTGGCCCAGCAGAATAACCCTAACCCCAAGGTTAAAATAGGCAGCGGCAAAACAAACGCAAAGCTCCAATCCAACCCCAATAATTCTTTAGAGGCCCACGGGAACAGATACGTCATAATGATACCGACGGAGCGGAAAATTTGCGTTTTGATGTTGTATTTTTCCAATTTGCCCAAACGCTCGTTTTCCGGCAGTTTGCTTAAATCCGGCGCCACGCGGCTTAAATGTTCCAGCACCGTTCCCACGGAGTTTTGAATTAAAATCATCCCGGAACTGGCTAACGCAATAGAGACTAAAATGCGGGCAAAATGCGCCTGGGTGTCTACCTCGGGCAAAAAGTGGCCGTTTAAGCCGCTTAACAACACCCCGCTGGCAAGCCCGGCTATGTTTAATCCCAGCCCCAAACCTAACGTCTTTTTGGCCCCCAGTTTCGTTTGCAGAACATCACTCAACATGGCCCCTAAAAAGTACGGCAGATAGGTGGCTACGGTGACCAGGCTGTTGTCGTCCATATTCAGGCCCAGGCTCATACCTAAATCCGTTAATATGGGCGAGGCTACTTCCAACCCCATAATAAAAGAGGTGGCATACAGCACATAGCGGCTGGCTACGGTATTTTGCGGAAAGAGATTTTTAAGCCCTTTCCCCATTTTTTTGGCGGCGTTGCCCAGGGAGAAAAGCGGCAGGCCGCTATAAATATAGCCGTTATTGCTGGCGCTGGTGCGGCCGAAAAAGCTAAACCGCGCGGCCGGATAAGCCAGGGCCGGGGCCGCTTTTGCGGGCAAGAGCGACGGCGCCAACGTGCTGAAAGCGGGCAGTTTGAACCAAGACGGGCGAACCCCAAACGCGCTTTGCCCCCATTTGCCCAGCATAAGCGGGGCCATTTTGCGCGGCTCCGGCGCGTTGATAGGCAAGCGGTAAACAGGCGCGGCCGCTTTGGTGGGGGCCCACTTAAAAGTATGAGCCGTTTGGGCGGTGGAGCGCGCCGCCGTATAGACGGTTTCCGTTTTGGCAAGCGTGGTTAGCGGCGTGACACCGCGCACGGACATAGCCGCCTGCGGGGTGGAAAATTGGAGCAGTAAACTTAAATTCAGGGCGAAGGCTTTATCCCGCGCCAATTTTAAGAAGGTGGAGCCTTTGCCGAAAGTCCATTTGTCTATTTTGGCGTCCCACGCCAGTTGCCGCACGCGCGCGGCTTGGGCGGCTTGCTGTTCCAGTTGATACGCGCGGGTTTGTTTCCAGGCGGCATCTAATTGGGCTTTTTCGGCTACCTTTTGGATAAGCTCTTTATCCATTTGGCGGGAAATGGCAGCCTCTTTTTGCGCTTTGGCCTGTGCGGCGGCTTTGCGGGCGCGCGCTTTAATTTGTTTGGGCGTTAAGGCCGTTGCGCGGGCGGAGGTTGCCGGCGCGGAAATACTTTGCGCCGGAGCCTTAAAATCAGCCGGTTGGGTATAGGTTTTGCCGCTTTTCAAGGCGGCGGCCGTTTGGGGGTTTTTTACAATTTTTACGGCAGGCGGCGGCAATACGCTTTTGATGTTTAAGGTGTTGCGCACACTGCCCAGCATGACTTCCTTGGCGGAGCGCACCCCATACGCCTGCACGCGCCCCAAACGCAGTATTCTGCCCGCGTTGGCGCTTACGGTTAAGCCGTTGGCGGCGGCTTGGGCGCGGGCCAAACGCAGTACGCGCACCCCGGTTTTAAGGCCCTGCGTTCCCATTTTTACGGCGGATACCGCCAATTTGCCAATCGCGGCTACGGCTAACACCACGTCCGCCACTTGCCCAACGGTTATAGCGGCGCTTTTATGCCGGTAGCTTTTTAATGCTTGCGCGGCGGGGCGTGCGTGTTTGGCAAGCCCTTTGAACGAAGCTTTGGAGCCGCTTTGGCGGTACGCATCCACCAGTTTGTTGTTGATGTAAAGCTGGGTATAAGGGTCTAAATCGTCCTTGGCGCCATAGAATAAGGCGGCGGCAAAGTATCCGCTCTGGTTTACGCCCAGCTTTTTCATTTTGGCTTGTGCGCGGGCCCGGTTTTGGCGGGTATCCACGCGGGAAACTTTCCCCCCTTTATTTAATTGGGTGTACACCTGGCCGCGTTTGTTGATTTTATATCCCCCGGCCAGCGCCCCGGTGACAAACGGCTTAAATTTTACCGCCGGGTTGCCAAAGCGGTCGTACCAAACGCAATCGTCCATAACGCTATCCAATACATAGCGGGCCGATTGGGCATGCGCGCCGTTCCCAACGCGGGCGGTTTGGGCCAGGTATTGCCCCAAATCCGTCCAGGCGTTATATTGGTTGGCGTATTTGCCTTTTTTGTAAAAGCTGTATTCCAGCCCGGTGGCAAAATCCCCATTTAATTGGGTGGCAAATTTAACCCAATCCCCCACGCTGATAAAGGAAAAATCTTTTCCGAACAGGCCAATATCCGGCAATTTGCGGGAAATTTCCACCAATTCCGCCGCCAAACGCCGGTGGGCGTTCATAGCCAGTAAACTTTGCGCGGAAACCGTAATGACGGACGGCCCCATCATGCCGTCGTGCGTTTGCTGTAAAAACGCGGCAATAGCGGCCGCATCCGCACTTTGGAATTTGCTGTCGTCCGCCCCCAAAACGCCCAACGCATACACGGCCGATAACACCTGTTGGCATTTTTTGGCTTGCGCCGCGGCGGCGGTTTTATTGCCCAGTTGTATTTTGATGGCTTGCAAATTCCCCCCGCCCCGGCATTGGCCGGCTTGGGTTTTGAGGATTTGGCGCAGTAAGGCTCCGGCCGCCTGTTTTTGGGCCGGTTCCACCGCACCCGCGGCGGCAAAAGCGGGCAGGGCTTGGGTTAATAAATTTTGGTGTTTGGCCGGGTATTTTTGCGCCAGTTTTACGGCCGCGCGGGAGAGCGTTTTTAAGTAAGCGCGGGCGCGGCGTTCGTTTTCCTGCGCCCACGTTTTATAGGCGGGCGAGGCAGAAAGCACTTTCCAGCTGTGGCGGATGTTTTTTTCCGCGCGCAATTCTTTCACCGCTTTTTTAATATAAGCGGCATTTTGCGGGTGGGTGGCCAGGGCCTCTTTTTCTACGGCGGAAAGCTCCTCTAAAAAGGTGGTTTTATAGGCTTGGTAGGCATCATACGGTTGGGAAAGCGCCGCCGCGGTGCGCAAAATTTCGCCCGCAGATACGGCTTTTTGTTTGGCTTTCATATCCGCCCGTTCCAATGCGGTTTGAATACGCGCCTGTTGGGCACTTGCACTTTGGGCGGCCCCGGCTAATGCCGGAGTAAAAGAGCCGGTTAATAAACAAACAGAAAGAACTAAAGAAAGTAATTTTTTCATGAATATCCCTGTCACTTAAAAAATAAAACCCCGCTTGCCTTTTTATAGGAGCGGGGTTTATAAAAAATCAATCTAAATACTATTTTACAAAACCACCGCATTCACCCAAACGCATAGACATGCTAATATTAATTAGCATGCAAATAGAAAAGCGTTTGGGAGAAAGGATAATTTTGTTCGTCATAGTATTACAATAATATATGTTAGAATTTCTGCGTGTTGCCCGCAAGGGCCAAAGGACCTATTTTTTAATTGGGCCCGGCAAAAACAAATAACTTAAAAATTATATAATTTTTGTTGGAAATTGGAAATATATTTTTGAAAAAATATTTTTTTGCAATAAATTTACGGGTTTTGGTGTTATAAAGTATGGCCAAAAATTATGCACAGTTGACGGATGATGAATTAATGGACGGTTTTGTTCGGGGGGAGCCCGCGGCGTTTGAGGAGTTAGTCCTGCGCTATAAAAACCCGCTGTACCAATATATTTTGGCCTTGGTGGCGGACGAAAGCGCGGCGGGCGATTTATTCCAGGAAGTGTTTTTAAGCGTGTATAAACAGGCCGAAAATTACCGCGCGCAGGGCAAATTTAAGGCGTTTTTGTTCCGTTCGGCGCGCAACCGGGTGCTGAATTATTTTAGGGACAGGCCGGAGGATTTTTCGTTAGATAAAACGGACGAAGACGGCAACGAGCCGTTGCACGAGGTTTTACCGTCCGGCGAGGAACTGCCCTTGCAGGCGTTGGAACGGGCGGAGCTGGGGGAGCGTATCCGGCGGGCGGCCTTAAAATTGCCCACCAAACAGCGCGAAATTATTTATTTAAGGCCGTATATGTCTTTTAAGGAAATTGCCGCCGCGCGGGGCGTGCCTTTGGGTACGGTGTTGGCGGATGGGCACAGGGCTATCAAAAAATTACAAACATTTTTACGGGATGAAAATTTATGAAAGAATGTAAAAACATAATGCTTTATTTGGCCGGGGAGTTAAACCCGCAGGAAGAGTCCGCTTTCAAACGGCATTTGGCGGAGTGCCGTGCGTGCCGGGCCGAGCTAACTTTGTGGCAGGCCGCGCAGGAACCGGGGCAGGCCCCGGCGGCTCCGGCCCCGGTGGTGGAGGCGCTGTTTGCCAAAACCACGCGCAAACCTAAATTTTGGCAGGCGTTTTTCCGCCCGGCGTGGGTGGCGTGTGCGCTGGCGGCGGTGCTGGTGGCGGGCGGGCTTATGTGGCAGGAACGCCCCGGATATGACAGCCGGGAAGTAATGGCTTATATGAATACCCATTTGGAAGAAGATTACCAAACTTTTGCGTTAGATTTAGCGCAACTGGAAGCAGAATTCTAGGAGGTGGCAAATGAAAAAATGGTTCGTAATGTTGCTTATGGCGGGGCTGGTGGCTCCGGCGTGGGCGGAATGTTTGGGGGAAGTCCCGCATAAAGACGGCCGCGCGGCTGTAAAAGATGCAAAACGCGCCGAAATGCGTAAAATTCATAAAGAACGCGAAGTGCAGTTCAAAAAGACCAAAGAGCAGGTGGAAACATTAGTCCAAGAGTATAAAAAGGCTAAACCGGGCAGTAAAAAAGCCGCCCAAAAAAAGGCGGAAATTGCCAAACTGGTGGCGCAAGTGCGCGAAGACCAGTTCAAATTCAAACGGGAATTATTAGATAATTTTAAGGCCCGCTTGGAAGTAATGGAACAAGAGCTTGCCGCCGCGCAGGACGAAAACACCAAAGCGGCTTGGGTGGACGAAAAAACCGACGCCGTGATTAACGATAACGGGGATTTGAAAGTGTTGTTCCAGGATAAACTTTTGCCCCCGCCGCCGGGCCCGCGCAAAGGGCATTTTAAGAAAGGCGCCCGCCCCGGGGACGAGGTAAACGGCCCTATGCCGCTCGGCCCCGACGGAGAAATCCTCCCCCCGCCGCCGGCCCCGGAGGAACGCTAGTATTTAGCCAACGGTAAAAAATAAAGAAGTCACCAAATAATAAAGAAGTCACAAAAAAACGGACCCGCTTGTATGGGGCCCGTTTTTAGTTTATGCTTGATACAAACTATTTAAGCACGTCTTTCCACGCTTGTTTTTCGGCTTCAATTTGGCTTTTGGCTGTGTTGACTTTTTCTTTCAAGGCCGCTTTGCCCAGTTCCGCCGCCGTATTGGCCGCGGCACTGTTTTGGGCAGACTTGGCGGCTTCGTACGATTTTTTGGCATCCAATACTTTTTGGCGCGTTTCGGCCGATTTTTGCAAGGCTTCGTCCAGCGTTAAAATTTGCGGATTGGAAACCGTAGTATTGTTAGAGGTGCTGGCGCAACCCGTCAAAACGGCCGCCCCGGCTACCACGGCAAGTAGAATAATTTTTTTCATTTTTAAGCTCCTGTTTAATGCTAAATATATTGTATAAAAAAACGCTTAGGCGCGACTATCCGGCTCTGCGGGCAGAAGCGGGCCCTCCGCACTTAATTTATCCGCCAGCGTGCCCGCGTGCTTGATTTGCATTTCTTCCAGTTTCACGGCCGATTTGATAATGCCCGTGTTGCCGGTAAGCGTGGTCATGGCGCCGTCGTAGGCTTTTTGGGTGGCGGTCAGTTTGGTGTGGATGTCTTCCATGCGGGACACAAACAGCTTAACGCGCTTGTGCATTTCTTCGCCCAAGACTAAAATTTTATCCATATTTTTATTGGTGCGTTCTATGCGCCAGAGGTTTTCCACCACTTGCATTACGGCAAACAGGTTGGACGCCGTGACGACGGACACCCCTTTTTGGCGGGCGTAATCGTTAAGGGCGGGGTCTGCCTGCAACGCGGCAAAATAAGCGTATTCTATGGGCACAAACATAAATACAAAGTCCAACCCGCGGGCTTTAATCAGCTTTTGGTAGTCTTTGTCGGATAGTTCGTCAATGTGTGCGCGCACATCTTTTACATGGGCTTTCAAAAACTGCGCTTTTTGGGTTTCGTCCGTAGCTACGGCCCAATTTTTATAATTTACCAGGGACATTTTGGAATCTATCACCACCGTACGCCCTTGCGGCAGGCGGATTAAAAAGTCCGGGTAGTTGCGGGAGTTGTCTTCCCCGCGGAAAAACGCCTGCTTTTCATAGTCTTTTCCTTCGGCAAGCCCGGCGGAAGTAAGCACGTTTTCCAAAATCATTTCCCCCCAGTTGCCCTGCATTTTGGGGTTTTTGAGCGCCTCCGTCAGGTCTTTGGCTTCTTTGGCTAAACTGTCGTTCATTTGGCGGGTTTGCTCCAGGGCGTGCTTCAAATCCCCATGGCGGGAAGTGCTTTCGTTGCGTAAATCACCGATTTGTTTGGTAAATTCGTCCAGTTTGGTTTTCAGCGGGGCGTATAAATCGCTGTTTTTGGCTACCAGTTCCGCGCGTTGTTCTTTCAGCGCTTCGGCCGCCATGGTTTTAATGGCGTTTTTGGTTTCCCCCTGTATTTGGGTAAAAAAGTTTTTTTGTTGGGTGAGCGAGTCGTCCAGCGCCGCTTTTTGGGCTTCTAAGGTGGATTTTTCAAGCTCCGCCGAGTGCAAACGGTTTTGGGCGTCTTTTAATTCTTTTTGCAAGGCGTCGTTTTGCGCCTGCGCGTTTTGCGCGGGTTTTCCCCCCAGTAAATAGCCGGCCCAAAAAGTGCCCGCCAGGGCCGCTAAAGCGATAAGAATATATAAAACAGTCATACTTTTCCCCCTTTTTCATGGTGCGCGCGGGGCGCATTATTTTTATTATAACTTATTTGAACAAAGCCGTTTTTGCGCCTTGCAAAAAGGGTTATTTTGTGTGAAAAGTGAAAAAACTTCCGTCGGTCGCCAAAAACTAACCCATTTTGCGCGTTGTGCGGGCAAGGCGTAAATTTTTATGCTAAACCCATACCATAAAAGGGGGTAAAAATGAAATACTGGGGAATGTTTTTTGCAGTATTGGTATCCGCCGGAGTTTTACAGGCGGCCGAAATAACCGCGGTGCCGTCCGTTAGGCACGAGCAACGCCTGGCGGCACACCGCGCTTTGGGGGCAGAGGCACCCAGCACATTCGGCACGGATTACTTGCATTTTAAGCAAGATGTGCAGAAAGAATGGGGGCTAAGTGTGGGGCTGGATGCTTCTTTTACCGCACAGCGCTCCGCGCCCAACGGCAAACAAACCGCCATTCAAAGTATCTACTATCCGTACCTGACGTGGAATTTATGGCAGGACGGCGCATGGGGCCGCGGGCAAATAAACGTTAATTACAACTTAATACGCTATTGGGGTGCGCCGGCCTTTTCCCTGCAAAACCGCACCGGGCAAGCCTTGGCGTTTAACGATTATCCGTCCGCGGAGGAGTTTTTTTCACAAGCCAGTTATACGCACACGTTGCCCGGCGCCTGGGATTGGCTCAGCGTGACGGTGGGGCAGTTCCCGCTATACAATTTTGACGGCACGCCGTACCTTTCCAACCAACAAACGGCGCTGATGAATTACGCACTGGCGCAAAATGCGTCGTCGGTCTATCCGACGGCAGGCTTTGGGGCGTATGTGCAATCTACCCCCGGCGCGTGGAGCTTTTCAATCGGGTACCAAGATGCCAGCAACCTTTCCGGCCAAACCATTCGCTTGCGTAGTGCGTTTGACGGGCATTATACCGCGTTCGGCTCTGCCCAATGGAACCCCAAGGGGCCCTTGGGCGCGGGGCAGTATGGGGCGCTCGTTTATTATCAGCCGGCGGTGAGCGGGCAGGACGAGTATTCCTTTGGCGTTAGTCTGAACGCCCAACAAAATTTGGGTGAAAAATGGGCCGTTTTTGCCCGGGCCAACGGCGCAAACGGTGCGGCAACGGCCGTCAAGCGTTCTTACGCGGTGGGCGCGGCGTGGCTCAACCCGCTGGAGCGCAACGCGCAGGACGCGCTGATTATCGGGGCCGCGTACAACCGCTTAAACGGCGGGTTTTATCCCCCCGCTCATGGGGAAGGCGCCCTGGAAATGCAATATATTTGGGGTATCGGGCGGTTTTTTACCATCACGCCGGATATTCAGTTCTACCCGAAAACGGCTTCCGGCGGGCGCAAAAGTGCCGCGGTGTTCAGCTTGCGTACGGGGATTAATTTGTAAAACCGGGTGCGTATAAGGAAAAGCGCACTAGGGGGTAAATTAGCAGTAAAAGGAGATGAATTATGGAAAAAGACTTTGTATTAGGGACGCGCTACCCGACGTTAGCGTTTATTACCGGGGGAGCCGGGCAGGCCGCGGACGGCATCCCGCCGCAACCGTTTGAAACATTCTGTTATGACAGCGCGCTTTTACAGGCCAAAATAGAAAACTTCAACATTGTGCCTTATACGTCCGTACTGCCTAAAGAGCTTTTCGGCAATATTTTGCCGGTGGATAAAGTGGCCGCGCATTTTAAGCACGGCGCGGTGCTGGAAGTAATTATGGCCGGCAACGGCGCGCGCATAGAGGACCACAAAGCCATAGCTACCGGCGTGGGCGTGTGTTGGGGTAAAGACAAAAAAGGCAATTTAGTAGGCGGGTGGGCGGCCGAATATGTGGAATATTTTGATACGCCTATTGATAACGAAATTGCCGAAGGACACGCCAAAATGTGGCTGAACAAATCCCTGCGGCACGAGCTGGCTATCCGCGGGGTGGAAAAACATAGCGAGTTCCAAATCTGGCATAACTTTATAAACATTACCCAGCCTTTTGCGTATTGTTTAACGGCTATGGGATTTTTGAACTTCCGGTATGCGGAGCCGGTATCGGGCAAATAAACCCGAGGTTTGGGGGAGGTAAAAAATATGGCAGACAAACAAAATAACGCAGGCAAGCTGGGGGTAATAGGGCTTGCGTGTATTGTGGTCAGCTCCATGGTTGGGGGAGGTGTGTTTTCCCTCCCCCAAAATATGGCGGCAGGGGCCAGCGCCGGGGCGGTTTTACTGGCCTGGCTGATTACCGGCGTGGGGATGTATTTTATTGCCAACACTTTTAGTGTGCTTTCCCGCGTGAAACCCAACCTGACGGCCGGTATTTATATGTACGCCCGGGAAGGCTTCGGCCCTTATGTGGGCTTTACAATCGGTTGGGGGTATTGGCTGTGCCAAATCTTCGGTAATGTGGGCTACGCGGTAATTACCATGGACGCCCTGAATTACTTTTTCCCCCCTTATTTTGCAGGCGGAAATAACTTGCTTTCCATTGTGTGCGGTTCCGTGCTGATATGGGGGTTCAACTGGGTGGTTTTGCGCGGGGTGCGCCAGGCCGCCATATTAAATATATTGGGGACGATTGGCAAATTGGTGCCTTTATTGCTATTCTGCCTGATTTTACTGTTTGTCTTTCATTTGGATAAGTTTGACTATAACTTTTGGGGGCATTTGGTAGAAAACGGCAAAAACCTGGGCTCTTTATCCGCCCAATTAAAAAGCACCATGCTCGTCACCTTGTGGGCCTTTATCGGTATAGAAGGCGCGGTAGTGCTTTCTAACCGGGCCAAAAGCCAAGCCGCCGTCAGCAAGGCCACCTTTTTAGGGTTTGTGGGGTGCTTGGTGGTGTATATGGGGCTTTCCCTCTTGCCGTACGGCTTTTTAACGCAAGAGGAAATTGCCGCGGTGGCGAATCCCTCCACGGCGGGCGTATTGGAACAAGTGGTAGGCCCGTGGGGCGCGTGGGTGATGAATATCGGCCTCTTGATTGCGGTGCTTTCCAGTTGGTTAGCCTGGACGATGATTGCGGCGGAAATCCCGGCGGCGGCCGCCCAAAACGGCACGTTCCCTAAGCAATTCGCGCGGGAAAACCAAAACGGCGCGCCGAGTGTATCGCTCTGGGTGACCAGTATTTTAATGCAACTGGCTATTTTAATGGTGTATTTTTCCAACAATGCGTGGAATACTATGCTTTCCATAACCGGGGTCATGGTGTTGCCCGCGTATTTGGCCAGTACCGGCTATTTGTGGAAACTGGTGGAAGACGGCGAATATGCCAAAATAGCGTCCACCGGGCGGGCCGGAGCCTTGTTTACGGCACTGGTGGGCACGGTGTACGGCGTGTGGCTGGTGTATGCGGCGGGCATTAAGTATTTGTTCCTGGCGGTGATTTTTTTAGCGTTGGGAATACCGCTGTATGTGTATTCCCGCCGCCAACAGGGGGCCCCGGTTGTTTTTACCAGTGGGGAAAAGCAAGTAGCCGGCCTGCTGATTGCATTTGCGGTAGTGGCGGCGTACGTTTTTGCGCGGGGACTGGTAAAAATCTAGTCCGCGTGCTTGCCCAGACCAAACAGCCCCGGAGAGTACGCCTCCGGGGCTGTGTTTTATCTATACGCGGGCCCAATATAAAAAATGGGTCTTTTGGCCCTTGCGGCGTGCGGCTCATACGGATATACTTAATGTATGAGAATCTTTTTTATTTTGTCCGCTTTGTGTGTATCCGCGCTTGCGTGGGCGGCCCCGTTTGGGCATTTGGAAAACGTGGCCGTTAAACCGGCGCTTTTTTTGGCGGACAAATTAGCCAAACAACAGCCCATTACCTATTGCGTGGAATTGGGAGCCAAAGAAGCGCTGGATATTTCCCGCCCGGAAGCGGCCCTCTACACCCGCGCCGCGCTGAAAGAGTGGACTTACGGCATAGCCCTGCAAATAGAAACGGCGGGCCGCGGTAAAGAATTTGCCACCGTTATCCCCCTCTTAAAAAATGCCCGGTTTCAGCAAGTAGCGTGCGATTTGTCCGCCCACCCGGCGGGGGCAGATTATTTTGTACCGTCGGGCGCGCCCCGGCAGGCGGACATCAGCATTTTAATTTCTAAAAATTATTGTGAAACTTATTTCCGTAAATCAACCGCTTTTTATATGGAAGATTATAAATCCGCCGCGCCGTTTATTTGCGTAATGCCCCGCTATGCGGGCCTGTTGCAGGATACAGACCGGATAGCCGTACATATATTAAATGCGGAGCAAAAAGCGGTGTTGGCTAAACGGCTCCCCCTGTTAAACCGTATCGCCCAAGAGCCGTACACGCCCGCCGACCAACGCCACCTGTGGCAATTAAACCGTTTGTATTCTTACGACGGCCCTACCTATTTTGCCGCCATTACGCACGAATTGGGCCACGCTTTCGGTTTGGCGGACGAATATACCGCCAATAATTTAGACCCCCTGCACCAAACCAGCACCCCCGGCCAAGGCATTATGCGCCGTTTGTATGACCCCATCGGCTGTGCGGAAACGGACGGCATGCTAACACTCCTCGGGCGCTATGGAAAGGGCCCGCGCGCGTTTGCCGGTTTCTGCCCAAATAGTGCGTTTTATACGGACGGCGTGGAGCAAGTGGCCCAAATCACCCCGGTCAAGCGCCGCCTTTCTAAAGGGGTTCAAACGCTTTGGAGCTTAACGCCTAATACGCCTAAAGACCGTACCTTGCTTTATGAAAGCTGGGGCCCGGTAGCCGCCATGCGCGGGGATTTGCAAATGGAGTGGAATTTTCCCCCCAATGCGCAAGTGTATGTGCGCGGGTTCAGCGCGCAGGACGGCACCAAACAAGGCGCCTGGCTGATTGTTTACCGGCAAGGAAACGCTTACCGCGCGGTGCGCGCCGTTTACCAAGCGGGCAAAGTTGTCCGCGTGCAAGAACAGCCTGTTTCCGCCGCCCAAGCGGAGGCTTATTTTGCCCGCCGCAACGAAACCGCCCGCCTGCCCGTACTTACGGATTTGAACGATTAATTTTTTAGTGCTACAATACTTTTATGTCTACTATTCAACAAGCCTCCGATTTAATCAAAAATGCCCGCTTTGGCGTGGCGTTTACCGGGGCGGGTGTAAGCGTGGAAAGCGGCATCCCCCCTTTTACGGGTAAAGGCGGCCTATGGACGCAATACGACCCTAAATTTATAGAAATCAACTTTTTTTATGAACACCCGCGGGAATCCTGGCAGGAAATGAAAAAAATATTTTTTTCCAGTATGGGCGAGGCGCGCCCCAACAAGGCGCACCTTGTACTGGCCGATTTGGAGCAAAAAGGTTTATTAAAAGGCGTAATTACGCAGAATATTGACGGCCTGCACCAGGCGGCGGGCTCTAAAAATGTGCAGGAGTTCCACGGCACGATTCATACGCTTTCTTGCCCGCGGTGCTTGCGCAAATACCAAACGGAAGATGTAAATTTGGACGAAATCCCCCCGGTGTGCTTTTGCGGAACGGTTCTCAAGCCGGATTTTGTTTTTTACGGCGAGGGTATCAACCCGCGTGTGTATGCCGCCAGTGAAGAACTGGCCGCGCAGGCGGATGTTATGCTGGTGGTGGGCACGGCGGGGCAAGTAATGCCGGCGTGCAGTTTGCCGCTTGCAGCCAAAGAAAACGGCGCCAAAATTATAGAGGTAAACACCCTTAAATCCGCCTATACGGACAGCGTAAGCGATTTGTACTTTCCTATGAAAGCCACGGAGTTTTTTACCGCTTTGGAAAAAGAAATAAACGGATAGAAAAATAAATATTCCCCGGCATAGCCGGGGGTTTCAAAAACACAAAAATAAAAATCCCGGGGTTTGGCCGGGATTTTTTCAAATTAAAAATGAACGGAGTTTTTCCCTGGCGTTGTTTGGGGAATGGGCCCCGCAAAGCAAGAAGCATTATTTGGCCGCGGAGGTTTTTCCCCCCGCGTTGTTTGGGGAGCGGGCCAAGCCTAATAAAATCAGGCCGATTACGTTTAAGCCTAGCAGCCACACAAAGCCGCTGGCCGCCCCGTATTTATCCATCCAACCGCCAACGCCGTAGGATAATAGCGCCTGAAAACCGATAGATACGGCCATTAAAAGGGATAAACTCCGCCCCAAATAAGCGGAGTCCGCTTTTTTCATAAAAAGGGTGTTCAGCAAAATGCGCAGTTGCGCCAGGCCAATGCCCAGGGCAAACACCATGCCGTAAAAAAGCCCGGTATGGCGCCCGAGCCACAAAACGCCCAAACACGCCATCACGCCGCCAAATAGCCCCAACAAAACCCGGGTTTGCAACCGTTCGTAGCGCGTGCCCAACAGCCCGGCCAATAACGCCCCCGCGGCAAACCACATATCCCCCAAGCCGTAAGTAAGCGCATCTTTGCCCAAACTTTGTTCCACATAACCGGGAATGACCGTATTGGAGGCCGAAATAATAACCGTGGGGATAAAGGCCAACAGACCGTAAAATAAGGCGTTTTTATGTTGAACCAAATAAACCCACCCCGCGCGCAGTTCTTCGGCAAACGGCGCCGAGTGCGGTGCTTCATTCGTCATTAAAATCGGCCATTTAACCAGTAATAAGGCGGCGGCTAAACAAAGCGCGCCCGCCAGGCCCATCAGCAAGCTAAACCCGAAAAAGCGGTACAAAACCCCGGTCAGTACGGCCGCGCACATCGCCCCGATTTGCAGGGTAATTTCCAGTACCGCATTCCCCCGCGTAAAGGAAGTATTGTTCCAAATAGAAGCCACTGCCCGGCGCGCCACCACGCTAAACAATACCATTAACGGCATATTAAATACGGCTAATGCGTAAATAAGCCACCGGGCCGGCAGTTGGAAATAACTTAAAAGCGCCGTCAGAAAGAAAATGCCCGTCTGCCCCGCGCAACAAAAGCGGAACAAGGTTAGAGGGGCGTATTTATCCATAACCGCCCCGGCCGCGGCCAGGGTAATAAAGGCGCTAATTAGCGAAAGCGCCCCGTACAGCCCTAACAGTTGGTTGCTACCGGTGGAGGCAATAATAAACCAACCTACGCCCACCACGCCGATATTAAAACCGATACCGGCCAGCACATTGACCGCAAAAAACAACCGGGCGGTAGAAAAAGCGGAAGAAAAAAAGGAATTATTTTTCATTTCTTTTTAGGCCCGCGGCGGGGGCTGAAAATTTCTTCCGCAATACGCACAAGTGCGTTTCCCCTCAACATATAGTTATGTATGGAGTGGATAGGGCAGAGCGTAATTTCTTTTACATATTTGTCAAAGCCGTTTTTCGGCTCGTCGCGGTGGAAAATTTGAAACTTGCGCATCTGCTGGGCCAGTTTTTTATCCACATCTTTAGGCGGCGCTTCTAAACGCATGGCCTTAAAAATCGTCACCGGGCCGTCGTAGGGGCTGGGGGTGTAATCAAACATATCTTCCAATACGTTTTTGTTGTTTTCTATCAGTTTATCCATAAAGCCCAACTTTTTGAAACGCAAAAACAGCGGGTCATTATTCAAATACCCTTGGAAGAAAGACGTATCCAGTAATTGGCGGGTGAGCGCTTTTTCACTTTCCGAATGGTTGATAATCGGGTCCAGCAAAAAGACTTGTTCCACCTGTTTACCTTGTGCGCGCAACAAGACGGCCATTTCATACGCCACCACCGCGCCGAAAGACCAGCCGCCCAAAATGTACGGCCCCGTGGCATTGACCTGGCTAATGTACTGCACATAGCGTTTGGCTAAATTTTTAATACCGCGGATTGGCGGCTCGCTACTGAATATATTATGCGGCTCCACGGCGTAAAAAGGCTGGTCTTTGGGGAGTTTTTTAACCAAAGGCACATACGCCTCGGCGCCGGTGTTGGCGGTATGCACAAAAAACATCGGCGTTTTGGTGCCTCTTTCGTTAAACGCATACACCATGGAAAAGCGGTTTTGTTTTTCCAAATATTCCGCCTGCGCTTTGAGCGCGGGATACTTAAAAATAGTGGCCGGAGGCATGCTTTCTTTGAACGCCTCCCGCACGCGGAAAGACAATTCCGTGGCTCTAAGGGAAGTGCCCCCAATATCAAAAAAATTATCTTCCCGGCTGATTGTTTCCGGCTTAATATCCAAAATATCGCCCCAAATAAGCGCAAGCTCTTTTTCCACCCTACTTTCCGGCGCCACATAGGAGCGCTTGGCCACATACGCCTCTGACACGTTGGGCAACGCCGCGCGGTTTACTTTGCCGTTGGGGTTGAGCGGAATAGCCGGGATTTGCAAAATAAACTCCGGCACCATATACGGGGGCAGGGCGTCTTCAATAAAGCGTTTGAGGTTTTGCGTGTCCAGTGTTTCGCCGGATACCACATACGCCGCCACATGTTTGCCGCCGTTTTTGTCTTCCTGCACCACTACGGCGCAATCTTTCAAAAGCGGGTGTTTGCGCAAACAGCTTTCAATTTCGCTTAATTCAATGCGGAAACCGCGCACTTTTACCTGGTGGTCCCGGCGGCCTAAAAAGTCTATATTTCCGACGGACGTAAAGCGCGCCACGTCCCCGGTTTTATACATCCGTTCGTAGCCCTTTTCTTGCGAGAACGGATTGGGCACAAAACGCTCGGCGGTGAGCTGCGGTAAATTCAAATACCCTTTGGCTACTTGCGGCCCGGCAATACACAGCTCCCCGTACGTTCCCGGGGGGCACAGGCGGCCGGATTTATCCACCATATAAATATCCGCATTGTATATGGGTTTGCCCAGCGGAATACGCGGGTACAATTTATCCACCTTAAAAAAGCTGACATATACCGTACATTCCGTCGGCCCGTACGCATTGTAAAGCACATAATCGGCCGGCGGTGTGAGCGGGGTTAAGGTTTCCCCCCCTACCAGTAATTGGCGCAAAGAGTGGTTTTTAATGCCTGTGGCAAACTGGCGGCCCAGTTGGGTCGTCATAATCAGGCGCGTGATATGCTCTTTTTCAAAATAATCGTTTAGCGCATGCAGGTCCGCGCGGGTTTCTTCGTCCACAATATACAAGCACGCCCCGGCCGCCAACGTGGGGTACCAATCCCCCAAGCAGGCATCAAAACCAAACCCGGCACAAGTGGCGGTGTGGTCTTGGGCGGTGACGGCAAAGAATTGCCGGGTTTCCAAACAAAGCAGTTGAATGTTGCGGTGGGTAATCAGCACGCCTTTGGGTTTGCCGGTGGTGCCGGAGGTATACAGCACCACAAAAATATCTTCCGGTTTTGGCGCGGGCCAGGCCGGAGCCACCGCCGGTTTATCCGCCAATTGCCGGATTTGCCGGGTGGTAATCACTTTACCGCGGTAATTGGGCACTAACGGCAGTAAGGCTTCATCGGCAATTAACACGTCCGTTTGGGTGTCTTGCAAAATGTATTCCAGGCGGGTAGACGGGTGCGCCTCGTCCAGCGGTACATACGCGGCCCCGGCTTTCACCACGCCCAGCGCACAGACCGGCATTAGTTCACTGCGTTTAATTAATACAGATACATATTTGCCTTTCCCTACGCCTTGTTTATGTAATAATGCGGCAATTTGGCTGCTCCACGCATCCAGTTGCAGGTAGGAAATGCGGTTTTGGTGATACACCACGGCGTGGTCGGTTTTGCCTTGTTGGCGTTGCTCTTGGCAACGGCGGGCAAAAACATCCAAAAAAGTTTCCTGCAACGGCCATTCCACCCGCTGGCCTACAAAATTTTTGAGTAAAACGTCTTTTTGTTTGGCGGGCAAATCCATAATATCGGCTAATGGTTTTTGCTCCGGCGCGGGAGCGGTCATTTCCTCTATTACTTTTTCAAACAAATCCAAAATACCGTTGATAATGGCCTGTTTATATAATTGGTCCGAATAGGAAATAGATACGCTCATGCCGCTTACGCCGCGCACGATTTCAAACTGTAAATCAATTTGCGTGGCCTGCCACATTTGGATAGAGCTGATTTTTAGGCCGGCGGTTTCGTACGGGCGGATTTCCCCGCGGTAATTGACAATTACGTCAAACACCGGCTTGCGCGAAAGATTACGCTTGGGGGCCAATAACGGCGCCAACAATTCAAACGGGCAGGTTTGGTTTTCAAGCGCACCGCGGAACATAGCCGCGCTTTGGGCAATATACTCGGCCAATGTTAAATTGACTTTAGGCTGAAAGCGTATCGGCACGGAGTTTACGAACATCCCCACCATTTGCCTGGTTTGCGGGTGGGTGCGGCCGTTCATAATCATCCCTAATGCCAGGTCTTCGCTGTCACAATATTTGGCTAACGTGAGCGAGGTGGCCACCGTCATAAACAGCGCGGTGGAAATGTGCAAGCGGCGGGCGGCTGTTTCAATTTTGTTTACATCAAATAGCAGCTCCCGGCTTACTTGCGTGGCGTGCGGCAAAATTTCCGGCCGCAAGGTGCGTATGGGCATTTCGTTTTCCGGCACGCCGTCTTTGAATAAATCCAAAAAGAACTGTTTTTTGGCGGTGGGGTCTTCGTAGCGCTCCTGCCAGACGGCATAATCCAAAAAATCCTGTTTTTCCAAATGGAATTTTTTGGCGCGCTTGTTTTTATATAATTTCCATAATTCTTCAATAATGCCGATTAAACTGGTGCCGTCCGCAATAATGTGATGAATGTTAATATGAAAAATATGTTCCTTAGGCCCCGTCTTAAACAAAACAAAGCGGAACAACGGCGCCCGGGTTAAATCATACGGCGTATTAAGCTGTTCAATTTTAGCCAGCGCTTCCTGCACCGTGCAGGAAAAGCGGGTTAAATGGACGGGCACTTCTTTAGCCAAACGGTGTGCAAACTTGCCGTTTACCATGGGATAGTAAGAGCGGAATAAGCGGTAGCGCGAAACCCAAATTTTAAGTGCTTCCTGTAAGCGCGCCGCATTTAACGCGCCTTCTATCTTAAACGTAAATTTGGCGTTGTAGGCGTTGGAATCCGGCGCCACTTGCTGTTCGGCCACCATTTGGCGTTCCGTATACGTCAGCGGCCATTCCGCGCGGGAAGACGCGCTGGAAAAGGAGCGGATTTTGCGCCCCGTTTTGGCATCTATAAAGGTTAAAGAGCCGTCCTGGTTTACTTGGGCTTTGTCCGTGGTGTTGTATAAGAAAGGGAACAAAACCCGGTTGGCGCAGGCGGTTGTATAAAAGGGGTTGGATACAAAATTTTCCGTATGCAGGCATGGCATATCGTAGGCTTTTTTGGCCATATAGGCCCCGGCTACATAAATACAGCCGGTTTCCCCCGGTTGGCAGGGGGTTAAATCCGGGTGTAAAATATACAGGGTGGAATTTTTGTAATTTTTATAGGCCATATCATAGCCGTATAAAAAGCGGTTGATGGCCGCTAACGGATAAGAGCGGTTTTTTAGGGCTTGCGCGAATTGTTGCTCCCGGGCGGATAATTCTTCCCCTTTGCAACGGTACAATAACCCCGCGCATTGGCGTTCCAAATAGCGGCAAAGCGCGTAATCCCGCAATACGTCCCCTTCGCGTTCGGACATCAAAAAGCAATCCCCGGGCTTGGAAGGTAAATCCACGGTGGGTTTTAATTTTTTGGTAATCGCCAAATTATTAAAATTGCACGATACAAACGAGGACAGCAACGGCAATGTTTTCAGGGCGGTAATTTCTTCCACATCCGCTTCTTTGAACGAAAGGAAAAATTTAGCCATAAAATGCTTTTTGGGGTGATAGCCCTGCCGGGCGTTGCGTTCGTGGGCGGCATTACTTAAATATGCATCCAAGGACCAGTCAATTAAACTGTACCCCAACGCTTGGTAATAAACGGCAGGCGTACTGCCCATAATGCGTGCGCCGGTTTCCACCAGTACCGGGCCGCTCGCGGTTAATTTTACTTCACTATGGGAAGACCCATACTGAATACCCACGGCGTCCAATACTTGAAATGTATAGCGGACGGCCTGCTGTATGCGCTCGTCCAATTTATGAATCAGCCGGCTGGCCTCGTACATAGGCACGCCGCCGGACGTAAGCACTTTATTGTATAAGATAACATCCGTTAAAACGTGTTTGCCGTGGCGGGAAACACAGTTGACTACTAACTCATCCCCCTCCACATACGGCTGTAAAAGCAGTGCCTTATTAAACGCCCCTATACCGTCGTAGCGGTTCAAATAACAATGTTCAAAATAGGCGCGTATTTCCGCCTCGCTTGCACAGCTTTTTACGCCGTCGGTCCCGGCACTGCACGGCGGTTTAATAATAATGCGGCGGTGTCCGCTTTTTTTGAACCATTGTACGGCGGTTTCCACATCTTCGGTCAGTACGCAGTCTATATGCGCAAGTCCGGCCTCTTGCAAGGCTTTTTGCATGAGGTATTTATCCCGGCGGGCATAAAGGAGTGCCGGGTTGTTTACGGGCAAGCCTAACCGGTGGGCGATTTGTTCGGCGGCAATTACGCCCGATTCCGTACCCGGAATAACGGCCGCAAAATGGTATTTTTTTAAGAGTTGTACGGCCTCCTCAAGCGTTGGGGGCATTACAAAGCATTTTTCGTATTTACCGGCAATTTGCCCGGCAATATATTTATCCATAAAATCTGCCGGGAGCGAGGAGGTTTTTTCAAGCCCGGAAGTAATATGGAAAGGAACCAACCCGCGCGCGCGTGCGGCCGCGGCGTATTGGTTCCCAGTGGCAAAACCGTCTACAATTAAAATGTTTTTACCGGACGTCATCTTTGGTGACTTCCCACAAATTATACTTGGATTCTTTCCACCCAATCCGGCGGTACAAGGGAACGACGGCCGTATTTGTTTTGGCTACATAAAAGCGCACGCCGATAATATCCGGACTTTTTTGGTAAAAATCCAACAAGTGTTGGTTCAGTAATTTGAAAACGCCCTGTTTGCGGTATTCCGGCAGAACGTATAAATCGGTAAGCCACATATAGTTTTTATCCTGCCAGGTACTCCACTCAAACACATACATCATTTGGCCTATCACTTTTTCGCCGTCGCACGCCAACCAATAAATGCCTTTGCGTTCGTCTTGCAAAATATGTTTCATACTGCTGCGCAGTACCGCTAAATCCAGTGGGTGGCCTTCCGATTCTAACGCAATACGGTTATTAAAATCCACCAATATATCTAAATCTTTTTCTTCGGCTCTGCGAAGTGTAAATTTTTTTTGGGACATACAACCAGACACTCCTTTCTTTTTTATATTGTAGCTTTTAGACGGGGATAACTCAAAATTATTTTAATTTTTCCCTAATTTTTTGCTAACAAGGCCGCCCGGTTGTATCCGCGGGGGCTCCTTGGCAGGCGGGCGCCTCGGGCGTTTGTTTCAAAATGCCTGCGGGAACACGCCCAAAGCGGTTATCTTGTTTTTCACTGGGGATAAGCATAAAAATAAGCATAACCAGCCTGCCCAGAGAGGGCACCAATAAAATCAGTTGCCACCAACCGCTTAAACCAATGTCGTGCAAGCGGCGAGTGCGCAGGGAAAGCGGCAACAATAAAGCCGCTAAATAAGAGGATATAAAGCAAATAAATACACCAATCCAACCCATGCTTTGCTGGCTGCCCATATCACTAAACATCGTGGCCCCGATAATCATACAAATAAACATAATGGCAATCCACGCGGGCACGGTAAGCACCATTAGCCACAGGATAAAGAGCCAAAATTCCTTGCGGGTGGCGCGGCCCTGAAAATCAAAAAGGCGTTTTAGCGGATTGATTAAATAGCTCATTTTGTTATTTTCTCTGTTTGGGTTTGTACGGCGGTTTCCGTTTCCCGCATGGCGCAAAGGGTGGTGTCTAACAGTTTATCCAACTCCCAACCCAGTAATTCGGCCCCTTTTTTAATAATATCGCGCGAACAGCCCGCCGCAAATTTTTTATCCTTAAACTTCTTTTTTAAGCTGGAAAGCTCCATATCCTGCGTACTTTTAGACGGGCGCATTTTGGCCGCCGCGCCAATAAGCCCGGTCAGTTCGTCCACTGCAAAAAGGACTTTTTCCATTTCGTGTTCCGGCCGCGTGTCTACCGTAATGCCGTAGCCGTGGCTGCATACCGCATGCACCAGTTCCGGCTCGGCCTGAAGTTCCGCTAATAACTCGGGCGCTTTTTGGCAATGCGCTTGCGGGAATTTTTCAAAATCTATATCGTGCAATAGCCCGCACAAGGCCCAAAAGTCCGCCTCGTCCGCATAGCCTAACTGTACGGCTAAACGTCGCATAACGGCTTCCACCGTAAGCGCATGGAGCAAGTGGAACGGCTCCTGATTGTATTTTTTAAGTAAATTTAGCGCGTCCGCGCGCGTAATGTGGGTGGTGTGCATGGGTTCTCCTTAAAAATTATATTCGTCTAACATAAAAATAACTACGGTGGGGTCTTTTTGCATTTCTTGCGCCAAATAACGCTTTTTTAGGCTCGGGCGTTTGGTGCTGGAATAATAAATGGCTTTGCGCGTATGGGGAAAGTACGCCTGCAAATACTTGTATTTGCCAAAACTGCCCGCCACCGCCTGCGGTTGGTATTTTTGCAGAGATTCGGCTAGTTGCGCGTTTAATTGGGCGCGTTTGAGCGGGTCGTTGCCGTCCTCGTCAAATCCGTCCGGGATTTGCAAGAGTAAGGAAAAGCCGTGTTTTTTTAACCGTTCTGCCGTCGGGCCGGGGGCGGCTTCAAACATAAAGCGCTCCGGGGAAATGTGAAAGTGCTGTGCCACCTGTTGCAAATAGCGTAAATCTTCGTCCGTCAGCGGGGTTTTTAAGTCCAACCAGTAGGTTTTTTCTGCCGGGTGCTTGATAACGGCCAGTAAATCCGGCAGAGTCACGGCGTAGGGAAGTTGAGTTTCGTCGTGCGCCACAACCAGGTTGCCGTTGGGGTGGCGGATAATATCTATTTCAAAACCGGGGTACAACGCGTCTTTTTTGCGGGCACGGTAGCGCGTGTTTACTTTATGCAAAAAGCGGGCGGACGGCGGCTGAAAACCGCTTGTAAGGGCCTCTTTCTGCGGCGGAGTGAGCGGAGTGGATAGCGGGGCCGTCATCCGGGCGGCATAGCCCCGCATAAAAGGGGCGTACGCACCCGCCGCCAACAAAACGGCAAGCCATAAAAAAGGGGTAAATTTCTTCATATATCTATTTTAGCAAAATACATAAAAAGACCCCGGGTTTTACTAAAAACCCGGGGCCGTGTAAAGACAATTTTTAGTTTTGGGGTTGGCTGCCGAAGCGGTTTTCCCCGGGGGTGCCGGGCAAAAGTTCAAATACAAACAAGATTAACCCGCCGATAAACGGCAAAAAGCTAAGCAAAACCCACCAGCCGGAGCGGTCCGTATCGTGCAAGCGGCGCACAATCATAGCCAAGTTAGGCACTAATAAAGCTAACCCCACCAAGGCAATAACGGCGTTGCCGGCTTTTTCACCCAAAGCGGCGCTTAAAATGCCTATTACAATATACACCACACACAACCACAACGCATACAGCCAGAATTGTTTGCGGTTGGCGCGGCCGCTAAAATCCGCATAGTGTTTTACAAGCGGGTCTAACAAGTATTTCATATTCAAAAAACCTCCCTAAAATATAAACAACTTACCTAAAAGTATATAATATTTTTCCCAAAATTATTTATAAAATTTAGCAAATTCCTTAAATGCCTGTGTAATAGCCTTGGGGTCCGCCCCTGTGGGGAGCTTTTGATAGTTTTTATCGTAATGTTCCAAGTAGCCGTAATTGTCTATCACGGAGAGGTTATCCCCGGTTTGAATGGCTTTTTTGGTATAACTGGAAATAACGGTATAAGGCCGCGGGGTTTCGTCCAATAAATCCGTGCCGGTGGAATAATCCCCGGGCGGATTGGTGCAACCTAAAATATGCGTTAAAAGGAACGGCACCACATCATAATGGGCGGTGCGGTAAGCCTTTTCCCCCCCTGTATGCCCCGGCCACCACATAAGCAGCGGCACCTGCGTTTGCCATTGGGCAAAATTGCTGTTATGCCCCCAAAAGTTGTGGCGGGTATCGTTAATTTCCTGCCCGTGGTCCCCGGTCAAAATAACCAGCGTGTTGTCGCTCAACCCTTGGGCTTTTAGGGTTTCAAATACTTGCCCCAAAAGGCCGTCTATAAAATATACGGCGTTTTTATAGCGGTTCATATAAGGGGTGGGGTCCGTATTTTTGGTAAGTACCAAATAGTTCATTTCTTCCCCCACCGGCTTAAATTTATCGCCCCCTTGCGGGAATTCCTGCCCATGGGCGGCATCATAAAATAAAAAGCCGAAAAAGGGCGCGTTTTTATCCCGGTTTTTCAGAAAATGCAAAAAATCCTTTTGCATATCTCTGTCCCGCTCTACTTTGGTAGTGCCTTTGGATTCTATCCGCAGGTTTTCTACCTGGGAAAAGATGTTTTTATTAAACGCCGGGCTGTTTAGTTTGGAACTGGCAAAAATGCCCATTTGGTAGCCCTTGGCTTGCAGTTCTTCCATAAGGATTGGCTGGCGGGTTTGCCCGGTAAAAGAATCCCAATATAAATACGGCATGGAGTAAAAGAGCGAAAACACCCCGGCTTCCGTGGCGTTGCCGCCGCTTAAATGGTTGGTAAAATACCACGCATTCGCGTTTTTGTAAGTGGCCCAAGTGTGCGGCATTACTTCTTTAGTAAAACTGTCCGCGCGCCACGCATCAATTAAAATAACCAAAATGTTGGTTTTGGGGGTGGACGCACACTGCATGGGGTGCAACGGATAATTCAGTGTGCCTTTTTGGGGCTCCGCGTACGGCTCGCTTTTCGGCTCAAACCCCATTTTGCGCAGTTTGCGGTTGGCGCTTAATGGGTTGGCCCACGGCATATAAGACACTTGCGCCAATACGGACGGCACCAACATAAATTTCCCCCAGGCGTGTAAGGAGTGGTACGTCAAAAATGCGCCCAGCCACAGCAAGCACACCGCCCAAACGGCTTTTTTGCCGAGCGTAATTTTGCGTGCCGCCCATAACAGGCCGTAAGTGAGCGCAAACACGCCCACCACCGCCAGGGCCAACATCACATAAGTAATGGCAGGAAAGACAAAAATTTCCCGCCCGGCGGGGCCGAAAAACAGCTCCAACATAGCAACCCCAATGTGAAAGCGGTATTGCGTGAATACAAACGCATCCGCCGCAAAAAAGAGGGTAAAAACTCCCCCAAAGGCCACCGCGGCCGCGGCCCCGGTTTTGGGGCCCACCAGGCGAAAGGGCAACACGAGTACGCTTAACCCCAGCGCAAACAGCAGTAAGTGCCCGGGCACCGACGATAAACCAAAAAAGAAACCGGGGGCATCCCAATAAAATCCCCCCGTAAAAAAGTACACCAAAGAAACCAGCCCCCACAGGGCCGTATTTAAGACGATAAACCAGAAAAAATTTTTAGCGTTCATACTTATATTTTATAAAATTTCCCCCGGTGCGTGGCGGTAAGGGGCAAACATAAAAAAGGGAGCCTTGTTAGGGCTCCCCAGTAAAATAAGACCGCCGAACGCTTATTTGCGTTTTTTGGCTTGTTCAAAAGCCAAGGTAATCGTGGTCATATCCGTCACATCTTCCGGGCCGAAGTATTGGATAGGGCCGGGGAAAATGTACGATTCCGTAAGGGCCCATTCGCCGCGGTTTTTGGCCAAGAATTTGAACGGTTCGCCTTTCAGTTCCACCAAGGCTTTGCGGATAACCGGTTTTTCTTTGCCTTTGCGGCGTTCAATGTTCATCATCATGGTCAGCGGAATACCGCCGCATTCCCAATCTTTGGCTTTTTTGGTCAGTTTGCGTACGGAGGACAAATACCCGCTGCATTTGTTCAGCGCCAACACGGCGGCGTTGTAGCCCAGCGCGTAGGTGTAGTTGGCATCAAAGGTAGAGGGCACGCCACAGCGGCCTTCGTAGCCGAAGAAGTGCGTAATGGCGGAAAATTTGCCGTTGTATTTGCCGGCCTTTTTCATTTCGGCCAGTTTTACGCGCAACATTTCAACCAATAATTTTTCGGTTTCAATTAAGGAAACCTGCACGTTGCCGTGCGGGTCGCGGTCCAACATTAATTGGCTGGCAATACCGGCCGGCAGAGATTTCATCAGCGCCGCCAATTTGGCCGGCAGTTTGGAAATGATAAATTCTTTCTTTTCGGCAACCGTGGTCATTTTGGCCAGTTCGGCTTCGTGGTCGGAAAGCATATCGTTAAGCGCGGCAATTAATTCTTTCATTTCCGGGATAAACTCAATCAACCCTTCCGGCACCAGGCAGACCCCAAAGTTTTTGCCCATTTCGGCGCGTTTGGCAATAATACCGGCCAAATAATCTACCACTTGGGCGAGGGTCATTTTTTTGGCTAACACTTCTTCGCCAATCAAAACCACGTTGGGCTGCGTTTTGAACGCCACTTCCAACGCAATATGGGAAGCACTGCGGCCCATCAGGCGCACAAAGTGCCAGTATTTGCGGGCGGAGTTTACGTCGCGGCAGATATTGCCCACCATTTCGGCATAAATTTTGGTAGCGGTATCAAAACCGAAAGAGGTTTCAATTTGCGCGTTTTTCAAGTCCCCGTCAATGGTCTTAGGTACGCCGATAACGGTGACGTCCACCCCTTGTTGTTTGAGGTATTCGGCAATTACGCAGGCGTTGGTGTTGGAGTCATCCCCCCCCACTACTACCAAAGCGTCCATTTTATTGGCTAACAAATTGTCTTTGGCGGCGCAGAGTTGTTCGTCCGTTTCAATTTTGGTGCGGCCGGATTGGATTAAGTCAAACCCGCCGGTGTTGCGGTAGTCTTTCATTAAGGCCGGGGTAATTTCAATAAATTTATTATCCACAATGCCGCTGGGCCCGCCCAAGAAACCAAATAATTTGTTTTTGGAGTTGGCTTTTTTAAGCCCGTCTAATAAACCGGCAATTACGTTGTGGCCGCCGGGGGCTTGCCCGCCGGAAAGCACCACGCCCACGCGCACGGCCTTTTTGGCCACGGCGGAATTGGCGCCTTTTACAAAGGTAATTTCAGGCAGGCCGTAAGTGTTGGGGAACATCTTTTTAACGGTGGCTTGGTCCGCCACGCTTTTGGTGGCTTTGCCCAATTTAGCCTTTACGGCCGCAGGGCCTTTTTGCAGAATAGCGGGCAGCACGGGCTGGTATTTGCAGCGGTGCTGTTGCAACTTAGAACAAACGGATTTGGTTTTGCAAGGCATACTCTCTCCTATAAATATAAAAAACCTTTTAATTATTATACAAAATTCCTTTCCTGTATTGGTAAACCCCCGCAAGGGCCTGTCAAGGGCCTATAAAAACGGGCGGTTTTCTAGGTCCTTTGGCCCTTGCAAATATTTTTATTATGTTGGAAAATATATGTATAACAGCCGCTCTTTCAAGCGGCTTGTATTGTGAATATCATAAGGAAATTAACTCTACATGAAAAATATTCCCGCAATAAATGACTTGTTAAAAAGATTAACATGTCTGTCTGTTGCCATGAGTTTGCTGGTCAATTTGACTACCCCCGCTTTCGCCCAAGCCGTTGCTAAAGGGCGCAAAGTCCGCTTTTCCCAAGAAACGGCCGATAATATAGAACGCACCCTGCGCAAGAAAGCGTTTACCGCCGTGCGGGAAAGCACCGCCCTGCCGGGTGAAAACATCCGCCGCCAAATGCAAGACACGCAGGCCCGGTTGGACCGCGGCTCTTTGACGGATGCGGATTTACAGCAATTAGCACAGGCGGATAATTTATTTAATCCGGTGGTCAACCATCAAAAAAATACGTATGCGGCTTTCCGCGCGGAATTTGCCAAAGAAACACGCAAACAGGCCGCCAAACAGCACGCTAAAGTAAAAGAAATGGCCGCCCAAGCCAAAAAAGATTTACAGGCCCGCGCCGATACCCTTAAAAAAAGCGGCTCTTATGCCCAAGACCGGGTGGACGAATGGCTCAAGCAAAATGTGGCCGCCGTGGACAGTTGGGCGGCGGAGTCCGGCAAAAAGGTGAGCGCGTGGGGTAAACAGCGCGACGCATTAAGCAAAGATTATTATGCTGAATTAGAAAAACAAAACCGGGCGGAAGCGGAGCGCCAGGTTGCCGCGGCCGTAAAAACGCTGTTTGCGCTGAAAGACAAAGCCTTGTTAGCCAAACGCAAATTAATTTCCTATTCCGTGCGCATTTTGCCGCTTAAAACGGCGGACGGAAAATCCTTTTTCACAGTACAGCAAAAACAGTATTTGCACCGGGAATATACCCGCCTGTTAAAACAAAAAAACTGCAAAGACTGCTCCGCCCATTTGACGGCCGTTATGGGGCTGGGGATGATTTCTTCTTCGCGCGAAGATGCTAACTTAATAGAAGATTTTATGACGGCCCAGCGCGAAAGTATTTATGCCGTTCCGGCGCTTTTGGGCGGGGTGAGCGCATTACTGGCCATGAAGCAATACGGCGTGTTGCGCGGGTTTATTGCCAGTGCTACCCAACAGGAACGCGATATTTCCAATATAGATTTTTTCAGCCTTGCCACGCTGGTTGAGGTGTTCAAAAATATAAACGGGCAGTATTTGGGTGAAGTTTCCAAACATACCGTTTATCCGTTGACGAAAGACCGCTCCCAAACCGCCCCCATGGGCAACGCCTGGGAAGACGTGGCCCTACTGCTCGCTAACGAAGGCAGTGCGCAAAGTTTGGCTATGTTAAAGGAATTTGGGGTGGACCGTTGTGCGGCGTGGAGCAAGAAAACCGTTCAGCTTAAAAACATTTACGAGATGGGCTGTTCGGGCATCCAACCCTTTTTAGTGGGTGCGTTGGAAAGCGGCAAAAGCGGTGCGGAAAGCTATGCTCCGCAGGGGCAGTATTTGCAGGCCGGCCGCTATTTAACCGCCCAAGGCCAAGCCAAAATTGTTTCTAATGCGCAAGCGGCCGCCAACCGCGCGGAATGGAATAACCGCCGCGCCGTATTTAATAAATATGTATCTATTACCGGGCTGACGGCCTCCGGCGCGATTGCCCGCCACTTGTTCAACCAAAGTATGGGTGATTTAAGCGCGGACAGCGAACTGGAATTAGACCGCAAACTCTATAAAGTATATACGGCCAGTGCCAAAGTGCGCGCCCCCAAACCGGGCTACGCTATTAAAGCCTATCAAAAAGGCAGTGCCCCGTATAACGCCAAGCGCGTGCGCCAAGACCGCTCCAACTGGTTCTTAAAAGCCGCCAAATACGGCGATATTGCCATTTTGGTATGGTGTTTGGTGGACTTGACCAAACTGGCCGCCAAAGGGGCCACGGTTGGGCGCGCCATGTTCAAAGCTATGAATATGGCCCGCAACGGGGCCACGGTGGCGGAACGGGCCGTTATGCTGCGCCGCTTAAATGTGGTAAAACCCTTGCGCACGTTGCGCAATATCCCGGTGCGTATCCGCAAAGGAATGGAACCTGTGGTACTAGCGCAAATGCCGCAATTTGCCAAAGTGCCCACGACGGCAGAATTATTAAAAGTGCCGGGCGGCTTTGTGCCGGCGGCGTCCAAATTAGTAGCTGAAAATTTGAAATTTTCCACGGCGGCGGGTACGTTATCCGTCGGCACGGAAGCGGCCAAACATCCCACGGTGTTGGGTGAAAACCAAGTAGCGGTAATTAACGAAGCGTTAAGTGCGGCCACCCAACGGGCGAATGTAGAATTTGCCAACCGCGGCAAATTGGCCCAATTAACCACGTTCAATGCAGATAACGCCTACCGCGCGGTTTTGTCTAAAGAAATTGGTAAAATTTCCGGCTTGCCGGGTTATAAACCGGGCGAAACGGCGGCGTTGGCGGCGGATATAAAAAATCTTAAAACGGTTCAAGTACCGCAGAATATTGCGGCTTTTGAAAACCGCTCTTTATTGGTAAACGGCCAGACGGACGGCTCCGCCGTTCAAGCGCTTTTAACCGGCGTGTTGGGGCAAGCGCCCACCGCCGAGCAATCGGCCTTTGCTATGCAAATGTTGGCGGATGCCACCGCCGCGGCCAATGCCCAATTTGCGCGGCGCGGGTGGCTCAAACGCAAATTCTCGCGCGGTTCTTACAAAAAACTTTTGGTGAGTAATTTAACCCAAATGATGGACGCCGACCGCCGCATTTTTAATGATGCCGCCTATGGCAAAATCGGCCAGGCTTTATTAAGCGCCGTCAATACGGATAAACGCATTAAAGCGCCTAGCGCGCTGGAAAGCGTGGCGGCGGTAAAAGAGCCCAAAGCGCAAAAATCCAAAACCACGCAGTTAGGCTCCGCCGTGCTGGTACAAGGCGGCGCGGCCGAAGAACTGCCCTTAAATGTGGTGGCGGCCAACGGGGTCAGCGGCCTTGGTAAAAATACTTATCAGCGCGCCGTGTTTACCCAGGGCAAAAACGGCATTACCTTTGGTTTCGGCAACGATTTGGGCCAAACCGCTAATGCTAAAAATTTCAAATTAACCTTAGACGCGCAACAAATGCCGGAATTTATTTTGGCGGCGGAAAAAGCCGGTTTAAGCACGCCGTTTGAATTGAAATTAACGGCCTATAAAAAACCGTCGTCTTTCTCTTTTAAGAATTGGTTGCCGCAAAGCAAAGAGAAAAAATACGCCACGGCCGTGCCTGTACTCAGACAGTTGGAATCGGGCGAAACGGTTTCCGTACCGCTTACGCTGAAGGCGGACACCTATTTGGGGTTGGAAAACGCCCAAATGGTAATGTCCCCCACTGGCGCGTTGAATTTCTACCGCGACGGACAATTACTTACTAATGTGGCGCCGTTCTCGTACGGGGTGCGCAAAACGCAGTTAAACCCGTTCTTGTCTATCGCGCGCCAAGCGCCGCAAGGGTTGCGGTTTAATATGAATGTAAGCCGCACCGGCAATAAATTAATCCCGCTGTATATTGCTACGGGGTTGAGCTTAAGCTCAGCTTCTTCCAGCTTAATTGCGCCGCTTGAAAACATTTACGGTGAACGCATTACGGAAACCGATAAGACCATGATTTCCCTGGCGTTGCCGTATATTCCGTCTTTACTGACCCCGGTGTTCTCCCCCTTGGTGATGAAAATCGGCGCCTTAAAAACGGTAAAAATGGCCCTGGGCACGGCGCTTTTCGGTATGGCTTTTGCGGGCGCCTCCGGCTTTTACGGCAAAGTAAACGAAAGCAACTTGCCCCCCATTTGGCCGCTGTTTGTTTCCGGCGCGGCAATTGGTATGTCTTCCGCGCTTAACCGCTCCGGCCTGAACTTGCTGATTGACCGCATTGGCGGCGGCGGTTCTTTATTAACCAGTATGGCGTTTAAGAACATTGGTTCTTTTGCTATGTTGGTTCCGCCGGTGGCCGCCAACTTGTTTGCCCCGGGGGCGACGGACTTTTCGCTCGCGTTCCCGGTGTTGGGGACGATTTCCGCCGGCTCTTTAGCCAGCTTGTATTTCTCCCGCATTGACCCGAATATCGGCAAAGTGGCCGGATTTATGAAATTCGCGCCTATGTCCGGCGGGTTTGCCATGCGCTCCGCCATTTTGGCTAAAAATGCCCGCATCTTGTTTAGGGACGGCTGGGGCGAAACGTGGGGCTCCTTGCGTATTTTAGCCAGCAAGGAACTCCTCCCCTTAACGGCCGCCGCGTTTGCCTTTACCGGGTTTGAAGCCGCCACCTTTAACAAAGCGGCCAACCAGTTAATCCGCCCGGAAGTGACCGACTTTGGCTGGATTAACGATATGCAAAAAGAAAACCGCAAAAACTGGGTGGCGTTAGTGACCAGCGGCACGGTGGTTTTGTTCCCCCTGCTGACCCGCTTGCGCGCCAAACCCATGTTGGCGGCCTTAAAAGACCCGGCCAAAATGGGCTCCGAATACCAACGGATGTTGATGCTTTCCTACGGTATGAATATGACGGGCAGTGCGATGATGATGCACTACGGCTTTGACGGTTTTGATAGCCCCGGTTTCCTGGGGATTGCACTGGTGGGCGTGGGTACGGCCAACGTGACGCAATCCTTGCAGAAATTGGCAAATATGAATGTGGTGCGCGGTGGGTATGTGGCCGCCCGCACTGCGGGCCTGAACGCGGCAGAAGCCGCCGTGGTGCGGGACAAAGCCGCCACTACCGCTATGACGGTATTTTCCCTTTCTCAAACGGGGCTTGCGGCTATTCCGCTTACCGTCAGCCACTATACGGATAAACACATCCAGGCAGGTATTGAAGAGCGTAGCGACGTTCCGCGGACCTCGTTATGGATTCCGTTGACCTCTTTGGGGGCCAGCGCGGCGTTTGCCGGGCCCAGCATTGGGTTATTCCCCAAAGTATGGCCTACCGGGTTATTCGGACTCACCAAAGGCTTGTTTGGCTCCTATTCGCAAGCGTTTACCAATGCGTTTGAAGTGTGGCGCCCTTCCACGGTAGCCCCGTATGGCGTGCCGGCGGGGTTTGTGCCCATGCCGGCCGTCATGGCGGAGCCTGCTAAACAGGAACCGGCCAAAGCTAAAAAATAAGTGTTGTTTTGAACGAAAATGAAAAAACCCCGGGTTTATTTGGCCCGGGGTTTTTTATGATATGGGGCACGTTTGAATATACTATAAGGGGCCCAGGCGGACACAAAATAAAAAACCGCCCCAAAGCGCGGAATATAAAAAAACTTTCCGGTGCGGCGGACTTATCTGTTGCCATAAAAAAATTGCCGGCAATCAAATAATTTGTCAGCAATTCTGTCAGCATTCCGACGATAAAAAATGCCCCCGGCGGAGAATAAATCTTTACGCCTCAAAAATACTTTTAAGTTTCTTGCAATATTACAAGCGTGCAAGGGGTTTCAAACTAATTTTTTTCAGTTCTAGGCGTGACGACGGGAGGAATACCGTGGGCACACGCGCGCCAGCGCGGAGGTATCCGACCGGAGGAACAACAACGAAATGGAAAAAATTAGGAAGAAATACCCCCAATAGGAATCGAACCTATATCCCCTGCTTAGAAGGCAGATGCTCTATCCATTGAGCTATGGGGGCAAAAGATGTACTAATGAACACATATATTTTACAAAAAAATTATAAAAGATTCAAAAAATCTTCATAAACGGCGCGGGTGCCGTAAAAACAGCCGGCAAAAAGTGTGATAAAAAAGCCGCAAAACAGTTATAAACGGTTTGAAAAATAAAATAAAAAATCCTTATTTTTTGTAAAGTTTTGCGGTTTTGTTCCAACAAAAAAGACCTATTTTTTTGAATAAAAATTTTCCACCCGCTCCGACGGTAAAACAATAAAAAAGTCCTAGGAAAAAATAAAACAGGCAAAAAATAGGTCCTTTTTTTACTGGAAAAAATAAAAAAAATTTTATTTCATACTAAAATACAACAAAGTAAATGAAAAAATAAAAAAAGGAGCCTAAAACTTATGAAGAACATCATGTACGCCCTCGTTGGCCTGTGTTTACTCGCCGGGCCGGTTTTTGGGCAAGCCCAAGTGGCCGAAATTGCCACTGCGGCGGTTAAAAAAGCAGTAAAAACCGCCCCTAAAAGAGTAATATTAAAAACCGCTAAAAAGACCCCGGCAGTAGAAAAGAAAGCGGTAAATATCAGCAGCAAAGTGTGGCACTCCCGCGCGGAATTATCGGGCCAGAACATTGCCGCTTTACAATCTATTAACCAACAAAAGGCCATGCAGGTTATGCTTCAGGATAAATTAACCCATGCGCAAAAAGTGGCTCTGATTGAACAAATTAAACAAGAAAGCGCCGTTATGTTGAAAGATTTAACGGAACGCTATAATAAAGAAACTTTTGCTTACGGCGAGGCACTGTACCGGGAAAGAAACTCCCGCTTCCTGCCGGCTAAAGAAAAGAATATCCCCGGGCTGTTTGCCTTATCTGCCGACCCTGCCCGCTATGCCAACATTTCGCCCCGCTATTTTACGGAATTTATTGATTTGATTCCTCAATATGGCGATTTGCCCGAACCGTTTACTGCGTTGGTAGCCCATTTAAGCCGCAACTTGCTTAAATTGGATAAAAAGATGTTGGATGTCAGCCGCCGCCTTGTGGATACCGAACGGTATATATCGGTTTCCGTCAATATGGCCGAAAAGGGCCGCTTAATCGGCACCCGCAACCGCTTGAATAAAGAGCTGACCCGCTATTCCAAAGAAGCGGCCCAAAATATGACGGATTTGGTGTATTTGCTCAACACTTATCCCAGCGCGTATGAAGGCTCGCTGACGATGTTGGCTACTAAATTGGATAAAACTTTCCAAACGCCTTTTACCAAATTTTTACGCAGCAAGGTAAAAGTGGAAACGCCTAAAACCGAAATGCCGCGCAGACGCATTGGCTTTAGCAACTAGTTATAAGTGTTGTATTTTTCTCCACTCCCCGCCCACCCGGCGGGGATTTTTATGGGTAATGCCGGGGGGGCGCGCCTATAACGGATTTTTTATATTGTTTTTCCGTCATAAAATGATAGAATGGAAATAATATTATCTGTTGGGGTCTATATGGCTAAAAATTTATCGTTTTCTTATTCTAAATTGGGCATGTATAAAGAGTGCCCGCAAAAATACAAATTCCGCTATGTGCTGATGTTGCCGGAAAAGCCGAAATACTACTTTGCGTTCGGCTCGGCGCTCCACGCGGTGATGGAGTACATTTACGATATAAAAAATCCCGCTTTCCCCACTTTACAGCAAGCGTTAGATTTTTTTACGAAAGATTGGCAAAGCACCTCTTTTGAAAAAAAAGGCTACGCCAGTGCGGAAAAAGAAGCCGCCGGCTACCAGGAAGGCCGCCGCATTATTGAAACCTATTACCAAAAGCACGCGGCCACGTTCGCGCATCCGCTGTCTGTGGAAATGATGTCCAAGCTGGATACGGACGGCTTAAATCTAATTAGCATTTTGGACCGTATTGACTATCTGGGCGACGGCAAAGTGATGATTTTGGACTATAAAACCGGCAAAACGGTGGAGCGCGCGCCGGACCAGTTATATATGTATCAAAAAGTGGCCGAAATGAGCCCTGCCATTAAAGAACTGGTCCAACAAAAGGACCCGGGCGTGCAACAGGTAAAGGTGGAAAAACTCTGCTTTTATCATCTGCCCACCCTAAAAGAAATGTATTTTGAGCGCGCCGACGACCAACAAATTACGGAATTTTGGCACGGGGTTTTGGCGGTGGCGGACGAAATCCGCGCGGGTAAGTTTTCCCCCACCCCTGGAGAAAACCAATGCCGTTGGTGCGATTACCGCAACATCTGCCCTGTATTTACAGGTAAAGAATACACCGGCCCCAGCGGTTATGGCGCGCGTTTTATAAACCCGGCCCCGGCGGCGGCCCCTCTACCGCAAGCGCAGGCCACCCCGGCCCCCGCGCCGCTTAAAAAAACACCGCAGGAAGAATTAAGCGATAAAATTGACCGTTGCGGTGCGGCGTTGGAAGATTACGAAAAATTGAAAAAAGAGATTATTGCGCTTATGCAGGCCCAACATTTTGACCGCCATTTCGGCGCGCATTATCAGGCCGAGCTAAAACGCCTGACGCATACCCAATTTAACGATAAACAAAAAGTGGTGGAGCTTTTGCGCTCCTTAAATTTATTGCACAAAACCTTGGTTCCCACGCAAAGCACGGTGGAAGCCTTGCTGACGGATAATACGGTTTCCGCAGAGCAAAAAGCGCGTTTGGGCGCGCTGGGCACCCCGCAGGAAAGCGTAGAACTGGAGCTTAAAAAAACGGAGTAAATTATGTGGATAAAAAAACCGCAAAAGTCGGATTTTCGTTTCCGTTGGTCTTTTTATATTGTTCTTTTGGCCGCGGCTATGTTTTTGGCCGCCCGCGTGGCCTTGTTTGAAAGTTTCCGCCCTGTTTTTGAGGGTTTAACAAAGCCGGAAATTTGGAGCGCGTTTTTGAACGGAATGCGGTTTGATTTTTCCGTTATTGCGCTGTTTTTGGGGCCGCTGATTTTTCTGCTTAATTTGCCGGTTAATTCCCGCCGTTGGGCCAAGTGGCTCCTATACATTATTGCGGGCGTAATGCTGGTGTTGGCGGGCGTATTGGCGGCGGATTTAATTTACTTCCCCAAAGTAAACCGCCATATTGCCGAAGAAATCGTGCAAATTTCGCACGATTGGGGTTTTGTTATTTCTTATATGTTCGGGCCTGCCTTGTGGCCGCTAGTGGGTTTGTTGACGGTGTTTGCGGGCGCGTGCTGCTTTATCCGTTGGAAAATTACCACACGCTTTGCCCCGCAGTTCGGCTCCCCACTGGCCGAGGGCGGCAAACTACTACTCATAATTCTGCTGATTATTTTGGGGGTGCGCGGGCATTTGGGGCGCGGCAAGTCCTTAGGTGTGGCGGACGTGTATAATTACGCGCGTACGCCGTCGGCCGCCGCGTTGACGCTCAACGGTGCTTTTACGGCCTATCAGGTGGGGCGCAAAGGGCGCGTGGACGTACAGAACGATTATCCCGTTGATAAAGCTATCCGCCTGGCGCGCGAACAGCTTTTTTCGCCCGGGGAAACCGGCACTTATGCGCTTTATCCCCTCATGCGGGAAAGCGACGCCCCCACCCAGCTAAAAGATGTAAACATTATGATTGTTTTACTAGAGGGTTGGCACCCGCGGTTTGTGGATTCGCTTTCCGGTGGGAGCTACGGCGTCACCCCGGTATTTGATGATTTAGTAAAACACGGCCTAACATTTACCAATGCGTATGCGGCGGGCCTGCGCAGTATTTTTGGGTTTGCGGCGGTTTTTGGCGGCGTGCCGTTAATTCCGGGGTTGCCGATGTTCGGCTATGGGCTGGAACTCACCGCGTTATCCCCCATGCCCAAAAACTTTTCCAATGCCGGCTACTATACGTTTTTCGCGCAGACGTCCCACCGGGATTCGTACCGTATGTGCGCGTTAGCTTCCTTTTTAGGGGCCAAAGAGTCTTACGGGTGGGAAGACATCCCCCAACTGCTAAAATACCAAGATAAGGCCCCTTTCGGCTATGATTACGAGGCCCTGATGTTTGCGGCGGATAAAATTAAAAACCGCAAAGAGAAAAATTTTATGGGCATGGTGTTTACCGGCATTACGCACGAGCCGTTTGCGCGCACGCTCCCGCAGTTTAACAAATACGAGGGCGACGATTGGGAAACCGGGTTCAAAAATACGTTGGCGTATGCGGACTGGTCTATCGGCGAGTTTTTGAAACGCGCCAAAGAAGACGGCTGGTTTGATAACACGGTGTTTATTTTTGTGGCGGACCATACTTCCGGCGCCAAGACGGATTCTCTGTATGACAAATTCCGTATTCCGTTGGTGATGTACGCCCCCAAACTGCTCCCGGCGGAAAAACGCAGTATGACGGTTTCCCAGTTGGATTTAGTGCCCACCCTTTACGCGCTTACGGGCCTGCATGTTCCGTATACGGCGTTTGGGCGCAATATGTTGGATACTTCCCGCCGGGACGAGCGTTTTGCGTTTGTGTCCGAAGGGGTAAACATCGGGCTGATTACCCCGCAAGGGGCCGTGCGCCACAGCGGCGCGCAGTTGTTGGATAGCGAGGCTCAAAAAGATACTTTTAATGCCCAAGAAGCGGCCGAAAAACTGCAAGCGTTGGATAAAGCCGCTTATACATTGCTGAAAGAAAACAGGTGGTTTGAACATGAATAATAATGTTATTGTAGCGTTGGACCAAGGCAGTTCCGGCACGCGCGTGTTTGCGGTGGACGGCTCCGGCGCGGTATTATATAAACGCGCGGAAACCCTGGCCCCCGCGCACCCGCAGGAAGGGTATGCGCAATACAACGCCGAGGAACTGTTGGAAAGCCAAATCCCCCTCTTAAACGAAATGTTAGATAAATTGGAGGAGGAGGAAGTCAGCGCGATTGCCGTTTCTTCCCAGCGCTCCACGGTGGTTTTGTGGAACCGCCGCACCGGCAAGGCCCTGGCCCCGGTTTTAAGCTGGCAGGACGGCCGCGCCACGCAGGAAGCGCAAGGCGTGCTGACCCCCCAGCAGGACATCCACCGCCTGACCGGGCTATATAAAACGCCGTTTTATTCTGCCCCCAAAATTGCCTGGTGCTTAAAACATATCCCGGCGGTGCGCCGCGCGGCCAAAGCGGGCGATTTAGCCGTCGGCCCGGTAGCCACTTATTTAATTTGGCATTTAACCAAAGGCGCCGTTTTTGCGGTGGACCCCACCTTGGCCCAGCGCACGTTGCTTTATAACATTCACACCGGGGATTGGGATGAAGATTTATTAAACGCCTTTGGCATTAAACGCGCCTGCCTGCCCGAAATCCGCCCCACGGCCGGAGATTACGGCCTGTATGAGTACCGGGAGCGGAGAATCCCTATTTTGGTGTGCGTGGGCGACCAGCAGGCGTTTATGGCCGGCATGGGGCTCCACGCGGGCAGTAGCAGTATTAATTACGGCACGGGGGCGTTTTTCCTGCACAACGCGGGGAAAGAGCTAAAGCAAATCCCGGGTATTTTGACGTCTGTTTCCGCCTCCGGCACAAACGGCAAGTGTGATTTTATTTTGGAAGGCCCGGTTAATGCGTGCGGCGTGGCGTTTGACTGGCTCAAACAACTAGGCTTTACCTTTGAAATGGACGAGTTAGACGACCTGTGCGCACAAGCACAGCGCCCGGTGTGGTTTCTGCCCGCCTTGGGCGGTTTAGGGGCCCCGTATTGGGATTTTAATGCCTCTGCCGTGCTGGCGGGTTTCTCCCCCCAAACCAAGCGGGCGGATATGGTGGCCGGCGTGTTGCGCGGGGTAGCCTTTTTGGTGGCCGATATTGCATACTACATTAAAAATTACGGGGTGGATTTAGGCCCCATTACGGTAGCGGGCGGCTTGGCCAATCACGCCGCTTTACTGCAATTCCAGGCGGATATTTTGCAAACCGACCTGTACAAAAGCCCGGAAACGGAATCAACCGTTATGGGCGCGGCCTATTTGGCGGCGCAGGCGTTAAATATAGATACGTCCGCTTGGGCACTGTTCCAAAAGGGTCAAGCGGTAAAACCTGCCATCAAGCCGGAAGAGGCGGAGTTGTTAAACCGCCAATGGCGCAACTTTTTGGAATGGAGCCGCACCCAAAAGAAATAAATGTGTAGCTGTAAACTTTTTCAAGCCGGCCTGCCTTTTTAGGGGCCGGCTTTTTTGTGCGTACAGTTGCTACCGTATTCAATAAATGGCATTGTTTTTATGAAAATCCCCGGGTATAAAGCCCGGGGATTTTTGTAATGGGGCGCTGTATGGGGTAAGCCGTATAGGGTGCGCCGGATTTATGTAAAAGCCCCGGGTATAAGCCCGGGGGTTATTGTGCGCAGTATTTATCCTCACAATAAAAAGCCCCCCGCTTTGGGCGGAGGGCTTTTTCATATTCCTTGCGGAACAATTAAAACTTATTGTTGTGTGTATGCGTCCGGATTATAGGCGGCAGCCGCATCTTGGGCCGCTTGAGCGGTGGCATCATAAGTGTTGGCCGCGGCGTTATAACCGTCGTTTACTGCCCCGGTAGCGGCGTTGTAGCCGTCGCTTACGGCATTGGCGGCGGTATCATAAGCGTTTACGCCTTGGTCGTACGCGGCTTGAGCGGCGGCCGCCTGTTGGGCTGCGGCTTTTTCGGCCGCTTCGCGTTTGGCTTTGGCCCGGGCGGCGGCACGCGCTTTGGCTTGTCTGGCTTTGCGGGCTTTAGCGCGGGCGGCCTGTTTGGCTTTGGCCTGTTCGGCCGCTTCGGCTTCTTGGATTTCTTTGGCAATATCCGTCAAAGAGGCTTCGGCCGCGGCTTTGCCGTCTTCCAGTACGGAGGGCGCCGGAATAGCAACTTCTTCTACCGTAGGATTGAGCGCTTCCTGCACGCTTTTTTCCGTCACGTCCGTTTCCTGCTCGTCGTTTTCCGCCGCCGCCTGCATTTGCGGGGCCAACCCGGTGGTGTCTTTCCCGGCTACTTCCATGGCCTTTACGTCAAAGACGTTCCCGGCAGGGGTGCCCGCCAAATATTCTTTAGATAAATCAAATACGGTTTTTTTGTCGTTATTGACGGCTTGCAAATCCGTATTCGTTTTCAACAAAAGCAGGGCCACTTTTTGGTTTTTGTTTTTTACCGCTTGCATGAGGGCGGTGTCGCCATTGGCGTCTTTCAAATCCAACTCCACCCGTTTGGACTCCGCCAACACTTGGGCGCAAGGGGCGGCTTTCGGGTCCTCGGTCGCGCGCATAAGGGCGGTTTTGCCGTCGTTATCCACGGCGTTTACATCAGTTTTTTTTTCACCTTGCAAAATGCTTACAAACACCGGTTTGTGCTGTTTTACTGCCGCCGTTAAAACGGTTTGTCCGTTTTCGTCTTTGGCGTTTACATCCGCACCCAGGTTGATTAAGGTTTCAAACGTGCGGGTTTGGTCGGTAGACATAGCATAAAACAGCGGCGTGCGTTTGTGGGAATCGGTAATGTTTATATCCGCACCGTTGCGCACTAAATAGCGCACGGTGGCATTCTGCCCTTCGGCCGCGGCTACGGCTAAAGCGTTTAAGCCGTTGTTCGGGTTTTTGTAATTCACGTTCGCCCCGTTGGCTACCAACGCTTGCACGTTGCCCAACGCCCCCGCTTGGGCCGCATACATTAACGGCGTGTTGCCGGTGATGTCGGCCAGTTCCGTAGCGGCGGAGTTGAGTTTGATTAAATTGGTAATCAGCGCTTTGTTGTTTTTAGCGGCGGCGTGCAAGAGCGCGGTTTTGCCCAAATCGTCTTTGGCGGTCACGTCGGCACCGTGGGCAATTAAATATTGGGTCGCTTCCGTATTTCCGGCGGCGGCCGCGGCAATAAGCGGCGTCACCCCATAGCTGGAAACTTCGTTTATTTTCGCCCCGCCTTCTTCTACCAACATTTTAATAATATCCATATTCCCTCTTTCGGCCGCAACCGCCAGAGGCGTAATGCCTGCGTAGTTTTTCTCGTTCACGTTTACGTTGGCAAACAACAACGTTCTTACGCGGTCGGCATCGTCCACTTTTACGGCGCGCACGAGGGACGTATCGTATACAAATTTAGTTTTGGCGCGTTCGCGCGTACCCAAAGTGGTGCTGGCGTAATTTTTCTTTTCCGCGCCGAATACGGTTCCGCGGTAAATATCGCCGGGCACATCCCCCGTGGCTTTGGCGGCCAGTTGGGCGGTGGTGTCGGTTTCCGCACCGCCTTGGCTAAACGCCGGGGCGGCTAGAAACGGTAAAACAAAAAGCATATATAGTTTTTTCATGTAGTAATCCTCCGGTACTTATATTATACAAATAGGCGGCGGATTTTTTACAAAAAATTTCAAAAAAATTGCCGCGGCGGTGCTAAAAAAAGGAAAGCCGTATACCGGATAGCTTAAAATAAATAGTTATTTTTTCAATATTTTTGTTAAAAAACTTGCATTTTTTTTAATAAGCGTATAAAATATAAGGTATAAATAAAAAGATTTTATCCCCCAGAACCTTCGATTTACCCCCCGAACGGTTCTGAAAAAACCCCCGGACGAAAGTTTGGGGGTTTTTATGTGGGCACGCGGCGCGGTTTGTAGCGGGGCTTTCCTCGGCGGTGGTGCGCAAGCCGTTGCAGGGTGGGCGCGCGTGGGGCGGTTTATAGCGGGGCGGATTTCTATACAAAAATAAAAAGCCGCCTTTTAACTTTTTAATCGTTTATTTGTACCCGCCCTTGCATAAAATAAAAAACCGCCGCCTTTTAACGGGCGACGGCTTTTTATAAGGGTCCGAACAGTTATTTGCTGATAGCGCCAACCGGGCAGGTAGAAGCGCAAGAACCACATTCAATGCAGGTACCTTCAGCAATGGTTCTTTTGCCGTCTTTTTCGGAAATAGCGGCTACGGGGCAAGCACTTTCGCAAGCGCCGCAGTTAATGCAAACATCCGGATTTACTTTATAAGCCATGGTATATTCTCCTCATTCATACTGCTGATAATTTTATTATACTTAAATTATACAAAATCCGGCCGGATTTGGCGCGCTTAAAACTGCGCTATGCCGCCGCGCGCCAATTATGCTATTATAAAAATAACACTTTTTTAAGGAGGCTAAAATGAAGAAAGGTTTTACATTAATTGAATTGTTGGTGGTTGTGCTGATTATCGGCATTTTAACGGCGGTGGGCGTTCCGCAATATATTAAAGCGGCCGAAAAAGCCCGCGCCGCCGAAGCGTTGCAAATGATGGGCGTGTTGAAAGATTCCCTGGCCATTTGCTATTCCACTTATCAAAATAATTTTAATGCTAAATGCACATTTGATAATTTGGAAGTAAAATTAGCGAACGCCACGGCGGAAAGCATTACGGGTGAAAGTTTTACGGTGACGCGCCTAAACGGAGATGACACCTATTATTACGGCGTTAAGTTTGAACGCAACAACCCGGCGAAAGATTATTCCCTTACCGGCCAAAAACGCCGCAGTGACGGTGTTTTTGTGCGCAAATGCGTGCCGAATAATACAACCAAAGGGCGCGAACTCTGCCGCGTGGTGGCGGGCCGCAATTATGATAATGCCAACGGTTTTTAGCCCCCTGTGATTAAGTGCAGTGTGCCGGCTCCACCCCAGGGGCCGGCTTTTTTATTTATAGGGCCCCCGGCAAACGGCTTGAGCGCTTTTCATTCTATCCCCCCTTTTTTTAGGGGCCGGAGCGGCACGTTGTAAGGCGCGCTTTACTCCCGCCGCTTGCCAAGCTATACGCCCCAATGGTATAATAAAAGTAAGGATTAGCTAACTTTTATACTTATGGAAAAAGATTTCAACCGCACATTACAGCAGTTAAGGCCGGGCAGTACCGCCCGGATTAAGGATATTCAGGCGGATGCCAAAATGACCGAAAAATTGGCCGCCATGGGCCTTGTAAAAGACCAACTTGTCACCCGCAAACCGGGCAGCAGCCCCATTGTGGTAAGCGTATCGGGCACCGAAGTTGCCATCGGGCGGGAAACAGCCAAAAAAATTATTGTAGCCGCCAAGAAAAACACCTTTCTGTTGGCCGGAAACCCCAACGTGGGCAAAAGCCTTATTTTCTCCCGCCTGACGGGCATTGGCATTATTTCTTCCAACTTCCCGGGTACCACGGTGGGGCTCAATTACGGGCAAACCGTTTTTAATGGGGATAGCTACGATATTATTGACATCCCCGGCTTGTACCGCTTGGAAGAAGAATGGCTGATTGAAGGCAAAAAACGCAATTTATTTAAGGAATTGGATTACGATTTTATCGTCTGCGTGGCGGATGCGTCCCACCTGGAGCGCAACCTGTACTTTTTGTTGGAAATTATGCAGCTTAAAAAGCCGGTTATTTTACTGCTTAATAAATTTGATGAAGCCCAACGCAAAGGGATTCAAATTAATGTAAAAGAGCTGGAAAAACAACTGGGTATCCCAGTCATTCCGGCGGTAGCCACCACGGGCGAAGGGTTAAAAGAGCTGTCTTATCAGGCTTCTTTAATTACGGAGCAAAAACAGCCGCTAAGTGACTTGCAGGTTCCCCCCACCGCCGAAGGCAAATGGCACATTATCGGCGATATTATCAGCAAAGTGCAGGTGATTAAGCACAAACATCCGTCTATCTGGGAAAACTTACAGCGCATTGCCACCAACCCGGTGACGGGTATTCCGCTGGCGTTTGTGGTGTTGGTAGTGTCTTTCTTTGTGGTGCGCTTTGTGGGCGAAAGTATCATAGATTTTTTGTCACCGTTTTATGATAATTATTATTTCCCCTTTATGCAAAAACTGTTTGCCGGGTGGTTTGGGGACAGTAATTGGCTGACCCATATTTTAGTGGGTGACGGCGGGGAGCAGTATTTCGGCATATTAACGGACGGCTTAAAAATAGCGCTGGTGGATGTAATGTCTTATGTATTGGCATTCTATGCACTGCTGGGATTTTTAGGCGATTTGGGCTATCTGCCGCGCCTGGCGGTACTGTTAGACGGCCTGTTGCATAAAATCGGCCTGCACGGCTATGGGGCCATTCCCATTATGTTGGGGTTTGGGTGCAAAGTGCCTGCCGTCATGGGCGTGCGCGTGTTGGAAACCCGCCGCGAACGCATTATTGCCTTGGCGTTAATTTTGGTGATGGTGCCGTGTATTTCCCAAACGGCTATGATTTTTGCCATTTTGGCGCCGTACGGCATTAAATATCTGCTAATGGTTTTTGGCATTTTGTTCCTGTGCGGCATTTTGGCGGGAACGGTACTCAATAAATTAATGCGCGGGGAAACGCCGGAATTATTTATGGAAATCCCCTCGTGGCAAATCCCGCAGTGGCGGCCGTTATTACGCAAATTGTGGATACGCATGAAGGAGTACCTGGGGGATGCGTTGCCGCTTATTTTAGGCGGGGTGTTTTTGGTGGATTTAATGCAGCTTTCCGGCCTGACAGATTGGCTGACGAAAGTGTTGCGCTTCCCGGTGGAACATATGCTTTCTCTGCCGGGCGAAATTACCCCGGTGCTTTTGCTGGGGGTACTACGCAAAGACGTTTCTATTGCTATGTTATCCCCCTACCACTTAACGCCGGAGCAACTGGTAGTATGCTGTATTTTTATGACCATGTACCTGCCCTGCGTGGCGACGTTCTTTGTAATGTTGCGTGAAAGCGGCCTGAAAGACACCTTGCGCGTGGTGGCGCTGACGTTTGGGCTGGCAACCGCCGCGGCGTGGATATTGGGCGTAATTTTATTCTAACTGCAAATATAGCTTAAATAAAAAGTTCCCCCGGTAAACAAATGCCGGGGGTTTTTTATTACGGATTTATTTGTTGAATGGGCCTATTTAATTTAACAGGTAAATGTTGATAGGCGTGCCCATTTCGGCCGGTTGGGAATGGGCTAAATTTTGCTCGGCCGGAGTGCCCCCTTGGCTTTTGCAGGCGGCCACGGCGGCCGGATTGGTGGCATGGGCCCAACATTCTATGCGGTTGGGAAAGGCGGAATTATCAAAATAAACCGCATACGCCAGCGGAATATCCGCCGTTCCGCGGGCTCCGGCAAACCCTACTACGGCCTCTCCCGCGCGGCCCACCACGCCGGATTTAACATCTATCCAAAAATCATTACAACGGATATGCCCGGCCCCAGGGGTACTGCACCCGCTGATTTCCCCCACATCCAGCGCGGAGGTATCATCCGGGTAGGCTCCGTTTGCCATGTAGTAAGTTTCTGCCGCGTTTTTAATGGTGCGTACGGCCGGGATTAACCGGGCCAGCCGGGCTTTTAATACGGCGGCGCGGTACTGCGGCAGGGCGGCAGAGGCCAAAATGCCGATAATCAGAACTACTACCAGTAATTCTATAAGTGTGAAACCTTTATTTTGCATAATTATTCTCCTTTCTGTTTTGGAAAATAAAACGCAAAAAAACGGCCGTTATATTTGAGCCAGAAACGCTAACCCAATATATAACAGCCGCGGCTTGCCGCCCTTGCGGGCGGCAAACACTCGGAGCAAAACAAGCGGGTAATTAGGCCGCCTGTCTTGCTCCTGCAATCGGCTGTTTTTGGAGCGTTTCTGTGCCGCTTTTAGGGGCGGCTCACCGTATGCTTGCCATACGGTTCCAAAAACAGATAAATTTTTGATTTTTCACCCAATAGGGGTGTCTTTCTATAACTCCTGCTATAAAACGCGCTTGCGGGCGGTTTTAGGTGTTGTACGCCCCCACGCGGCCAATATCCACCGGCACCGGGATTTCCGTCCCCAGCGGGCCTTCAAAATACATAGTGCCCGTTAAATGGTAATCCACCGTGCCGCTGTTCATGCTGACTAACCCCAATAATTTATTGCCAAATACGCTCATGGGTACCACTAAATGCGCTTTGGCATTTTTTACCGCTTGGGGTTCCACACGGATATCCTTTAACTCTATTTTGGATACCGGCGTGTCGTTCATGGCAAGTTCCCCCTCAAAGCGCTTAATGGCCGCGGCTTGCTTTTTGTTCATATTGGTAATGGCAATCATCACATCAAACGAAAGGGACGTCACGTTATAGTCGGACAGTTCCACACTTTTTAATGCGTATTTGCAATTAGCCATATTTTCGGCCTCTTGCACAGAGGCGCACCCGCCCAGCAGCGCGGCGGATAAAACAAACAAAAACAACTTTTTCATAAATCCTCCTTAGGAATGCTGTTCAAATAATTGTATAATAAATTTACATACCTTTGGAGCTTTTTTTATGAACGAACTAAAAACCGAATTATACCAACGTTTTGTAAAATATGCGTCCGTGGACACCACCAGTGACCCCACGCAAAAAACTACCCCCACTACGTCCAGCCAAATGATGTTTGCCAAAATGCTGGCGGACGAAATGCCCTCCGCCGGATTTACGGATGTGGAAATGGACGAATACGGCTTTGTGACTGCTACTATTGAAGCCAATACGGATAAACCCGCCCCCACCGTGGGTTTTTTTGCCCACATGGATACGGTTTGCGATTTTAACGGCAAAGGCATTACTCCCATTCTGCACGAAAATTACCAGGGCGGAAACGTGGTTATTAACGAAGCCAAAAAAATGTATTTAACGCCGGAAACTTCCCCCAGCTTAAAACGCTGTATCGGGCACGATTTGGTGACTTCCGACGGCACCTCCATTTTAGCCGGGGATGATAAATTGGGTATTTCCGTCATTATGACGTTTGCCCATTACTTAAAAAATCACCCGGAAGTAAAGCACGGCAAAATCCGCGTGGCGTTTACTGTGGATGAAGAAACCGGCACCGGGATTGCTTATTTTGATGTGGACCGCTTTGGTGCGGAATTTGCCTACACCATAGACGGCGGCCAACTGGGCGAAATTGACTACGGCAACTTTAATGCCGATAAGTTTGAAATTGCCATTCAGGGTAAAAACTGCCACCCCGGCTCTGCTAAAGATTTTATGGCCAACCCGGTGCGTATTGCGGCGGATATTGTGTCTTCCTGGCCGGAAAACCGCCTGCCGGAAACGACCGAAAAAGAAGAAGGGTTCATCTTGTTTATGGGCATGGAAGGCAATTTGGAACACGCCACCTTGCGCGGTATTGTGCGCGACCATGATTTAACCAAGTTTGAAAATTTCAAAAAAGAATTGCAGGATATTATCAACCAAAAATTACAAAAATATCCCAATGCCAAAATTACGATGCAATTTACCAAACAATACCGCAATATGAAAGACGTGCTGGAAGAAAAACCGCAGGCGATGCATGTGCTGAAACGCGCGCTGGAAGATGCCGGTATTGAATATAACCTGGCCCAAGTGCGCGGCGGTACGGACGGCGCCCAGCTGACGTTCCGCGGCCTGCCCACGCCCAACATTTTTGCCGGATACGAAAACCCCCACGGCCCGTATGAATGGCTGAGTTTGGATTGGACGGAAAAGGTATTTCACATTATGAAATACATTGTGACGGACCTAGTAAAATAAGTTTTACAAAAGTTGTTTTACAATGTGGACAAAACCGGAGCTTCTTGATTAGCGCTCCGGTTTTTTATCAAAAAAGAAACTGTCTCCGCGGGGATAGGTTCTGTACTAAAATTCATTTTATTGGTTTTTTTGTAAAAAATACGCTCACTCCACTGCCGAAATGGCAAACATACCGTGTATCCTAAAATAAGCATCCCCAAAATATTATGAAGATTTTTTGCTTAAAAAATAAACATTTTGCCTGTTATTGTTAGAAATAGGTTGTTTCGTTTTTTTTTTTTGATAAATTTTATTTATAGTAAAATTTATCAAAAAATGAGGTGCAATATGAAAAATGCAAATATAAGCCGATTAGGGGGCTTTACGTTGATTGAATTATTAGTGGTAGTTTTAATAATAGGCATTTTGGCGGGCGTGGCTCTGCCGCAATATCAAACAGCCGTAGCCAAAAGCCGCTTGGCAGCGGTTATTCCAAATGTAAAAAGTATGGCAAATTCTTTGGAAATGTATTATTTGGCAAACGGTGCTTATCCGCCTGATGCTAATGAGGATTTTGGTTTTGAAGTGGATTTGCCCAAATCTTGCACCAGTAGAACAACCACTAGCGCAATTTATTGTCCGAATAATGATGTATATGATTTGCTGGACTATGGGCAACCTTCCGTTTTTGGCGGGAACAGAAAGGCTAAAGTGGGCTACACTATTTGGTTGCAAAATTCTAACCAACCGGGGCTGCACCAGTGCGTAGCCGTGACGGCAGACAAAGCGGCTAATTCCGTGTGTAAAAGTATGGGTGGAATTCCTTCTAACAAACAAACCGCTACTTATTCAAAAACGGCTTTAGGCGGAGATACCACCAGTTATGATTTGCCTTAAAATAAAATTTATAAATATTGCGCCCCAGCAGTATATTGCTGGGGTTTTTGCGCTTATTTTAGATTGTTTGCAAATGAGTTAAGTGGGGCAACTTTTATTTGGTTATGCGTTTTTGCAGGGCGTGCGCCAAGGTTTATTATGCGGTGACTAGATATAAAACTCCCCAGGCTTACGCCCGGGGTTTATTGTGAGCAGTAGTTATAAAAAACCCCAGTTTTTTTACTGGGGTTTTTGATAGTACAATTAAAACAACTTGTTAGCGCGCAGGACGTTGGACCGCACGGCGTTGCGCAGTGCGTGGCGCCTGGTTTTGCTGGGCGGCACGCTGTTGGTATGCGCGCTGCTGTTGGGCAACCTGCGGGTTAGCCGCCGGATTTACAAGCGTTTGGCGCGGTTGCGGTTGGTTGTAGGCCGCGTTCGCTTGCGCTTGTTGGTAAGGCATTTGGGCCGCTTGCTGGGCCATCGGGGCGGCTTGGCCTACGCCGGCAGACTGGAGCAGATTTTTAGAGTCGGAAATCGTGGGTTCCAACGTTTTCGTGCCCGTATTGTAGTTAAAACGGTACGAAAGTTTGAAACTCTGCGGGTTTTCCGGCGGAACTTTTACCATTACGGAGTAGTTCCCCGGGTCTACGGCGGTGGAAATGCTCCATTCCATCATGGCCCCGGCGTTCGGGTGGCGGGCGGCAATTAATTGTTCCAAAGTCATGCCGTTGGGCAAGGCATAGTTTTTAACCTCGCTCAATACCGCATCCGTCGGGTTTACCTGCTTAACGGCTTGCGGCGCGGGGGCCGCAGGCAACATTTCGTTCATTTGTTCCGTTTGCGCCTGTTGGGTGCGCGCTTGTTTCGGGTTGATAAAGTTCATGCTGTTGGGGAGCAACTGCAAGTAAGCCAGCCCCGCATAAATGGCAATCAGCACCACCACTAACAAACCGCCCAAAACCAACATTTTATTTTTACCGGCGGCAGGCGTAAAATCGGCCGATTTTACATCATGTTGCGTGTTGATGTCCTGCAATTCCGTATCGCCCAAATCCAAGCGTTGGGAATCCGCCGGGTCTTTTACCATAGGTACGGTTTTTAAGTCCAGCGAAGCACCGCGTTTGGTTTTGATGGTGTTTTCCAAAATAATTTGGGAAACGGTCACATCAGCCCCGGGAACCGGGTTTTCCGGCGCGGGAGCCGCCGCCGCTTCCGCCGTAGCGGGTTTTTCTTCCGTAGCGGCTTTTTCGGTAGCCAGTTCGGCCGGCTGTTTGTTTTTGGCGGCAGGCACCACTTCTTCAATAAAAGTAGAGCTTTGTGTATTCGTGGCGGCCAATTCCGCTTTGCTCTTTTCCATGGCGGCTTGGGCCGCGGCGGCAAAATCTTTCGTTTCGGCCGGGGGCACAAAGTCGGAAATTAAATAAGTAGAGCCTTCTTTTAATTCAATTTCGGTTAAGTCATTCGGGGAATATTCCGCCTGCGTGGTGGTTTTTTCCGCTTCCTGCACCGGGATTTCCGCCTCCGGCGCCGCTTCTACCGACGGAACCGACGTGGTTTCTTTTACTTCTTCGGTTTGGGCCTGCGGCACCAACTCCGCCGGGGCGTCGTCTTTTTCTTCTTGTTCCTGCACTACCGGGGCCGCCGCGGATTTTTCCGGCATTTCTCCGATAGACGGAATGGTTTGCGGCGCCTCATCAGGCGTGCTGACAGCGGCTTGCGGCGCGGAGAATACAGGCTCCGTCGGCATATCCGCCGCCGGTTCTGCGGCGTGTTTGAGGTCGTCCTCGTTAATTAACGCGGCATCATTGGGGTTAATAGGGGCGTTGTTTTGGCCCACCAGGGAGCCCGGCACTAATTCTTGGAAGGTGTTTTCTTTTTCTTCCTCGGCCGCTTGTTCCGCCGGGGTTTTGGCTTGCGCGGGCGTGCCCATATCGGCATCCAAACCGGCTAAACCGGGTAATGCCCCCGCGGCTTGCGGCTGTTCTTGCACCGGTTCCGCTTGCACTTGTTGCGGCGCGGGCTCGGGTTCCACGGCTTGCAGTTGGGGTTGTTCTTCCTGCGCCACCGCTAAAGACGGCGCTTCTTCCCCCATATCCAACGTGGGTTTTTCTTCCCCGGCCGGCAAGGTGGGTACTTCGTTAAGCGGTTCTTGCGGTAAATCCGTGCGGATAGACGCTTCCTGCTCCGGGGTGAGCGGGGTTAAATCTTCTTTTACTTCTTGGGCCGGGGTTTCGTCCTGGGCGGACAAAGCTACGCCTGCCGCCAATCCGGCAGCCGCTAAACCTGCCGCGGCGGCCGCTTTTTTAACGGAAGAATCGTCTTCTTTGGCTTTTTCTTCTTTTTCGGCTTCCGCTAATGCCTCGGCGATAAAATCTTTGTGTTCCTTACCGGCAAACTGGCTGATAATAGCCTCTTTTTCTTCGGCAGAAGGCTTTTCATCCGTTTTCGGCTCTTTCTTCAAATTGTTCGGATTTAACAAATCCTGGAACGTGGATTCTTTTTCTTTTTCGGATTGTTCCTGCTGTAAGCTGGCCCCGTATAAAGAATCCAACGCGGAGCGCAACACCACTTCTTCTTCCCCTTGGGCGGAAAGCGAAATTTCGGCCGGGGCGGCGGCAGGTTTTTCTTCCACTGCCGGGGCCACCACTTCGGGTTGCGGCGCGGGCGTGTTATCCGTTTCCGGCATATCCAAATCCATACCTTGTAAAAAGTCCAGCGGTTTATCTTCCGTGGTGCCGCCTTGGGCCACTACGTCTTCGGCATGGTTGGTTAGGGTTTCGGTAGACGGGATAGAATCATCATGCAATTCCTGCTGCATATCCCGGTTGGTAAGGGTGATGGTGTTTACGCCGGAGTCGTCCGCCGGGGTGGCACCTAACGCTTCCCGCACGGTTTGCGGGGCTTGCACCGGCGCGGCCGCTTGGGCGGCTTGTACGGCGGAAGTGGCGGTGATGACCTCTTCCATTTTGGTTTTTAAGCCTTCAATCTCTTGGGTAAGCGAGTCCAGTTTGGCTAAAATTAAGGCCAGCGCGTCTGTATTTGCCGGTTGCGCCGCCGGGGCACTTTCCTGGGAGGCGGCATGCGCGTCTTTAAGCGCTTTGGTTAAATTGGGGTCCGTTTGGCCCGCGGCGGGATTAACGCCCGTATTTAATTCTTCCGGCGTAGGCAACGCCCGCGTAATGGTGGATTCCAGCGGGTCAAATTCAAACACGGTAGATGCTTTTACCCATTCTTGGTTAGCACCGTTGGTTGTTTCCGTGCAAATCAGCGTGTCCGGCGTGAAACCGGCTAACGTGACGAGTTTGTCCTCTTCAAAAGGACCTTCCACTTTGTCATTTATATAGACCCAATATCTCATTGTTTTTTCACCCTTTATATCTAAAAATAAACTGGTACGCTAACAGGATAGCAAATTATGGCTGAATTTAACAGCTTTTTTTATCCTGAGGTACCGAAAACGCTTTTTTCTGTTTTATTTGGCGGCCGCCCGCGCCTGTTTGTAGCGGCTGAGCAAGGCCGATAATTCCTCGGGGCTGGCTTTTTTGGATTGGATGTTGGCCAGCATATCCGCCACCACTTCCAACGACGAGCCCGTTTCCAACATTTCCAGTACAAACTGGGAAATTTGTGCGTTGTAGTTGCCGTTCAGTTCCGCCACTAATGTTTGCAACGCAAACAAATGTTTTTCGCGGTCGGACTTCCAAAAAGTATACGGCGCCAAAGAGCTTTCAAAAAATTCCAAAATTTCTTCGGCGGGTTTGGTGCCCAGGTAATTTTTCATTACTTCCGGCGCCAGCCCTTTGGTTAAGGTTTTGGCTTTTAAGTCCCGCAGGTATTGCGCCTGGTCTTTGGCTTCCGTTTGGCTTAGCGTACCCAGCAAAACTTTGCAGGCCAGTTCTTTGTTTTCGTCCGCCTCCGTGCAGAACGGCAGTTGGCGCAAAATATCGGCCATTTCCGTTTCTATTTGGGCAAAATCTTTCTGCCCGCCGAATTTGGCCGCAATATCCGCCGCGTAGCCGCTGTAAAGATTTTTTTTGGAAAGCTGTTCTTTCAGCACAATTCTGTCCCGGCGCAGTTGGGCCGCTTTTTGGGCCGCATCAAATGTTTTGGCAGTGCCGTCCAACAGCACTTTTACCGCCAGGCCCAGGTTTTCTTCTTTCTGTTTTACATGGGGCAAGCGCTGTAAAACCGCCTGGAACGCATCTAAAACATCTTTGGGAGTTTTGCTCTTTAGGTAGCGGCAGGCAATAATCATCAGGTCTTCTTCCAAAATTTGCTTATTGAGCATTTTGGATAACAGCGTAATATCCTGCGCATCTTTGGGCGTAATGGTGCATAACAAAGCGCGCGCGCAGAGCGAGGCGTTCAGGCTGTCGTCTTTATTAATTTTGCCCAGTTGGGTAAAAAGTTTGTTAAATTCCGGGTTGAATAAAATAGCTTCCGGCTGGGTATATACGCGCAGTAAATCGGCCGTCAGCACGACGGAAATATGGTATTTGTCGGCGGTGGCTAATACGGCGCGGCGGTTTTCCTTGGGGGTGGAGCGGTTGCGCGAAAGCAGTTCCCGCGCCTGTTCCAATAAAATATCCAAAGCGCAAAGCACTTTTTGCTCGTCGTTCAACGGGCGGTCCTGCACGTCTTTTAAGGCGGTGGCAAATTGCACGTCAAAATACTTGCGGGAAGAAAAAGACGCATACACGTTTAGCAGTAAATCCATATCTTCCTGTTCTAGTTCCAACGCTTTGGCCAGTTCCGCAATAGAGGTGGCATTGTTGTAAATGCGCAGTTGGCGCAAGGCGGCGGGGAGCGTAATTTCATCCAGCAGAATTTTAGCCGCAATCGTGTCCGTCATGGCGGAATCGGAACTTAATTGGGCGGAGATATTGGCAATATCCTGCTGTAATTCCGGCAGGGATTTTTTATTTTCCAGGGTATACACCAGTTTGGCGGCGTAGTCGTCGTCAATACTGGGGAGCATATTGTAAATGGTGCCCAACATTCCGCTTCTTTTATCTGCTTTTTCGCTCATGGCCGTTGCCCCTTGCTAACAAGATTTTAAGAACAGCGTAATGTGCTGTTCAAATTTAGTGACCCAATCGTTATTTTTAATAAATTCCAGGTTGGCTTTAATGCTTTCTACCGAGCATTTTACACACGCTTTTAACAAATGCTGCCCGCAGTACACGTCCGACAAAATAACCGGCGCAATATCCGCTTTTATCAGGTCTGCTTCGCGCAAGCATTGTATGGCGGTGGTGGCGGTATCCGCAGGCACTTTGGCCGCGGTGACTAACGCATCCTGCACGGCTTGCTCCCGCGCGGGGTTATCCTTGGGGAGTTTTTTGGCTACCAGATAAGCCGCGTAGGCTTCGCCGTCTTTGCGGATGAAATTTTTAAGCTCCTCTTTTAGGGAGCCCATTTTTTTTAGGCTCTGTGAAAGTTTGGCTTTTACGTTTTCCGGCGTGGATTTGCGGTTGGCGGTGGTTTGCATGGCCATCATCACTAACGCACAGCCCATGGCCCCGCTCATAGCGGCGGCGGCACCGCCCCCGGGGGTCGGCTCCGCACTGGCTAACGCCTCCACAAATTTGGCCGCAGTTTTATCCCATTCCATTTTTGTTTCCTCCCCCCATTATTTTACATAATGGTTCCGGATTCCAAGTCCGAATATTTTTTAATGCGCAGCATTTTCAGGCGGTCTTCGTCTATGCCGGTGCGGCTGAAGAAAACGTGTTCAATGGCGCTGGCGGGCATAATGTAGCTGCCGCGTTTAACGCCTTTGGGGTCCGTTTTTAAGCCCAACCACACGCACCAGGTGGAAACATCTTTGAAATCTTTTTCTTCCAGTTCCGCCGCGGCGCGTAAAATTTTGGCCGGGTCCCCAAACCCGCTGGTAATTACCGCACTGTGGAAACCGCAGTTTTTGGCGGCTACAATATCCCGGTGCGTATCGCCGATTACATAAATGTTTTCGGGTTTGAGCGTGGTTTTATATTTCTTTTCCGCGCGTTTAACGGCGGCTAACAGCATATCTTCGCGCGTGTGGCCGTCTTCCCCAAAGCCGCCTAATTCAAAAAAGGAATTTAAGCCGGAGGGTTCCAATTTAATGCGGGCGCCTTGTTCCAAATTGCCGGTACCCAAGGCCAAAATAACATCCGGGTCTTTTTGTAAAAGTTTTAAGAATTTTTCCACCCCGGGCACTAAATCGTAATGTTTGGCGCGCACGGCGGCGTGGACTTCAATAGGCAATAATTCCAAATATTTGGCGGTCATTTTTTTCATTTCCGCCGCGGTGGGCTTTTTGCCGTTGTTCAACAGGCCGTATACCAACGTGAAATTATCCGTATCCGTCCGGCCGGAAATTAACGAGTGTTCAAATTCCGGGCAGGAACCGTACAGTTCTTCAAACGCCTTTTTTAAGGCGGTGCGGCCGGCTCCCCCGGCGTTTACTAAAGTACCGTCCAAATCAAACAAAACCAGTTTTTTCATTTTTTATCTCCTTTGATAATGCCGGTGACAATGTACGCCCCGGACAGGGCCAATATCAAACCAAGCACTTTATATGTATTTACTGTGTCCTGCCCAAGCAGAACGGATAAAATAAAAGTCATTACCGGGTAAGACAAAATAATGGCGGTTGCCTTGCCCAAATCCATATTGCGTATGGCGGTATACCAAAAGGTATTGCCGATAAAATAATTGCAAATGGCGCTAAAGCCCAGCGTGACCCACAACACCCAAGTAGGGGTGAACAGCAGCGGCCCCTGCACCGTAAACAATACCGCGCAAAAGACGGCCAACACCGGGATAGCAAAAATGGCCCGGGCCGCGGCAATAAGTGCGGGCGGCATATCTTTGGGTAATTTTTTGGCAAAAATATGGCTTACTTGGAACATCCACAACGTGCCTAAAATGAGCAAATCCCCTTTTAATTGCACGCTAATACCCGTTTGCCATAACAACACCCCAACGCCCAACACAATCAGCAAAGAACCGCCAATTTGTTTGCCGGTGGGTTTTTCCCCCAACAAAAAATAGGCCAGAATGAGCGAATAGACCATTTCAAATTGGTTCAAAATGGCGGCATTGGCCGGGGTGGTATAATTAAGGGCCAACATAAAAAACGTCATGGGTAAAGCCGTGCCGAAGGTGGCCATTAATAAACATTGGGGCCAAACTTTTTTGGCCAGTAATGTTTTCCACCCGCCTGTTTTTACCAGGTACGGAATGAAACAAACGGCGGCCACGGTGCAGCTTAAAAGCATAAACAACGTGGAGGCCGCATACGGCGTGGCGAATTTAGTTCCCACTACGTTTGCGGCTACAAAAAACCATGCAAGCCAAATGGCTACCACGGGGGCTACATTAAACATACAAAATATCCCTCATACTCTATATTCTACCTAATTTATGGGCTTAATGGCCTTGTTTCTTTACTAAACGGCTCACCCAGTAGGCCCCCAACAGCGTAAGCACCAGGCCAAAAATTTGGTACGGGGTGATTTTTTCCAGCCCCAACGCGGCGGAACCCAATAGAGATAATACTGGATACGAAAGATAAATCGCTGTCACGCGGCTTAAATCCATCGCACGGATGGCTTTGTACCACAGCACCATAGCCAGGCCGTATTTTAACAGCCCGGTATAGGACAAAACGCTGAACATTTGCAAATTGGGTTTTATAATCACGCCGTCCGTACATAAAATAACGGCCATAATGATAACCAATGCCGGCAGGGCGTACAAGTTGCGCGCCATACCAATCACGCGGTAATCCAGCTGTTTAGGCAGTTTTTTAGCCACGGTGGACCCGGCTTGCAACATCCAGGTAGAGCCGACGATTAACAAATCCCCTATCCAACGCGGTGTATAGTGTTCTTTCAGTAAAATAAACAGTACGCCCAGTACAATGAGCGCACTGCCCAGCAGTTGGCTGCGGGTGGGAAATTCTTTCAGAAAGACGGCGGCAAATAACAGGGAATAGAGGAGTTCCGATTGCTGTAAAATAGCCGCGTTGCCCGGCGTGGTGTAGTGGAGCGCAATAAGGGAAATGGTAAACGGTAAAGCCGTGCCAAACGTGCCGATAAACAGGAATTTCCAGCGTGTTTCCCGCGCCAGTAATTCCCCCCATTTATGGTTTTTAGTCACCCAAGGCGTAAAATACAGTACGCCAATCAGCGTGCCCAAAAACACCAGCAGGGCGGGGCTGATGACCCCCACGGCATATTTGCCCGCAATGGGCGACAGGCCCACAATGGCCCAGCACAACCAAGTTGCTGCTAAAGGATTCATAAAAAGTATTCTCCGACGGTAATTAAGATAGTAATATTATACCATTTTGCGCTTAGGTATTTGGGCGGTGCGGATAGGTTAAAATACGCGAAAAAGGCCGGCTGAGCCGCGCGCGAAACATTTGGCCGGGCGGGTGATGTTGTTGGGCGCTTTGTGGGGTGGTGCGTGGCGGGGTGGCGGCAGAAACCAGGTGGAGCGGGCGAAAAAGCCGCACTGGAAACAAGGTTAGGCGGTGCGGGGGTAGCGGCGGCCCGCAGGGCCTCGCCTTCCGGTAAAATTCCTGACGGAATTTTCTTGCAGGCGCAGGAGTGCGCTTTCGCACCGGGCTCATGGTTTTTGCCTTTCGGGGCACAGCCCCTCAAACAAAAACAACACTGGGGCCTTTCTCGTCCCGGGGTGGCGGCCCGCAGGGCCAGTTTGCCTGCTTTCTGTCTTAATATTTAATAAAAAAAACCAAGCTCTTATGCTTGGTTTTTTTATTAAATATGCGCAGAAAGGGACTCGAACCCTTAAGCCTTTCGGCATGCGCCCCTCAAACGCACGCGTATACCAATTCCGCCACCTGCGCGAAAATCTTTTACAACGAGGGAATGTCAATCGCTACCTTTTTATTTTAGCAAATAACGCCGCCAAAAGCAAGCCGACACGCCTTAAAAAAAGCCCCTTGTTTAAGGGGCTCTTAAAAGTTATTTGGCCGGAGTAGCCGGGGTGGCCGGAGCCGTAGCCGCGGCGGGGATTTGCACCCGGTCCATCACGGACGAGGTAGCTTTTTTGTTAGAGGCCATCGTGAGTGCAATAGACGTGCAGAACAACAGCACCGCCAAAGCGGCCGTAAGTTTATTAATAAAGTTAAAAGCAGTGGGGCTGGCAAAGATGTTATCCGCGCCGGAGGCACCGAAAATACCCGCGGCGGAGCCTTTCCCGCTTTGGAGCAAAACCAACAAAATCAACAAAATGCACGCAATATAATGAACAATCGTAATAAGTGTTTGCATGTGTGTAAAAAATCTCCTATAAAAATAACACTATTATTATAGCACTTTTTACGGCTTTGTGGGCCGCCATTTTTATAAAAGTACGATAAATGGCGGGTAAAAAACAGACCGGGCCCAAACAGCAGGCCCGGTTTGTGGATATAAATTTTCAGTTGCCAAAAAGGCTTCCGTGTTTACTTGGCTAAAGCCACTAAACCCGGAAGTTCCTTCCCTTCCACAAATTCCATGCTGGCGCCGCCGCCGGTGGAAACGTGGGAAAGTTCTTTCTGGTTGAATTTGCCTTTTTTCAGCACGTTTACGCTGTCACCGCCGCCGATAATGGTGGTAGCACCGGCTTTGGTAGCGTCAATCATGGCTTGGGCAACGGCAAAGCTGCCTTTGGCAAAATTCGGGAATTCAAACACGCCCATAGGCCCGTTCCAGAAAATGGTTTTGCATTGGAGCAAGGCTTCGCGGAACGCGGCTACGGTTTTGGGGCCGATATCCAACCCCATTAAATCGGCCGGGATGTTGATGTTATCAACGGCCACCGGTTCGGTGGTTTCGGCAAATTCTTTACCGCAAACGTGGTCCACGGGCAACAAGATTTTAACGCCTTTTTCGGCCGCTTTGGCCAAAACGGCTTTGGCTTCGGCTTCTTTTTCGGCATCAAAAAGGGATTTGCCGATTTCGTGCCCTTGCACTTTTAAGAACGTGTAAGCCATACCGCCGCCAATGACGAGTACGTTTACTTTGTCCATCAAGTTGTTTAAGAGCATAATTTTGTCGGACACTTTCGCCCCGCCAACCACAGCGGCAAACGGACGGGCCGGGTTTTCCAACGCTTTGCCTAAAAATTCAACTTCTTTTTGCACCAAGAAACCCGCGCAGCCGGGCAAATAGTCGGCAATGGCGCTGGTGGAAGCGTGGGCGCGGTGAACCGTACCAAAGGCTTCCTGCACAAAAATTTCGCCGTGTTTAGCCAGTTGTTTGGCAAATTCGGCATCGTTCTTTTCTTCTTCCGGGTGATAGCGGAGGTTTTCCAACAAGGCAATTTCGCCGTTTTTGGTTTCGGCCACTACTTTATCGGCTTCCGGGCCTACGCAATCCTTGGCAAAATGCACCGGCACGCCAAACAGTTTTTCCACTTCGGCGGCCACGGGAGCCAAGCTAAATTCCGGTACTACTTTGCCTTTCGGGCGGCCCAAGTGGGCAATCAGCACGATACGGCAGTTGTTTTCCAACAAATATTTAATGGTTTTTTCGGTAGCAACAATGCGTTTGTTGTTGTCTACTTTACCGTCTTTGAGCGGTACGTTGTAATCTACACGCACCAATACTTTTTTGTTTTTCAGGTCCATATCCTGAATTTTTTTAATGCTGTCAAAATTCATACTTTTGCGGCTCCTTATAATTTTATCCACGGGTTTTTACAAACCCGCTACTACTTACCTATTTATTTTACAAAATTTAGCGGCCGTAAGTTAACGGCGGCGGCTTTTGCCCAGCGCTTTCAAAATTTCCCAATACAGCCAAACCAGCGTGACAAGCAGGCCGAACCCGGCGTACCACTCCATATATTTGGGAGCCACATATTTGCTGGTCATTTCATCAATAAAGTTGAAATCCAACACCAAATTGGCCGCCGCTACGATGCAAATAACCAGGTTAATCCCAATAGCAAGGCGGGACGAGCCCGTCAAAAAATCCATATTTACGCCACACAGCATAAGCACCAGGCACACCAAATAAAACAGGGCAACGCCGCAGGTGGCGCCTAAAACGCCGAGCATAAACCCGGCGGTCGGGCGGATAATTTTGGTTTTGTATAGCGTAAGCATTACCAAAAATACGGCTAACGTCACCGAAACGGCCTGCAACACAATGCCGGGAAATTCTTTATTAAAGAATAACGAAACAACCCCCAAGCATAACCCTTCCGCAAGCGCATAAACCGGCGCTAAAAACGGTGCGGAGCGCGGTTTAAGGCTGATAAACAGGCCCAGCAACCCCCCGACAATCATAATAATCCACAGGGCTTTATCCATTAAAAACGGATTTTGCCACCCGAACAATGCGCCGAGTACGCAAATAAATAACAAGAAAAAAGATTTGTTAATAGTGCCTTGCAACGTCATGGGTTGCACGGCGCGGGCACTGTTTTGGGCGCGTTCAAATGCATCTGCATTAAATACAGGGTTTGAAGCCATTTTTCCCCCTCCTAAATTAATTTTTTATATTTTATAAAAATATAAAGCAGTTTGGGGATTTATTTAAGATGAATAAATAAAAAACAGCTCCCGGCGTTTGCGGGGAGCTGTTGGATAGTACAAAACAGGCTATTTTAACAAATTGCCGGCCAGCGCGCGGGAAATGCGTTTCATATTTCCGGCAAATTTTACAAAATCACCTTTAGGGTTTACATTAAAGGTGTAAACGTACAAGTGTTGGCCGTTTGCGTTATAAGCATTGAGGAATTTGCCCGCTTGTTTGTTTTCGGAATACGCACCTTTAACAAAAGTGCCCAAATCCACCCGTATCTTAAAAGAATCCGTGCCGGCCATATCCGCTTCCAAAGAAGCATTTTTGTCTAACATAATATCCGCTTTGGTTTTGTCCGCATTAAAACCAATCAGCGCGCCTTTGGCTTTTACGCCGTTTACCCACACCGTCACAACGCGCACCTTCTTTTCAACCGCGTTGTTTATGCGGTTTTGCATAACATCATACGCAGGCTGTTTGGGAGCTTGTACTTTAGCTCTTTTTACAGGAGGATTAGTTCCTGCGTTTACCGCTACGGCTAAAAGCAACGCGCAAAATGTGACAAGTTTTTTCATAATATTCTCCTTAAAATGAATGTATATCTATATTATAGAAAATAACATTTATATTTCAACAGGACAAAAGACCTATTTTTCCCAGGGCCTTTAGACCTATCCCCCCCGTTTGACGGAAACTGATTACGGTTTTTCCCCGTCCCGGGTATGCGCACCCTTGGGAAATGAAAAGCACCCGCCGGGTTGGGGCAGGTGCTTTTTATTTATTTGCGTACTCATTAAATAAGGTTTAACTTATAGTTGGGCCGCCGCCGTAATGCCGGAAGGGCCGGGCATAAGTTTTAAGGCCAACGCGGCTTTTTCTGCCGTAATAAAACTTTTAGCGGTAGGAAAGAGCTTCTTAAAACCGTTTTTCAAAGCCGGGGTGCGCACCGGCATAGGGAATTGGTAATAATCCGTACCGGCAATTTTAACGTGTTTGAATACATTTAAGTCCTTAGTGATGGCTTCATCCCCGTTATGGCTGTATTGGTAGGCAAAACTTTCTTCCTGCCCGGCGGTGTTAAACTGGGAGAGATTAACTCTGAACGTGAACCAATCGCGCAGGGCGTTTTTTTGCATTTTCTTAAAACAATCGTTTTTGAACGCCACATTGACCGTACCCAAGCCGTCTTTTTCGTGATAATCCATCAAAAGGACACTGCAAGTGTAGCTTTCGTTATGGGATTTAGAGGTACCGTCCAACATTTCGTAATCATTCCACCACATAATTTGAGCATGCGCTTTGGTTTTTGAGGGAATAGCGGCAAACGCTTTTTTGGCCGCGGCTTGCTGACGGGCTACTTTTTTATCAAATCCTTTTTTCCAATCCAAATAAGATGCATTTTTAGGTTGGATTTGCGCCCATTGTGCAAAAGTGGTTTGGCTGGGCAGTCTGTACGGTTGGGCCGCGGCAACCCCCGTCAAAACACACAACATCAAAACACCGGTTAAAAGTTTATTCATATAATCTCCTGTTTTGTTTCTCTATTATATTTTATACAACTATTTGCTTTTTTTCCAGTGCAGTTTGGCTCTATCCCTGCCCGGAAAAAGGACCCATGCGTTTTTGGGCCTTTTGGCCCACCGTTCCCCCCGCGCGAAAAACGGCGTGGCAGAAAAGCGCAGTAAAAAGCATTTTCCAACCGCGCCCCAATAAAAAAGAGGCCGGGGCCTTATAAAAAGACCCCGGCTTTTGAATTGGGTGAACGGGAAATTACATCATCCCCATACCGCCCATGCCGGGCATAGCCGGGGCATGAGCCGCGCCTTCTTTTTCCGGCGCATCCGCTACCAAGGCTTCGGTCAAGAGAACCGTGCCCGTGATAGAGGCGGCGTTTTCCAAGGCGGTGCGGACCACTTTGGCCGGGTCCACTACGCCCGCTTTCAACAGGTCGCAATAGGTGTTGTTGTCGGCGTTATAACCGTCGGCCGCGCCTTGCATCTTCAGCACGTTATCCACCACTACGGCGCCGTCTAAACCGGCGTTTACGGCAATTTGTTTCAACGGAGCCGTCAACGCTTTGCGGACAATGTTAATACCCGTGCGGACGTCTTCGTTATCGGTTTTGATAGCATCCAAAGCCGCTTGGCTGCGGGCAAGCGCCACACCGCCGCCGGGCACAAGGCCTTCTTCCACACCGGCTTTCGTGGCGTTTTTGGCGTCTTCCACTTTGGCTTTTTTGGCTTTCAGTTCGGTTTCCGTAGCGGCACCTACGCTGATTACAGCCACACCGCCGGAAAGTTTCGCCAAGCGTTCTTGCAATTTTTCTTTATCGTATTCGCTCTTGGAGTTTTCAATCTGTTTGCGGATTTGTTCCGAGCGGGCGGCAATAGCTTCTTTACTGCCTTTACCGCTTACAATGGTGGTGTTTTCTTTATCAATTACCACGCGGGCGGCCTGGCCGAGCATAGCCAATTCGGCTTTGTCCAGTTTAATGCCGCGTTCTTCGCTCAGCACATCACCGCCGGTCAAAATGGCAATATCTTCCAACATTTCTTTGCGTCTATCCCCAAAGCCCGGGGCTTTTACGGCGCAGCCTTTCAATGTGCCGCGCAATTTGTTCACTACCAAAGTAGCCAACGCTTCGCCGTCCACGTCTTCGGCAATAATCAGGAATTGTTTACCGCTTTGAACGATTTTTTCCAATACCGGCAGTAAGTCGTTCATGCTGGAAACTTTTTTATCGGTAATGATGATATAGGGGTTTTCCAACACACATTCCATCCGTTCGGAATCCGTCACAAAATACGGGGAAATGTAGCCGCGGTCAAACTGCATACCTTCCACCACGTCCAGTTGGGTGGTAGCGGTTTTGCCTTCTTCTACGGTAATTACACCTTCCGCGCCCACTTTTTCAATGGCTTCGGCAATCATATTACCAATTTCGCGGTCGTTGGAAGAAATGGTGGCAATTTGGGCTTTTTCTTCTTTGGTTTTTACCGGTTTGTGCATTTTTTCCAATTCTTTTTTGGTGGCTTCTACGGCCAGTTCAATGCCTTTTTTTACCAACGTGGGGTTGGCTCCGGCGGTAATGTTTTTAATGCCTTCGGTCAACATGGCGTTGGCCAATACGGTAGCGGTGGTGGTACCGTCGCCGGCGACGTCGTTAGTTTTGGAGGCTACTTCGCGGATGAGCTGGGCGCCCATATTTTCAAACTTGTCTTCCAGTTCAATATCTTTGGCAATCGTCACGCCGTCATCAATAATAAGCGGAGAGCCGAACTTTTTTTCCAACACTACACTGCGGCCCTTGGGCCCTAACGTCACTTTTACAGCGTTTGCTACTTTTTCAATGCCTGCTTTCATTTTGGCGCGGGCTTGGTCACCATATACAATTTGTTTTGCCATATTAAAAATTCCTCCTGTTTACCCCAATTACCCTAAAATACCCAAAACTTCGTCTTGGTGGATAATTAAATACGTTTCGTCATCCAGTTTTACTTCCGTGCCGGAATATTTGCCGTACAGCACACGGTCGCCGGGTTTTACATCCATGGGGATTCTGGCCCCTTTGTCGTCCAACTTGCCGGCACCCACTGCCAAAACTTCGCCTTCCATCGGTTTTTCTTTGGCGGTGTCAGGAATGATGATTCCCCCCTTCATGGTTTCTCTTTCAATGGGTTTGACGATAATGCGGTCACCCAAAGGTTTGATTTTTACTTCTTTCATAGTAATTTCTCACTCCTTTTAAGTCTTAAAAATCTAATTTGCGGGGCGGGATTGTTTTTAGCACTCCCTTTCGCTTAATGCTAATTTAGCATATATTGCACATAATTGTCAACCCCTTTCTTTGATTGCTAAAAAAGAAAGGGGTTGTCGTCGGTAAAGCACAATAAATATTTTTAATAACAGCCAAAAAAGCGGCGCACTTTTTGCTTGAAAGTAAGCCGTTGCGGCGGTAAAATTTTAATCATAACGGCGGAAATGTTATCTTGTCCGTCGTTATCGTTAGATACACGCACCAACTGTTTGCACAATTTTACCAGCGGCAAGTTTTTGCCCTGCTCCAGTTGTTCGGCCAGTTGGGTTTCGTTCATGCCCTTGTACAGGCCGTCCGAACATAAAACCATTACGTCGCCAAGTTTAACCGGAAAGCGCAACAAATCAAATTCCACATTCTTTTTAATACCCATGGCGCGGGTAAGCACGTTTTGGATTTTAGATTTATCGGCTTCCGCCTTGGTGAGTAGCCCTCGGCGCACATGTTCCATCGCTAAAGAATGGTCCGTAGTCACTTGAACGAGCTTGCCGTCTCTAAACAGGTAAATGCGGGAGTCCCCCACATGTACGGCGGTGGCGTTATCGCCGTCAAACATCACCCCGGTTAAGGTGGTGCCCATCATTTTGTAAATTTCGGATGCTTGCGCCGTGGTGTAAATAGCGGCGTTGGCCAAATTGGCGGCCATAAGCATTTTGCGCTCCGTATTATCCAATTTGGGCAAAAAGGTTTCCGGCATTTTTAATTCGCCCGTATTTACTTTACGGATGGTTTCTTCCAATACATGTACGGCAATATTGCTGGCAATTTCTCCGGCGGAATGGCCGCCCATACCGTCGGCTACCACGCCTAGGCCCAAGTCGGACGAGATAAGTACGCTGTCTTCATTTTTTTCCCGGATTTTGCCAATATCGGTGACGGCGGCAAATTCTATATCAAAGGCGCTCATAATTCCTCTCTAAATACAATGTTGCACGCACAGCCTATTATGCCAAACCAATACAAAATGGTCAATAGGAAATAATAAGCGTTGTTGTCTTGCGCGTTATTGTTAAAATTTTGAATGGGATAGCCCACAGAATAATCCCACGCTAAAATATTCATTTTGCTTTCGCCGGACGTATAATAGGCGGATAACATTTCTATCATTAACGGCCTGTAATGCTCCGGCACGGCATCTTTACTATAAATGGAAATTTGCTGGTTTAAGTATTTATATTTGTCTTCCGGGGTCATATTGTTAATTTCCCGGGTGGAGCCCAGCTTGACCAAAGAATCGTTTTGGAACATAGACACATAACCGCCTATCACTTCATGCGAAACATCCGTCTCGTTGGAGTGTTTAATCCCGGCATCAATTTTAGAGGCTAGTACGTCTAACGTGGTATTCATACGGTTGGCCAGGCCGGATACGTTATAAATCCACACGCAGGCAATTCCGGCCAGCAGTAGCAGGGTGGGCGCAATAATGCTGGATTGCCCATCCCGCTTGGAAAACAAGCAGGCAACCGCCCCCAACGCGCACCCCAGGCCCGCCAAAAGCAACCATTTGGTAAAAAGTCCGTCCGGGTTGGCGGGAATTTCCAGCCCGGTAGCCGCATAGACCAATACCATGGATAAGGCAATCAGCGCCGTACCCAAAAAGCTCTGTACCCAGGTGCGTTTGGCTTGCCAGCAGATAGACATGGCCCACATGGCCGCCACCACCAAATAGCACAGGTTGTATTCCGGCGAGAAAATATAACGGGTAATGCCGGTTAAATCCCAATACGGCACTTGGGGCGTAAAAAGCCCGGCCATATAGGAAACCCCGGCAATAATAATCAGCCCCATGGTATTGCGGGAAAACGCGCGTATAGACGCCGACGCAAACACCAGTAGAAATACCACCATACATATCCCGGCAAGCACCAGTTGGTGTGGGGCATTTTCCGAGCCGGTGACAGGGGCCAATAAGTTAGCGATAAAGCCTAACGTGGGGCTGGTGTGTACGGAGCAAATTTTACCGAACAGGAAAAACACATAAGAAATCCCCAAAGAAAACACCATCAGCACCGGCAACCATGCAAAATCAATCCAACGGCGTACGGAGAAGGCTTCCTTAAATTCTTTCGGCTCCTCCACTTTGGGTTGCACCGCAAAGGGGTCATCCGGCGGAACAAAACCCTGCGGGGGCGGCGGAGGCGGCAAAATAGCCGGCTGGGGCGCCGCTACCGGTTTCGGTTTTTCTACCGGGCTTTCTTCCAAACCGGGCAACAACACCGGCTTGCCGGTGCGCCCGGAAGATTGCGTGACGCGTTTGGCCGCTTCTTCCTGGCGTTTACGCTTAATACTGTCCGTATTTTCTATCGGGCTGTCTTGGGATAATTTAAGGGCGGTATCGGTGCCCAAATCTATGGCTAGGCCGGCCGTGCCGTTTTTTAAGCGCAGTTGGTCTTCCGCCCGCATTTTTTGGAAATACACATACGTTTCTTTAGCGGTTTGGAAGCGCTTGGCCGGGTCTTTGCTCATTAATTTTTGGATAGCCAGGCTCAGCCACGGCGGCAAATCTTTACGCAGTTTAGAGGGGTTCGGCACCGGGTCGTTGATATGTTTTTGGATAATATCAATGGTGTTTTTGCCGTTGTACGGGAATTGCCCCGTCAGCACATAATACATACTGGCGCCGATAGAATACAAATCCGCGCGGGTGTCCAAATCCCGCCCGAGGGCCTGTTCCGGCGCAATAAAATAAGCGGTGCCGGCCAGTTCGGTGGTTTTGGTGGAGCCTTTTTCCTTATCTACTTTTTTGGCAATACCAAAGTCCACAATTTTGGGGTGCATATCCTTGTCAATCAAAATGTTGGAAGGTTTAATATCCCGGTGGATAATGCCCTTTTCATGGGCCATATTCAACCCTTTCAAAATGCCGTCAAACAAATCCAAAACCAGGCCGATGGGCAACACTTTTTGGCGTTTTAACATCATGGAAAGCGTTTGCCCTTCAATAAAGGACATTACAATAAAATAATAGCCCCTTTCCTTCCCCACGTTATAGACGTTTACAATGTTGGGGTGGTCCAGCTCGGCCACGGCGCGGGCTTCGCTTAAAAAGAGGTCTACGGCTTTTTTATCGTTGGCTAGAGCGGGGCTTAAAATTTTAACACATACAATGCGGTTTAAGGCTTTGTGCCGCGCCCGATAAACGGCACCCATGCCGCCTTCGGCTGTTTTTTGCAAGATTTCGCAGCCGGAAATTTCCTGACCGATTAACGATTCTTTTGCGCCTTTGGTGTCCTTCACTTCGTTCGTACTCATAGCCGTCCTTAAAAATAAAAGTTTATGCTGAACCCTAATTCATTATACAAAAACTGCTTGCTTTTAGGATAAACAATCAATAGAATATAACTAATGTTTATCATATCATATTTTAGCCCGTTGTGCGGGCTTTATTGGGGGTTTTTATGAGCGAAAGCAGTTTTATGGTACTAAACAACATTGGCAGTTTGCCGCTGGAAGACGGCGCGGAGGTAAAATTTACCATTGATGCGTACCGCAATTACCGCTATGCGTCTATCCGCAAATACCTGCAAACGGACGGTTTTATGGGCGCCACCCGCGTGGGGATTACCATGACGCCGGAAATTGTGCAGGCGCTGGCGCCGATTATTGCCGCCTTGCCGGACGATGAAAAACAATGCCCGGATAAAGATTTGGGCAAATTTGCCAAGCGGCCGGGGATGTCCGTCGTGGCCCGGGTAAGTACCTTTATGGGAGCCAAGGGGCTGGATTTGCGCCAATGGCAGGAAGACAGCACCTATACCGGCTGGACCAAAAAAGGCATCCGCCTGCCATACAATAAAATAAAGGAAATCAAACGGCTGTTTGCCCTATTAAATGATGCCTTTAATGAAACCCCGGTAGAATTTTAACGGGTTTTACCCATAAAAAAGAGGACTCCGTAAGGAGCCCTCTTTTTGCTTAATAGTTAATCTGTTTACGCTTTAATCACGCCGTTTTCAACCAGCATTTCTTTGGCGTTTTGAAAAGCGGTTTGCGGCAGGATTTCCCGCATACACTTAAAATGCCCCAACGGACACTTTCTGCCCCCGTGCAGGGCGCAAGGGCGGCATTCCAGGCTTTTTACCTCTAATACGCGGTGGCCGTGCCCATACGGGAAGAACCCCAATTCTTTGGTGGTGGGGCCGAAAATAGCCAGCGTGGGCACATTAAACGCGGTGGCAATGTGCATGGGGCCGGAATCGTTGGTGATAAACAGTTTGAAATGCGGCATAAGCGCCATTAAATCCGCCAGGCTGGTTTTACCGCACAAGTTGGCGCAGTGGCCTTGCGATAATTGGCAGATTTTTTCGCCCAAGTCCGCATCTTTTTTGCCGCCGCCCACAATAACCGTTTGAACGTGTAATTCCGTTTCCAGGCGGCTAATCAGCTCCACAAAGTATTCTTTGGGCCAACATTTGGTGGGCCAGGCGGAACCCGGGTGCAAGCCGACCAAGGTTTTGCCTTCCAAGTTAAAATCTTTCATCAGGCGGGCTACATTTTCTTCCGCCGACGGCGCATAACGCAGGCTTAATTTTTCGGCCTTAAATTCTTCTTTGGCAATCCCCTGCAACAAAGAAAGGTTGCGCTCCGCATCGTGAATCATCCAGGAAAACGGCACCGTTTTGGTGTAGAAAAACCACCCTTCGCTGGAAGTAAAGCCAATGCGTATTGGCACGCGGGAAAGCCACGCAATCAGCGCGCTTCTGAAACTGCGGTGCGGCACCAATAAAATATCAATATGGGCCTCTTTAATGGCTTTGGCCGTTTTCCAAACGCCTACAATTTTATTCCAACCCGTTTTTTCGTTTAAGATGATTTGGGAAACCTCTTTCATGGGGCGGAAAATATCCTGCGTTTGCGGGCGGGTGATAACCACAATTTTGCTATCCGGGAACAGGCGCGCCGTTTTTTGGATAAGCGGCGTGGTCAGTACGCTATCCCCAATAAACGACGTTTGGAAAATACCGATTTTGCCGATTTTTTTGCCGTCCATAGAGGCTTTTTTATAGGCCCAATCGCCCAGTTCCGGCTGGGTGTATTTTATGGGCACGTCCCACGTTTTAAGGGCGGACAAATAGCGCTCCAGCGTGTGTTTTTCCAACACCGGGGACGTTTTGCGGAATTTTACATACAAGCGCCGGGCTACGGGGTTTTTATCGTAGCGGACCCGGTTGGGAATATGGCTGAAAAAGCCCATTAAAATAGTTTTTAAGGTGGCGTGCAAATCCAAAAAGTGCGTAAAATGCCCCGCGCGGATTTGCTGGATGTTGCCCCACAGGCTTTTTTTAGCCACCATAATATGGTCAATATCCGGGTGGCCGGCCAGCACTTGCGCAAACTGCGGTTTGACGAGCAAGGTAATGCGGCTGTTGGGCCATTTGTTTTTCAGGTTTTTATACACCGGGGAAGAAAGCACAATATCCCCCAGTGAAGATAACCGGACTACTAAAATATTAGGCTGATTGTCGTTCATAATTTTCCACCACTTTCATAATTTTATCCGTCGCACCCTTAAAACTTAACGCGGTTTTACGGGCTTTGGCGCTCATGTCGCGGCGCAGAGGTTCGTCCTCCAGCAGCCTTAACACGGTACTCTTAAAATTGGTTGGGTTGACCAGCGTTCCCCCCCCTTGGGTCAACAGGGCGCGGGCCGTATCGGGCGTGTTAAAAAAGCTCTGCCCAAACAGCACCGCTTTACCCAAAATGGCCGGCTCCAGCAGGTTATGCGCCCCGCGCGGGGCAATAGAGCCGCCCACAAAAGTAAGCGCGGCACAAGTGTATAAAGATTGTAAAAAGCCCATTACGTCCGCGCATAAAATATCGCACGGAACCGCTTTTTGGCTCATCATGGCGTAATTCAGACGGCTGTTTTTCAGGTTTTGCTCAATTTCCAGGCGGCGCTCCAAATGGCGCGGGGCAAAAATAATTTTGAGCCCTTGTTTGATAAGTTGCGGGGCCGCCGCCAGTAAAATTTCTTCTTCCAGCGGGTGCGTACTGCCGCATACCAAAACAGGGCTGTTTTCCCACCCTAATTCAGAAACCAGTTTTTTGACTTCGTCCACGCGGGAAGGCGTGTCGTTCAGCGTATCATACTTTACATTCCCGCAGACGGTAATTTTGGCGTTTTCCACCCCCAAACCGGCATAGCGGCGGGCATCTTCCGGCGTTTGCAAAGCGGCAAAGGCGGCTTGACCTAATAAGCGGGTAAACAAGGGCCGCACCAACTTGTAAGCGCGGGTGCTTTTTTCGGAAATGCGCGCATTAACAAGCGCAAACGGCACGCCGTTTTGGCGGGCGGCTTCCAGCATATTGGGCCAAATTTCCCGCTCTACCACAAACAAGCGGTACGGGTGAGCCTTGCGGATAAAAGCGCGCGTAAGCGGGTAAAAATCAAGCGGGGCGAGCAGGGCGGCATCAATATCCGCATTTTTGGCGGCGGTGGCTTGCCCGGCGGCCGTAGAAGTAGTGACTAAAATAGGTTTTTTATAAAATTCTTTCAGGCGCTTAATCAGCCCTTTAACGGAGTTGACTTCCCCCACGCTTGCGCAGTGGAGCCAAATGGCATTTTGGGGCAGACAAGCGGGAGCTTCCAAAGCGAAACGCTCTTTGAGTTCCCGGGTAAGGTGTTTGAGTACGCGGCGGCGGGGCGAAAACAAAAAGCCGAACAACACTCCCAGTGCCGCAAATGGAAAAGCTAAATTAGTTAGCAGGAGTAAAAATTTTCCCATATTTCCATTATATTATATTAACGGGAGCGCGTGCATTAAAAAGCGCATTTTGGGCCGAAAAAACAGGAGCCCCCGCAGGGGCTCCCGGTTATTTGGTTTGAAAAACAACTATTTGGCAGGGGTTGATTTTGCACCTGCATTTTTGGATTTTTTGAATAACCCGCCAATGCCTTTTAAGGTGCTTTTTACGGTATCCACCCCGCTTTGGGCCACTTTGCCGGTGGTTTTTACGGCGCCGGTGGCTACGTTCCCGGCGGTGGAAGCCGTACCGCTAACCACTTTGCCCGGCGTTTTATAGTTGAGGATTCCCCCCACCAGCGAGCCCACCGTATTTAACACATCCAGTTTGCCCTTGGGGTTATCCAGCGTGCCGGTAATTTTCATTACAATCGGCGTTTGGCTGGTAAGCACGGTGGCGGAAACTTTCATATTAATATCATTTTTTGGGAAGTCTACCGTTCCGCTGCCGTTTACATTGGTTAATTTGGATACCAAACTGGTTTTATCCACATTCATAACCCCGTTTACAAAGGTGTATTTCCCCTCCGCCGAGGAAAAGGTAATTTGCCCTTTTTTGGCGGCGTTTTCGGCCGGGAAAATTTCCACATTCAGCGCTTTGCCCACCTTGTTTACCAGGGTAATGGGCAAGAGTAAAATTTTAACGATTTTAGTGTCTTTTACCAAGGAGTCCAAATCCGTAATGGCGCCCGGTTGCAAGGTAAAATCCACCTGCCCGTTGGCTTTATCCATCGCGGCGCTGACGCGGGTTAAATCCGCATTTATGTTAAAGCCCTCCGCGGTAAAATACGGTATTTTAATAGTCCCTATTTTTACGTTGGCTTTAATGTTCATCAGCATTTGGGGGCCGTCTTGCGCGGCGGGTGCGGCCTGCGTTTGGGCGGAAGGTTGCTCGCCGGCTTGTTCTTCTTCCGCCGCCGGGAATTTGTCCAAGGTCAGTTTGGAAAGGTCCAAATTCAACCCCAAATTCAGCACGTCTTTGATGTTTTTATACGAGAAAGACGACGTAAATTTTTCCCCGTTAAAAAGCCCGGTCAAAACAGGGCAGGAAATATCATCCAGCGAGGTTATTTTAATTGCACCGTTTAAGGCTTTAAGCGTAAACACATCATACAGTGCGCTTACATTTTTAAGCACCACGGAGCCGGAAACATCTTTGCCGTCTTTTTTATCCGTAGCGGTGAACGAGCCGGTAATTTCCCCTTCCGGCTTAAAATCCGCCACGGAAGACGTCATTTGCACAATTTCCCCCAAGTGCAAGGCCAAATTGCCTTTTACCTGATACACCGGGTTTGGCCCGCCCCAGCCCGCCGTGCCGGAGGCCGTAAAGCCGGAGTTTAACACCGCCAGTTTGAGTTGGCGGATGTCCGCCGTGCTTTTATCCAAATCGGCCGCCGCGTTTACTTTTACCGTAATTTCCGGCAAGGAAAATTCCGGCAAATCGGGCAGAAAATCCGCAAACGTCCGTTGGTTTAAGCCGGATAAAGTACCCGTCAAATCCACTTCCGGCGCGGCAAAGTTTTTAACTTGCCCTTTGAGCAAAAAGCGCATATTTTTGTATTGGGCGGTAATGGCTTTGATGTTTACATAGGCTTGCGGCAAATCCAAATTGGCCAGATTGACCGCCGTATCCACCGTGACCGGCACCGAGGCGGATAAATCCCCCTCCTGATAAGCCGTAGTGAATTGGATTTTTAACGAGAATATTTTTTTAAGGTCAAAATCCCGTATTTTTAAGTTCAGTTTGTTTACCGCGGCGGACATGCCCGTTTGCAAATCTTTATAGGAAAACGCACAGTTGTTAATGTTAATTTGCCCGGCGGTTAAATCCAAACCCAACGCTTCATCCGCGTTGGCGGAGTCGTCCGCCGGAGCGTCTTGTTGGGCCGTTGGGGCCGCCAGGAGCGAATCAAAATTAAAAGAGCCGTCTTTTTGCTTGATTACATTAACGGCAAGGCCGTCTAAAGAAACGGTGCGGATTTCCACCTTTTTTTGCAGTAGCGGCAGGAGTGCCACTTTTACTTGCAGTTTATCCGCTTTTATAAAGGTTCCTTGGGCGAATGTTTCCGCTTCCGAAAGGGCAAAATCGGTCAACGTGACCCCGATTAAGTTAAAAGAAACCTTGTCAAAGGCAATTTCCCGGTGGAAATTATCTTTGGCATAGCTGACGGCCATGGCCTTGAGCTTTTGGGGCGGATACATTACTTTTAAGGTAATTAATCCGGCCCCCAGCAGGGCAACACCAAGTACCCCGCAAATAAAAATCCATTTGAGTAGTTTTTTCATATTTTAATTATATCAATTTGGGGGCATAAAAAGGCCGCCCTAAAAGGGGTTAATTTTTAGGGCGGGTATATAAAAAGCGGCTTACTTTTCGTCACGCTCCACGCGGGTGGCCTCCACATCCACCACCGTTTCATCCGGTTTTGGCTGGGCCACCGCATTACGGTAGGCGCTTAAATCTTTCTTCCACAAGGCAAGCACCAGTAAAATAAAAGTGCCGTCATCGGCTATGCCCAGTAGCGGAAGAACATCGGGCAACAAGTCCACCGGGCTAATCACATATACCAAACACGCCAGCGTGCTTAAAACGCTAATCCACGGGAATTTGTATTTCCCGCGCAACACCGCCCACCCCATAGAAAAAAACGTGCGGATATATCCGGCCGTTTCTTGCGGATTTGCAGTTGCCATATTATTTGCTCCCTTGGGCGGCGGCCAACTTGCCGGAATGTTCCGGCGCGCGGGCCCCTAAAATGTTTTCCGTCACGCGCAAGGCGTAATCGCCCATGCGTTCAAAGTTATTCAAAATATCCGCATAAGCCGTAATAAAGTCCGGGCTGGCTTCTTCCCCTTCGTAATAGCGGGTGCTGCGGTCTTTAAGCAGTTGCTTTCTTAACACATTGAGTTTTTCTTCCCGTTGGGCGGCCAGAATTAACATTTCGCTGGTTTCTTTTTGGGATTCCGCCGTAGGGTGCTGTACAAACACAATGGCTTTGCGGGTGGCGCGGGTAATTTCTTTCGTCAATTTGGCAATTTCTTCTATATTATCCACATCCGCTTGCGAAAACGCATTTTTACCGTGGAATTTTTCCAAAATACGCGCAATTTTTTCCCCGCAGTCGCCCATGCGTTCAATGTTATTAATCACATCAAATAAAGACATGGTGTGCATAACGGAATCGCGCGACAGGTTGCCGTGGGTCAACTGGGTTAAATAAATGTTGATTTTGTGTTCCAAAACGTCGGTCGTTTTTTCGGCCTCTTTGGCATCTTCAATCAGCCGGGAGAACATTTTGTCGTCATCAATTTTTACGGCGTGCATAACCTTATCGGTCATTTTAGTCACAAAGCTCATCATGCGTTCCACTTCGTTGCGTACGGCCACCAACGCCAGTTCCGGCGTGTTGGCAAAGCGGGTGGATAAGAAAATAAGCTCCGTGGATTTGTTGTCTTCCCGTTTGTTTTTGGGGATAATCAGCAAGGTTAGTTTAGCCAGTTGCTTTAACAGCGGCAACATCAGCAGTGTATTTAAGACGTTAAACGCCGTGTGAAAGGCGGATATGTGATACGGCAACACCGCCGTTAAACTGGTGGGGTCTTTTACATAGGGGTTTCCGGGCACTAACCAATCTACAAAATGGATAAAATGCTTAAAAATCAGCGTGACCCACAACACGCCAATCGCGTTGAATAAAAAGTGCCCCACGGCGGCGCGGCGGGCCGTGTTGTTCGCGCCGATAGCCGCCAAGTTGGCGGTAATGGTCGTGCCGATATTTTCCCCCAGTACTAAAGCGCACGAGGTGGGAAAGTCAATAATCCCGGCGGCGGCGCAGGTAAGCGTCATAGCCATTACGGCGCTGGACGATTGCAAAATAACGGTTAAAATGGTACCGCTGAAAATGAGCGTGACTAAATTAAACAGGTTGTCCGGGCGGAATTTGGCAATCCAGGCCACTACTTGCGGGTTTTGGGCAAAATCGGCCGGAATGGTGTTTTTCATTAAGTCCAAGCCCAAGAACAAAAGCCCAAAGCCCACCAGGGCTTCCCCCATGCGGCGTAGCATAGGCGGGCGCGGGATAAACTGCACAAAGAACCCCACCGCAATAACCGGCAAAGCAAACAGGGAAATTTGAATTTTGAACCCGAACAAGCTGACAATCCAGGCCGTCATGGTGGTACCGATATTGGCCCCGAAAATAACGCCTAAAGACTGGTACAGGTTCAGTAGCCCCGCACTGGCAAACCCCACCACCATTACCGTAGTGGCACTGGAGGATTGAATCAGCGATGTCACTAACATACCGCACGCAGTAGCCGCAAAGCGGTTGGTGGTGGCTATGCCTAAAAGTTGGCGCATACGCTCGCCGGATACTTTTTGCAAGCCGTCGCTCATCATTTTCATACCGGTTAGGAAAATGGCAAGTCCCCCCAGTAAGTTGAGCAATATAAGCATGGTGTGCATAAAACAAAAGACTCCTTTTTTGAATATAAAAAAAGAGGGAGCAAATAACTGCGCCCTCTAATAAATTAACGGTTTTGGGTAGTTTCTGTCAGTGCGTGGTAAATCTCGGACGCACTGCCTAAGCCTATCATGCCGTTTAGTACGGCAATAGGTAGGGAAAACAACCACATCACTACCATCCCCAACCAAAGGGATATTAAATAAAGCGGGGTCAGTAATACCTGTATGATACCCGTTGCCAGGCCCAACAGCATAATGGCTATACCGCTTACAATACAAAGTAAAAGCGTGTGGCAGGTGCGGCCTTTTAATAAACGGTACACATACACCGGGGCATTCCACACCGTAGTATGGCTCAACGCCACCGCATAGAGGGAAAACGCCACATACACCGCCAGCACTACCACCAATACCAGCATAATTAAACCGGCTAATATAGCAAAAACAATGGAAGCGGTGGAAGAAATAAAATAAATCCCCACTCCAATTAAGGTCAGCACGATTGCCAACAGCACTGCCGCCGCCCATACCAAAAGGGTGACGTAAATAGTAGCGCCCAAAACGGCCCATACTTTATGCCACGCGGCTTTGAGGGCTTCTTTCCAGGTAAGCAGGTTGCCTTCGCGGGCGGTTTCCATGGTGATTAAAGAGGCCGTCATAATGATTATGCCGATAAACGCCGAACACAAAGACCAGATGGTATATCCGATAGGGTGTTCCTGCATATTCTGCCCGAACGGCGTGGCCCCCAGGCATACCACGGATAAAAGCAAAATAAGCGCTTGCCCGCCGCCGATAATCTGCACGAGCGGAAGCGCCGCTTTGCGAACAGTTTGCAACGTATTGTGAACCAATGCACGAACGGTTAAGTTTTCTTCCATAGCAATTACCTCTTGGATAGTTTAATGTTGTCCGGGCCGTTGTCCTGCTGTTTATGGGCCGAGTGTTCTTTTTGTTTCTCTAGTATTTCCTGATTTTTGGCCATTTCGGCCGCCATATCATCATCAAACAAAATGGTAGGCATACGGTCTTCTTCCTGGTGCATATATTGTTGCACTTTGGCATTATCCGGCGAATATACCTGATTCAAATGCTGCTGGGTAGCATTTTGCATGTGTTTATCGTCGGACGAAACCGTAGCTTTTAACATGCCCACTTGGGCATCGGGGGCAATAATATCCTGCGTGGGGGCCTGCACCGGCATTCCCGCGCTGACGGGCAACACCGTAGAAACGGATTCTTGTTCCAAAATAGCCGCATCTTCCAATTCAAAACTGGCGCGGTTGTAGCCGTAATCCAAATTCAAGAAAAGCAGTGTTTTGGCGGTAAACGCGCAGTAAAGCATAAAAACCCACACCACGCCCACCACTAAAAACACCCCGTACCAACCGACGGTCAAGTGGGTAATATCAAAAGAGTCGGCCCCAAAAAGCGGAATCCCTATTACCAAGGCCAGCGCACACACCAGAACGGCCACCGCAGGCAATATGTAAATGGAAAGCAACATAATAGCCGTAGTAAAATAACGGTTAAAAACTAAATCCACACTATATTTAATGGCCGAAATGGGGTTTTCCCCGCGCAAAGCCAACGCTTGTGCGGTAAAAGCACAAGGCAGGGTAATAAAGAAAAACGACGCCAACACCCCCAGGCCGGAAAGCAAGGCGGAATTGGTGAGCTTAAAGACCCAAAGAGTAATTAGAGAAGCTAACCAAATTAATATAGAAGACAACAAGAAATAAAACGCAGGTAAAAGCGCCCGGCTGAAACACTGCGGCAAGGAGGTGCCTTCTTTATTGGCGCGGGCGGCTATCAAATTTACAACCGTACATGGGACAATGCAGCGCGTCATATACACCATAAAAAGCACCATTAAAAAAGCGCCCAACATCATCAAAACTTGGCCGAACAAAAGCCTGCCTAAAAAGCCTAAAACCACACACGCAACCAGATAAAACAGTGCAAGCAGAACACAGCCCAATACCAGTGAGCCAAAGGTGCTATTGGCTAATTTGAAGGCTTCTATCCAAAGAGTAAACAAATTAAAAGGTTTTTTCTTAAAATCCATATAGGCTCCGTACACACGGCTTATTATTAGAAATATTATAGCAATAAACCGTCACAAATTCACGCATTTTTTATACGCTTGTTAAAATGTGTTTTTTAAGGCTTGCGCGGCGCAAAAACCGCTGCTCCACGCCCATTGTAAATTATATCCGCCCACCAGGCCGGTCACGTCCAACAATTCCCCGATGATATACAGCCCCGGGATTTGGCGGCACTCCAGGGTGGAAGGATTGATTTGGCGCACGTCCACCCCGCCGGCGGTCACTTCCGCCTTAGTCAGCCCCGCCGTGTGCGCGGGGATGACGGAAAAACGGTTTAAGCGTTCTGCGGCGTTAAGCAGTTGCGCATGCGTGGCGTTGGCGGCGCATACATCTAATTCCCCCAGTAAAGTTTTGGCTATTTTGGGCGAAATTTTATCTGCTAATAAGGCGGAAAACGGCTTATTTATATTTTTGTGTGTCCGTAAAAATTCCGCGGCGTTTACTTGGGGCAAAAAGTTGATTTCCACCGGCTCCCCCTGCCAAAATAAAGAGGCTTGCAACACCGCCGGGCCGCTAATGCCCTCGTGCGTAAATAATAAGGAGCCTTGGGTGGAAAATTTGCCCACTTTAACAGCTACCGGCAGGGAATTGCCCGCCAAATGCACCGTTTGCAAGCGCAGGGCTTTGGGCAATACAAGCCCCACCAGTGCCGGGCGCGGCTCCACAATAGTTAGCCCCATTTCCCGTGCGGTTTTGAAACCGAAATTCCCGGCCCCCAGCGCCGGGTAAGAAAGCCCGCCGCTTGCCAATACCACCCGCCCCGCCTGCACCGTTCCGCGCGACGTACGCACCGTAAACCCGGTGGAGGTTCTTTCCACTTTTAACGCCTGCGTGTTGAGCCAGATACGGCTAGAGGCTTCTTGCGCCCGGCGGACTAAAAACGCCACAATTTCTTGCGCATTTTGGGCAAAATACTGTCCGTTCGGCATTTGGGTATAGGGAATAGCGGCGCTTTCCAACAGGTGTAAAAAGTCTGTATTTTTATAGGCGGCCAGGGCGTTTTTGCAAAAATGTTTGCTTTGGCTTTGGTAGTGTGCCGCCGTGACGGTTTGATTGGTAAAATTACATTTCCCGCCGCCGGATACGGCCAATTTGGCCCCCGGGCGGGCGTTGTGTTCTATTACAATTTTATCCGCATTAAAACTTCCGGCGCACATCAGCCCCGCGGCCCCGGCACCTATAATTACGGTATGGCAAGTGGTACTGTCTTTCATATTTATTAGGATACAAAAAAATAACGCGCCGCGCTTAATATAAATAACATTTGCATAGTTTCGCAAATATTGGTATACTTATTTAAGAAAAATTATTATTAAGGATTTTTATGACCCATACTCCCCCCACCGCCATTTCCCCCCAGCGCTTGGAAGAATTTAAGCGCATTTGCAAAGCGCACGGCTTGCGCGTGACGCCGCAACGGGTGGAAATTTATAAAACGGTGGCTTTATCCAAAGCGCACCCCAACGCGGATAGCGTATACGCTTCCGTGCGGCGCACCATGCCCAATGTATCTTTAGATACCGTTTACCGCACGTTGGCTTCTTTGGAGCAAATGGGGCTTGTGTTCCGGGTGGGGTTAGCCAGCAAGGCCCGCTTTGATGCCGATTTGAAAGAACACTACCATTTTGTATGTATGGAATGTGGCGAAGTATATGACGCGTTTCCCCCGCAAGACGAGCATTTAACGGTGCCGGATGCGTTAAAAGCGCTGGGGGATATTAAAAATGTGAATTTGCAAACCAGCGGTGTCTGTACGCACTGCCGGAAGAATCTAAAAAAATAAGGAGACTGTTTACTATGGAATTGAAAGGAACCAAAACCGAAAAAAACCTGATGGCCGCTTTTGCCGGCGAATCTCAGGCCCGCAACAAATATACCTATTATGCTTCCAAAGCCAAAAAAGAAGGCTTTGTGCAAATTGCCAAACTGTTTGAAGAAACGGCCAATAACGAAAAAGAACACGCCAAACTGTGGTTCAAAGCGTTGCACGGGGGCGAAATTGCCGACACCGCCACCAACCTGGCTGATGCCGCCGCCGGAGAAAACTATGAATGGACCGATATGTATGCCACTTTTGCCAAAGAAGCCAAAGAAGAAGGCTTCACCAAATTGGCGTTCTTGTTTGAAGAAGTAGCCAAAATTGAAAAAATGCACGAAGAACGCTACCGCAAACTGTTAAAGAACGTGCAAACCCAAGAAGTTTTTGCTAAAACCGGTATTGTGATGTGGGAATGTGCCAACTGCGGCCACATCCACATTGGCGAAAAGGCGCCGGAAGTCTGCCCCGTCTGCGCGCACCCGAAAGCCTACTTTATGGTCCATCCGGAAAACTTCTAATCCCGCATGGTGCGCTTATTTATAAGAAAGACCCCGCTGAACGGCGGGGCCTTTTTTATGAGCGTTGCAAATAATTCCAGGGCACTTATTCCCTACGCAGGGAAAAAACTCCCCCCGCCACCGCTAACGCCGCGCCAAAAAACATAGCCGCCTGATAACCGTGCAAAAACGCACTTTGGGCGGCGGCTCCGGCGCGCAAATAAGCCCCCTGTACGGCGGCATATACGGCTACGGAAAGCGCAATCCCCATAATCATCCCCGCGTTGCGGGCCAATGCGTTTACGCTGGAAACAATGCCCAATTTGTTTTTGGGGGCCGCGCTGATAACCGTATTGTTATTAGGTACCTGAAAAGTACCGCTTCCGGTGCCCATTATCAGTTGGGCCAATACAATATATGCGTATGAGGGGCTATCCCCAATAAACGCAAACAAAAGGGCTCCGCAAAGTACAAAGCCCAGCCCGGCCGTTGTAATAAAGCGGGCGGAGTATTTTTCGGACAGTACCCCGCTCACCGGGGAAGCCACCGCCAACGCCGCCGGAAACGGTAGTAACAACAGGCCGATTTGCACCGGGTCCAAGTGCATAATATCCGTTAAATAAAAGGGCAAAAGCACCGCATTGGTAAAAATAGCCATAAACCCCAAAACCGCCACCACATACCCGTAGGAAATAGCTTTTATATTAAAAATAGACAGGCCGATAAACGGCGTTTTGGATACTTTTTCCCGCCGTAAAAACAACATAAAAAACACCACACAAAGCGCAAACGCCGCCAGTAAAAGGGGCGAGGTCCACCCTTTAGAGGGCCCCTCATTGAGCGCAAACAAAAACAGGAAACTTCCCAATAAAAAATACCCGGCCCCAGCTATATCCATGCGCACCTTGGCAATGGGGTTAAAGCGCGGTATAATTTGCACCCCGCGCCAAATGCCCAATAAGCAAACGGGAATATTCACCCAAAATACGGACGGCCACCCCCAATGCTGTATCAAAAAACCGCCCACGGCCGGCCCCGCCAGGGAGCCCAGTGCTACCACGGCCCCCACGCCGCCCAACGCGCGGCCCCTGTCTTTACCGGTGAATGCTTTGGCAATGACGGCTTGGGCGTTAGCCATCATGGCCGAGGCGCCCAGCCCTTGTAATGCGCGGGAAACAATCATCAGCGCTAAACTGCCGGATAAAGAACACAGTAAAGAGCCAATCCCAAACAACAAAAACCCGCCCAAATACATTTTTTTGCGGCTGTACATATCGGAAAGTTTCCCGAAAATGGGCAAAAAACAGGTAATAACCAACAAATAAACGCTTACAACAAATTGGATGTTTTCAATATCCGCGCCGAATTGTTTGGCCATAACGGGCAAGGCCACGTTCACAACGCCGCCGTCCAAGGTAGCCATAAAAGTACCCGTAGCGGTGACGGTAAAAATAAGCCATTTATGCGGCAGTTTAGGCAGTAGGTGTTTCATAAAATCCTTTAGAAATGTATGGGAGCCGCCTTATAGCGGGCCCGGGGAGGCGCAGGCCGCAGGGGCCGTGCGTTTTCCGGCATTTTAACAGTATATATACTTAAATTTTATGTTATTTGGACGTGTTTTACAACCGCGCCGCTGAGGAATTTTATTCCCCTAACGCCTGTTTTCCCCAAAAAGAAACCGCCCCACCGCGCGCCAAAAAATCCGCTGACGAACGCTATTGCTTTTGTGTAAAATATCCTTATCACTTTTTAATTACTGCCGTTTGTGGGAGAAAACCAATGCAAACTATGGAAGAAATCAAACAGCTTATTTCCGCCAATATGGAAATGGCCGGCGCGGACCTTGCCCAATTTGGCGCCGATACGCCTATTTTTGGGGAACAGGGTTTTGGGTTAGACAGTTTAGAAGCGGTGGAACTGTTTATGCTACTGCAAAAAAAATACGGCATCACCATAGAAAATATGCAACAAGGCCGCGCGGTATTTAAGGATTTAGGCACCCTGGCCGCGTATGTGGACCAGCACCGCCAAAAATAAGGAACCGCACCTATGCTGACTAAAAATGACATTAAACGTATACTTTCCGACGCGTTGCGCGCAGAACTGGCCCGCACCAGACAAGATGCCCTCTCCGTTTTTGAACACGATAACCCCGCCGCCTTATTTAACGCCCTTACCGTAGCCCAACGCTCCCGGTTTGAAGAAGTAGCCGGGGATATGTTCAACCAACCGGCCAAGCATTTTTCTTCTTTAGAAAATATGGTCAATTATTATTACGCCGCTTTCCTATATTATGGGCTGATTAATTTTTTAACTTCCGGCACCACCGGGGCTTATAAAAAATGCCCGCATACAATTATGATGATGGACGAAGAAGCCAACGGCGTAAAGGCGGAGTTCGCGGGCGTTAAACGCATTGTCAGCCTGGTTCCCGCCCACCACCTGTACGGCTTTACATTTACCGTTATGCTCCCGCACGTTTTGGGGGTGGAAACGGTTGCACTGCCTCCACTGCCTACGGCCAACTGGCAGGAACTCCTCCAACCCGGGGATTTGGTGGTGGGGTTCCCCCTGTTTTGGCAGTATTGGGCGGAAAACGGCAAGGAATTCCCGCCGGAAATTCACGCCTTGTGCGCCACTTCTCCGTTAGCGGATGAACTGATTGCCCGGTTGTATGAATTAAAACTGGCCCGCTTTACGGAAATTTACGGCGCCAGCGAAACCGGCGCTATTGCCCGCCGCCACCACGCCAACGAATCTTTTGAAGTGTTTGACTTTTGGGAAATAGACCCCAAGGACCAAATCCGCCTGAAACGCAAATCCGGCTCCCGGTGGCAGGTTCTGCCGGACCAGGCCGAAATGGAGTCCCCCCGCCGCTTGCGCCCGCTGGGCCGCACGGATTACTGCGTGCAGGTGGCCGGCATTAATGTCTATCCGGCCCATGTGGAAGAAGTGCTTTCCAAACACCCGGCCGTAAAAGCTTGCAAAGTGCGTTTAATGCGCCCGGAAGAAGGTTTCCGCTTAAAAGCATTTATTGTACTTAACGACGGCTACAACGAATCCCATTTGGGTATTATCCGCACTTATCTTTCCCAAAAATTAACCGTGCATGAAATGCCCCGCAGTTTTACATTCGGCCCGCAACTTCCTGTAAACAACCTGGGCAAAGCGCAGGATTGGTAAATATTCCCCCGCCCCGGCGGGGGTTTTTATATAAAGGGTTTAAGGCGGCCGAGCCCCCTGTTTTTTATTCATTTTTTATGTTAAAATAAGGGGTAGAGGCGGCGGGTCCGCCTCCTTGCGTGCTTGCGGTAATGCAAATTTCCGTCGGGCACGTTTTTTTATACCCAAAAGACCCAGATTATTTTTGGGCCCTTTTTCCCTTGTAATTTGTCTTCAAGGGTGCTATAACATAAGTATAAAGCCGTATTGTTGCTCAATTATTTTTTACGAAAGAGGCTCCTATGTTTACAAAACTGCTGTCCCTAGTCTTAAGTTTTACCCTAGTGTTTACCACTATGTCCCCTGCGTTTGCAGAGGCGGCCAACGCCGCCGCCACCACCCGCGCCCGCGTGAATGCGGGGGTAGACCGTGCGGTGCAGGCTCAACGCGGCAAAAAGTTTGCGGTCAA